>Ga0207667_10005933_pt1 | contig 14873 bp, 10 predicted proteins | sample KBSCornC52_FD_184301 | JGI IMG/M metagenome (GOLD analysis project Ga0207667, IMG submission 184301) | Corn rhizosphere microbial communities from Kellogg Biological Station, Michigan, USA - KBS Corn C5-2 (SPAdes) (version 2) | ecosystem: Host-associated > Plants > Roots > Rhizosphere > Soil ... | reverse complement strand
GAGCCCGTGCGGCTCGAGTTCTGGGGTGACGACATCACCGAGCTGCGCCATTTCGACCTGCTCACCCAGAGGTCGACGCGTGATGCTGCGGTCGCGCTCGTCCTTCCTGTTGATGGTCAGATCACCGCGGGTGACGCGGAGCCTGAACGCTCCTCCATTCGGGCACTCTTTCCGCCGGATACGATCTTCGTCGCGCCGCGGGGGACTCACGTCAAGCCGGAGCTGGAACGAACCTGGGCGGAAGCCCAGCATCACATCGACCTCGCCCGGCGGCGGGGAGAAGACACGCCGAGCCGCGACGAGCTGTTCGAGTCACCGGAAACCACGCTGCGCGCGCTGAAAGAGTATGGAACGCTCGACCTCTCGGGCGACGACACACAGATCGTCTTTCCATTCAGAGAGCCCGAAGAGATTCAGCGCGATATGAGGCGGCTCAAACAGATCGCCGCCGACGGAATTCCGACGACGATTCTCTGCGACAACGCCGGTCAGGCTGAGCGGCTAGACGAGCTCCTGAACGACGACCGTGTTTCCCCGGCGAGTCTTGCTATTGGCGTTCTCGACGGCGGCTTCGTCATTCCTCCCCGCGGCGGATTCGCCGGATACCGAGTTCTCACCGACCATGAGATCTTCCGACGCGAGCGTCGCTTTCGCCGAGCTCGGCGATACGCGACCGGCGCTGCACTCGAGAGTCTGACCGCTCTCAAGCCGGGTGATTATGTCGTGCATCTCGAGCACGGCGTCGGGATCTACCGCGGCATCGAGAAGATGTTCGTACGCGAGAGCACGGTCGAAGTTGCGGTGATCGAGTACGAGGGCGGCGACAGACTCAACGTTCCTCTCTATCGCGTGGACCAGATCGAGCGGTATCGGTCCGCCGCGGATATTACAGCGGACAGCGCGCCACCGCGGTTGCACGCACTCGGCGGAAAACGCTGGGCATCGCAACGGGACAAGACCCGCGCGGCGATTCAGGAGATGACCGTCGAGCTCCTCGACCTTTACGCCCGCCGCAAAGTCGCGACGCGACCGGCACACCTGCCGGATACGGTGTGGCAGCGTCAGCTCGAATCGTCATTTTTGTTCGAGGACACACCCGATCAGCGCACGGCCACAACCGATGTGAAGGGCGACATGGAGCGGCCTCGGCCGATGGATCGCCTGCTGGTCGGTGACGTGGGATACGGAAAAACTGAGATCGCCGTCCGCGCTGCGTTCAAGGCGGTCCAATCTGGCCGCCAGGTAGTGGTGCTTGTCCCGACGACGATCCTCGCCGACCAGCACGCGCGAACTTTCGGCGAGCGTCTGGCCGATTTCCCGGTGAGAGTGGAGACGCTGAGTCGCTTTCAGACCACGAAGGAGCAGGCCGTCGTGCTCGCTGATCTCAAAGCTGGCAAAGTCGACGTCGTAATCGGCACGCACCGCCTTCTCAGTCCCGACGTCGCGTTCTCGCAGCTCGGACTGATCGTCGTTGACGAGGAGCACCGCTTCGGTGTCAAACACAAGGAACGCCTGAAAAGGCTCCGACTCGATACCGATGTGCTCACGCTGACCGCCACTCCGATTCCGCGGACGCTCCACCTGTCCCTGGCCGGTCTGCGCGACATGACTCTGATGCAGACCCCGCCACGCGATCGCTCTCCCGTGCTCACGTACGTCGAGCCGTGGGACGATGGTCTCATCGACGAAGGGATCTCCCGCGAGCTCGATCGTGGAGGTCAGGTCTTTTTCGTCCACAACCGGATCGAGACCATCGACGGAATGGCGGAGCACATCCGGCACGTGGTCCCGCGCGCGCGCATTGGCGTGGGGCACGGGCAGATGAGAGAACGAGAGCTCGAAAGCGTGATGCGAAGCTTCGTCGACGGCGAGATAGACGTCCTCGTCTCGACGATGATCGTCGAATCCGGCCTCGATGTGCCCAACGCCAACACGATGTTCGTCAATCGCGCCGACACCTTCGGACTGGCGCAGCTGTATCAGCTCCGGGGCCGCGTCGGCCGATCCCACCGCCGGGCGAGCTGCTATCTGCTCGTTCCCGATTCGATCGACGAAGACGCGAATCGTCGCCTCACGATTCTGGAACACCACACCCAGCTCGGTGCCGGCTATCAGATCGCGCTCAAGGACCTCGAGCTGCGCGGCGCCGGCAACCTGCTCGGACCCGAGCAATCGGGATTCGTCCATGCGGTTGGGTTCGACATGTATCTGCGGATGCTCGACGAGACCGTGAAACGGCTCCTGCGGGGCGATGACGCTCCGCGGCTCCAGCCATCGGAGATCTCGGTCGATGTTCCGTCGTACCTGCCGGACGAGTACATCAACTCCCAGGACGTCAAGCTCGACATCTATCGGCGGCTCACCCACATGACTGACCCGGTGGAGATCGAAGCGCTGAAAGAAGAGGTACGAGACCGGTTCGGAGTGCTCCCGGAACCGGCGCGAAGTTTCTTCGCCACCGCCCTGCTCAGAGTGCTGGGCGGCGCCTCGGACATCGAGTCGGTGCTGGTGCGCGGAAACGAGGCCCGTATTACCTTTCGCGAGCACGCGGTGCCCCGTATGAAGGGGATTTCGGCGGCGTTCCACGAGGTACAGTTCCAGGCGGAAGTGCGACGCGCGCATCCGCTGTCGCTCAAGCTCACTCGCTTAGGGGGAGCTGAGATGCTCGATGGACTTGTCCGTGCCCTGACTACACTGCGCCCCACCTGACAGCTAACCCGTAAGACGCAAACATGAACCGGAATATCACTCTCGCCGCTGCAGCGGCTTTTACACTTTCGGCCTGTTCGGGGTTGAAAGACGCTCTTAACGCCCACACCGACTGGGTTGCCCGCGCCGGAAGCGCCGAGCTCCAGGTTGCCAAGCTCTCGTCGCTGCTCGGTAAGTCGCGCGCGCCGATCCGCAAGGACATCGCGAAGTCCATCGCCAACGTGTGGGCCGACTATCAGCTGCTCGGCGTGGCCGCCGCGCACAACGATTCGCTCAACGATCCGAAGATGATCGACGAAGCGATGTGGCCTGCGATCGCCAATCTGAAGGCGCGGAAGTGGTACGACATCGTATCCAAGGGATGGGGAGTCGAAGACACCGCCGCCGCGCAAAGGCAGTGGGAAACCGGCCAGATTCTGGCCGCCGATCACATCCTTCTGCTCACTCAGGGAATGAACGACGCTCAAAAGGCGGCGGTCAAGAAGAAGATCGACGCTCTTCGCGCCCAGGTCACTCCCGCCAACTTCGCCAAGCTCGCGACCGCGAACAGTCAGGACCAGGTTAGCGCCAAACAGGGCGGATCCCTCGGGATCTTCCAGAAGGGCCAGATGGTACCCGAATTCGAGCGCGCCGTGGCCAACCTCAAGCCGGGCGAGATCTCACCGGTGATTCAGACCCAGTACGGATACCACATCATCCGCCGCCCCACGTACGAACAGGTGAAAACTCAGCTGCTCGCCGCCTCAAAGGGACGGAGTGTCGCTGTCGCCGAGAGCACGTACCTCGCCAAGCTCGAGCAGAACGGTAAGATCGAGATCAAGAAGGACGCACCGACGGTTGTGAAGGCGCTTGGCAACGACCCAGACGCTTATCGCCGCGATAATACTGTGCTGGCCACATCGACCGCTGGAAAGTTTACGACGGCGCGTCTCGTCGGCTGGCTCGAAACCTTGCCTCCGCAGGCCCGAGTGCTCGATCAGATCAAGCAGTCGCCCGACTCGCTGCTGGTGCAGCTGGTCCGCAACTTCGTCAAGAACGAGTTGGTTCTGAAGCAGGCCGACAGCGCCAAGGTGCCAATCGACTCCGCGGAGATTAATCAGCTCCGTGCAAGCTTCACCAATGCCGTTCGCTCGGCGTGGGGACAGCTGAATGTCCTGCCTGCGTCACTGAGCGACAGCGCGAAGAGCGAAGGCGACCGCGAGAAGCTCGCCGCCAAACGCATCGACGACTATTTCACGCGCATGGTGCAGGAGCAGGCGGCTTTCGTCCCAGTTCCAACGCCGCTTTCCAATGTTCTGCGCGAGAAGTTCAAGTATTCGTTCAACGATGCCGGGTTTGACCGCGCCGTTCAGGAGGCGGCCAAGATCCGCAGCTCAGCCGACTCGGCGCGCTCGGCAGGTCAGCCGTCGACGGCGGTGCCGCTCGGGCCACCCGCTCCAGCTCCGCGCTCCGCATCTTCAACTCCTCCGAGCGGCAAGAAGTGATCGAACCACGGAACGGTCGCGGGGTACGAACTGCGATGATCAAACGATTGATAGTCGCCGCGTTCTGCGCTCCGATTGGGATAGGAGCGCAGATACCCGCTACCGCTGCCCGACCGGTACCTCCCGCTCTGCCGATCGATCGCGTCATTGCGGTTGTGGGTGACCAGCCGCTTCTCTGGAGTGACGTGCTGACCGCGATAAATCAGCGCCGAGCGCAGGGACTCCAGATTCCCACCGATTCCGTCGCACAGGCCAAGCTCGCGAGCACGGTACTCGGCGAGTTAGTCGATGAGGAGATTCTCGTTCAGAAGGCGAAGGAGATGAAGCTCGAGGTGACGGATGCCGAAATTACCGCTGGAGCGGATCGTCAGATTAAACAGGTGCGGTCACAGTTCGGGTCGGACGAAGAGTATCGTGCCGAGCTCAAGAAGGCGGGACTCGGTACGCCAGAGGAGTATCGCAAGTCGCTGATCGAGCAGTACCGGCGACAGAATCTCCAGCAGAAGGCATTCGCCGAGCTGAAGAAGAAGGCAAAGCCGGTCAATGTGACCGAGGCAGAGGTCTCTGCCGCATTCGAGCAAAGCCGCTCCGAGCTTCAGAAGCGTCCCGCGACCATTACGTTCAGACAGATCGTCGTCGCGCCACATGCGTCGCCGGCGGCAGACGCGAAGGCGAAGGCGCACATCGATTCTCTTCTCGTTGAAATCAAAAAGGGCGGTGACTTCGAGCAGATAGCCAAGCGCGAGTCGATGGATCCCGGCACGAAGCAGCTCGGCGGAGACCTGGGCTGGAACCGGCGCGGGGGAGGCCTCGTTCCCGAGTTCGAGCAAATGATGTTCGCACTGCGTCCGGGAGACGTAAGCCCGGTAATCAAAACCGCGTTCGGCTATCACATCATCAAGGTCGATCGCGTTCAGTCGGCCGAGGTGAAGGCGCGGCACATTCTGATCTCACCCGTGATCGACTCCGCTGACGTCGCCGCCGCGAAGGTCGAAGCGGACACAGTAGCGGCGCAGTGGCGTCGCGGGGTGCCGTACGATTCGCTGGTCGCGCATCACCACGATGCGACGGAAGAGAAGGGAGTGCTGCAGCCATTCCCGCGCGATTCGTTGCCGGCGTCATACACTGCCGCGGTGACTGGCGCCAAGGCGGGCGACATCACCGCGCCGTTCCAACTGGCAAATCCGCGGGGTCAGCCGAAGTACGCGGTTCTGCAGATCGTGACTGCGACTGACGCCGGCGAATACAAGGAGAGCGAGATCCGCGATCAGATCCGCGCTCAGCTGGCTGACGAGAAATCTATCCGTCAGCTGCTCGACGATTTGCGAAAGCAGACATACGTGTCGCTCAGGATGTAGGTGTGAAAGCGCGTCTTGCCATGACCGTGGGAGATCCTCGCGGGATTGGACCGGAGATCGTAGCCAAAGCGCTCGCTGACCGACTGGTCGGCGAGCGCTGTGACGTTGTGGTCGTGGGTCCTGAGGGAGCCGGCGTCGATGTCGCCGAATCGGTCGGGCGATGGCGCGTCGGCGGCGGCGCCGAGTTGGCCGGAAAGCTGGCGGGCCTCGCGATCGAGCGCGCGGTGGAAATGGCGATGGCTGGAGAAGTCGACGGCATAGTCACGGCGCCGATCGACAAGTCCGCACTCTTCGCCGGCGGATATGACTTTCCGGGGCACACGGAAATGTTGGCGCATTTGACCGGTGCCCGCGTCGCGATGATGCTCGCGTCTGACAAGCTCCGCGTCGTTCTCGCCACGACCCACATTGCGTTGAGCGAGGTGAGTGAGAAGCTCACCGCGGAATCGATTACCGAGGCCGCGCGCATTACTCGTGACGGGCTGCGCAGCTGGTTCGGCATCGCGGAGCCACGGATCGCGCTTTGCGCGCTAAATCCTCACGGGGGTGATGGCGGCAGATTCGGAAAGGAAGACACGTCGCTTCTGGCGCCGGCGGCCCGCGCCGCTGGAATCGACGGACCATTTCCCGCCGACACGGTGTTCGTGCGCGCGATGCGCGGCGAGTTCGACGCGGTGATAGCTCCTTACCACGACGTGGGAATGACGGCGATCAAAGTCGCATCTTTCGGCAGCGCGGTGAACATCACACTGGGGCTGCCATTTCCGCGGACATCACCGGATCATGGAACCGCGCTCGACATCGCCGGCCAGGATCGCGCCGATCCGTCGAGCATGATCGCCGCTACCCTTCTTTGTGCGTCGATTGCGGCTCGCGGTCAGTCGCGCGGCGGTCACCGAGCGAGTGCAGATCGACCGACAGAGACTCGATCCTCCGGGCGTCCATCTCGCGCACGGTAAAGATCGCGCCGCCGGCGATCACACGGTCGCCGACCACTGGCAGCCTGCCGAGCATTCCGAATACGTAGCCGCCGATAGTCGTGTAGTCCTCTTCGGGAATCGTGAGGCTGAAGTGCTCGTTCAGCTCGCCGATGTGTGTGCTCCCCGGCACCAGCGTTTCTCCGGCGCGAGTGTGGAGTGGAGCTTCGGCGTCTTCGGGTGTGTCGTACTCGTCGAGGATCTCGCCTACTATCTCCTCGAGCAGATCTTCCATCGTCACCACTCCCGCAGTGCCGCCGTATTCGTCGAGCACGACTGCCATGTGCTCCTTGAGCCGCTTGAAATCGGCGAGGACCTCTTCCACCTCGCGCGAGCCGGGAATGACGTGAACCGGACGCATGATTGACGGAAGATCGAACGCTTCGGTGTTCGCCCGCGGCGCCAGAAGCTTGAGGAGATCTTTGGCCAGAACGACGCCGATGATGTTGTCGATCGACTCGTCGTACACCGGATAGCGGGACAGGCCGCTCTCCTGAACGACACCTAACACCTCGGAGAGTGTCGCTTCAACCGGCAACGCGACCAGCTCTGTGCGCGGCGTCATGACTTCGCGAGCGTTTTTCTCCGAGAATTCGAACACGGCGTCGATCATATCCGCGTCGTGGGCCAGCATCTGGCCGCTCTCCTGTGATTGCTCGACGAGGAGGCGAATTTCCTCGGGCGAGTGCACGGCTTCTTCGGAGCCCGCCTTTTCCTGACCGAGCAGGCGCAGAATCACCTGCGACGATCTATTGAGGAAATACGTGAAGGGCTTCGTGATCCACGCGAAGAATAGAAGGGGTGGCGCGAGCCAACGCGCCAGCGCTTCAGGGTGGTTGAGGGCGGCTGCCTTGGGTGTCAGTTCGCCGAAGACGACGTGGAGGTACGTGACGACAACGAGCGCGAGGCCGGCCCCGAGAGTGAGGCGGAGAGACATCTCGATGGCAAAGGGGAGGTACCCGAACATGTTGGCGAAGACATCGCCCACCGTCGATTCCGCAACCCAGCCCAAGCCGAGGCTCGCCAGAGTGACACCCAACTGGCTAGCAGATAGGATGCGGGAGATATTTGAGGCGGCGCGAACGGCGAAGCGAGCAAGTCGGTCGCCGCTTCGGACCATCGCCTCCAGACGCGTCCGCCGTGAGCGGACAAGAGCGAACTCGGCGCCAACGAAAAACGCGTTGAGGAGCACGAGCAGAATTATGGCGAGCAGCCGACCGAGCACGGGTACAACTTACCACAATCCCGGTCGGGGAGACTAGCATCCTGGCGGGCGATGAATCGTGGAACTGCAACTGCAAAGTCACACCGGCCGGGGGCTCCGGGCGGGCCGGCTCGGGGCTATGGGCTGGCCGTCACTCAGTGGGACACCGTTCAAGGGGGAACCATTCAGCGATTTTTTGCGATACTGTTCGCACGCCCCCGTGGCCGGCTCGCGCTACCAAACAGCCCGCCCGCAGCCCCCTGCCGGCTCGGCCCGCAGCCCCCGGCCGGTAGTCATAAGTAAGCGATCATGAATCGGAACGATCACGAACATCACCATGGTGATGGTGGGCACCACCACGGGGTAGGCCATTCGCACGCGGCAGACGCTCCGGTTAGGAGCCTGCGAATCGCGCTAGCGCTTACAGCGGCGCTCCTTGTCGTCGAGATCGTCGGCGGGTTTCTCTCGAATTCGATCGCACTTCTCGCCGATGCCGGACACATGCTCACCGATGTCGCGGCGCTGGGGTTGGCGCTCTTCGTTGCCTGGTTCAGCAAGCAGCCGGAGACACCACAGAAGACCTATGGGTATCTGCGCTGGGAAATTCTGGCAGCGTTCCTGAATGGGGCAACGCTGCTGTTGATTTCCGCCTGGATTCTGTGGGAAGCCGTCGATCGCCTGCGCGAGCCTGCGGTTGTCCAGGGAACTCTCATGTTGGCGGTTGCAACCGGTGGCCTCATCGTCAACATCATCGCCGCCCGTGTTCTCGTGGGAAGCTCTTCGGACAACATGAATACCCGCGGAGCCTATCTGCACGTGCTGGGAGATCTGCTCGCGAGCGTCGGGACGCTGGTCGCGGCGATTCTTCTGCGCTACACGGGTTGGTTGACGGCAGATCCGATTGCGTCGATTCTGACCACAGTGCTGATCATGAGGGGCGCCTGGCGCCTGGTACGCGAATCCGTGGACATCCTGCTCGAATCGACGCCATCTCACATTCCACTGCCTGCCGTGCGGGGCCAGCTGGAGGCGATTCCAGGGATTGAGTCGGTGCACGATCTCCACGTCTGGTCGGTCACGCCGGCAGTAGTTGCGATGAGTGCGCACTGCATCGTTCGCGAGCCGGATAAGCACCAGCACGTCCTGGAGCACATCCACGACGCGATGCGTCTCTTTGGCATCGAACATGTCACGATTCAGCTCGAAAAAGACGAAATGCTCGACCGCGAGGGGCACTTGCACGCATAGCTAACTTATAAGGCTATGGCAAAGCTGGAATTCCGTAACATCGCAATCATCGCGCACGTCGATCACGGCAAGACCACACTGGTGGACAAGATGCTCCGGCAGGCGGGGGCGTTCCGCGAAAATCAGGTTGTGATGGAGCGCGTCATGGATTCCAACCCGCTCGAGCGCGAGCGCGGCATCACGATCCTGGCAAAGAACACCTCCATCCGGTGGAAGGGGACGAAGATCAACATCGTCGACACACCGGGCCACGCCGATTTCGGTGGCGAGGTGGAGCGCATCCTTCGCATGGTGGATGGCGTGCTGCTCGTCGTCGATGCTTTCGACGGGCCGATGCCGCAGACTCGTTTCGTGCTGAGAAAGGCGTTGGCTCTGAACCGGACGCCGATCGTCGTGATCAACAAGATCGACCGGCCCGGGTCGGACCCGATGCGCGTCCACGACGAAGTGCTCGACCTGCTGATCGAGCTGGAGGCGAACGAGGCACAGCTCAACGCGACCGTCGTCTACGCTTCGGCGCGGGAAGGTGTGGCTACGATGGATATCGATGTCACGCCGGTGGATCTGTCGCCGCTCTTTGACGCAATCATCGAGCACGTTCCGGCGCCGCCGCATGATGATGCCGGCCCGTTTCAGATGCTGATCTCTACCATAGATCACTCACCATACCTCGGACGGCTAGGGATCGGGCGCATCGAGCGTGGGACCATTCATGTCGGAGATCCGGTCGCGCTGCTGCCGCTCGATGGGTCGCAGAAGGCCGAGCAGTCGCGCGTGACCAGACTGTTCACGTATGAGGGGCTCGACCGTATTGAGGTACCCCAGGCTTCCGCCGGGGAGATCGTGGCGCTGGCAGGATTGGAGGGAGTCGAAATCGGTCTCACCGTAACTGACCTCGAGCACCCGGAACGCTTGGCCGGCATCTCGGTCGAGGAGCCGACGATCTCGGTCGACTACCTGGTCAACAATTCTCCCTTTGCCGGCAAGGAAGGGAAGTTTGTAACATCTCGGCAGATCAGGGAGCGGCTGTTCAAGGAGCTCGAGCGCAACGTCGCGCTCAGAGTGGAGGACACCGAATCCACGGACACGTGGACGGTGTCGGGCCGAGGCGAGCTGCATCTCACGATTCTGATGGAAACGATGCGGCGTGAGGGTTACGAGTTTCAGGTATCGAGACCGCGAGTGATCACGCGCGAGGGTCCGAACGGCGAGCGGCTCGAGCCCTACGAGGAGCTGGCCATCGACGTCCCCGAGGAATTCCTCGGCGTCGTGATCGAGAAGCTTGGGCCTCGGAGAGCGGCGATGCTGGAGATGAAGAACCCCGGGCAGGGAATGGTACGACTTCTTTACAAAATCCCCGCGCGCGGACTTTTCGGCTACCGGTCGGAGTTCCTCACCGATACCCGTGGCACGGGTATCATGCACCATCGGTTTCTCGAATATGGGCCGTGGGCGGGTCCGTTGGCCGGACGTATGCGTGGCACCCTTGTCTCTATGGAGGGGGGCGTGATAGTGGCTTTCGCGCTTGCAAATCTCGCGGAGAGAGCTACCCTATTTGTTGCCCCTGGAGATGCGGTTTATGAGGGCATGCTGGTCGGCGAGAATTCGAGGCCGGGCGACATGGATGTCAATCCGACCCGGGAGAAGAAGCTGACCAACATGCGGTCGAAGTCGAGCGATGAAAACATTCAGCTCGAGCCGCCGCGGGAGTTGACGCTGGAAGGTGCGCTGGAGTATATCGAGGAAGACGAGCTGATCGAGGTTACGCCGAAGTCAATCAGACTGCGGAAACGCTTCCTCAGCGCCAACGATCGGAAGAAGTTGTCACGCGAGGCGAAGCGCGAGCGCGCTTCGGTCTAACAACCAGGAGAGGTTACGGCAATGTGCGCCATGCTGGAGTCCGCGGGGAGTTTCCTGAACGTGGGGGAAACTGAAGCGTGGCTGGCGAAGAAGGCCCCAGAGGATGACCCCGAGGACGAGGATCTCGAGGACGATCTGGAGGACGATGAAGAAGATGATGTCGAGGACGAGTGGGGCGACGAAGTGGACGACGTCGACGACTCGGACCTCGATGAGGATGATCTCGATGAGGACGAGGAGGATGACGACCTCGACGACGACCTCGACGACGATCTCATAGATCTCGACGACGAGTTCGATACAGAGGAAATCGAGAAGCCGCACCCGGCCCATCCGCGCAAATACGAGGATTGACTGCAACTGAAGACTACCTGCCAGGAGCTATGCGCGGAGCAGCCGATGGCTGCGGGCCGGGCTTGAACGGCCGATTTGAATTTTGGCGCGATAGAAAATGCCCCGCATTGCGGGGCATTTTGTTTTCAGCAGTGAAAGGCGCGGCTGATCACGGCGGCAACACCCCGGTCGTAAGCGCGTTGGTGGTCGTGCAGGCGATTTCGCCCGCATGCATCTCGCAGCTTTCGGAGGTTTGCGAGTGCTTCACAACGGCTGTCCAGTCGGCGAGCTGGCTGCCGAGGATGTTGAAGGCGGTGAGCGTCATGGTCACGCCTTTTGAGGGGGTGAAGCCGTTGAGTGGAGCGTCGCTCGTCGCGGTACCCGAGAAGTACTGGCCGTGATTGTCGGCGGCATACTGCTCTTCGAGAATGGCGATCGTGTGCAGATCCGCTTTCATCGCGGCGATGTACGCCTTGTCCTTGCTGGCGGAAAGGCGCGGCACCGCGACCGCGGCGAGGATGCCGATCACGAGTGCTGCAATGACGACTTCGATTAGAGTGAAGCCTTTTCGATTGACACCCACGTAGTGCTCGACGAAGGAAGTCGGTGACGTCTCAGGGAGATTTTCCCGTCTCAAATACTCATCTCGGCGTATGACGCGACTCTGAAATCAGTCTTACTACTTCGTCATGATTCAACATCCGCGCCGATTGACCCCCCCGCTATGTGCGGCTAACTTGCAAGACTCTGCGCCATAGGTAGTTAGCAGGTTGGCGAGGGGCCTGTAGCTCAGGTGGTTAGAGCGCACGCCTGATAAGCGTGAGGTCGGTAGTTCAACTCTACCCAGGCCCATGATTCAGAACTTATTGCCCCGCTCGAGGATATCTCCTTGGGCGGGGCTTCTGCATCCTGACCAAAACGGGCCTACTGTCGATTCGCCCGGCAGACCTACTTCTTCCAGGGCGCCAGCGGCAATGACAAGCCCGATAGCAAGACCATGCGATCCCTGGACTCCACACCATCTGGTAACCCACTGACTACGTACGCCAACATCGCATACGCATTCAGACTGTTCCAATTGCTCTTCGCGTTCATCATCTTGCCGAGCTTCAGCGAGAAGTCCCCTTCGAATAGGAATTTGTGGGTGTAATCGCTCTTGCCAGTCGCTGCCGGGCCATACGCGAACAGCCCGTCGACATCAAAGCTCCAGTACTTCTCATCCAACAGATTGACCACTGGCCCGTACACGAATGCCGGAGAGTTCGCTTTGCCGCCCCTGGCGTTGTCGGCGAAGGGTGTCCATTGAATGATTCCGACCAGCGTCGTTCGATTGATCGCCAGCGGGACCGCTGTCACGAAACGAGCGTTGAATTCGGTTGAGGCCCCCTCGCTGAAAGAACGAATAATCCCTGGTTGTGCCACGAACACGGGACTATGGAAAAACCCCTCCTCTTGAGCCGTTGCCGCGCTCGCTCCGCCCAACATCAGCGCCGCTGTCGCGACTGTCCCCAATATCCACTTCATGATCTGATCTCCGAAAAAATTGAAAGCGCACGTCCTGAGCGGATCATGCTGCTATTGCCGTAGCCGCTGATTGATGGCTGACAACGCCAGATACAACGGGGTGGGAACGTGATTGTCCCACCAGTAGAACTCGTCGAGCTGATTCGCATAGACCATGTGGCCGAATGGGAATTGCAGCGCGCCCGTTCGGTACAGTGAGTCGACTGTCGCGCGAATCACGGCGGTATCGGTACTACTCACCGCCGCGTTGGCGGCGCCGGCCAGAAAACCGGCGACGTACGCCTCCTTCTGCCTGGGCGCGAACTCGGTCCAATCGCGCCCATCGAGTGCCGTCCAGCGCGCGGGCTGCTCCGCCGCGCTCGCCCCTACCACTAGAGTGCCGCCGAACAGTGCCGCACCGGCGATTACAGCTATCGCGGCCGCCCGGCGGACGGTCATGGTAGTAATGCCTTTCACTTACCTAACCGCCTTGGGAAGTCCAAATACGAACACCGCGCTACCGAGCGGATAACCGAGCTGGAAATTCCCGCCCGCAGCGACCGCGACGAACTGCTCGCCGTCGACCATGAACACCGACGGAGCGGCGTTGACGCCGGCGCCGCAGTAGAAACTCCACAGGACCTTGCCGGTGCGCGCATCGTACGCCTTGAACCAGCCGTTGCCCTCACCAGTGAACATCAGGCCGCCCGCGGTGGCGGTCGCGCCGCCGATCATCGGCTGCTCGGTCTTCACCTGCCAGGCGATCTTGCCGTTCTTCAGGTTGATAGCCGACACGTATCCCCACTGTGCCTCGCCCGGAATGGCGACGAAGGCGCTTCCCAGCCACAGCCGGCCCGACTCGTAGGGCGCGTAGTGCGTCTTGTAGTTCATCGGCTGATGCAGCGCAACGCTATACGCGTACTGCAACTCGGGATTCACCGCGACGGGAGACCACTCCTGGCCGCCGTTTGCACCCGGCAGCATCCGCGTCCCCTCCGCTGTGGGCTGCGCGAACATGTTTTCCTGCGGGACGAATGCATCCGAGCGGCGGATCAACTTGCCGGTTGCGGCATCGAGCACGTACATCCATCCGGTCTTCCCGGCGTGGATGATTGCCTTGCGACCGTCGAGCATGGTGATCACCGGCGGGCTGGTCGCATCCAGGTCCCACACATCGTGCGGCACCATTTGGTAACCCCATTTGAACTTGCCCGTCGTTGCATCGAGAGCGACGATCGATTCGACCCACAGGTTGTCGCCCGGGCGAACCGAGCCGTCGAGATCGGGCGATGCATTGCCGATCGAGATGTACATCGTCCGGGTGTCCGGATCATACGCGGGGGTCATCCACATCGAGCCTCCGCCAGTCTTCCACGCATCGGCGTACTTCGCCGAGTCAGCTTTCTCCTTGGCGATGTTGCGGTGGAGGGGGGTGCCTTCCGGTGTGCTCGGTGACCAATGACCATACCAGCCGTTGATTCCGCCCTCATCTGCTCGCGCGTCGGGTGCCGGGATCGTGTAAAAGTTCCAGACCAGAGCGCCGGTGGCGGCGTTGTATGCGCGCACGAACCCGCGGATGCCGTATTCGGCGCCGGACGAGCCGATGATCACTTTATCGTCGATGATTAGTGGTGCCATCGTTTCGGTATATCCTTCGGCCGGATCTGCTATCGTGGTCACCCACTTTTCCTTACCAGTCGCCTGGTCGAGGGCAATGAGCTGCGCGTCGAGTGTCGCTACATACACATTCCCGCCCGACACCGCGACACCGCGGTTGTTGGGTCCGCAGCACGCCGTGCTCACTGGAGCGTTCTTGTGCTCGTAGCGCCACAGCGTCTTCTGCGTTCGCAGGTCGACCGCGACGACCACGTTGTTGGGGGTGCCCGGTGACGTGAAGTACATGATGCCGTTCACCACGACCGGCGTCGTCTCGAGACTGCCGAGCCGCTCCGTGCCAGTCTGGAAGACCATCCGAGGCACCAGATTGCCGACGTTGGCCGTGTTGATCTGTTTCAACGGAGAGTAGCGGTTGTTCGTGTAGTTGTGACCATACATCAGCCAGTCGCCGCTCTGCGCCGCCTCGTGTAACATCGCCGACGTCACGTTCGTCTGCGGTGACGCCACTGGCTCACTCGTGCCGACGGAACCCGATCCCTGCGCCACTGCGAGCTGGGGCGCGGACGCCGCGCAGATGACG
>Ga0207667_10005931_pt1 | contig 14875 bp, 17 predicted proteins | sample KBSCornC52_FD_184301 | JGI IMG/M metagenome (GOLD analysis project Ga0207667, IMG submission 184301) | Corn rhizosphere microbial communities from Kellogg Biological Station, Michigan, USA - KBS Corn C5-2 (SPAdes) (version 2) | ecosystem: Host-associated > Plants > Roots > Rhizosphere > Soil ... | reverse complement strand
ATTAGCCTGAATAATGCCACTACGGCAACTGTTAATTACACAGTTGATCTAAATAATCAGCCCGTTCTGACCAACCAAACTGGCAAGGCTGTGCTCCAGGATAACAAGTGGGTAGTGAGCGATGCCACACTGTGTGGTCTGCTTGGTATGGCCGGCAGCAAACCAACCGTTTGCCAGGGCGTAAAGTAGGCGGCCGGCGGTGGCACTGAGCAATCGGCTGACGACAAACCGCCGCTCGTTAGTTATTGTCTGCACGATTTTATTCCTGACATTCCTCGATAACACCGTCGTGAGCATCGTGCTTTCGAGCGTTCAATCCAACCTCAACGCCGGCGTCCAAGACCTGCAATGGATCGTCGATGCCTACATGCTGGTGTTCGCCGTGTTGATGCTAACCGGCGGTACATTAGGCGACATTCTGGGCCGCAAAAAAGTCCTTTTAACAGGTGTGGTTTTGTTTGTAACTGGCTCCGTCGTGGCCGCCTTGGCAAATTCCAGCGGCTTACTGATAGGCGGGCGAGTAATTATGGGTGTCGGCGCGGCTGCATCCGAGCCGGGCACGCTGTCGATGATCCGACAGATGTATCCTAAGCGCGGACCACGTTCCCGCGCGCTTGGTGTTTGGGCCGCCGTATCTGGCGTAGCCCTGGCGTTTGGGCCAATTATTGGCGGCGTCATTACCGGCTTTACCAGCTGGCGCGGCGTGTTTGTATTCAGCGCAATTTTCGGAGTTTTGGCGTTTGTTGCTGGGTTACTGGTTTTGCCAGAGTCGTCTGATCCAAAGGGACGCAAGCTCGATGTGCTTGGTTTGGTTGTCGGCGGCGCCGCTCTCACCGAGGCGATTTTTGGCCTAATTTGCGGCGAAACCAGCGGCTACAACACCTGGTGGATCATCTTATTGTTCGTGCTGTCATTCGTAACTTTAATTGCCTTTATTTTGATAGAAAGGCGGCAAGAAGACCCCGTCTTACCGCTAGAGTACTTCCGTAAACCTCAATTTACTATGGCCAACATCGTGGCCTTTACGACCAACTTCGGCATCTTTGCCGTTTTCTTCTTTGTCGCCCTATACCTGCAGCTTATCGCTGGATATACGGGGTACCAGATTGCGCTGGCGTTTATTGCCATGACGGCGGCAATCGTGACCGGTTCACTGGTTGGCGCCCGCTGGAACGCCGTCCACCAAAGCGCCAATTTGACTATATTTGGCTGCATCTTGTCAGGGGCAGGGATATTTATACTCAATATGCTCATTAAGCCGGACATCAGCATTGCCACGCTAGCGTGGGCCTTAGCGATATCCGGGCTCGGCTTTGGCATTAGCCTGGTCACCATGACATCCACCGTGCTGAGCATTGTGCCAGCCGAACGCTCCGGCATGGCGGCCTCAACCGTTAATACCTTCCGCGAACTCGGCGGTGTATTCGGCGTAGCTGTACTCGGCACCATCGTCAATGCCCAGCTGACCACAAAATTAACCGATCAATTGATCGCTATGCATTTGCCATCCAACTTCCAGGCTTTCGTGATTTACGCCATCACCCATGGCGGCAACACGCCGACCGGCGTAAACGTGTCGCCAGCGATACTCGCCCAGCACGCCAACTTGATTACACAGGTCACGAATGCCGCCTACGGCGCCTTCGGTACCGGGCTGACAATTGCACTTAACATTGCCGGTACGATGCTGGTTGCAACGGGGATGATTTACGCTCTGGTTTTCTACTTACGGCAGAATGACTTTAAGGCCGTTAATTAATTTTACTTGTACAAAAACTCCCGCGTCAGCGGCAAATCGTTATTCTGACCCTTGGTAAACACAAACTGAGAGAGCGATAAGTCGCCGTAGCGAAACGCAGCTGACGAGCTACCAAGATACAGCCGCCACATCCGGTAAAAGCGCTCGTCATACATGTCTAGAACTTCCTTTTTGTGCAATTCAAAGCGGCGCAGCCACTCATCGAGCGTCATAGCGTAGTGCATGCGCAGGTTTTCATAATCTGCCAGGTAAAAGTTGTAGCGGGGCAGTTGATTGACCACTTGGCCAACGGTCGGCAAATAACCGCCTGGGAAAATGTATTTATCAATCCACGGATCGGTAGGAGTTTCATGGGCGTGGCTGATGGTATGCAGCACCGACAAGCCTTGTGGTTTAAGCATTTTATCGATCGCCGAGAAGTACTTTGGTTGGTTGCCTTTGCCAACATGCTCAAACATGCCCACACTGACTATGCGATCAAATTTATCACCGCGCTCGGCTAAATCTTGGTAGTTGAGCAACTCGAATTTTACCAATTTGTCTACGCCAGCTTTTTTGGCGGCCTCTTCGGCATGCGCCCGTTGGTTACGGCTCAGTGTTACGCCGACACCAGTTACGCCGTACTCTTTGGCAGCGCGAATCAACAAGGTGCCCCAGCCAGATCCAATGTCCAGCAAGTGCATTCCTTTTTTCAGCTGCAATTTGCGCAGTATGTGATCAACCTTTTGCGATTGGGCTTTCTCGAGCGAGTCGCTTGGCTTTCTAAAGTAAGCACAGCTGTAGGTCATAGATTTGTCGAGCCACAGCTTATAAAAATCGTTGCCAATATCATAGTGATGCGCAATGTAGCCGCGCTGTCGGCCACGCCGGTTGCTATTTTTAGCGCGTCGTAATCGGACCTTGCGAAGCACTTTATTAGTAGGCGTATTTTCAATCGACATACGATTTACTTGGTCAATCGGGCCTTTGACATCAATCAAACCATCCATGTAGCTTTCGCCAAAACCAACCGAGGTGTGACGAGCAATGGCGCGAACCGCCTTAGGGCTGTGCACCGTAACATGCAACAGAGGTTTATCAGGTCCGTATTTTACCGTCGTGCCGTCCCAATAGGTGACGCGCACGCCGCCGGATTTCATGTGGCTTAGTAGTTTATCAAGTAGGGTCTTTTCAACTGAATTGGCTGCCATAGAATTTTATTATAACTTACAGATTATGAATTTGGCTTAATACCAGTGGGCGTAAAAGGGCGGCTCGTTTTCGTGCTCGTTCCACCGTTCCAATGCATGACACGGCGTACCATACGTTCTGTGGATGTACGCCTCGCCCCAATCAATCTGTGTGACTGGGTTCTCGCCAAAGTCATTAAACTCGTACATGTCCAGATCTGGATGCGGGCCAAGCTTTTGTGGTATATTGCTAGCTCCAGATTGCGGGTTAAGAGCATTGGCTCGCCAGCCAGACTCTCTTGTCCATAAAATATCAAGGCAACCATCTTGCACCTGATTCCAGCCATACGTATTTTTACCTAAAACATGAGCGACATGCTGTATACCCTGTACAGCCAGTGCGGTTGGATCAGCGTGCATGTTCTCTTGAATTACCACGCCAAATAGCTTCTCGGCATCTTTGACGCTAATGTGCATATTGGTCGTGATTTGAGTGGGATTTTTCGGTAGAGAGGGGAATGTTCGTCCATCACGCAAATCGTGTTTAAGCGAGTTGAGACCCTTATTAACTACTGCCTTTGTTCCACCATTGTGAATAACCGTGTAACCAATGCCAGCCGCCACTGCTATTGCTACAGTGCCCTGGAAAGCTTCGGCAAATGAACTAGATTGTTTATTCTTACTCATGGTCTATCTCTGACTATTATTGACTAATTATAACAGATATGGTAGAATAATCAAGTACTTCGCAACCCCGCGTTGTATGTTCTCCCAAGAAGGGATCCGCCAAAATGGCAATGTTAAACGGTATTTCCAAGCTTGGCTTGGAGAACAAGGTCATTGCAGGCATCGTCCGATGGGGACTCCCCATCGTGATCGACATCGCGATCTTGCTCGGTACCTGCGGTTTGGTGTTGATGATCTTTTTCTTCACCGGCCTGTGGATCGAGCTCGGACTCGGTCAGGCGAAGGTGTCGCACCAAGTGTGCTTCATCGGCGGTTACGGCGGCAGCCTGATGATCACGGCCTTCGAGCTGCATTGTTGGCAGATCATCGAGAAGCATAAGAGCCCGACTCAGGCGTTCAAAAAGGAAGGTCTCATGATCGTCCTGTTCGCCCTCGTCTGGTTCCTCGACGCTGCAGCCAGCATCGGTGGCTTCACGAGCTTCATCACGGGACATTACTACGCCCACCGGCTCACGCCACCTGACTCGAACATCCTGTTCAAGTACATGGCCCCGGTCGTAGTAGCGTTCACCGTGCTGAACATCCCGATCATCGCGTCCATCATGGACAAGGTCCGGAAGGAGGACAACATCAGCAGCAAGCACCGGGCGGCACCTACGTCGTTCGACAGCTAGCAGAGGGGTGTGCTGTACAAATGAGGGGTGATGTGCCGGCGTTGAGATTGGTCCTAACAGACTACACAAATCTCACCGCCGCACATCCCCCTCGTACACCCAGAATTTATGCATATTGCCAGCGGCCGCCCAGAGGGTATACTTATTACAAATGGCCATCACATACGCCGAGGGCAAAACGACTGCATCCGCTAAAACGCGGGTATTTGTAGCGGGGCTGATTGGCGTCGCCGCCTTTGTGCTCATGGGGCTTGCGGTGTCGTGGGCAATGGCGCCAATTGTCGGCTGGGATGTAGCTTCGCTAGTATTTACCGTCTGGATATGGACTACTATTTGGCCGCTTAGCAGCAAATTAACCGCTCAGCACGCTGTCCGCGAGGATCCATCACGCTCGGTGAGCGATGTTATTGTGCTCAGCGCCAGCGTGGCCAGCCTTGGCGCGTTAGTGCTTCTTTTGGTGCAAGCTAGCCACAACACCGGGGCTGCCCGTATATTACAGGTTGCACTGGGCGTTATTAGCGTGGTCTTGTCATGGGCTGTCGTTCATACCTTGTTCGCGCTGCGTTATGCCGAGCTGTATTACACAGACCCAGTCGGTGGCATAGACTTTGGCGGCACGGACAAGCCAAACTACAGCGATTTTGCCTATTTAGCGTTTACTGTCGGCATGACATTCCAGGTATCGGACACCACTTTTACAGATCGAAAGTTCCGCAAAGCAGCCCTAAGACACGCGCTGATTTCGTACGTATTTGGCACCGTCATCGTGGCCACAACCATTAACTTGATTGCCGGCCTCACCAAGTAACTACAGCTCGTCGAGCGAGATTTCGATCTGAGTGGCGCGAGTCTCGCCTTTGAAGATAACTTTGCTGTACCACAAAAAGTTCCACACAAAGGTGATAGCCGTCGCCAGCAACTTCGGCACCAACGACTTTGCCAAATGTTCGAGCGGGCCAAACAACTGCCAAACATGCTCGGGCAGGGATTTTAGCAGATGGCTAAACAAGTAAATTGCGCCGGTTTGCAGCACCCACAACCCAAACACAGTCACCGCGACAAATAAGATAAAACTGCGTGCCGTCCACTTTTTAGACCGAAACGTCAGCTTGGAGTTGAGGATATAACTGCCTATCAGTGCCGCCGAGGTCGAAATAAGGTTGGCGATCAGGATCGAGTTGGTGGCGTTCAGAAACATCACGTACAGCGCTATATCAAACAGGGTATTAAACACGCCGATTAAGCTAAAGACGATGAATTTCAAGCGTTCGCTACGAGTGTCGGCCATGTCTGTCCTATTTTAGCCGTTCGGCAGCCCAGCCACAACCGTTATAACCTTGCTTTTCAACTAATATTAAGGTATAGTATGCATAAATACAGGTTAGGCAGATTAGGGAAGCAGAAGTGTATGTCTGAGCAACGATCAGTGATGAATCGTCTTCTAAAGAAGTATCAGCGACCGGCAGCGGCCGTTGTGCTGTCGGCTGCGGCGTTATCGGCCACCGGTTGCGGCATATTGCAGGCACCCGATAAGCCAAATCATCCGGTAGAGCACTATCAGCAGCCAAAGCTTAAAAACCACAACGTGGTCATTATTGGCGACTCCGAGACCGAAGGTGTCACGCTGGAAGGTAATCTTGCGGGCCAGTTTAAATACATTGGCTACAACCTGATCAAAGCTGATTTCGCAGTTGGCCATAGTCTCACTGACGGCACGCCTGACTCGGGCGTCAAGATGATTGCGCGTGACGCTAATGCTATTCGCCATGCTGGCGTGGTTATTCTTCAAATGGGCACTAATCCAAGAGGCGACATGCGCGTTAGCGCTCAAGATTTTGAAGATCAAGCATTATTTGCCAATAAGCTGATCCACGACATTAACCCGAATGCCCAGCGTTTTATGGTCGATATCGCGGTGGACTACAAACCTTACAGTGCTAACTACAGTTTACGAAACAAGGGTATGTACGCCGGCTCGACTAACAAGCAGTTCGGTTACGGTGTCATCCCGATGTACTACGCCATGTATCACGGCAATCCTGAACATATCGATCCTTCTCTGTCTAATCCTTCAATTGATAGCGACTGGCGTTACCACGTCCACGCCCAAGACCCAGCCGGCTGGCGAAGCGAAGCCCACACCATTGTTGCCTCCGTAGCTAGCGCCGGATCAGCCAAGTAATCTATACTATGCATAGGAAAGGCCGCCGACCATGAAACTCATCTCAATCATCATTCCGTGCTACAACGAAGCCGGCAACATCCCGTTACTGTACTCCGAAATACAGAAAGCCCTAGAACCGCTGAGTTACAAATTTGAGCTGCTTTTTGTAGATGATGGCAGCAGCGATAATACCGTCAAAACAGTGGGAGCGCTGTCAAAATCAGACCAAATCACTGTGAAAATAGTGTCGCTGTCGCGCAACTTCGGTAAAGAGATTGCCTTAACAGCCGGGCTCGACAATTGTGGTGGCGAAGCCGCTATTATGATTGACGCCGACCTCCAATATCCGCCCAGCTACTTGCCGGCTTTCATTGAAAAGTGGGAGCAGGGCAGTGACGTCGTGATTGGCCAACGGCAAGAAAATAAGCACTACGCGCCACTGTACAAACGTCTCGGCAGTAAGTTGTTTTACAAATTGCTTAATGCCATGTCGGATGTGCCCATAGAGCGGGGCGCCACTGACTTCCGCCTAGTAGACCGCTCGGTGATTGACGAATTCAAACGCTTTACGGAACGACGGCGCCTAACGCGCGGCCTGATTGACTGGCTCGGCTTTGAGCGCAGCTACATCCAGTTTGTGCCTAACCAGCGATCCGACGGCCAAACCGGTTACCCACTTATGCGACTGGTCGGCCTGGCGATGTCATCATTTACTTCAAACAGCCTGTTCCCACTCCGCTTAACCAGCTACATTGGCAGCATCATCACGCTGTTATCAGGCCTGCTCGGCGCTTTTGTCATCATCGAGGGCGGTATTTTGGGCGATCCATGGAATCTTAACTTTACCGGCACGGCTTGCCTCGGCATTCTGACGATCTTTTTGATTGGCATAGTCATGGTGGCGCTCGGTTTGATAGCGCTATATATTGCTACCATACACACCGAAGTTATTAACCGGCCGCTATACGCCGTTCGGCGTAAACGCTAACTATTTCGCTCTGAGTGATGGCGGACCCAACGGCTGCCAAGTCGAATAACACCGGTCATAACTAAGACGCTTATTGTAAAACGCCGCCATAAATTACTACCCAAATGTTTTCTTCGCATCGCTCCATACTAACACTACCCGCCCAAACTGACTGTTGGATTATTAACTACACCTGCTGAGATGCTACAATAACCGCTATGGAACCGGTTACATTCGCCAAGCTTGAGCCCAAAATTGTACTCGGCGTGGCCGCTCATCCGGACGATTTAGACTTTTACGCTAGCGCTACCTTTGCTAAATATATTGCTGCCGGCGCGCAAGTTCATTACCTCATTTTAACTAACGGCGATAAAGGCTCATCCGACCCAGCCATAACCAGTCAGGCATTGGTTGCGCTGCGCCGCCAAGAACAACAAGCCGCTGCCGATACGATTGGCGTGTCGTCGGTCACATTTTTGGAATACCCCGATGGCTTACTCGAAGCCAACCAGCAAGTCAAAGCAGACGTGGTGAAGGCCATCTGTGAAATCAAGCCCGATGTAGTGGTGACGATCGACCCGGCCATGTTATACGTGCCGGAGCGCGGCTTCATCAATCATCCCGACCACCGAGCGGCCGGTCAGGCTACCCTTGATGCCGTGTATCCATTGGCCCGCGACCACCTCAGCCTGCCTGAGCTGCGCAAGCAGGGCTACCATGAACATATTGTCACCACCGTATTACTGATCAATCTGGCCAATACCAACTATGACGAGGATGTCAGCCAGACACTCGATGTTAAATTTGAGGCCCTCGCCAAACATCAGAGCCAAATTGCCGACATGGACGCCGTTTGCCAGCACTTTACCAAGCTAGCCAGTAAAGCCGGTGCCAAGTGTGGCTGTAAATACGCCGAAAGTTTTTTGCGGATTGACCTCGAGCCTAGCCTGAACTTGTAGCTAAGGTTTAGGTGTTGGCGTTGGCACAACGCTCAACTGATCAACTAACTTTTGAATTGCCGTGTAATTGGTGACGCCAGCGGCCGGTATAAGTGCCGATTGGCCACCGTAGCCGGTATAGCTTGCGAGATAATTTTTGCCCTTGTAACCATTCAGGCTCACCGAGGTAATATTGTTATTGTTTACTTTGCCCATAATTTGGTACAGGCGTGAGGCTTCGCCGGTGTTAAAATCGGTCGTCACGTTCTTGCCAACTGCATCCAACAGGCTCGAAACCTTAAATGGATTCGATAACGTACCGAGGCTGCTTACTTTGGTCTTGAGCGCCACCAGCAGCTGGCGTTGGTGGGTGGTGCGGTCAAAATCGCTGGCCGGGAACCCGTATGAGTAGTACGAGTCACCACGGGCGCGGGCCAAGTTCAGTGCCACCTGACCATTCAGGTGGTGCAGACCATTACTCAGCTTCAGCGGACCGCCATCGGTGACTGCAATGTTCGGATCAAACAAGCCGCGTGAGTCGGGGCTTTGAATATTTACATCTACACCCCCAACAGCATTGACGGTGTCGCGGAACGCGGTGTAATTGACCAGCGCGTAGTAGTCCAGTGTAATGCCAAAGTTGTTTGACACAATCTGTTCCAGCTGACCCATGCCGCCATTTGGAAAGTTGGAAGCTGAGAAGTGGTTCGCTTGGCCATCAACGTAAGCCTCATTAATCTTTTCGTAGCCGCTATTTGGCACATACACCCAGAGGTCGCGCGGGATACTTAGGAGGTACGCCGTGTTGTTCTTGACGTCGATGCTGACAATCATGATGGAGTCGGTTAAACTAGCGCCGCCATGGCCGGGGTCGTCGGCTGAGTTACCGGCCAACAGTATATTGACGCGGCCGGTGTCTTCCCCCTTCAGTTTGGTCGGATGGAGAAAGCCAAAAATATTGCCACCAAATACTTTGCCGCTGTTATGGATAACCTTCCAGCCCAGCCAACCACCTACGAGTATCAATAAGACCAGCAGCACGAGGGCAGCCCGCTTAGCGACCTGCTTAAGCTTGGCCTTGCGGGCCGGTTTATCGATTTGAGCTCCAGCTTTACCTTGCTCAAAATATGCGGCCGCATACGGCGATAAAGTCGTGCCCAGCGCCGCCTGTAGCTCGCCGGACGGGGCACCGGTTTGCATAACTACTGGCTTCGCGGCAAGCTTAGCCTTGGATGATCTGGCTGATCGTTTTTTGAATGGCATAATTATTTATTGTTACCTTGAGCGCTAGTTGCGCTAATACTCCCTTATTCTAGCAAACATTATCAAAATATCGCCTAAGCTAATTAATGGTTCTGCAAATGGTACAATCAAACCGATGATATCGATTGATGATGACGCATTCGCCGACCTGATTACCCAGGCATGGGCCAGCCTACCGGGTGAGCATGTAAAGAACCTGAAAAATGTGGCAGTTACCTGGGAAAATGAGCCATCGCCCGAGCAGCGCATCGAAAGTAAATTATTGCCTAACCAGACGCTATTTGGGCTGTACCAAGGCGTCCCGCTCAGCCAAAGGCAGGGCATCCTCGACAAAACATTGCCCGATAAGATCACATTGTACAAATGGCCGCTGTGCGCTGTCTCGAACAGCGTTAGCGAGTTGAAAGAACAGATTAGACACACGCTGTGGCACGAAATAGGCCATTACTACGGCTTAAATCATGCGCAAATTCACGAACGTGAAAATAGCTAAAACTTAACGCCAGCTGCTTTAGCCTGATTGTAGGCAACTAGTACTACGAAAGCATAGCCAGTCTGACCCGTTGCATTAGGGTGGAACGGTGCGGGCGAAACGATATTCTGTACCCACGGTGTCGGGTCGCACATGCTGTGCCCCTGAAATGTTACCGGTACATACCGTGCGAATGAGAAGCCTGCCAAGCTATTTTTGATGGTTGCGTTCAAAGACGCTACTTCGCTTGCCACCCAATTAATTTCTGCCGGCTTGAGGCCATATGACGTACAGGTTGGGCCTAGCGGATCATAGTACCCAGTCACGAGTGTCAGTGGAGGATTACCAAGACTGCGATTTTTAATCTGCTGGAGCTGGGCATGCATTGATGCTCCGGCCTGTGCAATGTAGGTGGCTTCCAATGAGGATTGGGCTGAGGTGCCGCAGGTAGACGCAAAACAAGTAACCAGCATACCTTTCCAGTGGGCGTCATTAGCTCCGGCCGTGATGCTAATCATACTTGGCACACCATAGCTGAAGGCGGTGTCGAGTTGCGGTCGAACACTTACCCCATTGGCATTTTGTGCACTTGAAAGATTGCCGATAACTGCGCCACTACAGCCTGCATTGACGTAGGGCATACCAGTGGCGTGGCTCACGGTTACCGGGTACGCTTGTGCAGATAAACCACACGCACGGTCAATGTTAGTTGGGTTTGGCACGCTTACTAAACCATCGCCGGCAGTGACTGAATCACCAAGTGCCACGTAAGCGCCGTTGTGTGGTGTCAATGCAGATGCTATTTCGCTGGCAAATAGAGGAGCAATAAGCGCCAAGGCGGCTACGCCAATAATGACAAGTTTTCGTAGTAACATAGTGCGCATAGACAACTCCTTTGTGCTCTTTGAATGTATATCTTACCACATATTCGCTTCATTTGCCATAATCCAACTAACTTCTTGGGCCTAAATGCATTATGATTGACAGTATGAATAAAATTACGACCATTGCGGTGCTAGCCGGTACGACGCGCGTCCAGCGTGAGTCGATTAAGGCCGCTCGCTACGTGGCCGAGTTTGGTAGTAAGCTGCCTGCAGTCAAAACAATCTTAGTCGATCCGGTCGATTTTGAGTTCGACGGCGATGGTAACGACCCCGAAGGCAAAGACCCGCGCTACACGACCATAACAGAGCAGGCCGACGCCTTTTTTATTGTTGTACCAGAGTATAACCACAGTTTTCCGGGCAGCCTCAAACGTATGCTTGACAGTGAGCTTAAAAACTACATCCATAAGCCGGTCGCGTTTGCTGGTGTTAGCAACGGCGGCTGGGGCGGCGTGCGTGCCGTTGAGTCGCTTGTGCCAGCGGTGCGCGAAATGGGCCTGGTGGCGACGTTTGCGCCCCTCTATTTTCCTCGCATACAGAATATGTTCGAAGATAACGGCTCACTCAAGGCTGAGTTCTCGGAAATGTACGAGCGTAACCTCAAAAATGCTTACCGTGAGCTACTCTGGTTGAGCCATGCGCTTAAGTGGGGCCGCGAGCATGTTGATCAGATGCTCGACGCACCAGTGTTATAGATGTTACAATACTTGCCAAAGCCCATGAGCATAACCCCTTTGCAACACAACCTGGTCATTGCCAACTAAATGCACGATTTTATCCTGATAGCTATCAGTCTCGTTTTGCTGTTTTTGGCCGCTGTTTTTTCGGGCCTCAACATCGGTCTTCTCATGGCACGACCGAACGAGTTAAAGCGCAAAGCCGCTCATGGTGACAGCGTCGCCGCCCAGATGCTGAAATACCGCGAAAACGGTAACTTTTTGATTGTTTGCATCCTGCTCGGTAATGTCTCAGCCATCTCTATTTTTACACTTATTATTGACTCTTTGGTCGGCGGTCTGGTAGCGGGTATTGCGACGACCGCACTGATGACAATCTTTGGCGAAATCATACCGCAGGCAATTTTTGCCCGGCACAGCTATCGTCTCAGCCGATACTTCTTCTGGTTACTCGACATCTTATTTGTGGTGTTATACCCAGTTGCGAAACCACTCTCGATTGGGCTAAACCATTTCTTGGGCGCCGAGTTGCCGGCCATGTTCTCCCGCGAGGAGCTGACACACTTGGTAGAAGAGCATGCCCAGGATGCCTCCAGCACGATCGACGCCGACGAAAGCCGTATTGTCAGCGGGGCACTGCAGTTCAGCACCCTGGAGGCTAGCGATGTCATGACGCCGATCGATCGCGTGCTTGAAGTTACTGCCGATGATGAACTGGATGTCTCGCTGCTCATTAAGCTAAAAAACTCCGGCCACTCCCGTTTTCCTGTGTTTGACCCGGCGCTGCACGAATATGTTGGCACGCTCTTTATTAAAGACGTCCTAGGTGAGCAATTGCCGCAGCCAATCACGCGGTTTTACCGTGACCGAATCATCGACATACCGCACGACAGTCGGCTCGACACAGTACTGAGCCGTTTCATTCAAACCAAAAGTCATTTATTCTTAGTAGTGGACGATAACGATAAGCCGATTGGCATCATTACCCTCGAAGACGTCGTCGAAGAAATATTAAAACGGGAAATCATTGATGAATTCGAACCCCAACGCTAACGACCGGCCACGCAACCGTGAAGTCGGTCGTGCCATGGCTGCCCTAGAAGACAGCGAGGCGGCAAAGGGCAATAAGCCAAAACTCGCTAAACGTGGCCAGTACCGCTGGCACGATTTTGTAGATGAGTGGTTCCGGACCGCCAACGGCGACATCGTCATAGCTCAGGTACCTAATATATTCTTATGGGTATTCATTGGAGCCGGGCTGTTCGGCGCTGTCGCCTACCACGGCTTCTGGCAAAAGGCCGCCCAGCTGATTGCCATCGTCAGTATTGCCATATGGGCCATTCTAGAGATCCGCAGTGGCGTGAATCGCTTCCGGCGGCTACTGGGCAAAGTAATCCTGGCTTGCACTGTATTAACCTTAATCATGTACTTCTGGAAGTAACATGCCAGGCTACAAAGGTCATTTACTGGGGGCAGCTGTTTTTAGCTCGGCTTACGTTGGCGCCCTCGAAGTTGCACCGACCACTCCATTGCATGCCAGCGGTCTGGCACTGTCTGACTGGCAGATGCTCGTGGCGCTGTATGTTATGGGCTTTTTATTTGGTCTCTGGCCAGATGTTGATACCAACTCAAAAGGGCAGGACATCTTTTTTGGCATTGCCTTTGTGGCCGACATATTACTCATCTTAACGGGACGGCTGCAGCCGGCAGCTTATCTGGGGTTGCTGGCCATGACGCCGATTATCGGGCATCACCGGGGCTGGACACACAGCCGAATAGCTATGTTTTTGGTGCCGTTACCAATTGTGCTAGCGCCGTATATCTATGATCAAAAACTCCTCAAAGCCGGCTTACTGTTGTACGGTGCCGCGTTTGTTGGTTATTTTTCGCATTTGCTACTCGACGGCAAAATCACCAAGTACGTTCACTTCAAAGCCGCCCAATACAGCGAGTAGCTGTGCTATAGTTGAACTATTATGAGGTGTATTTTGACGGAGAATAAGCCGGGCTGTGAAAAGCCGCTGGCTGACCGCTTGCTCAAGGAGTTGTCGGACCCCGGCAATCAACGGGTGCTATGGCTCGTTACCGGCGGCTCTAACCTCAAATTATCAGTTGCCATCATGGAACAGATCCCTGATGAGCTCACCAAGAAGCTGGCTGTCGCACTCACCGATGAGCGGTTTGGACCAGTTGGTCATCCTGATTCTAACTTGCAGCAGCTATTTGATGCCGGTTTTCAGCCAAAACGGGCGACAGTTGTACCAGTCCTGACGCCTGGCTTGCCGCTCGATGCTACGGCCGAGCGCTATTCAAATTTGATTACCACTGCCTTCGAAGCGGCCGACGTCATTATTGCGCAGTTTGGCATTGGTCCGGATGGCCATATTGCTGGGGTTTTACCAGACACTATTGGCGTCAGCAGCAAAGATATCGTTGTAGGCTACGAAACTCCTCAGTTCAATCGCGTCACCTTAACACTAGAGGCTATCAAGACTATCCCAGTTGCGTATGTCTTCTGCTTTGGAGGGGAGCGGCATGACGCGCTCGACAAGCTCTGCAATAAAGACATCCCATTGGCCGACGAGCCGTCACAAATCCTTAAACAAGTTGCTGAAAGCTATGTATATAACGATCAAGTGGGGGAAACGTCATGAAAATAGTCATCAGCGGCCTCGGTCGCATGGGCATGCAAATTGCCGAAAAATTAGTCAAAGATGGTCACGATGTAATCGCCCACAATCGACATAGCGACAAAGTTGATACCGCCGTCGGCTTCGGCGCAATTGGCGTATACACCAAAGAGGATGCAGTCGCTCAATTTCACGACGAACAGCACATTGTTTGGATCATGCTACCGGCCGAAGTGGTCGAAGGCGAGCTAAAGAGCTGGCTCGAGTTACTACCCTCTGGTAGTATTTTGATTGACGGCGGCAACTCAGATTTTCGCTTAGCCAACGAGCAAGCCAAACTCGTGAGCGACCACGGTTCGCAGCTCCTCGATGTCGGCACCAGCGGCGGCATCCTCGGTATGAAAGACGGCTTCTGCATGATGGCAGGCGGCAACCACGATGCCTTTATCACTATTGAACCAATCCTGCGCAGCCTGTCACAGCCCCGCGGTGGCTACGATTACTTCGGAGAAGTTGGTGCCGGGCATTACGTGAAGATGGTCCACAACGCCATTGAATACGGCATGATGGAGAGTCTGGCCGAAGGTTATC
>Ga0207667_10005930_pt1 | contig 14876 bp, 14 predicted proteins | sample KBSCornC52_FD_184301 | JGI IMG/M metagenome (GOLD analysis project Ga0207667, IMG submission 184301) | Corn rhizosphere microbial communities from Kellogg Biological Station, Michigan, USA - KBS Corn C5-2 (SPAdes) (version 2) | ecosystem: Host-associated > Plants > Roots > Rhizosphere > Soil ... | reverse complement strand
AAGTTATGGTCTATTACATTCGTTCCGTGGTAGTGCTGTCAAGCGAATTTTTAGAACTGTTACAGGATCGTCAGACCAAATGCCGCCTCGACCCGCACGGAAAGCGATCAATACCTACCACCACGGAGATCTCCGCGATGCCCTGGTTCAGGCCGCGTTGCAGGAAGTCGAACTCGGCGGCCCGGAAGCGATCAATATCAGCGCGTTGGCGAAAAAACTCGGCGTCTCGCAGCCGGCGCCCTACAAGCATTTTGCCGACCGCGAGACTTTGCTGATCGCCGTCTCGGCTGAAGCCTTCCGGCAGTTCAGCGCGATGCTGCGGGCGTCGATCGTCGAACCGTCGAAGCGCTCAAAACTGTCGCGCTTTGCGCAACTCACGCTGGATTTCGGCCTGCGCCGCAACGGCGTCTACCGCCTGATGTTCGCTTCGCGCATCATGGCATGCGCGCCGAAGGGCAGCGAGCTTCATAGTGCGGCGATGGAGACCTTCGACCTGCTGGTGGAAGCGCTGGAGGCGCCGGCGATCGGATATTTGCGCGAGCGCAGCGCCCTGAAGATCTGGGCCGCGCTGCATGGCGTGGTGATGCTGGCGGAACAGGGCCTGCTGACCGGCGAGGTCGGCCATACCAGCCGCGAAGAGCTGGTCGAGGAAATCGTCGAGCAGACCAAGCTGGCGCTCTCGGTGGCAATCGAGGCGGCCAACAAGGCCGGCTGACTTGCGGTACCGGTATCCGCCTTAATCGCCGTCAGCGACGTCAGGCTTTCGGCTTCCTGACACTGCCGCGGAATGTTAGCGTTTCATCCTGGACCCGCAAGTTTCCAACAGGGAAAGAACGACGATGGCCGAAACCAAGATCGATGTGGATCCTCCCCAATCCGTCGCCGTTGCCACCACGCGATCGATCGAGCTGACCCAGGTCGCGACCCGCAGCGAACACGATCTGCTCGGCGATGCCGACGTACCCGCCAATGCCTATTGGGGCGTCCACACCTTGCGGGCCGTGCACAATTTCCCCATCACCGGCGTTCCCATCGGTCATTATCCCGACCTGGTGCGGGCGCTGGCGCTGGTGAAGCAGGCCGCGGCGCGCGCCAACCGGCGTCTCGGGTATCTGGCGCCGGCGAAGGCCGACGCCATCGACCGCGCCTGCGATCTGATCGCCAGGGACGGACGCTTTCACGACCAGTTCGTGGTCGACGCCATTCAGGGCGGCGCCGGAACCTCCACCAACATGAATGCCAACGAGGTCATCGCCAACGTCGCGCTCGAGCTGATGGGGAAGCAGAAAGGCGACTACAAGGCGCTTCATCCCAACGACGACGTCAACATGGCGCAGTCGACCAACGACGCCTATCCAACCGCGTTGCGGCTTGCGATCATCTTCGCCGCTGGCCCCCTGATCGCGGCGCTCGACGAACTCGCCTTTGCGTTCAAGTCAAAGGCCGTCGAGTTCGGCGACGTCCTCAAGATCGGCCGCACCCAGCTTCAGGACGCGGTGCCGATGACACTGGGCCAGGAATTCGACGCCTACTTTGCCACCATCAAGGAAGACGTCGCGCGATTGCGGGAAGCGGCCGCGCTGTTTCGCGAAGTCAATCTCGGCGCAACGGCGATCGGGACCGGCATCAACGCCGATCCGCGCTATGCTGCATTGGCGATCGAGGAACTGGCGCGTGCCTCCCACGAACCGATGGTGCCGGCCAGCAACCTGATCGAGGCGACCTCCGACATGGGTGCCTTCGTGCTGTTCTCCGGCGTGTTGAAACGTGTCGCTGTCAAACTGTCGAAGATCTGCAACGATCTGCGTTTGCTGTCGAGCGGCCCGCGCGCGGGTTTTGGCGAGATACGACTGCCGACGGTGCAGGCGGGGTCCTCGATCATGCCAGGCAAGATCAACCCGGTGATCCCCGAGGTGGTCAACCAGGTCGCCTATATGGTGATCGGCCACGACCTCACCGTGACGATGTGCGCCGAAGGCGGGCAGCTTCAGCTCAACGCCTTCGAGCCCACCATCGGCTACTGCGTGCTGTCATCGCTGCGCACGCTGACAGCCGCGATCAACACGCTGACGAAGAAATGCGTGGTCGGCATCGAAGCCGACCGCGAGCGATGCCGGGCGCTGGTCGAGGACAGCATTGGGCTCGTGACCGCGCTCGTCCCCGCGTTGGGTTATGAAACATGCTCGCGGGTCGCCAAGCAGGCGCTGGCGCAGAAGCGCCGGGTCGCAGACATCGTGCTGGAGGAAAAGCTGCTGACGCAGGAACAGATGGACCGTCTGTTCCGCCCGGAGGCGATGACCTCCCCTGCCCGCGCGCGGTAGCGAACACCTATGTCCAGTCAGATCGTGCCACCGCATGCTTCTGACCTTCGGCTGATCCGTTCCGTCCGGCGCGCAGCGCTCGGCGCGATGCTGTCGCTGTGCTTTTCCGGTGTCGCGCTCGCCAAAGACAATGGCGACGATGAGGACGCAGCCACGGCCAAGCCAGCGCTGCCGAACATCTACCTCGATATGAGAACGATCTACACCAGCCTGCCCGCCGGCGCGCTGTCGATCGGGTTCAGCACGCCTCCGTTATTGTCGACACTGTCGAACCTCTCGTCGCTCACGACCCTGACGTCGCCGTCCAGCCGCAGCATCGCGGTCGATCTTCCCGTGACCGTCGACGTCAACGACCGGCTCTCGGTCTACGGCGGCGTCAGCGGCAGCACTTCGCAATCCGGCACCGATCCCTGGACCGCCTTCACCATCTACAGCTTTACCGTCGGCTTCCAGGCCGACATCTACCAGCAAAACGGCGGCATGTTTCCGACACTCACCGTTCAATCCAACGTGACGCGATCGATTTCCGACGCGCCGCTGGCGACGACGGCCTACAACACCATCCTGGAAGCCGACTACGCGCTGAATGCCGACGAAACGCGGGGGTTACTGGCCGGCGTGCAGTACACGCGGGTGCTGGTCGATACCGCCTTTGCCAATGTCAAACCCGACATCATGGGATATGTCGGCGGCTACCATCAGTGGGACAACAACTGGAAGCTCTCGGGCCGTTTCGGCGTTCAGTCGTTCGGCGGCGCCCAGCTTCTGAACCTGACGCCGTTTCAGTCTTTCACCCAACCGATCGTGCGGTTCGATCTCGACCGCATGGACGACAACGACAACCGACTATTTGGCGTCACCGCGCAGATCGCGTGGACGCCGAAACCGTCCTACCAGTTGACGCTCCGAACGCCGCTTTACGCGATCCGGAATTGACGAATTTCGCACACCGAACAATTTCGCGCCGCGCATGACTGATCCGCGAAAGATTTCAATGTCCCTGATTTGAAAATCGACGTAATTGTCTGACCTTTGCAGGATGAACCGGGAGAAGACGAATGCCTGAGAAAGTCGCGGTCATCGGGATGGGGCAGATGGGATCCGGGATGGCGGGACGGCTCAGGGAGTCCAACCTCGACGTCGTCGGTTATGACGTCAACGCCGATCAGCGCGCGCGCCTGACCAAGGACGGCTTTCGGATGGCGTCGAGCATCGCCGAAGCGCTGGAAGGCCGCACGATTGTGCTGACCAGCCTGCCTGATCCAAAGGCCGTGACGGAAGCCTGGCTCGGCGCCGGGGGGATCGTGGCCCACGCCGCCAAGGGTTCGCTGTGCATCGAACTCTCCACCATCGATCCGCAGACGATGCGCCAGGTCGCCGAAGCCGCCGAAGCACGCGGCATCGCCGTCGTCGATTGTCCGGTCAGCGGCAGCCCCAATGAGGCACGCGCCGGAAAATTGATCCTGATCGCCGGCGGTGACAGGGCCGACGTCGCCCGCGCCGAACCGATCCTGAAACGGCTCGGCAGCGAGTGGAAGTATACCGGCGGCGTCGGCACGGCCAAGGTCGTCAAGATCGTCAACAACATGATGTCGATGGGCAACGTGCTGGTCGCGGCCGAAGCGTTCGCGCTCGGCGTCGCCGCCGGGGTCGAACCGGAGAAGCTTTACGACGTGCTGTCGGTGAGCGGCGGCCGCTCCCATCATTTCACCAAGCGCTTTCCGAATGCGCTCAAGGGAGATTTCTCCCCTGGCTTCAAGCTGGAGCTTGGCGAGAAGGACTTGGCGCTGGGAGTCGAACTCGGACGGGCGACACGCATGCCGACGCCTTCGGCTTCGGCAACGCGCGAAATGTACGCGCTGGCGTTGGCGGAAGGGTTTCGTGGCCAGGACATCGTCTCGTTGCTGGCGATGTACCAGAACTGGGCCAAGCCGAAGCTCAACTAATGGCGGCGGGGGCCTGCTGGCCCCGAACAGCTATTGACCTACGCCGCGGTTCCCACTTCGATACCTCCCCACGGGAAGCTGGGGGAATCATGAGACACCCAATGGACACGGCCGTCATGTCAGGCGCGCTTTGGCTGTTGGCGGCGATGCTGATTGACGTCCTGACGCCGAAAGAATTGACCGCCCTCATGGTCGGGGAAGTGCTGGCGCCGGCGGTGATCGTCGGTGCCGTGTTCTATCACCTGAAGCTGCCGGGGCCGGATCTGGCGATCACGCTGGCAACGCTATGGCTTGTATCGGTGATGGCGATCGAATGGATCACGCCGAAACCGATATCGCCCTACTTCCTGACCGCCGCCGTGGCGCCGGCGATTCTGGTCGGTGCATGGCTTCATGGCACGGCGCGATGGCGCCGCAGAGCGGGCGCCGCTCAAAGCGCTCAAAGAAAGAGTGCTTGATCAATGGCGAGCGAGTTGCTTACCAAAATATCGAAAACAACCCCATGCAAAGTAGCCGGCGGACACCGAATACCGATCAAGCCCCGACCCGCTCTCTCAACTGCTCAAATTCACCGCGCCGATAGGTTGCCCCGTCCGGCGTGACGATTTCCACGTTCAAGCAGCCGTCAGAAATCAGTTCGGAAGCTTTCTTGATGGCAGCGGGCACGGAATCACGGTGCAACGTGACCGTTCCGGATGTATCGAGCGCGGTTATGTAGAATTTCATGAACGCTCCCGGCTGTGTGCGGCGCTCATTCTGGCCCGAAGTCCCCCCACGTCAAGGGGCAACCCTCTTGCGCACACATTGGGAGTTTTCGGTTCTGGTCGGGGAGCATCGCCCCCGGGAGGCTGGGGAAGCGCACGACACTGATATGAGGACTATCAGCCCCGCTCCCGACTGAATTGGTGGTAGCGAGAGAGGGACTCGAACCCCCGACCCCAGGATTATGATTCCCGTGCTCTAACCAGCTGAGCTACCTCGCCACGGTTCACCCTCACGGCATATTCTACCGTAGTCGCGAACGCGCGGCATATAAGGAGTGGGTCAAGGGCCTGTCAAGCAAAGCCCGCCGAACCGCCAAGTGCCTGCAACCTGGAGCCTTTCCGGTTCTGATTGGATCGGAACCGGGCTCCAGTCTTTTGTTGTGACGCGTTTTCTTGACGCGAACCGAGGTCCACTTCGCTCGAAAACGCTATCGGCTATTTTGGCCGGATCGTGGGGTCACCGCCGGGGCTGCCGGGCGGCGGAATCACCGGTGTCTTGCCGGCATCCGGCGTCGGCGCTCGCATTTCGGGGTCTATCCCGGCAGGCGGACACAATACGCCATCCGAACGGGCCAGTTTGTCACCGAGCGGCTCGGACGCCCTGCCGGTGGTCGTCCCTTCCGGAGCCGCCTCGCCGGGGTGTTGTCCCGGCTGCATCGGGGCGCAGTTGGCGGCAGGTGGTGGTGATGGCGGCGCAGTCTGGGCCGGGGGAGTAACCGGACCAGGCGGGGCCTGTGCGGAAGCCCCACCGCAGGCCGCCATCGCAATACAGGACAGAAAGATTGCGCGTTTTATTCCCATGCCGGGAAAACGGCCTGACGCCGCGGATGTTCCCACCCGTGTCCCGTCTTGTTTTGACGCGTTTTCTGGAGACGAAAACGCTATGCCTTGTTTTGACGCGTTTTCTGGAGACGAAAACGCTACGCCTTGTTTTGACGCGTTGCTTGAGACGAAAACGCTATGCCTTGCGGAACCGGATCAACGAAAAATGCCCCATCGGCGGCATTGGCCGTCGCTCGGTCAGGCTGACGCCGCCGTGTTTGGCGGCCCAGTCGGTCAGCCGCGCCCACGGAAATTCCGGCCGCCAGCCGAGCCGTCGCGCCAGTGGTGCGAACGCCAGTTCGAACAGGCGTCGCGGCCCGCTTTCGGCGCCGATGTGATTGACCAGGATGAGTTCGCCGCCGGGTTTCAGCACGCGGATGAAATCATCCAGCGTGCGTTCCGGATCCGGCACCGCGGTGATGACATATTGCGCCACCACCGCATCGAAAAACGAATCCCTGAAGGCGAGGTTCTTGGCGTCCATCACCGCCAGGGTTTCGACATTGCTGAGACCGAGCGCGCGCACGCGCTTGAGCGCCCGGCGCAACATCGGCTCGGAAATATCGACGCCGCATAATTTGGTGCTGCGCGAATAGTCCGACAGCGACAATCCGGTGCCGACGCCGACATCGAGAATGCGTCCGCCGATCTTGTCGGCTTCTACAATGGTCGACTGCCGGCCCGCGTCGAACACCTTGCCGAAGACGAGGTCGTAGACCGGAGCCCAGCGCCCATAAGCCTTTTCGACCCCCTCGCGGTCGATGTCCCCAGCCATTTCCTGACGCCCCGAACTTTTTCTTTAACCGCGCATGACTTCGGCGAGCGGCACCGTTTCCGGCACCCCTGCTCTCGCCGCAGTGTTCCTTGCGGTGGCGCTCTTGATGAATCCGCCGCCGAGCACGCGTGCCTGTCCGGCGGCTGCATCGTAGAACACGCAGGCCTGCCCCGGCGACACGCCTTCTTCGCCGGCGACCAGTTCGACCTCATAGCCGCCGTCGACCGCACGCAGCCATGCCGGTTGCGGCGGGCGCGTCGAGCGCACGCGCACGAACATCTCGATGCCGTCACCGATGACGCGATCCAGCGGACCGTCGCCGATCCAGTTGACGTCGCGCAGCACGATGCGATCCATCCGCAACGCCTCGCGCGGACCCACCACAACGCGGCGGCTTGGGGCATCGAGCTTGACGACGTAGAGCGGCGCGCTGGACGCGATCCCCAGTCCCTTGCGCTGGCCGACGGTGAAATGAACGATGCCCTGATGCCGGCCGATGACGTTTCCACCGAGATCGACGATATCGCCGGGCTCGATCGCGCCGGGCTTCAGCCGGCCGATGATGTCGGTGTAGCGTCCGGTCGGCACGAAGCAGATATCCTGGCTGTCCTGCTTGTCGGCGATTTCAAGGTCGAAGCGCCGCGCCAGTTCGCGCACCTCGGGCTTGGTCATGTCGCCGAGCGGAAAGCGCAGATAGTCGAGCTGCTCGGGCGTGGTCGCGAACAGGAAATAGCTCTGGTCGCGATCGCTGTCGGCGGCGCAAACCATCGCCCGGGATCCGTCGGCAAGCCGGCGCGAGGCGACGTAGTGCCCGGTCGCCAGCGCATTGGCGCCGAGTTCGCGCGCGGTCGACAACAGGTCGCGAAACTTGATCGAGCGGTTGCACTCGATGCACGGCACCGGCGTTTCGCCCAGCGCATAGCTGTCGGCAAAGTTATCGATCACGGATTCGCGGAAGCGGCTTTCGTAGTCGAGCACGTAATGCGGGATGCCGATCCGCTCGGCGACGTTGCGGGCATCGTGGATGTCGCGGCCGGCGCAGCAGGCGCCCTTGCGATGGGTCGCCGCGCCATGATCGTAGAGCTGTAGTGTGATCCCGACCACGTCATAGCCTTGGGACTTCAGCAGCGCGGCCGTCACCGAGGAGTCGACACCGCCAGACATGGCGACCACGACCCGTGTGTCCTGCGGGCGGCCTTCGAGATCCAGACTGTTTGGCATGGCAGAGGTCATCGGCTTCATCAGCGAGAATGAGCGTGGCGGGCGCGGCCACGAGATAGAAAACCTTTTATATAGAAGGCCTTACGGCATGTTTCGACTGTCGCAGGCCGGATCGGGCGCCGCTCTTTAATATAGGCCGTATTCCCGCGAGGCAATCAGCCGAAGGCGCATTTGGAGCGGCTCCAGACGGCAAATCTTGCCGCCGGGCAGAAAAGGCGGCCACGACAACACCTTGGCTGCGCGCCCGGTAACAAATCAAAGCATTGAAATCGTTATAGTATTCATACCAGACACAGGTGGCCCGGTCCTTGCTGACTGATAGCCAGGGTTCAATACGAGGGTTCGCCGGTGGTCAGTGTCACGTCAGAAGTGTTGGCAAACGCGTCGGTGCAGAGTGCGTCGGCGAGGTCTGCGCGGCCGGATCCCAACCCGCCGGCTGGAAACGACAGTTTCGGGGCGCTGATCGACAGCAACGCCAGCCAAGGCGACAACCGCGCCCAAGCGAATTCTCAAGCGAATTCTCAAGCAAGTTCTCAGGACAATTCGCAAGGCCCGTCACAGGCGCCCGCCCCCCGGCGCGCCGACGATTCGCAAGGGGCATCCGACAACCGGTCGCGTGATACCACCTCCGCGTCGGACAATGCATCACGCAACGACTCTGATAACCGCGATACCGCCGTCAACGCCCGCGACGATGCCGATGCGAGCGCCAAGCCCGATGCGCCCCACACCAAATCGAAGTCCGACACGTCGAAGTCCGATGACAGCAAGTCGGACGACACCAAGGACGCTACGGCAAAATCTGCCAATGGTGATGCGTCCACCACCGATCAAACGGCGAAGCAGGATGCAACGGCCACGGTGACCGCGGACGTCATTGCGGTCACCATTGCCGCACCCGCAACCCCCACCGGCACGTCTCCGGCAACACCGGCCACCGACAAGGCAGCTGCGCCGCTCGCGATCGCCGCTGCGCCGCTCGCGATCGCCGCTGCGGCGCTCGCCGCCACGGCTGCGGTGGTCAACGGTACGGCGCCAGGGGCAGCCGATGCCGGTAAGACGGCAACAGCAACGGCAAACGCGGCCAAGGCCGGCGGTGCCAAGACCGATGCCCAGGCTGGCGTCGGCGAGGCCGTCACCGCGCAGGCCGCGACGACCGACGCAACCACTACCGCCGGCATCGCGCTCGCCGCATCCACGGCCGCAAAGCCGCCAGTCGCGTCGAAAGGCGCATCCCAAATCAAAACTGCGGTCGCCACCAAGGAAGCCGCGACAACCTCGACCGACGGCACGACCGACGCGTCGGCAACCGCGACAGGCGGTGCTGCCGCCATCGCTCCGGCCGGCACGCCGCAGACGACTGCCGGCAAACCGAAAGCCGAAAGCGGCGTCATCGATGCCGTGAAGGCCGACGCATCAGGCAATGCCGCCCCGGCCGCCAATGCTGCGGCCCATGGACATGCATCCACCGCCGATGCCGGGCAGACGCTGGCCAACACGTCTGCTAACGGCGTGCTGGCCGCCGGCCTCATCCAGGCGCAGCAGCCTTCCGCTGTCACCACGCCGGCTACGGCGGCACAGCTGACCGCCACCGCAGCGACCAGCGACGCCGTGCCGCTGAGCGGCGTTGCGATGGAGATCGCAGCGTCGGCCAGGAGCGGCAAGACCAGTTTCGAAATCCGGCTCGACCCCGCCGATCTCGGCCGCATCGACGTCCGCATCGATGTCGACCGCAGCGGCCAGGTGACCTCGCACCTGACGGTCGAAAAGCCGGAAACGCTTTCGATGTTGCGGCAGGACGCACCCCAGTTGCAGCGCGCGCTGGATGACGCCGGTTTCAAGACCGACGGCAGCGGGCTGCAATTCAGCCTGCGCGACCAGTCCTCTTCCGGCCAGAACAGCGGCAACGACAGCGGCCGCAATAACGCGCAACGGCTGGTGATCAGCGAAGACGACACGATGCCCGCGACGGCGATCGCGGGACGAAACTACGGCCGCATGCTCGGATCGAGCAGCGGCGTCGACATCAGGGTTTGAGGAGAACGACATGGCAACGACAGGCGCAGCAACAGTAGCCAGCCCGGTGGTTTCGGGCACGACGACCCCTTCGACCTCATCATCATCGGACTCGCTGAGTTCGACCACCGGCGCGACGCTCGCCGGCAACTTCCAGACGTTTCTGACGCTGCTGACGACGCAGTTGCAGAACCAGAACCCGCTCGATCCGCTCGACACCAACCAGTTCACGCAGCAGCTGGTGCAGTTCGCCGGCGTGGAACAGCAGCTCAAGACCAACGATCAGCTGAGCTCGCTGATCACGCTGCAGCAGACCGCGCAATCGACCCAGGCGCTTGGCTTCGTCGGCAAGACCGCAGTCGTCGACGGCAGCACGGCGAACATGACCAGTTCGTCGGCGGTGTGGGATCTGACCGTTCCGAAGGATTCCACCGTCCAGGTCTCGATCACCAACAGCACCGGACAGACGGTTTACACCAACAGCTACACGGTCACCGCCGGCAACAACCAGACCTTCGGCTGGGACGGCAAGGGCAACGACGGCACGCAATGGCCGGACGGCAAGTATACCCTGACCGCCACCGGGACCGACAACAACGGCCAGACCGTCGGCATTTCCACGGGCATCCAGGGTACCGTCAGTTCGGTGGACCTGACCCAGTCGCCACCGTTGCTGACGATCAACAACCAGACCTACACGGTCAACCAGATCCGGGCCATCGTCAGCTAGCTTCTCTTGTTGTGACGCGGTTTTCTTGACGCGAACCGGCGTCCCCTTCGCTCGAAAACGCTATCTGGCGCCCGCAGGACGGGCAACGCCCCCTCGACACTACCCAGACAGCTTCGGCCCGGCATTGCCGGGCCGAAGCGCGTTCCGGGCTATTTCAAGGAGATTCGTATTGGAGGCTTGGGCTTAGGCAAATTTTAAGTTGCGGGGCGTAGGTTGTTACCGTGAGTTCAGTGGTTGAGAGTTTGTGAGTACGCCATGACAGAACCCCATCGCCCGAGGGTAAAATACGTCATCGGGCCTGACGGCAGTCCGTTAACAATTGCGGACTTGCCCGCGCCCGGAACCAAACGGTGGGTGATCCGCCGCAAGGCCGAAGTCGTTGCCGCGGTTCGCGGCGGCCTGCTTTCCCTCGAGGAAGCTTGCAGCCGCTACACGCTGACGGTGGACGAGTTCCTGTCTTGGCAGTTTTCCATCGATCAGCATGGCCTGGCCGGCTTGCGGACCACGCGGATCCAGCAATATCGCCAGTAAGCGCGCCTGAACCGAAAGATTTGATGAAAACCGGCTTCGTTTCGCGAGGCCGGTTTTTTCTATGCCGAACTTTCGTCGCCGTTCTTAACCTTCGTTAACCATATGGAAACCATCACCTAGGCAATAATTGCCCAGTCGGTCCCCAATACGAATCTTGGGTCCGAATCCCTGGGGGCAGTTGGTGCAAAGTCTCGTTGCTTTCCTGCGAAGTCTGGGTGCCTCGCGGCTGATGGCCATGATCGCGGTCACAACCGCGCTGGTCGCCTTCTTTGCGTTCGTCATCATGCGCGTCACGACGCCGCAGATGACCACGCTGTTCACCGACCTCACCTCCGACGACTCCTCCGCCATCATCAAGGACCTGGAACGCCAGGCGATCCCGTTCGAACTGCGCAACGACGGCGCCGTGATCATGGTGCCCAAGGACAAGGTCACCCGGCTGCGGATGAAACTGGCCGAAAGCAACCTGCCCAAGGGCGGCGGCGTCGGTTACGAGATTTTCGACAAATCGGACGCGCTGGGCACCACCAGTTTCGTCCAGAACATCAATCATTTGCGCGCCCTGGAAGGTGAACTTTCCCGCACCATTCGCGCCATCGACAAAATCCAGGCCGCCCGCGTCCATTTGGTGCTGCCGGAACGGCCGCTATTTTCGCGCGAAACTCCGGAGCCGTCGGCCTCGATCGTGGTCCGGGTCCGCGGCAGCCTCGAGCCGGCGCAGATCCGCGCCATCCGGCATCTGGTCGCCTCATCCGTCAACGGGCTGAAGCCGCAGCGGGTGTCGATCGTCGACGAAACCGGCCGGCTGCTGGCCGACGGCGCCGGCGGCGAGAATGAGAACACCGCCGGCGACGAGCGCCGCGCCGCCTTCGAAAAGCGGATGCGCAACGAGGTCGAAGCCATCGTCTCCTCGGTGGTCGGCCAGGGCCGCGCCCGCGTCCAGCTCACAGCCGACTTCGACTACAACAAGGTCACCCAGACCTCGGACAAGTTCGATCCGGAGGGACGGGTGCTGCGCTCCAGCCAGAGCCGCGAGGAATCGTCCGCCACCGCCGAGAACAACGGCCAGGTGACGGTCAACAACGAATTGCCCGGCAACCAGGCCAATAGCGGACCGATCGCCCGCGACCAGAGCAAGAAGAGCGAAGAAACCAACAATTACGAGATATCGCGCACCACCAAGACCGAAGTCACCGAGGCCGGGCGGGTCAACAAGATCTCGGTCGCGGTGCTGGTCGACGGCGCCTACAGCAAGAACGAAAAAGGCGAGATGGTCTACGCCGACCGCAGCAAGGAGCAGCTCGACCGCATCGCCACCCTGGTGCGCTCGGCGATCGGCTTCGACCAGAAGCGCGGCGACCAGGTCGAGGTCGTCAACCTTCGCTTTGCCGAAGCCCCGTCCGTCCCCCCGGTCGTGGAGCCGACCGGCCTGCTCGGCATGCTGCAGTTCACCAAGGATGACGTCATGTACGTCATCGAGCTCGGTGTCATGATGCTGCTCGGCCTCGTGGTGCTGTTCATGGTGATCCGCCCGCTGGTCAAGCGCATCCTGGCCGCCGAAGTCGTGCCGTCGCTGACCAGCGAAACCGCCCCTTCCCTGACCGACGGCAGCGAAGGCGGGGCCGGCCACGCGCTGCTTCCACCCGGCGGCGCCGTGTCGATGATCGACGTCGCCCAGGTTCAGGGCCAGGTCCACGCCCAGGCCGTCCACAAGGTCGGCGAACTGGCCGAACGCAATCCGAATGAAACTGCGTCCATTGTCCGTCAATGGCTCAGTGAACCTGCCGAGTCCTGACAATGGCCGTACCTCAAGTCACCAACACCAACGACATCACCACCGTCATCTCGGCGCTGGCGAGCCGTCAGGCCAGCCGGCCCAAGGGCACGGCGCTGAGCGGCCCGAAGCGCGCCGCCATCCTGATGCTGGCGCTGGGCGAACAATATGGCGGCAAGGTCTGGTCGCTGCTCGACGACGACGAGGTTCGCGAACTCTCGATCCACATGTCGACGCTCGGCAACGTCGAGGCCGACGTGGTCGAGGATCTCATGCTCGAATTCGTTTCGCGCATGTCGGCGTCCGGCGCGCTGATGGGAACTTTCGACGCCACCGAACGGCTGCTGCAGCAATACCTGCCGTCCGAGCGCGTCACCGGCATCATGGACGAAATTCGCGGCCCCGCCGGCCGCAACATGTGGGAGAAGCTCTCCAACGTCCAGGAAGAGGTGCTCGCCAACTATCTCAAGAACGAATATCCGCAGACCATCGCCGTGGTGCTGTCGAAGCTGAAGCCGGAGCACGCCGCGCGCGTGCTGGCGATCCTGCCCGAGGACCTCGCGCTCGACGTCGTCGCCCGCATGCTGAAGATGGAAGCGGTGCAAAAGGAAGTGATCGAGCGCGTCGAGCAGACGCTGCGCACCGAATTCATGTCCAACCTGTCGCAGACCCGCCGCCGCGACGCCCACGAGGTGATGGCGGAAATCTTCAACAATTTCGACCGCCAGACCGAAACCCGCTTCATCACCTCGCTGGAAGAGGAAAACCGCGAATCCGCAGAGCGCATCAAGGCGCTGATGTTCACCTTCGACGACCTGATCAAGCTCGACTCCGCCTCGGCGCAAACGCTGATGCGCAACGTCGACAAGGACAAGCTCGGCATCGCGCTGAAGAGCGCCAACGAGGAAGTCCGCAGCTTCTTCCTCGGCAACATGTCCTCGCGCGCCGGCAAGATGCTGATGGACGACATGGCCGCGATGGGACCGGTACGGCTGCGCGACGTCGACGAGGCGCAGGCGCTGCTCGTCAACCTCGCCAAGGACATGGCGGCCAAGGGCGAGATCACGCTGACCAAGAACCGCGCCGACGACGAGCTGGTGTACTGATGGCCGCACCCGCAAAATTCCTGTTCGACATGGACTTCGGGACGCCCGACAAGACGCGCGAGCGCGCCGCCACGGCCGCCGAGATCGCCGAGAAGGTCGCGGCCGCCGAAGCCCGCGCCTATCGCGCCGGCTACGACGCCGCCCAGCACGAGGCCAAGGCCGAGAGCGATCGCCGCTCGGCGCTGGCGCTCGAGGAAATCGGCATCGCCATCAAGGGCATTGCGTCGCGCTTTTCCGGCATCGAAACCCGGATGGAGACCGAGGCCGTCGAGGTCGCGGTCGCGGTGGCGCGCAAGCTGTGCGACGAACTGGTCTCCCGCGAGCCTATTGCCGAGATCATCGCTCTGGTGAGCGACTGCTTTTCGCATCTGGTGGCGACGCCGCACCTGGTCGTGCGCATCAACGACCAGCTCTACGAGGTCGCCCGCGAGAAGATCGAGCGCCTCGCCTCCCAATGCGGCTTCGAGGGCCGGCTCGTCATCCTGGCGGAGCCGGGGATCGCCACCGGCGACTGCCGCATCGAATGGGCCGACGGCGGAGTCGTGCTGGAGCGCGCCACCATCGAAACCAAGATCAGCGAACTTGTCGGGCGCTATATGGCGTCCCGCCATCAGGCCGGAAGTTGAAGGCCATGAGGACTGAACCATGAGTGACACCGACACCCACGTACCGCTTCCCGATCTCAACGCGGCGGACACGTCCGCGGTCGACGATCTGGCCTACAACGAAGACGAACAGGCCTCGCGGATCGCGGCCGACCTCGAGGCCGTCTTCGACGTCCCGGTACAGGTCTCGGCCGTGCTCGGCCGTTCCAAGATGGACGTCGGCGAGCTGTTGAAGCTCGGACCCGGCACCGTGCTCGAACTCGAC
>Ga0207667_10005927_pt1 | contig 14880 bp, 7 predicted proteins | sample KBSCornC52_FD_184301 | JGI IMG/M metagenome (GOLD analysis project Ga0207667, IMG submission 184301) | Corn rhizosphere microbial communities from Kellogg Biological Station, Michigan, USA - KBS Corn C5-2 (SPAdes) (version 2) | ecosystem: Host-associated > Plants > Roots > Rhizosphere > Soil ... | reverse complement strand
GCGCAATCTGTGCAGCACCGCTCGCGGTCAGCCGGTTTCGCCCCGTCCACAGAGCGGCGCGCAAGGTGCCGGCAAGCCGCTCGAGCTCGCGCGCATAGCCGCCGTCTTGAATCATGAAGAAGCTCGCCGGCGCGGCTCGTCCCGCTCGGGTCGGCGGCACGGGCACGGACCAATGTACGGTCGCAGTGGTGATGGCCGGCCCGAGCGACGGATGTTGGGGGTGCTCGGTGTCGTAAACGATACCGAGCGCATCGGCATTCGGGAAATAGCCCACCCCAACGCGCTCCTGCGCCGCACTGCCCGCCGCGCGGAGCCGCGCACGACTGAGCAAGCGAGCCGAATGCACTGCTCCCGCACACAAAAACAGCGTCTTGGTCTGGACGATGCGCGCGGTGGCCTGCAGATGATCGAGACAGAGCAGGCGAAAACCGCGGCCGTCCGGCAGCTCTTCGAGCTCGCTCAGCTCGAATTGCGTGCGAACACGCGCGCCGTGCTTTTCCGCGAGCGCTAAATAGTTGTAATCGAGCGTATTTTTCGCCGTCTCTGGGCAGCCGCTGCAGCACTGGCCGCAGCCGTTGCACTCCTTTTGGACCTTGCCGTGCGCGTTCTCTTTCGTGCCGTAGTTCACCGCGAGCGGCGGATGAAAAAATCCGTCGCTTCGCCCGAGGCGATCCGCAACTTTGCGCAGTTGGTCGGTTTTGACGAGCTGATGAAACAATGCACTCTCGGTGATCGGCGCGACATCCAGCATGTACGCGGCCAGATCGAAGTACGGTTCGAGCTCGCCGTCGGCGTAGGCGGCCGGCCATTTGTCGCGGAATACTTCAGGCGGTGGGCGAAGATGCACGTTCGCGTAGATCAGCGAGCCCCCGCCGTAGCCCGCCGCCTGCACGCTCACGAGCTCTTCCAGATCTTGCACGTCCCACAAGCCGTGGTCGCCTTGCCAAGCCCAATGGCGAGTATCGGGCAGGAACGCCGAACGCGTGGGCAGCGCCGGAAAATCTTGCGCTTCGAAGCGGCGCCCGCGCTCGAGCAGCAGCACTTGCATGCCGGCCTGGGCGAGCCGACAAGCGGCCACGGCGCCGCCGAAGCCGCTGCCCACGACCGTCACCTCGCTCTCGATCAGCTCCGACACGTCGCCTCGCAATCCATGGTAATTGGCCGGAAAATTTAGGCCGGTGCCCGGCCGAATGGCAATTTCGCCCGGTAACATGCCCGAGCCGATCGCACCCAACTGGTTAAAGAGACGGCAAAGGGGCGAATGTGATCCTGGTACCTCGAAATTCTTGTAGATTGTCCGCCCGACCGGGTTTTTGAGCCACCCAGGAGCAAGGTGCCGGACCCCAGCGAAGATGCCTTCGAGCAACTGTTGCGGCGCGTTGCCCGGACCCCCGAGGTCACGGCGATCCGCCGCGGCGTCGGGCCCGGGTCACGCTTGGTCGAGCGCTTTGCTGTGGAGCAGCAGCTCGGCGAGGGCGGCATGGGGCGGGTGTTCTCCGCCTTCGACGCGAATCTGCAGACCCACGTCGCGCTGAAAATCCTGGGCACGCTCACGCCCCGCTCGATTGGCGCGATCAAACGTGAATTTCGGGCCGCCGCCGAGCTCGCCCATCCGAACCTGGTTCGCCTGCACGAGCTATTCTGCGACGGGGTCGAATGGTTTTTCACCATGGACCTGGTGGACGGGCGCTCGCTCCGCAGCGTGCTCAAGCACGGGCGCGCGCTCGGTCGCGATCCGCTGGAAGACGTGTTTCATCAGCTGGCCCTGGCGCTGCGCGCGCTGCACGCCGCGGGCCTCTTGCACGGCGATCTCAAGCCGTCGAACTTTTTGATCACCAAGGCCGAGGGCCGCCTCGTCTTGCTCGACTTCGGCCTAGCCCGGCCGCCTGGGGCTTCGAGCCGGGATCATTTGTTCGCCGGGACCCCGGAGTACATGGCCCCGGAGCAGGCGCGCGGCTTGGATCTGAGCGAGGCGGCGGATTGGTACTCGTACGGCGTGGTTTTGTTCGAAGCCTTGACGGGCCGGCGCCCGAACCCGGCTTCGGCCGAGGCCGAGCTACGCGCAGTGCCGAATCGCTTGCGCGATTTGTGCTTGGCCTTGCTGCGCGAAGATCCGAACGAGCGCCCGAGCGGCTCCGAAATTCTTCGCCAGCTCGGCAGTGGCCGGGACGTACCGCGCATTTCTGCAATCCCTCCGGCATCACACGGCGCGCTGCTCGGGCGAACGGCGGAGCTAGCGCATTTGCACGCGGAGTACGAGCGCGCGCTGAACGGCCGGGCGCGGGTGATTTTGGTCCATGGCCCGCCCGGCATCGGCAAAACGGCGCTGCTCGAGCATTTCATCACCGGCGTACGCGGCCGCGGCGCGGTGGCGCTCACGGGCCGCTGCCGAGAACGGGAATCCGTCGGTTATAAAGCGATCGACGGTCTGCTCGACGACATCGTCAGTGTGCTCGATGGTTTACCCGAGCGCGACGCGGCCGAGCTCTTGCCGGACGACGTCGACGATTTGACGCGCCTCTTCCCGGCCTTGCGCGTGGCGCGCGCCATCGCCAACGCGCCCAAACGAAGATTCGACATCCCGGATCAAACCATCGCCAAGCGCCGGGCGATCGGCGCGTTTCGTCAGCTCTTGGTGCGACTCGGCGCACGCGCTCCGCTCGTGATTTGGCTGGACGATTTGCAGTGGAGCGATGCGGAGAGCGCGCTCTTGCTCGAGCCCCTGATTTTGGACCCGAGCGGCGCGCGGCTGCTGCTCGTCGGTAGCTATCGCAGCAGCAGCGGCGGCAATGGGCCGATGCTCGAAGCGTTGTTTGGCCCAGGCAGCCGACTGCCCGAACCACGTGATTTGGAGCTGACTCCGCTGAGCTTCGAGGAAGCGCGGCGCTTGGCCTTGCACCTTTTGCCCAAAGCCGGCGCAGACGCGGAGGCCTTGTCGCGCACGATTGCACGCGATGCGGGCGGTAACCCACTGTTCATCTCCGAGCTTTCGCATTTTTCCGAATTCGCGGTCGGCACGCACGCGCCGAGCACGCTGACGGAGCTGGTGTCGACGCGGCTCGAGGCGCTCAGCGAAAGTGCGCGCGAGCTACTCTTGGCGATTGCGCTCGCGGGCGCGCCCCTGTCACGCACGGTGGCGCGCCACGCGCGCGGGCTCGCGCCGGTAGAGCTCGAGCACTGTCTCGGCACACTTCGCGCAAGCCGCATGGCCAGCACGCAGCGCGTGGGCGACGACGATCAGATCGACGTACTTCACGACCGGATTCGCGAGATCATCGTGCAAAGCGTGGCGGACGCGGAGCGACGGCAACATCACTTGGCGCTCGCTCATGCGCTGTCGAGCGATCGCAAGACCAAACCTCACGTGCTCGCGACTCACTTCCAGGCCGCCGGGGCGTTCGCGGAAGCCGGGCGCTATTTCATTGCCGCGGGCGAGCAGGCCTATCAAACATTGGCCTTCAACCAGGCCGCCGAGTTCTATGCGCTCGGCGCAAGCCAAGCTGCGCTCGAACCGCAAGCGCTGCTGGCGGTGGAGAGGCGCCGCGCGGAGTCCCTGGCAGCCGCCGGCAAAGGCGCGCTCGCTGCCGAAGCCTACCTGGAGTCGGCGAAGAAGTGCTCGGGCGCCGAGGCGCTGGAGCTACAGCGCCGGGCGGCCGAGCAGCTGCTGCTGTCCGGTCATCTCGAGCGTGGATTGTCCGTGATCGAGCAGGTGCTCCGTTCGCTCGGCATGCGCCAAACGCGGGCCGGACACCGCGGTTTCTTTTCGATCTTGGCCGGGCGGATGCGCGTGCGTACCCGCGGCTTACGCTATCGGGCGCGCAGCGAGGCCGAGATCCCGGAACGCGAGCTCGCGCGAGTCGATGCATCTTGGACGATCGCCTGTTCACTCGGTGTCACTGATTTCGTGCGCGGCGCCGATTTCCAGAACGACCACCTGTTATTGGCATTGAACGCGGGTGAGCCACGCCGCCTGCTGCGCGCCCTGACGCTCGAAATTTCCTACGGCGCGACGCCCGGTGTCGGCTCGGAGCGGCGCACGAGCACGCTGCTCGAGCTGGCCGACGAGCTCGTGCAGGGGATGGACGACGACAATGCGATCGCGCTCGCGCAACTGAGCCGGGGGATCGCCGCATACCTGCAGGGCAAAGTCGGAGCATCCCTTGCTCACTGTGAGGGAGCGGTCAAGGTATTGAGCCAACGCTGCGTGGGCGCGATCTGGGAAACGGTGACGGCTCAGCGCTTCATGATCGCCTCGCTGTTCACGCTCGGGCGCTTTCGCGATCTGGCCGACCTCGTACCGCCGTTCGTGGCCGAGGCCGAGATTCAGGGCAATTTGTACGCCGCGTCCTATTTTCGCACCAGCTACAGCAACGCGGCCTGGCTCGTGCGCGACGATGTCGCCGAGGCCGAGCGTCAGCTCGCCCGCGCGCGCGAAGATTGGACGGCCGCGGGCACCCAACTCCCCCACTGTTGGCTCTTGGTCGGCCAATGTCAGCTCGGATTTTACAGCGCAGATGCCGAAAGCACCTGGGCACGGCTCTGCGAAAAGTGGTCCGACCTGCAAGCGGCGCACTTCTTTCACGTCGGTGTGCTCCGAGTTCAGCTCTGGCATTTGCGCGCGGCCAGCGCTGCGCTGCTCGCCGAACGGGCTCAACAGCAAGGTCAGCGCGCACGCGCGCGCGAGCTCTGGAGCGAAGCTCGGCGTTCGGCCAAGCTGCTCGCGCGCGAACCGATTGGCAGCGCCACGCCGCTCGCCGGCCTAATCGAAGCTGCGGCCGCTCGAGCCGAAGGGCAGAGCGAGCAGGCACGAGCGGAGCTTGCGGACTGTGCGCGAAAGTTCGACGAGCAAGGCCTGCGCCTGTACGCAGCCGCAACGCGGGCGCGCCAGGCCGCGCTCATGCAAGGCAAGGACGCGGAGCTGCTCAGAGCCTCTGCCCACGCAGCGTTCCACCAGGAGGCGGTGCAAAATCCGCGGCGAATGATCGACCTCTTGTCGCCTGGTTTCGGTCGAGCCGAGTGAGCTGAGCGCGGAACGCTGCGGCGTTTGCTTGCCCAATAAATCGCGCTCTTTTGCTGGTTTGGCGTCGAGCTGATAGCCTGTGGCGCAAATGGACTTGGCGGCTCTGGTGCGGGCGGAGCAAATACGCGCTCTCTACCGTCAAAGTCGCCTCGTTTTGTGGACGAACGTGGCGATTTCCGCGCTCGTCTCCGGCGCGCTCTGGTGGGAAGCGTCGCGGCCTGCCCTGATCTGTTGGGTCGCACTGATGGCCGGCGTGGCCTTCGCGCGCAGCGAGCTGATGCGGCGCGCGGAAACCGTCAGCCTGGCTGCAGACGATCGGGAAGTCTGGGCCCGGCGCTTCGTCGCAGGGTCCACGGCCGCAGGAGCCGCGTGGGGCCTCGGCATCCTCAGCTTCTTCAACGCTTCGAGCAGCGTTTCGCAGATCTTGCTCACGTTTGCGGTGGGCGGCATGACCGCGGCGGCGGCGGGCACTTGGGCCAGCCATCCGCCGGCTTTTTGGGGGTATTTTGCCTGCTCCGTCGCTCCATTGCTGCTCTGTACCGTCGCCATTGGCGATCCGGCGCACTTTGCCATGGGCGGCATGTTGCTCGCGTACACCTTGGGCATGGCTCGGGTGGTCTCGACCAACCACGAAACCCTGACGCGGGCCTTTCGCTTGGGCCTCGAGAATAGCGAGCTCCTGTTACAATTGTCGGCGTCTCAGGCGAGCCTTTCAGAGACCAACCGCACGCTGGAAAAGCGCGTCATCGAGCGAACCGCAGCCCTGGAGCACCAGGCAGAGGCACTGCGCGACGCCCAGCGGCTCGAGGTCGTCGGCCGCCTCGCCGGCGGGATCGCGCACGATTTCAACAATCTGCTCACGATCGTGATGACGAACGTGGACATCTTGGAGGAGACGCAGAAATTCGACGCCGCCGGCGGAGCCGCGGTGGAAGAGACGCTGATCGCCGCGCGGCGCGGCGCGGATTTGATTCGCCAGCTGCTGGCTTTCAGCCGCCGTCAGCGCGTCGAACCGCGCGTGATCGACTGCAATCGGGTGATCGGTGGCATGGATCGCTTGCTCCGCCGCCTGGTCGGAGAGCGCATTTACACGACGCTTTCGCTGACGCGAGAGCCGCTGCGGGTGATCGCTGATCCTTCCCAGCTCGAGCAAATTCTGGTCAATCTGGCGAGCAACGCGCGCGACGCCATGCCGACCGGTGGCGAGCTGCGCATCACCACCGAGTTCGTCACCGGCATCCCCGACGAGCCGAGCTCGGGAGCCAAGTTCGCACTGCTGCGCGTCGAAGACGACGGCAGAGGCATGGATCCGGAAACGTTGCGCCGCGCGTTCGATCCGTTCTTTTCGACGAAGGGACCGGGCCAAGGCAGCGGCCTCGGTCTGGCCACCGTGCACGGCATCGTCCAGCAAAACGGCGGCCGCGTGCTGGTCGCCTCGGAGCCGGGCTGGGGCACGCAATTTTCCGTGTATTTGCCGCTCACGGACCAACCGGAGGCGCCCCGCACCAGCCTTCTGCCAGCGAGTAGCTCGGCGCCGCCGCGGCCCGCGACGATCTTGGTCGCGGAGGATGAACCGACTCTGCGCTCCGTGATTCGGCGCAGCCTGGTTCGGCTCGGACACACGGTGCTCTTGGCAGAGGACGGGCAGCGCGCACTGCGCATGGCCGCCGCGCATCCCCAGGCAATCGATCTACTGATCACCGACATCGTCATGCCGAACCTGGGTGGCGCCGAGACGGCGCGACACTTGACCGCGGAGCGACCGGAAATTCGGGTGTTGTTCATTTCCGGTTACAGCTGGGGTGAGTCTCTGCCGGAAAGCAATCCCGCAGCAGGCGTTGCTTACTTGCAGAAGCCGTTCGACACGCGCGCGCTCGAAGCGCGAGTGACCGAGTTGCTCGCGGTGAAGTATCGGCGCAGAGAGAGCGACGCGCGAGCGCCGGCCTGAGCGCTCGCGCGTCGAAGTGCGCGAAGCACGAGTGAACGACAGCGCACATAAACATGTTTATGTGCGCTGTCTCAATCCGGATCTCGGCGTTCACGGAGCTCACGAAGCCGCGATTTTATGGCCATAAACAGGCCGTAAACGCGTTTCACACGCAACTCGACTGAGCTAGACCAGTAGATCAGTCAGCGCCGTCGCGCGCTTTCTGAATTCGTGTGTTCGCACACAGGAGGATTTGCATTCATGAAGTCGATCTCGTTCCTTGCTTCTCTCGCCGCGGTCTCCGCGATTTGTGTTTCAGTAGCCTGTAGCTCGAAATCGGACGGCAACGCGGCTGCCGGCGGCTCGACCGGGGATGGCGGCACGAGCTCCGGTGGCGATACTGCGAGCGGCGGCGCGAGCGCCGGCGCCGGGGGCAAGACCTCGACCGGCGGCACGAAGGGCGAGGCGGGCGACACCGGCAGCGGCGCGGCGGCCGGCGACACCAGCACGGGCGAAGGCGGAGACACCGGCAGCGGCGTCGGCGCGTGCGGTGAAGGCGTGCTGTTCGCGGGCGATCCGCTCTATAACGACAAGCCCGACGCGGGAAAGCCCAAGCCCGCCGGGCAAGGGCTGCTCGACGACCCGCCGATTCGCAACGAAGCGGTGGCGGTTATCGGCAACAAACTGTTCGTCGAAACCGAGTTCGAAATCTGGAGCGCGGATTTGACGGGTGCGACGCCCAAGCTCACCCGCATCGCTGGCGCCGAACCGAGTGGTTTCGTCAACGCGGGCGTAGCTTGCAAGGACACCACGTTTCTCGTGATGCGCGACATGGCTGCGGAACCCAATGGCAAGCTGGTCGTGATCGACTACGTCGGCGGTGCGGTGATCGAGATCTCGGATCCGGGTGGTCCGAACTGCAAGAGCGACTGGGTCGCCGGCACCCATGCAAAGACCGCGGACCCCGGCGACGCCTACCCGCTCGCACAGGGCGACAAAGACGGGCCAGGAGCGCAGGCTCTGTTCGGCGGCGACCCGAACGTGACCGGGGTCGGTGGCGGCGGCATCCACAAAGTGGCGGTCGACCCGGACGGCAACATCTACACGTACGACGAAGGCACCCGGAAGTACAAGATGATCGCCACCGACGCGGCCCGCACCGTGTCGACGATCGGCATGAACGCGTCGGGAGACGACAACATCATGGGGCTCGCATTTTTGAAAGGGAAGCTCTACGCGACCGGCGTCGACGGTTCCAACGACTTCCTGCTCGAGATCGACCCGGCCACGTACAAGGCCGCGACGCCCAAGGCCAACGTCAAAGAACTGTTCCGCAACCGCGGCGACCAATTCCCCGAAATCAGCGGCACGGGTCATCAGGCTATCCCCGCGCAGATGGTCACGGACGGCCAAGCGCTGATCGTCTCGGCTCAATCCGGCTACGTCTGGCGCATGGGCACCGACGGCACCGTCCTCGCCACGCTCGCCGGGTCGGGCGCCTTCCTCGATTATCAGGACGGCTTCGATCCGCTCAAGCCGCACCCAGCCACCGACTGGCAACTCGTGAGCTCACTCAGCAACGCCGATGGCGGCCCTTGGCTCGCGCTCGACGGCGGTAAGCTCTACTGGTCCGGCGGCATCGGCATTGGAAAGTACACGCTGCAGTTCTCGTGTCCCTGATCGCTTTGAAACCGCGCTGAGCTCGATCTCGGGGTGAGCGCATGCCCAGAGTGGGCGTCCAGTGGCCGTGGGCCACTCGGCGCCCGCACCTCCCCCCCAGCTAGGTGCCGCGAGCTGCACCGGCTGGGGAGGAAATCATCTGCCGGAGGTGACTTTTCGGTGCGCGGATTGCCGGCGCGCTGGCCGGATGTTAGCGCTGAGTCCCACGGATGGGCGAAAGTGACGACGATCGGCGCGGCCAGCGCCTCAAGCTCACTTCACGGCAGCCGCTGACCGCCCTCTACGGCGCTCACGCCAGTGACGTTAGAAAGAATCTGCTCGGGTTCGGCGTCAGCCGAGCGGATAGCGACGACCTCCTGCAGGAGGTCTTCTTGATCGTCATGAACAAGGGCTGCGCGCTCGCGCAAATCGAGCGCGTCGACCTTTGGTTGCGAGAAATCTGTCGCAAAGTCGCGGCCACGCATCGCCGGCGCGGCGGGCGACGCCGTGGGCTCGACGCGCAGGCTCAGCTCGAGTCCGTGGCGGACGCAGCGCCGACTCAATTGGTCGCGGTCGAACGGCGAGAAGACTCGCTGCGCCTGCACCGCGCGATCGCCGCGCTGGACGACGAGGCGCGCGATCTGATCGCGATGCACGAGCTCGGAGGGTTACCACTGGTCGATGTAGCAGCGCTCGTCGACCGCGATCGCAAAACAGTGCGCAAGCGCCTGGAGGCGGCCAATCGCCGGCTGGTGCAGTCGTTTCGCGAGCACGAAGCACGCCGCGCCGCGCCGAATCAAAAACGGGCTGAGCAGATCCTCGCGCCACGCGCGCTGACCGGCCAACACGCCGGCAGCGCATGCTCCGAGCTATTGGCCCAAAACGCCGACATCACCGTCGGGCTGGTCGGCCCCGTGCTCGTCGCCGTGTGGCCCGGGCCGCCGACGCTCGAAGCGTTGAATCTGCTCGACGAGCACATGCGCGATGCTGCGCGGCGCCTGGGCAGCGGGCTCGTGTACTTAGCCGTGGTCGAGGCTTCGACCAGCACCCCGAGCTTGGCCGCGCGCCAGAAAATCACCGCCATGCTCGAGCATCACGCGCGCGACTACGGCGTGTACCCTCACGTACTACTGGGCGGATTTTCTTGGATTGTGCGGCCGATCATGGCAGGTCTCGCGCTGCTCGCTGGGGCGCCCGGCTCGATGCCCTTCTTCGGCAGCGTCGAGCGCGCGGCGGCCTGGCTCGTATCGGGTTACCTGCGCGGCGGCCCGCTCACCGTGGGCGCCCTCGAGAGCGCGGTCGCCGAGCTCCGCTCACTTGCCGCGAGCGCGCCGGCCACGCGAACGCGATGACTCGGGAGCTCGGATGCGCTATCTGACTTTGCCCAACCTGACACTGCCCGCGTCGCGGCTCGCCGTCGGCGTCGACGTGGCATGCGCAGACGAGAGCTCGGCGCCCTTACTCGACTGGTTCTTCGAGCACGGCGGCAACGTGTTCGATACTGCCCGGATTTACGAGGACGGACGGAGCGAGCAGGTCCTCGGCAAATGGCTGGCACGGCGAGGGATTCGGCAACATGCCATCGTGATCAGCAAGGGCGCGCACACGCCGGACTGTAACCCCGACGCTTTGACCGAACAGCTCGAGCGGAGCCTCACAGCCCTCGGGCTCGATGCGCTCGATATTTATCTCATGCACCGCGACAACTTGGAGGTGCCGGTTGCAGAATTCGTGGATGTGCTCAATCTGCATTTGCGCGCCGGAAAAATGCGGCTCCTCGGAGTATCGAACTGGACTCTCGAGCGGCTGGAAGCGGCCAATGCCTACGCACAGCGGCGTGGGCTCGAGCCGCTCCGCGTGCTCAGCAATCATCTGAGCTTGGCGCGGCTCGTGAGTGCACCTTGGCCGGGCTGCACGGCGAGCTGGGAGCCCGAACAGCGCGAGTATTTGCGTGCGCGGCAGCTGCCGCTGATCGCTTGGTCCGCGGGAGCGCGCGGGTTCTTCGCGCGTGGCGGGCGCGCGCCGGACCCGAGCGACCCGGCGCGCTTGGCCTGGGAAAGCGCCGACAATCACGAACGCAGGCGGCGCGCCGAAGCGCTGGCTCGCGAGCGGGGCGTGACTCCGACCGCCGTTTCGCTCGCCTACGTGCTCGGCCAAGCTTTCCCGACGCTGGCGGTGATCGGGCCGAAGACGCGCGGCCATTTGGCGCACAGCTTCGCAGCCTTGGCGCTCGAGCTATCGCCGACAGAGATGAGCTGGCTCGATTTGAGCGAGAGCAAGTAAGCCGGGATTCGCGGTAACCCGCACTCGTCCGCAGCGCCGGGCTGGCGTGGCTGCAAAGCAGGCGCACGGTCGGGCTCCGTTGCCCACGGTCGTCGCGCGCGAGCAGCGCGCCCGTTCCCGCGTGGGCCAACCAAACTCAACTCACAGCCACGTGAGCTCGCGACGGGCGCGCCGAGTGCTCGTGCAGTGAAAGCGCGCGTTCGCGCGGCGCCTGGGCTCGATCGAGGCGCGCAGCGTGGTCTCTCGTATTCAGGTCGAATACTGAATCTTCGGCGCCGCGTTGACCGAGCGTTCGCCGATCGGCACCTTGTGAGCAGCCATGACCAAACAAACTTCGATCTCGGCGCTGACGCCGATGAAGTCAATCTTCGGCCTCGCGACGGTGCTTGTGCTCGGCTGCTCGTCGACGGCGGCGAGTGACGCTTCGAGCAACAATCAGGCGGTGACCTTTCATCGCGACGTCGAGCCGATCTTGCAGCGAAGCTGCCAAGGCTGCCACGCTCCAGGTGGGATTGCGCCGTTCTCGCTGCTCACGTTCGCCGACGCTCGACCGTACGCCGACGCCATCGTGCAGCAGACGACCGCAAAGCTGATGCCGCCCTGGCACGCTGAGAATACCGGCGAATGCACGACACCGTTCGGCTGGAAAGACGACATCCGCCTGAGCGACGCGGAGATTTCGACGCTCACCGCCTGGCGCGACGAGAAAGCGCCCGAAGGCGACCCGAACGACGCGCCCGCGCCGATCACGCCCATCACCGGCCTGCCGGGCGTCGCGCTCGAGCTCGAGCCGGACGCGCCGTTTTCGGTCCAGCCGAACGCCGATGAGTTTCGCTGCTTCGTGCTCGATCCGAAGCTCGCCGTCGACAGCTTCGTGAATGGCATTTTCGTGATTCCGAGCAACCGCGCGGTCGTGCACCACGTGCTCTTGTTCGCAGACGCCAAGGGCGAGAGCCTCGCCAAAGTAGACGGCACGGGCAGCTATGACTGCTTCGGCGGGCCGCAGATCACCGATCCAGATCTGCTCATGGCTTGGACGCCGGGCGGCGTGCCGCTGGAGTATCCGCCGAACGTCGCGGCGCCGGTCACGGCCGGCTCGCTACTCGTGATGCAGGTGCACTATCACCCGCACAGCACGAGCGATGTCGAACAGGACGCGACCAAGATTCAGCTACGCTTCAGCGAGAGCGCGCCCGAATATCGCGCGGTCACTCGACTGATTGGCAATTTCAAAACCCAAGCCGCAAATGGCGACGGACTTTTGCCGGGCCCCGCTGACCCGGCAAGCGGGCCCAAGTTCCTGATCCCTGCCGGCGCGAGCGCGCACACCGAAACCATGCGCTGGACGTACCGGGCGCGGCTCTCGGGCGGGCTCGCGCCGCTGCTCTACGGCATCGGCGGCCACATGCATTACGTTGGAGCGGACGAAAAAGTCGTGGCCGAGCACAGCGACGGCTCGAGCACCTGCCTGCTCCAAATTCCGCATTGGGATTTCGATTGGCAACGCCGTTACGACTACGACGCGCCGCTCGAGCAATTGCCCGTGCTCAGCCCGGGTGACCGGCTCGACATCCGCTGCACCTACGACAACACGCTGGACAACGCGCAGCTCGCCGGCTCGCTTTTGGCCCAAGGCAAGACCACGACGTCTGATGTGGCGCTCGGCGAGACCTCACTCGACGAGATGTGCCTGGCCAACCTGACCGCGCTGTATCCCGCAGGCCTGTGAGCGGTCGCCGAGCACGCGCTGGGCGCGCGATATCCCGCTTCCGCCGGCTGTAGGCAAGGCCCACACCTCGAGCGCTGGCGGAAACCACCACGCGCTTGAATCGCCGTGGGGCGCCGCGCTTCTGCGCGATCGGCGCCACCATTCGCACAATGCATGAGCGAGTGTGTGCGAAGTGATGCGCCCACTCGCTCGAGCGTGAGGCACATTGCCACGAAGCGTTGCTTGAGCGTTGCTCGGAAGATGGGCCGGAGCTCATTCGGAGCTCAGGAGGGCTTCCCAATCAAGACGAGATGATGTTACCTAGAAATTTCTTATCAAATGACTATTCGCTCTTTGCGCCTTGCTGGGCCTCTCCAACTTGCAACAACCGTCGCGCTGCTCGCCTTTGCGCGGCCAGGGCTCGCGCAAACGTCCGGGCTCGCGCTCGATCGTTTCGACCCGGCGCCCGCGGGTGACCGCATGTTCGGCGTGCCGTCGCCGTACGCTGCAGGCCCGCACACGCCGCATCTCATGTTGCTCGGCGACTACGCGCACAACCCGCTCGTGCTCCGCTCCGAGCCGAGCGGCAAGCAAGTGGGCGCGGTCGTCGGAAACCAGCTTTTCCTGAACCTCGACGTCGGTGTGTCGCTATGGAACCGGCTGATGCTCGACGTCGATGCGCCACTTGCGCTCGCCCAAAGCGGCGATAGCCCGAGCGGCGGCGGTCAGGCGTTCTCGTCGCCCAGCAGCGTGCAGTTTGGCGATCTGCGCTTCGGAGCGCGGCTCAGGCTGATCGGCGAATATCACGATCCATTTCAAATCGCCGTCGGCGGCTACGTGTGGACCCCAACCGGCGCGAAGAATTCGTTCGTCAGCTCCGGACAGGCGCGCGGGCTACCCCAATTGATCCTCGGTGGACGCGTCGACGAGCGTATCGTGTGGTCGGCCGCAGCGGGCCCCGAGCTCCAACGCAGCTCGACGTTCGCCAATACCGATCAAGGTTCGATGTTCAAATGGGGTGCCGGCTTCGGCGTCCTTTTGCTCGATAACCGGCATTTGCAGATCGGACCCGAGATCAACGGCGGCGTCACGTTGCGAGACGTGCAAAAGCGCACGACCAACGCGGAGCTCTTGTTCGACGCGCGCTATCGCATCGTCGACGACGTCGAGATCGCGGCCGGCGCTGGCCCCGGCTTGACCACCGGCATCGGTACGCCAGATTTTCGGGCATTATTCTCGCTGGCGTACACGCCGGAACAGAAGCTCGCCGAGCCTCCCCCGCCACCGCCTCCGGAGCCAATCGATCCGTGCGCGGACAAGAGCAAGGAGGGCTGCGGGCCCCCGCCGCCGAAAGACACGGACGGCGACGGCATCGTCGATCCGGAAGATGCTTGCCCCGAGGTGAAGGGCGTCAAGACCGACGACCCGAAGACCAACGGCTGTCCGCCGGATCGCGACGGCGACGGCATCATCGACAGCGAGGATGCGTGCCCCGACGAAAAGGGCGTGGCCGACCCGGATCCGCAGAAGAACGGCTGCCCGCCGCCGAAGGACACGGACAGCGACGGGATCATGGATCCTCAGGACGCCTGCCCGAACGAGAAGGGCGCGCCCGACCCGGATCCGCAGAAGAACGGCTGCCCGAAGTCGGTGCGCGTGAGCGAGACCGAGATCCTAATCCTCGAGCAAGTTCAATTCGACACCGGCAAGGCCGTGATCAAGAAGGCCAGCGACGCCTTGCTCGACGAGGTGGCCGACGTGCTCAAAGAGCACCCGGAGATCACCCAGCTCGAGGTGCAAGGTCACACCGACGACCGCGGGCGGAGCGCCAACAACGACGTCTTGTCGCAAGCGCGCGCCAACGCGGTGATGAAAGCGATGATCAAGCGCGGTATCGCCCCCGAGCGCCTCACGGCCAAGGGCTACGGTCAGAACAGACCGCTGGTCGAGAACACTTCCGAAGAAGGCCGGCAAAAGAACCGGCGCGTACAGTTCGTGATCTTGGCTAAGCAGCCTAAGGAGACCCACTGAGCATGTCGAACGTGAAGCATTGTCGTGCGCTCGGGCTGGCGCTGAGTTTCGCGTTGTCCGCTTGCGCTCCCAGTTCGCAGGAGCGCGTCGGCGAAGTCGAAAACCGAGTCGTCACCAACGGGAGCTTCGAGACGGGCGCCGCGGGAGCGGCTCCTCCTTCATGGACGGTGCAGACGTTTTTGAACCCCGGCATCACCGTCCAGACTCCGCAGACACGCGCGGGTTTGAACCTCGCGGCCGGCGACAAAACAT
>Ga0207667_10005926_pt1 | contig 14881 bp, 12 predicted proteins | sample KBSCornC52_FD_184301 | JGI IMG/M metagenome (GOLD analysis project Ga0207667, IMG submission 184301) | Corn rhizosphere microbial communities from Kellogg Biological Station, Michigan, USA - KBS Corn C5-2 (SPAdes) (version 2) | ecosystem: Host-associated > Plants > Roots > Rhizosphere > Soil ... | reverse complement strand
CTGCGCGCGCTGGCCGCCGCCGAGTTCCACCACCTGTCGGTGCCGTCCATCGACAAGTTCCCGCGCATGAGCGACTACGTGGTGCCGGACGGCGTGCGCGTGGCCGACGCCGACCGCGTGCGCCTGGGTGCGCACCTCGCGTCGGGCACCACCGTCATGCACGAGGGCTTCGTCAACTTCAACGCCGGCACGCTGGGTGAATCGATGGTGGAAGGGCGCGTGACGCCGGGCGTGGTCGTCGGCCGCAACTCGGACGTCGGCGCGGGGGCGTCCATCATGGGCACGCTGTCGGGCGGCGGCAAGACGAAGAACTCGATCGGCGAGCGCAGCCTGCTGGGCGCCAACGCGGGCATCGGCATCTCGCTGGGCGACGAGTGCATCGTCGAAGCCGGGCTGTACGTGACGGCAGGCACCAAGGTGAAGCTGCCCGACGGCCGCGTCGTGGCCGCGCGCACGCTCTCCGGCCGGCCAGGCCTGCTGTTCCGCCGCAACAGCCAGAGCGGGGCGGTCGAGGTGCTGGAGACGGATGCGAAGCGCTGGGGCGGGCTCAACACCACGCTGCATTCCAACGACTGAAGGCGCCTTGCTAAAGTGCCCCGTCACCATCGGGGTCGCCATGAAAGCCTTCCAGGACTACTACGCCGCGGACGTCGCGCACTGCTACGGCTGCGGCGCGCTCAACACGCACGGCCACCGCATCAAGACGTACTGGGACGGTGACGCGACCGTCACGCGCTTCATGCCGCAGCCGTACCACACGGCGGTGCCCGGCTTCGTCTATGGGGGCCTGATCGCCTCGCTGGTCGACTGCCACAGCACCGGCAGCGCCGCTGCGGCGATGTACCGTTCGCAAGGCCGCGAGATGGACACGCAGCCCACGCTGCGCTTCGTCACCGGCTCGCTGCAGGTCAACTACCTCAAGCCGACGCCGCTGGGCGTCGAGCTGGAGCTGCGCGGCACGATCAAGGAGATCAAGGGCCGCAAGGTGGTCGTCGAGACGACGGTGCTGGCCAACGGCATTGCGACAGCGACGGGCACGGTGGTGGCGGTGCAGATGCCGGAGAACTTCGGCGCGGCGTGAGGCCGCGGCGCGTCACGCCAGCTTCGTCGTCTGGCCGCGCACGAACTCCCCCCGTAGCGCGGGCCGTCGTCGGGCGCGCAAGGCGTGCGGTGCGAGGCAGCGATTGTCGCCGGCGCGCCCGCGCACGGCGGGGCCCGCGCGGCACGCGGATCGAGTGGCTGAAGGCCGCGGCGCCCATGCGCACCGGCACGGCCGCGCGTAACGGCCGGGAAGCGCGATCCCGCGCGCCAAAAAGGGAGCCTGGCCAAGGCCAGGCTCCGAGGCCGGCAGCCAGGGAGGAAAGGAAATCGCACTGCCGGGGCGCTGCAGTCTAGCCCCCGGGTTCGCCACGCGGGCGGCCCCTGTCGCCGGCGCAAACCCGAATCGCGTAGACCCTAATGTGAAATTTGCCCATTCACTGGGAATATCGATACTCCACCCCCTTTACAAACGGGTCCACCGCAGCATCACGGCGCCGCAAGAGGGCGCCGTCGATGGCTCGATCGACGGGAGTCCACGTTCATGAAATCGCTCGAAATGCTCGCCGCCTCAGGCGTCGTGGTATTGGCCGCCTCGGTGTCGCTCGCGGCGCCTGCCCAGGCGGCGCCGCCATCGTCCAACGGCGTCGAAGTCACGACGGCCGACCAGGCCCACCTGATGTCGTTGCGGGGCGCCATGCCCAAGAACGACGAGTTCAGCAAGAGTCCCGTCGAGCATGCGGCTCGTCCGCTCCCCTGGATCGACGGCCCGGGCTCGCCCACGGACGGTGCGCAGCAGAACCAGGTGACGGTGCCCGCCGCGCCCACCATCGGCCTCGGCTTCGACGGCGTTGGCCAGGGGTTCCAGGGGCCGCAAGGCACGTTCACGGTCAACTCCGCACCGCCCGACACGAACGGCGCCGTAGGCACGACCCAGTACGTGCAGACGGTGAACACGGACTTTGCCGTCTTCGACAAGGCGTCCGGGAATGTCGTGTACGGCCCGGTGCAGATCAACACGCTCTTCCAGCCCCTGGGCGGCGCGTGCGCCGCGGACAACGACGGCGACCCGGTCGTCGTGTTCGACAAGCTCGCCAAGCGCTGGATCATTTCGCAGTTCGCCGTGACGGCAACCCCGTACTACCAGTGCGTCGCCGTCTCCAAGACCGATGACGCGACCGGTGGCTACAACCTCTATGCCTTCAACTACGGGTCGGTCTTCCCCGACTATCCGAAGATGGGCGTGTGGTCGGATGGCTACTACATCACGTTCAACATGTTCAACGGCAACACCTTCGCGGGCGCGAAGGCATGCGCGTACGACCGCAACGCCATGCTCGCCGGCACGGCGGCCACCCAGCAATGCTTCCAGTTGTCCTCCAGCTATGGCGGCCTGCTGCCGGCGGACGTCGACGGAACGACGGCACCGCCGGCCGGCTCGCCCGAGATCTTCCTGGGCCGCGGCACGACGCAGCTGTACCGGTGGCTGATGCACGTGAACTGGACGACGCCCTCGGCCAGCACCTTCTCGAGCAGCCCGACCTCGCTGCCGGTCGCCTCGTATGCGGCGGCGTGCAACGGCGGCACCTGCATCCCCCAGGCCGGCGTCTCGCAGAAGCTCGATTCCCTGGCCGACCGCATCATGTTCCGCCTGGCGTACCGCAACTTCGGCACCTACGACAGCGTGGTCGTGACGCATTCGGTGCAGATCGGCAACGTCCACAAGAACGGCAACACCGCCGTGCGCTGGTATGAGGTGCGCAACCCGGCCACGGCCAATGCCGTCTACCAGCAAGGCACGTACAACCCGGACTCCACGTCACGCTGGATGGGCTCCATCGCCCAGGACAAGCAGGGCAACATGGCGCTGGGCTACAGCGTCTCGAGCTCGGCCATCCATCCCGGCATCCGGTTCGCGATGCGTGCCCCCGGCGACGCGCTGGGCACGATGCAGTCGGAAACCTCGATCATCGAGGGCACGGGATCGCAGACCGGGAACAACCTCGCGCGCTGGGGCGACTACAGCGCCATGACGGTCGATCCGGTCGATGACTGCACCTTCTGGTACACGAACGAATACATCAAGACCAACGGTTCGTTCAACTGGTCGACGCGCATCGGGTCGTTCAAGTACCCGGGTTGCCAGTAGTCGACCGACCTGCCCCCCGTGCAAGGCGCCCGCTCCGCGGGCGCTTTTTTTCTGGTCGTTCGCCGATAGGCGCCGTGCCGATGCGACACTTCGCCACCCGCAAATCGTCGAGTCTAGTCATCCGGTGAACAACATGAACGGATCGATCCGAAGGAATGGCTCCTTGAAGCTTCTAGCGTGGGGCACACTGGCCGGCTTGAGTGGCACGCTGGTCTACTGGCTCAATGTCCATTGGCACAGAATTCCGGTCGGCGGAGGGTTGATCGCCGTTGGAATTCCAGGCGCTCTTGCTCTGACGGGCTTTTTGGAGCTTTTGACCGGACACCCCTTCATGTCGTTGGCATCGAAGTGGGATCAGCTTGCCGGTTGGCAGCGCGGTGTGCTCGGCATGTTGGTGGTCGCGCTTGCCTTCGCAGCGGCAGCCTGCGGCCTCGTACTCTTCGGCTAGCGGCAGTCGCAGTTCGGTGGTGGAGTAGCTGGGATAGCCGGCCCAAGAACGGTCATTCGAGAACCGCTGGTTTGGCCGATCGGATCGAAGTCCGTCGGCATCGGAAGAACTTCCGTGCTGGATCAGACGACGTTGTGAGCGTTCCGCACACGCACGCCGTGGTTCCCTGTGAAATAGGCCTGCTCGCCCTCGATTTCGATCTTCAAGAGCGCTGTGCGATACCCTGCCTCGCGAGTGCTCTGGACGACAGTTCGCACTCCGACACTCGCCTCAAGCAAATCACCGGCGCTCAGCAAACGGGCTTCTACCCAACCGCGCCCTTGAACCCAGAAGAGATGTTGCGCTGCTGTTCCAATGGTGTCCGTGCCTGCAATATCAGACTGCGTGACAACATAAAACACGTCCTCGGAACTTCGCGCGAGACATCTTGAAATCTTGCGCGGCGAAAGTTTCCCGGTCACTTCGCAGCGCGAGAGCACGAGATCACCTACCGACAGGAACTGAATCTCCGAAAATCCGCTTTCCGTTTGCACATGCGTCCCATCGACGAAGCCGGAAACGACGGTGTCTGCGTCATCGATCTTGTCGTGGGAGTCCAGGGTCATACAAATCGCGTCGTTGATTGAGCTTCTGGCGTACCGACACGCCAAGAATCGAGAACCGTCATCTCGCTGGACCGGCGTGGCCGAAAGCGCCCGTTCGTGAAGGTCAGCTTCTGGCCGGGCGCCGCGAGTCATGCGAATTACTTGGCAAAGCCCCAAATCGCCACAGCTCCCGCACCACACACCCACGCCCGACACGGCTGCAAGCGCGTCAACGATTTGCCGCCGCTTCGCACGCCTTGTCCGCCGCCTGCGCGAACGTGCACGCCAGGTTGGCATCGCCTTTGGCCTGCGCCGCCTCGAGCAAGGGCTGCAGCTGCAAATTGTCCCTGCCAAGCGCCGCCAGCAGTGGACGCCAATCCTCGCGCGGCAGCCACGCCACCATGCCGACGAGCGCCGTTGTCACGCCCTCGGCAGCATCGTAGTCGGTGTTGCTGCCGAAGCTTTCCGCCAGGCCCGCCTTGTCTCGGAACATCCACGCGATGCGCTGGCGCTTCTCAGCGAGCGGCAGCGGCGAGGCGTTCAGCGCGGCGAGTGCCTCGGCGCGCCACGAGGGGAACACGTCGGCAGCCTTCAGCGCCGCTGCATCGTTGGCGAGGAACGCCGCGATCCAGCGTCGACGCATCTCACCGCCGTTCGCGGCCACGAAGTCGGCCACGCCTTGCGGCAGCCACGGGGTGAGCGCATCGTCTGAATCCAGTCCGAAGCAGGTTGCGGCTTCAACGTCCTTGCACTGCTGGTCGTAGGTGCGGCGCGCCGGGTCATTCTCGCCATTGATCGACATCAGCTGGTGGCTGGCGGCATCGCTCGTCCAGGTGTAAAGCTCGGCATGCCGGCCGCCGTCGCAGCCCGCGCTGCGCACGGGAAGCGTGAGCAGGAAGCGGCGTGCGCCGTCCGAATCCTTCAGTTGCAAGGCGCCTTCTTCGTTGCGCAGGAAAGCCGGCGACGCCACCACGCGGCCGTCGACGACCCGCCAGACCTCTGCGGTCAGCGTCGGCTCGACGCACGGATTCACGAAGTAGTGGCCTTCGAAGAAGCTGGTCTCGTCAGTGATCTCGCGATACGAGCCGACGCCGCCGGTGACGAGCCAGGCGCACGCAGACGCTCCGGGCTCGTCGATCGCCTGGAGCAGCGCGGGCCTCGGCGCATGCGACCGCTCCTGCGGGGTCTCGGGGCCGTCGACCAAAAACTCGCCGTGAATGACCGCTCGCACGACCGCTTCGGGCGGCGCCAACGCGCACTCGCGGGGCGCGAGCACGAACTTGCCGTGCGGCACCACGCCAGCCGGGTCCTCCGGCACGGGCGGGGGCGCCGGGACCGTCTCGCCCGGCGGGAGCGTGACAAGATTGATTGCCAGCAAGGCGTGCAGCGCCTCCGGCTGCGCGAGGTGCACGCACCTGGGCGACAGCGTGACGGGCGGCGGCAGGCGCGCGCCGCTGGCCGCCATCAGCGCCAGCGCCTGCGCGTTGGCGAGCTGCGGCGCCTGGTAGCCGGCCGCGCACGGCTTCTCCCAGCGAGCGGCAAACAGGCGCATCGCCTCGGTGATCGCCTCGGGGGTGGCAGCGGCTCGCAGCTGTGGCCACTGGTCCGGCCATCCCGCCGCCGTGGCGAACTGCAAGTGCGTAAGCAGCTCGGCGGCAGTCGGGTGATACCCGCGCGCGAAAAGCTCAGGCCAGGACGCACTGCTCATGTAGGTGCTGGCCTCCACCGACGGTCCCAACCTCAGCGGCGTCGGCAGGCGCCCGAGCAGGGCGCTCCACAAGGCTCGCGACGGGTGCGGATGCCCCACGTCGGGCGCCGCACCCGGTCCGAGGGGGATACCTGCCAGGCCGCGAACCGCTGCGTCGGCGTGCCGCCGAAGCATGGCGTCGTCGACCTGCGCCAGCGCCGCCGCTGCTTGCGGCGCAGGCATCGCGCCCAGCCTGGCGAACCAGGCATGCAGCGTGACGTCGTCGTCCAACGCGGCGTGCAGCGCCAGCGGCGGCACGGTGCGCAGCTCATCTTCGCGCATCTCGGGCGGGACGTTCGCGAACAGGAACGCCTGCACCACACCGCGCGCGAAGGCCGTGTCCTGCCACGGGCGGCGCAGCGGCAGCGCGGCCCAGGTGTGCACGTCGGCCGGCGTGTCGAGGTGCGGGGCCAGCAGTTGCAGCAGCGGCGTCGCCAGGCGCGCGTCTGCCTGCGCGAGTGCGGTGGGCGTGAATGTGGCGAAGCGGCCCGCCACGTGATTGGCGCGGAACCGCGTCTCGGCCGCCTGGCACTGGGCAGCAATCCGGGCATCGCGGGCGTGCAGCGCCTTCACCTGCCCGGGTGGGAGGCGCACGGCCGTCCGCGCGCTGGTCTTCAGCAACATCGGCAGCAGCAGCTTGTCCTGCGCCGCCGCGAGCAGGCAGCCGCCGTACCACCCGTCGGGCCACGCGAGGCGGCGCGCCAGTTCGCGCGCGGCGGCGTCCTCGGTGCCGCTCGGGGCACGTGCGTCGAACAGGCCCACCCAGCGGAAAGCGAGGTCGCGCGGCGTGTGTGGCGCGACCGCGGGCCGGCGCAGCAACGCATCGACCACGCGCCAGCGCCGGTAGAGGATGGCCAGCTGCAACGCGTCGTCGCCATTGCCCTTGAAGTGGTCGCCATCGACTTCGAGCCGCGGATTGGCCCCGTTCGCGAGCAGCCACAGCGCGGTGTCCTGCAGGTTGGCGCGCAGTGCGTGCAACAACAGCGTACCGCCGTAGCGGTAGGCGTCGAGGTCGGCCCCGGCAGACAGGTCGTCTTCGAGTGCGGCCTGCAGCGCGGCCTGGTCCTTGATCCGGTCACTTGGCCCCGCCGGAAACTCGCTGCGCTCCGGCAGGCCCTGAGGCAAGGACAGCAGGGCGTCGAACGCTTCGGCGGTGGCTTGCGTCGGCGTCATCTCCTGCGACCACGAGGTGCCCGTCAGCGCGAGCAACAGCGTCACGGCGAGCAGGCGGACGAGAAACGAGACACGAGAGAAACTCATGCCTCATCGTAACGTCCGAGCATCGCCGCCTGCTGCCCACCGCCGGGTGCGTTCGAGAATTCCTGCCAGTCGATGATGCAAGCGCAGGTCGGCCGCCCTGCCGGGCATGCACTTGAGGTGGCGTGAGCCGGAGCGTACCCAAGCTCATCCTGCGACTGCGCGCAGGATGACACCGCGTTGGTGAGGCGTGTGGCCAGCAGGGGTCGGCGGAGGCTGGGCAGAGACGCTCTGCGCGACAGGCCAGCCCGACGCGCCGCGTCCCCGTGCCTCAGAACGAGAAGCTCGCGCTCGCCGGCGCGCTGGCCGAGATCGCCACCGGCAAGGACTTCGACACACCGCCCGAGGTCGCCTTGATCGAATAGTTGTTGCCGGCCACCGGATCGGCGGTGAAGGCCACGCTGGACGCCGCGGGCGCGTAGGCCGCGACCACTGGCGCCGTGGCGGGCAGGCTCAGCGTGTAGGCGCCGGTGTCCGCATCCGCGTTCGTCGACCAGATGTCGACGACATCGCCATTGGTCAACGTCTGCAGCGCATCCACCGTGGCGTCGATCGGCGTGATCGCGCTGGTGATCGTGCCCCCGACCGAGCCGTCCGCCGTCGTGGTGAAGTTGAACGTGCTCGTCGACGAGTTCAGGAGGGTGATCGTCTGGTCGGCGACCGTGACCCCGGTCAGCACCCCCGTGACATGGCCGGGGGCCGCAATGACGAGGTCGTAGGTGCCCGGGGCCACCGGCTCGAGAGTGAACTTGCCCGTCGAGTCAGGCACGGAGCTCTTCACGATCGCGCCTGCCTGCTGCACGGACACGAGCGTGCTGGTGTTGGCCAGGCTCGCGTCGAGGTAGCCGCTGACGCCCGAGATGTAGCTGGGAATCACGGAGATCACGGGCTTGAGCAGGTACTTGCCGGAGTTGCCGGCATGCACGACCGACTTGCACGCGTTGAAGTCCAGCAGGAAATCGGCCATCTGGTTGGCGTTGATCGTGATGTCCGCGTTCAGCTTCAGTCCGCTCTGCTGGCCGCTCGGCGTGGTCAGGGCCGTCTCGGCGCCGCCCGTGGGCGTCACCGAGTTGGCGAGCGGGTTGCTGCCGTCGTTGGCGGCCAGCACCAGCCTGATCTGCGAGTAGTGGCCGGCGCCGAGCGGCGTCTGGCCGAGCGTCGTGAAGGTGCCGTTGGTCAATGTCAGCAGGTCGACCTGCATCGAGGGGCTGAGCGTGATGTCGGTCCAGCCGGCGTCGGTCTCGGCCGCCGTGGCGCTCTGGTTGATGCGCACCTTCTGGATCGTCACCTTGACATGATCGAAGCCGCAGGCCGGGGCATCGGTGAGCCCGACGCGCAGCGTGCCCATGGGCGTGGCGGTCGACCCGCCGCCGCCGCCGCCACCGCAGGCGACAAGGGCGGCGGTGATGCCCGCGGCGAGGGGGCGACGAGGAATCTGGCGGGGGTGTTCATAGCGGTCTCCTACCGACGGCGCGTTGTGTCCAGAGAATGTGCACTCTGCACATTGTCTTCACTTTGCTCCCTCAGGCTGAAGCCGGCAAGTCGCTTTCGTCAGATTTCGTAACGCGCGGTCCACGATCGCGTTCGGCTGTCGAGCGAACTGGAGCGCCGCCACGCGTCGCCTTGGGCGGGCTTCGATCCGGGGGGCGTGACACCGCCGGTCACCAACTGCCCGCGAACGAATTCGCGTCGAATCGCGCATCGCCGGTGACGGCCCCCAGGTCCACGAACTCGAAGTCGCCTGCGCGCAAGGTCTGGATCTGCGAGATCGTGCTGCCGCTCCACGACGAGTTCGGGTCGCCCTGCACGTACATGTCCGTGCCGATGTCGGCGACGTACAGGCCGTAGCGTTGCATCGCGGTGGCCAGCGCCTTGGCCTGGGTCGTCCATGACGCGGGGATCACGACGGTGGACTTCAGGCGCAGGACGGCGCCATACGGAATGGCGCCGCTGCTGCCGCCGGCGTCGTGGCGGGCGGGCCAGACGTGCTGGCGCAGCAGGACGGCGTCGCGCAGGGTGACGCGCAAGGCGTGGTTGACCTGGCCGGTCGACGCTTCTTCGGCGCGGGCGAGCAGCGGCGTGATGGGCAGGCCGGCGGCGTCGCCGGAGGTCCAGGTGTCGGGGCGCATGGCGTTGGAGGCCAGGCTCCAGGCCGCGGTCGAATAGGCCGTCCATTGCGCGCCCACGCGGTAGGTCGAGTAGCTCTCCCAGAGGCGACACGCGCCTTGTTCGACGATGAGCACGTGGCGGTCGCCGCAGCTGTTCGGATCGTTGCAGGTCCCGCCTTCGGCCTGGAGGACGGCGTCGCGCGGGATCGGGAAGCGCAGTGCCGATGCCGGCCTGGTCGTGCAATCGTGGACGACGTCGAAGCCGCCGCTGGTGTTGGCGACGGCGCAGTCGCTCTCGTCCGGGGCGGTGCCGGCGCCGAACTGGATGCCGGGCCAATCCGTTTCCGGCGCGCTGGCGCTCAGCAGGTTGAGCGGAATGCCGTAGTAGGTGGACGACGTCGGGTCGACGTCGGTGCCCCAGTCGGCGTGCAGCGGCACGGTGTTGCCGATGAGGCCGATCCAGGTGCCGCTGGTGGCCAGCGCCTTGAACCGGGTCGTGTCGTCGATGCGCGTGTTGAAGATCGCGGTGGGCGGGAACGACGGGCATGCGCCGAGCATGGGGGCTGCCCCCGGGGCCGGTGCGGGCGACGGCGTTGGCGCCGGCGTGGGGCTCGGCGCGGGCGATGGGGTGGGGGCCGGTGATGGCGTGGGAGAAGGCGCGGGCGATGGGGTGGGGGCCGGCGAGGGCGCCGGCGCCTCCGAGCCACCACCGCAGGCCGACAGCATGACCGCCGCGCCGAGGGCCGCCAGCGTTGCGAGGCGGGCGGCTCTCGTGGGTGTGGCGATGGAATGGGAGTCGCTGCGGGAACGGGGCACGTCGTCGTCCGGGAGGTTGGCCATTGGCCATTGGGGCGCAGCGGCCATCGCCTGTCCAGACAATGGAATGCAACGAACGTCTCCGAAACCGCGTCGCGCGGTGCAGGCGTGCGCGCGCGTCGGGCGTGTGCCGTGGCGCGGCCGCGTGACCGAACGCCGGACGCTCGCGGCTCAGAGCGTCGCTGCGCCCACCTGCTCGCGCAGGCGCGGCACCGCGAAGTCCACGAACGCGCGCAGCTTCAGCGGCAGCCTGGCCTGCTGCGCGTAGACGAGGTGGACGGGGCGCGGCAGGGGCTCGAAGTCCTGCAGGACGACCTGCAGCCGGCCAGAGCGCACGTGCTCGTTGACCTGGTAGGACAGGGCGCGAACCAGGCCCGCGCCGGCGAGGGCGGCGGCTATCGCGCCGTCGATGGTGTTGACCGACAAACGCGCGCGGAACGGCACCGGTGCCTCCTGGTCGTCCGTCCGGAACGTCCACGCGCTGGCCGACGCCACGCCGTCGAATGCGATGGCACTGTGCTGCGCGACGTCCGCCGGCCGGACAGGCACGCCCCGGGCCGCGAGGTAGGCCGGGCTGGCGCATACCAGGGGCCGTACCTCGCCCAGGCGGGTGGCGACGAGGCGACTGTCCGGCAGCGCGCCGATCCGCAGCGCCACGTCGACCTGGTCGTCCAGGAAGTGCGCCACGCGATCGGTGAGCCGGAGTCCGGCCGACACCTCGGGGTAGGTGGCCAGGAACTGCGTCACCACCGGCAGGGCGTGCAGGCGGCCGAACATCACCGGGGCGGTGATGACCAGGTCGCCGCGCGGCGCGGTGTACTCGCCGGCGGAGGTGCGCTCGGCCTCGTCGACCTGCTCCAGGATCGCTTGGCGGCGGCCACGTACGAGCGACCCGAAGGCGTCAGCTCCAGGCCCCTGGACGAGCGGATCAGCAGGTCGGCCTTCAGGTGCGCCTCCAGGTCCGCCACCCGACGGCTGACGGTGGCCAGCGGCAGGCCCAGCCGGCGGCTGGCCTGGGACAGGCTGCCGCTGTCGACCGCCGCCAGCAGGACGTTCATCGCCTCGAAGCGATCCATGGAGCCTTCCAGATTTCGAGAGGGGCGTTCTCGAATCTAACGGCTTCCGCAATTTCGTGCAAAGCCCGATCCTGCTTGCATGGACACGACAGGCGTGTCCTCCCACTGCTTCCGGAGGTCTCCATGGACAACACCCGCACCACCTACCGCACGGCGCGTGTCGACGGCCGCAACGTCTTCTATCGCGAGGCCGGCGACCCGGCGCTGCCCACCCTGCTGCTTCTGCACGGCCTGCCCACCAGCAGCCAGATGTTCCGCGACCTGATGCCGCTGCTGGCCGATCGTTTCCACCTGATCGCCCCCGACTACATCGGCTTCGGCCATTCGGACGCCCCGTCGCGCGACGAATTCGACTACACCTTCGACAACCTGGCAGCGCAGGTGGCCGGCCTCGTCGACGTGCTGGGCCTGGACAGCTACCTGCTGTACATGCAGGACTACGGCGGCCCGATCGGCTTCCGGCTGTTCGCGCAGCGGCCGCAGCAGGTCAAGGGTTTCGTGATCCAGAACGCCAATGCGTACGTCGAGGGCTTCGGCGAGATCGCGGGCAAGGCCCTGGGACCGCTGTGGGAGAACCGCACGCCCGAGACCGAACAGGCGGCGCGCGCGTTCTTCAGCGCGCAGGCGACGCGGGATCACTGGCTGGAAGGGGTGCGCGACCCGTCGGCGATCAACCCCGACAACTGGGTGCTGGACCAGGCACTGCTGGATCGCCCCGGCACGCAGGACTATCAGGTCGACCTGCTCGCGGACTACAGGACGAACGTGGCGGCCTATCCCGCATGGCAGGCGGCCTTCCGCGCGCACCGGCCGCGCACGCTGGTGGTGTGGGGCAAGAACGATCCGTTCTTCGTTCCTGCGGGCGCGCGGGCGTACCTGAAGGACCTGCCGGACGCGCGGCTGGTGTGGCTCGCCGGTGGCCACTTCGTGCTCGACGAGTTCGCGCACGAGGTCGCCGGCGAGATCAAGGCACACTTCGCGGCGGGCTCGCCGGAGAGGGCTTGATGTCGCTTCGACGCGGTGCCCGGCTGGGCGGGTCGGGCCAGGGCCGCGTCGCCCTCAGCGCTTGCGCAGGTTGTCCTTGCCGTATTCGACGCCCTGTGCCTCGGCGGCATCGGCGTTCGACTGCCCCGTCGGGGACGCGGATGTGTTGATTCCCACGCCGGGCTGTCCGCCGGGCAGCGAGCCGGTCTGCACCGGCGGGTCGCGGCGCTCGCTGGGCGGGGGCGCGTCGGGGCGGCGCGGCGACGAGGGATTCGGGTTCATGGCGACCTCCGCAGGCAGGATGCTTTGCACACGCGCGGCAACCGCCATTCCCGCGCGGCGCGTCAGACGAAGCCCAGGTTGCGCTGCGATGCGTCCCAGTTCGCGAGGTTCGGCAACACGGTGAGCAGGTCCGTGTCGCTGATGCCCAGCCACTTGCCCATCGTCGCGGCGTACTGGTCGACGGAGGTGGTGGGCAGCAGCCGGCCCTGGCCGACGTCGTCGGGCCCGCCGTTGGCCACCACCGGCGGCGTGCCGTAGTAGCGGCCGCCGTTGACGGCGCCGCCCAGCATGAAGTGCATGCTGCCCCAGCCGTGGTCGGAGCCGTCGTTGGCGGTGAGCGTGCGGCCGAAGTCCGACGCCGTGAACGTCGTGACCTGCCCGTCGACCTTCAGCTCCTGCGTGGCGGCGTAGAAGGCGCTGAGTGCGTCTGCCACGCTGGTGAGCAGGCCCGGATGGATGGTGGCGAGGCCGTCGTGGTTGTCGAAGCCACCCATGGACACGAAGAACACCTGGCGCTTCGCGCCCACCGCGTCGGCCGTGCTGATCATGCGCGCCACCAACTTCAACTGGTCGGCCAGCGGGTTCGTGCCCGGCGTGGGGAAGGGCGTGGTGATCGCCGGGCCATCTGCCAGCGCCGCCGACAGCGTGCCGCCTGCGCTCAGCGAGCGGGCGCTGATGCGGCTGTACTCGTTCTCGAACACGTTGGTGCTGGAGGCCGTGACCAGGTCCTGCAGCGCCGTGGAACACGCGCTCGAACCGAACAGCGGCCGCGCGACGCCGTTCAGGGTGACGGGGCCCGTGGTGGACACCTGGTACTGCGTGACCGTCTTGCCCGCGAGGTACACCGCGTTGCCCGACACGTTCACGCACGTGAAGACGGCGTTGCCGTTGCCCGACTCGAACAGGTCGCCCAGGCGGCCGCCCCAGCCCGAGGTGGCGCCCTCTGGCGAGGACGCCTGCCAGACCGACTGCTGGTCGTTGTGCGAGAACAGGCGCGGGGGCAGCGGCACGCTGCCCGCGGTGTACTGCGCCTTCGTGGTGGGCTGCACCAGCGTGCCGACGTTGAGCATCACGCCCAGCTTGCCGCTGTCGAAGATGGCCTTCAACGGCGACAGCTCCGGGGCGAGCGCGTACTGCAGGCCACTGGCCAGCGCCACGCGGGGGGCCAGCACCGTCCCGGCCAGCTGCGCCTGCGTGTAGGCGGCGGTGGGGCGCATGCCCTGGTAGGCGGTGTAGCGGTCGATGTCGTAGGGCACCAGCGTGTTGCCGTAGTCGTTGCCGCCGTACAGGAACACGCACACCAGCGCCTTGTAGTCGGTAGCGGTGGCGGCAGCGGCCTCGCTCATCGCGGCCAGGTTCAGCGCCCAGGGCGCCGCGGCGCCGGCGAGCCCGAGCATCGAGGAGCGCTTGAGGAACGCGCGGCGGGAAGCGTCGTGGGTCATGCGGGCCTCACTTCTGGACGATGTATTCGGGCGCGGCCAGCACCAGCACGAGGGCCGCGTTGACGCGCGCGCGGCGCGTGGTGTCGGTGCCGCTGGCCATCGTGGAGACGGCCGTCGCGAGCGTGGCCAGCGTCGCGGCGCTCACCTGGTTGGCGGCCAGCACGAGGTTGATCTCCGCCAGCAGCGCGGACGCGTCGTCGGCCAGCGCCAGCAACGTGCCGTAGTCGGGCGTGAGGTCGGCGATCGAGCCCTGCACGGCCCGCTGCAGGGTGTTCACGCAGCCCAGCACCGACGACTCGTTGGCGATCTGGAATTCGGGCGCCTCCAGCGCGCCGGCGTCCAGCGCCGTGTTGGGCGGCACATAGCCTGGGCGGAAGAAGTTGAAGACCGTCGGCGAGCGGCCCGGGCTCTGCGCGAGGCCCCGGGCGGCGTCCGAGGTGTCGCCGACATTCCACAGGCCGCTCGGCGACGTGACACCGTAGGCGCGCGCCCAGCCGGTGAAGCGCAGGATGGGCTCGCGCAGCTTGCCGTAGTCGGTGGCGTCGCCCGGCGTGCGCGCCTCGGGGTCGAGCAGCAGCGCGCGCACGACGGCCTTCAGGTTGCCGCGCGTGCCGGTGCCGTCGTCGGCGAACACCGCGGCCACGCGCGCCACGTAGGCCGGGCTCGGGTTGCTGGTGACCAGCCGCTGTATGAGCTGGCGGCTGAGGAAGGGCGCGACGTTCTGGTGCCCGGCGATCGCGTCCAGCGCGATGCCCAGGCCCGTGTAGGCATCGGTGCCGTCGGGGATGGTGGTGTGCAGGAAGGCCTTGGGGCCGGTCTCGTAGCGCTTGGCCACCTGGATCATCGGGCGGCGATGGAAGTCAGGCGTGGCGGTGCCGATGGCCGCGCTCTGGCCCTGCAGGTCGAAGTCCTAGCCGGTGAACACGCGCGCGAGGCCGGTGATGTCGGCC
>Ga0207667_10005925_pt1 | contig 14881 bp, 9 predicted proteins | sample KBSCornC52_FD_184301 | JGI IMG/M metagenome (GOLD analysis project Ga0207667, IMG submission 184301) | Corn rhizosphere microbial communities from Kellogg Biological Station, Michigan, USA - KBS Corn C5-2 (SPAdes) (version 2) | ecosystem: Host-associated > Plants > Roots > Rhizosphere > Soil ... | reverse complement strand
GAGCCGCGACCCTGATCGCCATTTCCGCCGGCGCGGTGTTCATGGGCGCCAATTCCTACATCGGCAACGCGCCCAATCTGATGGTCTATGCCATCGCCCGTCAGCGAAAGGTGCGCATGCCGGGATTCTTCTCCTACATGGCGTGGTCCGTCATCGTCCTGCTCCCGATATTTGCCCTGTTATCGCTGCTCTTCCTGAGCCAGTAGCGCCGCGGTCCAATCCGTGAGCGGTTGGCCGACCACGACAGGCTGCTGGCCAGTTGCCGGGACTGGACGCAGCCAAATCGCGTGGCCCAAAGGTTCGGCTACTGCAGCGCCGCGAGGATCGCGCCGATGAGGATGGTCCTGTCGCAGGGCTTGTGCAGCAGGGGGACGTCCGCCGGACGGTTCATGAGCACGTCCTGGTCGGCATAGCCGGTGATCAGGATGGCCGGATAGCCGGAGCGAACGCTTCGGGCGAAGTTGATGACGTCGAGACCGGAAACGGCGGGCATGGCGAAATCGGTGACGATCACGTCGAACGGCTCCGGCGCCCCCTCGATCAGGCTGAGCGCTTCGCTGCCGTCTGCCGCCACCGTCACATCCAGGCCCTCGTCGGCGAGTTGCGCGCGCGTAACCTCCCGGACCGCGCTGGCATCGTCGACCAGCAGCACCCGGCGGCCGCGCAGGGCCTGCTTTTGCCGGCCGACTTCATGCCGCGGCTCGACGGCGACCGCGCCGCCCGCCTCCCTGGCGCGCGGCAGCCACAGCTCCACCGTGGTGCCGGTCCCCACGGCGCTGCGAAGCTGCAGGGTGCCGCCGGACTGCCGGGCGAAGCCGTAGGCGGTGCTCAATCCCAGTCCCGTGCCCTTGCCCACATCCTTGGTGGTGAAGAACGGCTCCATCACCTTGTCGAGCAGTTCGGGCGGGATGCCCCGGCCGGTGTCGACGATCGAAAGCTTCACGTAGTTGCCGTCCGCGAGGTCCAGCTTGCCAATACCGGCACTGTGATTGGCCGCCCGGATAGTGATCGTGCCGCCGCCGGGCATGGCGTCCCTGGCGTTGATGATGAGGTTCATCAGCGCCAGCTCGAGCTGCGACTGGTCGACGAACACCGGCCAGACGTCGTCGGCCAGATCCCAGTTGAGCACGACCAGGCCGCCCAGCACCGGCGCCAGCATCGCTTCGAGCGCGGCCTTCACGTCGTGCAACGACACGGTCCTGGGGACCAGGCTCTGCCGCCGTGAAAAGGCGAGCATGCGGTCGATCAGCTCCTTGCCCTGCAAGGCCGCGTGGCGCGTCATCTCGAGGATCTGTGCCGAATTGCCGTCGAGCTTGGCGCGGTGCTCGATGAGATTGAGGCCACCGAGGACCGAGGCAAGCAAATTGTTGAAGTCGTGCGCAATGCCGCCTGTCAGCTTGCCGAGCGCGTCGAGCTTCTGCGCCTGCAGCAATTGCTCCTGGAGCTGGTGCTGCTCGGTCACGTCGCGCACACTGCCGGCGATATGCCTGCCATCGGCCAGCGGGATCGCCTGGTCGAGGAAGTAGCGATAGCTGCCATCGGCGTGCTGCCATCTGAACTCGACCGACCTCTCGCCGAACACCGGATGGTTGGCCCGGACGCGGTCCTCGATGTGGATGCGATCGTCCCAGAGCCTGCTCTCGGGGCGAAGAACATCGGTTTCGTAGCCGGTCAACGCCACGATGTTCCCGGCCACGAACTGCCGGGTGAGCGTCGTCGCGCCGGCCTCGGCCGTATAGAGCGCCAGGGGAAGCGAGCGCAGCAGCAGCTCGTTGAACTCCTCGACCTCACGCAGGTGCTCCACGGCGCGCGTGCGCTCCTGCTCGGCCTCCAGCCGCTCCTTCAGCAGCTCTTGCTGCAGCACCGCCTTTTCCTCGATTTCCCGCGTCTTCTGATAGAGGCTGACGAACACGGAAACCTTGGACCGCACGATCAGCGGCTGCAGTGGCTTGAAGACGTAATCGACGGCGCCGCTGTCGTAGCCCCTGAGAAGATGGGCATCCTCCTTGTTGATCGCCGTCAGGAAGATGATGGGCGTGTCGCGCGACTGCTCGCGGGTCCGGATCAGCCGGGCGGTCTCGTAGCCGTCCATGTCCGGCATCAGCACGTCGAGGATGATGACCGCGAACTGCTCCTTGAGCAGGCAGCGCAGCGCCTGCTCGCCGGACGAGGCGGAAACGACGTCGGCGATATCTCGCAGCACCTCGGCGAGAGCGAGCAGATTGCGCTCGTCGTCGTCGACGATGAGGATGCGCGCCGCGGAGGCCGCGCCGGATTGCGCAAGGTCGGTCTCGGCCTCGTCGCCGTCCTTGTCGAGCGGAGATAGTCTGGCGCGGATGTTCATTTGGCTGCGAGCAGCAGATCCTCTGCGTGCGGCCGCTCGCGCGCCCGGCCGATCCATACGCGCAGCAGCGCCATCAGCAGTTCGAGGTCCACGGGCTTGGCGATGTAGTCGGACGCACCGGCGTCGAGGCACTTCTGCCGGTCGCCTTTCATCGCCTTGGCCGTCACCGAGATGATCGCAAGATCGGCCAGCCGCGGCCGCCGCCGGATCTCGCGGATGGTTTCGTAGCCGTCCATTTCCGGCATCATGATGTCGATCAGGGCCGCATCGATGTCCGGATATTGCTCGAGCAAGGCGATGCCGTCGCGTCCGCGTTCGGCGTGCAGCACCTCGACGCCATAGGTCTCGAGGACGCTGGTGAGCGAGTAGATGTTGCGGATGTCGTCATCGACGATGAGGACCTTCGCTCCGGCAATGTCGGCGGCGGCAGTCGGCGGCGGCGCCGCCTCCGTGCTCCGCTCGCCGGCGGCCGGCAGCATCTCGTTCAGCAGGCTGCCGAGCTGGCTGACCGATTCCGCATGCCTGCTGCCGCGGAGTCCGTCGACACGTTTCTCCAGACCCCGCAGGGTTTCTGCGTTGGGCGAAAAGACGATGAGCTTGGACGTCTCGTCCCTGAGCGACGAAACGAGCTCGCTCAGTTCGCGCGCGGCGTCCTTGGTCGGCCGCGACAGCCCGATCACCACGGCATCGTATTGCGCATAAGCAGCTTCATCGCCGTTGGCCGCGAGGTGCGCCAGGGCCGTGACGTTGGTCATGCCGTCGCGCACCGCCTCGATAATGGTGAGGCGGCGGTCGGAATCGTTGTCGATGACGAGAACGTTGTGGCGCATTCGCGCATCGCCGGCGGCCACGGCACTGAAGATATTGGCGAGGCGCTCCGGAGACACCGGTTTCATCAGCACGCCGGCCGCGCCCTTGTCGCCGAGGTCGACGTTGTCGGCCCCGGAGATGATGTAGACGGGGATGCCGCGGGTCTTCGGATCGTGCTTCAACAGGTCGAACAGCACCCAGCCGTCGATGTCGGCAAGACCCAGATCGAGGGTGATGGCATCGGGCATGAGCTTGCGCGCCAGGGCCAGCGTTCCCGATCCGGCCGTCGACAGCACCGCCTTGAGCCCCACCGAATGGGCGACATGCAACAGCGCCCCCGCGAAGGTCTGGTCGTCTTCGACCACGAGGACCACGTGGTCGCCGGCGCTGACGCTGTCGCGATCGTCCGTTGGCTCCAGCATGCCGGTGTCCGCATGCGGCTCGGCCACTTCCATCGGGATCGACCGGACGATGGCCGGCGCGTGCGGCCCGGCGATCGGCACGACGAGCGTGAAGATCGACCCCTGGCCGGGCGTGCTCTCGACCCGGAGCTCACCGCCCAGCAGGCGGGCAATTTCGCGGCTGATGGAGAGGCCGAGGCCGGTGCCGCCGTATTTCCGGCTGGTGGTTCCGTCGGCCTGCTGGAACGCCTCGAAGATCAGCTTCTGCTTGTCCTTGGGGATGCCGATGCCGGTGTCGCTGACGCCGATGGCGATCATGCCGTCGGCGGCCGCGCTCATGCGCACGCGCACCTCGCCGGTCGCCGTGAACTTGAAGGCGTTGGACAGCAGATTGAGCACCACCTGCTGCATCCGCTTTTCGTCGGTGCGGATGTTGTCGGGCAGTTGCGGGTCGACATCGATGGCAAAGCCAAGTCCCTTGTCGGTCGCAATCTGCCGGAAGGTCCGCTCGATATGCTGCCGCAGATGCAATAGCGGCATCTCGCCGATATCGATGGTGACCGTACCGGACTCGATCTTGGACAGATCCAGGATGTCGTTGATGAGGCTCAGCAGATCCGTGCCCGCCGAGTTGATGGTGCGGGCGAATTCCACCTGCTTCTCATTCAAATTGCCCTGCTGGTTATTGGCCAGCAGGTTGGACAGGATGAGCAGCGAATTGAGCGGCGTTCTAAGCTCGTGGCTCATATTGGCGAGGAATTCGGACTTGTATTTCGACGTCAGGGCGAGCTGTTCGGCCTTCTCCTCGAGGGCGCGCCGGGCCATCTCGATTTCGAGGTTCTTGTTCTCGACCTGCTTCTTTTCGTTCTCGAGCAGTTGCGCCTTTTCCTGCAGCTCCTCGTTGGTGGTGTGAAGCTCCTCCTGCTTCTTGGTCAGCTCGAGCTGGCGGGACTGCAGCTCCGCGGTGAGCTGCTGCGAGCGCTCCAGCAGGCGCTCGGTTCCCATCGTCGCGGCGATCGTATTGAGCACGATCCCGACCGACTCCATGAGCTGGGTCAGGAAGGTATGATGGGTATCGTTGAAGTGGCTGAACGAGGCGAGCTCCACCACCGCCTTGACTTCGTCCTCGAACAGGGCGGGCAGGATGACGACGTCGGCGGGCGCCGCATCGCCCAGGCCGGACCGGATCTTGAGATAGTCGGAAGGAACGCTTTCGAGGATGATCGGCCGCTTGTCGGCGGCCGCCTGTCCGATCAGGCCCTCGCGCAGGCCGATGCGGCTCTTGAGGTCGGTCGTACTCTCCGCGCCATAGCTCGAAATGAGATCGAGCTGCGCGTCGTTCTCGCCCTCGCGCGTCGCCACGTAGAACACGCCATATTGGGCGTTCACCAGCGGCGCCACCTCGGACATGATCATGCGCGAGACCGTTGCCAGATCGCGCTCGCCCTGCAGCATGCGCGAGAAGCGCGCCAGGTTGGTCTTCAGCCAGTCCTGCTCGGCGTTCTTGAGCGTCTGATCCTTCAGATTGCGGATCATCTCGTTGATGTTGTCCTTGAGCGCCGCCATCTCGCCCGAGGCCTCCACCGCGATCGAGCGGCTGAGGTCGCCCTTGGTCACGGCCGTCGCCACGTCGGCGATCGAGCGCACCTGGCCGGTGAGGTTCGCCGCCATCGCGTTGACGTTGTCGGTGAGGTCGCGCCACAGGCCCGCAGCGCCCGGCACGCGCGCCTGGCCGCCGAGCTTGCCCTCGACGCCGACCTCGCGCGCCATGTTGGTCACCTGGTCGGCGAAGGTCGCCAGCGTCTCGATCATGCCGTTGATGGTATCGGCCAGCGCCGCGATCTCGCCCTTGGCATCCACCGTCAGCTTGCGCTTGAGGTTGCCCTGCGCCACGGCGGTCACCACCTCGGCGATGCCGCGCACCTGGCCGGTCAGATTGTCGGCCATCAGGTTGACGTTGTCGGTCAGATCCTTCCAGGTGCCGGCCACGCCTTCCACCTGCGCCTGCCCGCCCAGCTTGCCCTCGGTGCCGACCTCGCGCGCCACGCGCGTCACTTCGCCGGCGAACGAGTTGAGCTGGTCCACCATGGTGTTGATGGTCGACTTGAGCTCCAGGATCTCGCCCTTCACGTCGACGGTGATCTTCTTGCTCAGGTCGCCGCGCGCCACGGCGGTCGTCACCTCGGCGATGTTGCGCACCTGGCCGGTCAAATTCTGCGCCATCGAGTTGACGTTGTCGGTCAGATCCTTCCAGGTGCCGGCCACGCCGCGCACCTGGGCCTGGCCGCCGAGCTTGCCTTCGGTTCCGACCTCGCCGGCGACGCGCGTCACCTCCGAGGCGAAGGAGTTGAGCTGGTCCACCATGGTGTTGATGGTGTCCTTGAGCTCGAGGATTTCGCCGCGTACGTCGACGGTGATCTTCTTCGAAAGATCGCCGAGCGCCACGGCGGTCGTCACCTCGGCGATGTTGCGCACCTGGCCGGTGAGGTTCGCCGCCATGGCGTTGACGTTGTCGGTCAGATCCTTCCAGGTGCCGGCGACGCCGGGCACCTGCGCCTGGCCGCCGAGCTTGCCGTCGGAACCGACCTCGCGCGCCACGCGCGTCACTTCCGAGGCGAACGAATTGAGCTGGTCCACCATCGTGTTGATCACGTCCTTGATCTGCAGGATCTCGCCCTGCACATCGACGGTGATCTTCTGCGTCAGGTCACCGGTCGCGATGGCGGTCGCGACCTTCGACACGTCGCGCAACTGCACGGTCAGGTTGCCGGCCATGGCGTTGACGTTGTCGGTGAGACCCTTCCACGTGCCGGCCACGCCTTCCACGTGGGCCTGGCCGCCGAGCTTGCCTTCGGAGCCCACCTCGCGCGCCACGCGCGTCACTTCCGAGGCAAAGGAGTTGAGCTGGTCCACCATCGTGTTGATGGTATTCTTCAGTTCTAGAATTTCACCCTTCACGTCGACGGTGATCTTCTTGCTCAGGTCGCCGCGCGCCACGGCTGTGGTCACTTCAGCAATGTTGCGAACCTGGCCGGTCAGGTTCTGCGCCATCGAATTGACGTTGTCCGTCAGATCCTTCCACGTGCCGCCGACGCCTTCCACCCGCGCCTGGCCACCGAGCTTGCCCTCGGTGCCGACCTCGCGCGCCACGCGCGTCACTTCCGAGGCAAACGAGTTGAGCTGATCCACCATGGTGTTGATGGTATTTTTAAGTTCTAGAATTTCACCCTTCACATCGACGGTGATCTTCTTGCTGAGGTCGCCCGAGGCCACGGCGGTCGTCACCTCGGCGATGTTGCGTACCTGGCCCGTCAGATTGTCGGCCATGAGGTTGACGTTATCGGTCAGATCCTTCCAGGTGCCGGCGACGCCGGGTACCTGCGCCTGACCGCCGAGCTTGCCTTCGGTCCCAACCTCGCGCGCCACGCGCGTCACTTCCGAGGCGAACGAGTTGAGCTGGTCCACCATGGTGTTGATGGTGTTTTTGAGCTCGAGAATTTCGCCCTGGACGTCGACGGTGATCTTCTTGGAAAGATCGCCCGAGGCCACGGCAGTGGTCACCTCGGCGATGTTGCGCACCTGGCCAGTGAGGTTCTGCGCCATCGAGTTGACGTTGTCGGTCAAATCCTTCCACGTGCCGCCGACGCCCTTGACGTCGGCCTGGCCGCCGAGCTTGCCCTCGGTGCCGACCTCGCGCGCCACGCGCGTCACTTCCGAGGCGAAGGAGTTGAGCTGGTCCACCATGGTATTGATGGTGTTCTTGAGCTCGAGGATTTCGCCCTTCACGTCGACGGTGATCTTCTTGCTCAGGTCGCCCGAGGCCACCGCCGTCGTCACCTCGGCGATGTTGCGTACCTGGCCGGTGAGGTTGTCGGCCATCAGGTTGACGTTGTCGGTCAAATCCTTCCAGGTGCCGCCGACGCCTTCGACGCGCGCCTGGCCGCCGAGCTTGCCTTCGGTGCCGACTTCGCGCGCCACGCGCGTCACTTCCGAGCTGAAGGAGGCGAGCTGGCCCACCATCGTGTTGACGATCTTGCCGATGCGCAGGAACTCGCCGCGCAGCGGCCGGCCGTCGATTTCGACCATCATGGATTGCGTGAGATCGCCCTTGGCCACGGCGCCGATCACGCGCGCGACCTCCGCGGTCGGCTGAACGAGATCCTCGATCAGCTCGTTCACCGAGCGGACGCTGGCCTCCCAATTGCCGGTGGCATTGCCGACGCGACCGCGCTCGCGGATGCGGCCGTCCTTGCCGACAACGCGGCCCAGGCGCTCGAACTCGCTGGTCAATTGTGCATTGAGTTCAACGACTTCGTTGAAATTCAGGGCAATTTCGGCGTCGACGCCGTCAAGGTCTTCGGGCAGCCGGACGGAGAAATCGCCACGCCGGAACGCCCGCAGCGCAGCCGCGATCTGCTTGCGCTCGAGTTGCGCGACCTGAACCGACGATGTCATCTTTGCCCCCTTCCGGCGATGCACACAGCGCCACCGAAGGCGAACGTCGAACCGTCCGCGCGGTTCCAAGGCGGGAGAAAATTACCGTGCCGGCGGAATGCGCCGATTTCTAGGTAATGCGCCGCTTTTCCAGTTTGCGGGCCAATGTCCGGCGGTGCATCCCCAGCCGCCGCGCGGCCTCTGAGATATTGAAATCCGTCTCGACCAGCATCTCGTTGATACGCTCCCATTCTAGCGTCTTGAGCGATGTCGAGCGGTCGGGGATGGGGGCGCTGATGTCGCCCAGCGCCCGGTTGAACGCCGCTTCGATGTCGTCGGTGTTGGACGGCTTGACCAGGTAGTGCGATGCCCCGAGCTTGATCGACTCCACAGCGGTTGCAATGCTGGCGTGTCCGGTCAGGACCACGATCAGCGTCGAGGCGTCGTGGTTGTGCAATGCCTGGACGCAGACCAGTCCGGAGGTCGTCCCGAGCTTGAGGTCGACGACGGCATAGCCCGGCTTTTCGTGTTCGAGCAGAGCATTGAGCCCCTCGAGGTGCTGGACCAGCGCCACCCGGTAGCCGCGCCGCTCGAAGGAGCGCTGCAGGGTCGAGGCAAACTTGGTGTCGTCCTCGACGATGACGAGGAACCGCTGCTCGTCCGTCATCTACGCTCCATGTGACTGCTCCGCCGCCAGCGGCAGATACAGTCGCACCTCCGCACCGCCGCTGTCGAGGTTGCGGGCATCGACGCGACCCTGCAGGCGGCGCATCACGTTCCAGACGAGGAACAGGCCAACGCCGTGGCCAGGGCCCTTGCGCGAGGTCTGCGGCTTGCCGAACTGCGCCAGCGCCGTTGCGTCGAATCCCGGCCCGTGGTCGCGCACGACGAGCACGAGCACGTCGCTGCCGCGTGTCGCGGTCAGGCTGACCCAGCCGGGCGACACTTCGGCCGCATTGTCGAGCAGGTTCCAGATCGCTTGCCGCAGGGCGGGGTCGGCGACGATCGCGGCGCCCTCGGTGCCGATCTTGCGGAAGTCGAGCGCGGTTCCCTCGTGCGTCCCGGTCCAGACGGCCACCAATTGGTCGAGGAATGCGTCGGCGGCGATGCTGGCCAGTTCCTCGCCGCGCGGCTCGCCGGCCGAGCGCAGGATGTCGGAGACGATCGCCTTGCAGCGCTGCACCTCGTCCTGCATCTCGCCGACCTCGGCCAGAAGCTCCGGGTCGCCGGCAATCTTCGGCACGCGCCGCCAGTCGCCCAGGATCACCGACAGCGTCGACAGCGGCGTGCCGAGCTCGTGCGCGGCGCCGGAGGCGAACAGTCCCATGCGGACGATCCCGTCCTCCTCGATCGAGCGCTGGCGCAGATCGGCGAGATGCGCATCGCGCTGCCGCAGGTTGCGGATGATGCGGCTGACGAACAGGACCAGCAGCACGGCCACCAGGGCGAAGCTCAGCCAGGCGGCGGCGACGGTGAGATCGCCGACCCAGGGCAGGAGGGTCGGCGGATAGGCGAGAGGCAGGTGCCGGACGCTCAGTCCCGCGAAGCAAAGCCCGGTGACGGCCACCAGAAGCCAGACCGACCACGCCTCGAGCAGGATGGCGCCAAGCACCACCTGCAAAAGGTAGAGCGAGGTGAACGGATTGGTCGCGCCGCCGCTCAGATAGAGCTGCACCGACAGGACGCCCACGTCGAAGAGCAGCGCCAGCAGGATACCGGTATTGGTGATCCGATAGCGCGGCAGTGCCAGTGTCACAGTCAGGTTCACCGCCGCCAGCAGCAGCACCATACCCAGCATCGGCAGCGCCGGCAGCGGCACCCCCATGCCCCAGTGCACGCCGGCGATCGTCGCGAGCTGCCCCGCCACCGCGATCCAGCGGAGTTGCACCAGTTGCCGCATGTTCTCGGCGGTGGTGGTGTCATCCGGTCGCGGGTCGGCCGGACGGACGCGGCTGCGTGTCAGCGCCAAAAGCGGGCTATCCATCATCGGAGTTTTGCCGAGCGCAGCATGAGGGCCGATCCGACAGCGCTGAGGAGCGCCAGCCCGAACCAGATGATCGCGTAGAGCAGATGGTTGTTGCTGAAGGCGATCACGGTCAGCCCGCCGACGGGAGAGCCGCCCGGATTGGCGGTTGCGTCCGCATCGATGAAGAACGGCGCCACTTTGGCGAGGCCACAGGCGTTGGCGATCGCCGGCACGTCGCGCGAATACCAGCGGCCGTCCTTGGGATCGTTGGGGCGCAGAAAGCCGCCGCCGGGCTCGCTCATGCGCAGCAGGCCGGTGACGGTCACCGGACCGCCAGGTTGAGCCGCCCGCGTCGCGGAATCGCGCCGGTCGCTCGGCACGAAGCCGCGATTGATCAGCACGATCCCGTCAACCGTCTGCAGCGGCGTCATCACCCAATAGCCTCCGCCAAGTTCGGTCAGGGCCTGCACCAGCGTTTCACAATGAAGCAGCGTGCCGTGCACCTGCACGTGCCGATACTCGTCGTCGGTCGCATTCATCGCGGCCCAGTCTGCGGGCGGGGGAAGCGCCGATGACGGCGCCTTGACCCGGGCGTCGACGGCCGCGATCAGATCGAGCTTCCAGCCGAGCCGCTCGATCTGCCACACGCCGAGTGCGACGAATCCGATGGTTGCGATGAGGGCAAGCGCCAGGAGCGCGATGCGCTTGCCGGACAGGGCTCACATCCCGTCGGATATCGTGCCGGGCGGCATCGGCATCATGTTGGTGTTGAGGTGGTACATGATCCAGATCGAACCGGCGATGGCGATGACCACGATCACCGCGGTGAAGATGAAGGCGATCAGCGTCCAGCCACCCTCGGAGCGCGTGTCGAGATGCAGGAAGAACACCACGTGCACCAGGATCTGCACCAGTGCCAGCGCGAAGATGATCAGCGCCGTGGCCACCATCCCCGGCAGCACGCCGGTCATCACCAGCCAGAACGGCACCGCCGTCAGGACGACCGAGAGCACGAAGCCGACGATGTAACCGCGGGTCGAGCCGTGTCCGTGCGTGTCGCCGTGGCTGTGGAGGGCCGCGTCGAGGTTGGCGTCGGAGGCGCTCATCGGATCACTCCAAACAGATAGACGAAGGTGAAGACGCCGATCCAGACGATATCGAGGAAGTGCCAGAACATGGAAAGGCACATCAGCCGGCGCTTGTTCTCGAGAATCAGCCCATGCATGCCGATCTGCACCAGCATCACGGCAATCCAGATGAGGCCGAAGGTGACGTGGGCACCGTGTGTGCCGACGAGCGCGAAGAAGGCCGACAGGAACGCGCTGCGCTGCGGCCCCGAGCCCTCGGCGATCAGATGGCTGAACTCATAGAGCTCGATGCCGATGAAGCCGAGGCCGAAGAGCGCCGTCACCACCAGCCAGAGCCGCACGGCCCCGGCCTGCCCGCGCTCCATGGCGAGCATGCCGAGCCCATAAGTCAGGGACGACACCAGCAGCAGCCCGGTGTTGACGGCAACGAGCGGCAGCTCGAACACTTCACGCGGGCCGGGGCCCCCGGCATAGGCCGTGCTCAGCACGCCGAAGGTCGCGAACAGCGCCGCAAAGATCAGCGCGTCGCTCATCAGGTAGATCCAGAAGCCGATCATGGTGGCGCCGTTGCCACCATGATCGTGGCTCTCCTGCTCGGCCAGGTGCCAGGTGACGTCGGCGTCGGCAGGGCTCAATTCGGTCGTCGCCATGCTCACGCTCCCGTCGCCTTGCCGAGGAGGTGCGAGCGCGCGGCCTCGATACGCTCCACCTCTTCGGAGGGGACGAAATAGTCCCGGTTGTAGTTGAAGGTGTGCCCGATGCCGACGACGAACAGGCCGATCAGGCTGAGCGCGGCAAGCCACCAGATGTACCAGATCATGGCGAAGCCGAAGACGAAGGCCAGCCCCGACAGGATGACGCCGCTCGCCGTGTTGCGCGGCATGTGGATCGGGCGGTAGCCCCCGAGCGGCCGCGTGTAGCCGCGGCTCTTCATGTCGTACCAGGCGTCGAGCCCGTGGACCATCGGCGTGAAGGCGAAGTTGTAGGGCGGCGGCGGCGACGAGGTCGACCATTCGAGCGTGCGGCCGTCCCAGGGATCGCCGGTGGTGTCCTTGAGCTGCTCACGCTTCACGATGGCCATGACGATGCTCATCACGAAGCCGAGGATGCCGATGAGGATGATCACGGCGCCGATCGCGGCGAGCACGAAATAGGGCTGCAGCGAGACGTCGTCGATGTGGTTGACGCGCCGCGGCACGCCCATCAGGCCGACGATGTAGATCGGCGTCCAGGCCAGCCAGTAGCCGATCACCCAGCCCCAGAACGCGACCTTGCTCCAGAACGGGTCGAGCTTGAAGCCGAAGGCCTTGGGGAACCAGTAATACATGCCGGCAAACAGGCCGAAGATCACGCCGCCGATGATGACGTTGTGGAAATGCGCCACGAGGAACAGCGAGTTGTGGAGCACGAAGTCGGCCGGCGGGATGGCGAGCAGCACGCCGGTCATGCCGCCGACGGTAAAGGTCAGCATGAACGCGACCACCCACATCATCGGGATCTCGTAGCGGATCTCGCCGCGATACATCGTGAACAGCCAGTTGAAGATCTTCGCGCCGGTGGGGATGGCGATCACCATCGTGGCGATGCCGAAGAACGAGTTGACGTCGGCGCCCGAGCCCATGGTGAAGAAGTGGTGCAGCCACACCAGGTAGGAGAGGATGGTGATGACCACCGTGGCATAGACCATCGACGAATAGCCGAAGAGCCGCTTGCCGGTGAAGGTCGAGGTGATCTCGGAATAGATGCCGAACACCGGCAGGATGAGCACGTAGACCTCGGGATGCCCCCACATCCAGACGAGGTTCCAGTACATCATCGGGTTGCCGCCATTGTCGTTGGTGAAGAAGTTCGTTCCAACGTAGCGGTCGAGCAGCAGGAGGCCGAAGGCGGCGGTGAGGATGGGGAACACCGCGATCGCCAGCACGTTGCTGCACAGCGCCGTCCAGGTGAACACCGGCATCTTCATCATGGTCATGCCCGGCGCGCGCATCTTGATGATCGTCGCCACCATGTTGATCGACGAGAGCGTCGTGCCGATGCCGGCGATCTCCAGCGACCACAGGTAGTAGTCGACGCCGGTGTCGGGGCTGTATTGCCGCTCGGCCAGCGGCACGTAGGACAGCCAGCCGGTGCGTGCGAATTCGCCCACGAAGAGCGAGGCCATCACCAGGATGGCGCCGGCGACGGTGAGCCAGAAGCTCAGATTGTTGAGGAACGGGAACGCCACGTCGCGCGCCCCGATCTGCAGCGGCATCACGAAGTTGACGATGCCGACGACCAGCGGGATGGCGACGAAGAAGATCATGATCGTGCCGTGGGCGCTGAAGATCTGGTCGTAATGCTCGGGCGGCAGATAGCCCTGGTTCGGACCGAACGCCACCGCCTGCTGGCCACGCATCATCAGCGCATCGGAAAAGCCGCGCAGCAGCATGACGATGCCCAGCACCAGGTACATGACGCCGATCTTCTTGTGGTCCACGCTGGTGAACCACTCCTTCCAGAGGTAGCCCCAGAGCCGGAAGTAGGTGACGGCGCCGAGCAGCGCGATGCCGAGCAGCGCCACGACGACGAAGGTCCAGAGCACGATCGGCTCGGTGATCGGGAAGGAGTCCAGCGTGAGCCGGCCGAATATCGTTCTGATCAAGGCTTCGTTCATGGCATCTGCCTAAGTGTTCGAGGTCGGCGGCGCGACGCGTCGCGCCGCGCGGGGACTACATCGTGGGACTGCTCGAGCCGGTATCGGCCGGGACCGGGGCGGATGCCCCACTCGGCTCGCCCGCCTGGGTTCCGTCCGTGCCCATCGGCATCGGCATCGCAGCGTTCTGCTCCTGGTCGTGCCTGGCGATATCGGCGGCGCAGACCTTGCCGGCCTCGACGCAGCGATTGACGACGCGGTCGAACAGCGCCTGCTGCACCGTGCCGAAATGCGCGACCGGCTCGCGCTCGCTCGGCTTGGCCAGGTCGAGGAATTTCGTGGCGTCGAGCGCGGTGCCGCTCGATTTCACCTCGGCCACCCATTTGTCGAAGTCGGCCGGCTCGAGCCCGTGCAACTGGAAGCGCATGTAGGAGTAGCCGTCGCCGGTATAATTGCCCGAGTAGCCGGTGGTCTCGACCGGCCGGTTGAGGACGGCGTGCAGCATCGATTGCATGCCGGGCATGGTGTAGATCATGCCCGCCAGCGTCGGCGCATAGAAGGTGTCCATCTGGTCGGTGGCGGTGAGCGAAAAGCGCACCGGCACACCCACCGGCAGCGCCAGCTCGTTGACCGTCGCGATGCCCTGCTCGGGATAGATGAAGAGCCACTTCCAGTCGAGCGCCACCACCTGCACGTCGAGCGGCCTGGTTCCGGCGGGAACCGGCTGGCCGGGAGCGATGCGGTCGAGCGGCCGGAACGGATCGAGCAGGTGCGCGCTCGACCAGGTGATGGCGCCCAGGCAGATGATGATCAGCAGCGGGCACGCCCAGATGACGAGCTCGAGCCAGGTCGAATGGTCGAAGGACGGATCGTATCTGGCCCCGGCGCCCTTGCGGTAGCGGCGGGCGAAAACCACGATCAGCACCAGCACCGGCACGATGATGACCAGCATGAACGCGGTCGCGATCAGGATCAGGTTCCGCTCCTGCATGGCGACGTCGCCGGCAGGGTTGAACACGTCGCTGCTGCATCCGGCCAAGGCGAGAAGCAGGGGAATTGCAAGCAGGCGGGCTGCCGGCCGCAGCACTTCTGAGTTGAGCTGGCGCATGGGCGAGCGCTAACCTTGGCGTTGACGGGACGACATTGGACATTTTGTCCAATGCCTGACGCGAACCTTTTGCGGCAGGACTGAAATGCCATTTG
>Ga0207667_10005922_pt1 | contig 14885 bp, 6 predicted proteins | sample KBSCornC52_FD_184301 | JGI IMG/M metagenome (GOLD analysis project Ga0207667, IMG submission 184301) | Corn rhizosphere microbial communities from Kellogg Biological Station, Michigan, USA - KBS Corn C5-2 (SPAdes) (version 2) | ecosystem: Host-associated > Plants > Roots > Rhizosphere > Soil ... | reverse complement strand
GTACTTGAATGCATTCCCGCGCTCCGGCACTCGATTGAAGTACGCGAACATCTGGTAATACTCTTTTTGCGTGATCGGGTCGAACTTATGGTTGTGGCAGCGGGCGCAGCCTACCGTCAGGCCCAGGAAAACGGTAGAAGTGGTGTCCACGCGATCCACCACGTATTCCACCGCGTACTCTTCCGGAATGATGCCGCCCTCGCCATTGCCGCGATGGTTGCGGTTGAAACCGGTGGCGATGATCTGGTCGCGCGTGGCGTTCGGCAACAGGTCGCCCGCGAGTTGTTCCACGGCAAAGCGGTCGTACGGCATGTTGCGATTGAACGCGTCGATCACCCAGTCGCGCCAGCGGTACATGGAACGTTCGGCGTCGGTTTGATACCCATTGGTGTCGGCATAACGCGCGGCGTCAAGCCAGCGCATCGCCATCCGCTCGCCATAGCGCGGTGAGGCAAGAAGGCGGTCCACCACTTTTTCGTAAGCATTAGGAGAGGAGTCATCGACAAACGCCTTCACGTCGGCGGGCGACGGCGGCAGCCCCGTCAGATCAAACGAAACGCGCCGCAGCAGCGTGCGCTTATCGGCCTCGGGCGACGGCTTCAGCCCTTCGCGATCCAGCCGCGCCATCACAAAATTGTCGATCGGATTCTTGGGCCACGCACGGTCGCTGACCTGCGGAGGAGCGGTACGCACCGGCGGTATAAAGGACCAGTGCTTCTCCCACTGTGCTCCCTGCGCGATCCAGCGCGTCAGCAGATCGATTTCGCGATCCTGCAGCTTCGCCGCGCCGGACCAGGCCGGCGGCATGCGGCGCGCAACGTCAGAGGAACTCACGCGGCGGATCATCTCGCTGGAGCCAGGCTCGCCCGGCACAACGGCGGCGTGCCCTCCGAGATCGCCTTTTGCGAAGTTTTCCAGATCGAGACGAAGCTTGCTCTGGCGTTTGCTATCGTCAGGGCCGTGGCACGTGAAGCAATGCTCGGAAAGGATCGGACGAATATCGCGGTTGAACTGAATCGGGTCGTTCGGCGCAGCCGTTGCGCCGGCAGCGCACCCTAGCGCAATCAGCCACCAACGCCGCCAATGCCTTCTCATTTGTCATTAAATTCTATACCACCGGGCTGCCGGTGTCTTGCGTCCTAGCGGGTGAACCGGTGGATGCCAGTAGGATCCTGAGTGACCGGCGGGGGACCGTCGGGTTTAGGCTGATCGCCAAACATCCGCTGAATGCGCTCGATAGCGAACCCCATATCGGTAATGAAGCTCCGCCGCGCCGCTGTCCGCCAACCCTGCCTCCGGATGCTTTCTAGAATCTGCTCTCCGTTCAGACTATCCGGCGCCTGCATGTTGCGCACTGACTGCGGCATATTCATGCTAATCGCTTTCAGGAATGCAGTCGTCGTGATCTCGCTCATCCAGTGCGCGATGCCGCTCTCCCGCCAGGATTCCGCAGCCAGCGCTTCCACCGTCGCAGCCGGCAGATACATGAGAAAGCCTTCCGTGATCATAAGCGCCGGGGCCAAGCCGACGGCCGCGTAGATGTTTCGCCGTTGCGCCGCATCGTTCACGTCCGCCGAAAGGAACTCCCGGCGGCACCGTGGAGGCTCTACCGACATCAGCGCGTTTTTATAATCCAACATTTCAGCGAAATCGACTTCGATCCACCGCAGATCCCCCGGAAGTTCGAGCCGCCACGGCCGCGTATCGAGACCGCTGCCCAGGCTAAGAACCGTCGCGATCTTTTCTGATGCCAGCGCCTCCAGCAGCAGCTCATCGATAAAGTGGCTGCGCACTCCTATTCCGAAACGCATCATTTCCGGCTGCGGCAACGCTCGAAGCATCGCCATACCGCGCTCGCCCGCAAGCCGAGCCGCGAATGGATCGCGCACGAAGCCATCCGGCGACGCGAATTCGAGCGCTCGGCACGCGGCCACCATGAGAGCGGTGTCGCTGACGTGAGAAATTTCGCCATGCGGGCGAGCACTCACATCCATTACGTCAGCCCTCTACTTCCCGAGGTGCTTATCCAAGAAGTGGGCGATCTCTTCGAACGCCTCTTTGGTCTCGGGCGCATTGACGTCGCGGGAATACTGTCCATGCGACTGGCCTTCATAGACCTGCAGGTACGCTTCCACCCCCGCCTGACGCAATTTACGATGCACTCGCACCGTGTTGCTCAACAGCAGATCGCGCGTCCCCGTAGTAAGAATCGCCGGCGGAAAGCCGTGCATGTCGCCATAAAGCGGCGAGAGCATCGGATCCTTGAGATCGTGCCCGTTCGTATACAGTGCTGCCCGCTTGTCGCAGCTTGCGTCGGGCGCCACCAGAACGTTGTCGAGCATCGCGTTGGTGCGGAAGGTATCTCCGGAATTGGTGAGGTCGGCCATGGGCGTTCCCGGTGCGATAGCAGCCGGCAGAGGCAGATGATCCTGTTTCGCGCGCAACACCATGGACAGCGTCAACGCGCCACCGGCTGACGAACCGAAAATCGCCATCTTCTTTGGATCGGCCATTTTCACCGCGGCCTTCCATACCGCCATAGCGTCGTCGAGCGCTGCGGGATACGGGTGATCCGGCGGCATGCGGTAGTCGACCGAAATGATTTTGAAATGGCCGAACCCCGCCATTAGGATCGCTTCCGTGGTTCCCGATTCCCCGGGGCCGCTCACGTAACAACCACCGTGAACATGCACCAGCAGCCGATTGACGTTCTCCGGCGGCACGCTCCGCGGCGTCACCATGTACGCCTTAACGCCGCCAATTGTCACTGGTTCTATCTTGACGCCCAGCTTTTCGAGCAGCGCCGGTATGGCCTGCATGGTAGCCGCCGCACCGGCAGCGACCTGCGCTTTCCATTCTTCCGCTGTTTTCGGAATCACATTCCAGGTAGGACTCAACGGCGCCGCGATCAGTTTCTGCATTTGCGGACTGACTGTGTCCGGTACGGGAATCCTGCGCGCCGGCATATCCCGAGGTGGCAATGAGTTCTGGGCCATCAAAGTCGTGAGAAAAGCACTGATCAGAATCAATCGCGCGTTGAGCCGCCTCATGAAAGCCTCACCGTTAATAGCGCTCCAGGCCTTTCGCCTTCCACACAGTGTTCGATTCCGGCGTCAACAGATATTTTGAAAATGCAGCCGCATCCTCGCGGTGCTGTGCTCTCGCCGAAATCGCGGTCGCCATATCGATCCAGGCTCCGAGTTCCCGCGGCAGCGGGCCGACGAGTTCGATCTGCTTATAAGGCAAGATTTCGCAAATCGCCTGGATGGCCATGTCGCCTTCACCGCGAATCAGCGCTTGACCGCCTTCTCCTTTGGAACTCACGGGACTGTTGACTCCCGCGAATTGCGGCTGTTTGACCACCTTATCCTCGATTACTTTAGCCACCATGCTCCCGCCTGCGGGATTCGAGCGCATCACCGCCTTGGCGCCGCGCAGCACTGCGGCCAGCTTTTCGACGGTCGAAATATCGGGATGCGGCGCGCCCGCCGGGACAGCTAAGCCCATTTCCGAACGGCCCAGCGGCACGAAACTGCCAGGAACCACGCCGCCATCGAGCGACAGGCTGCTCATCAGCTCCATCGGCAGCATGATGACATCGGCGGGCGGGTTGGCGGTCGTCACGGCCTTGACGATGCTGCCCATCCCAACCGACGTGACGGCCACTTTCTTGCCCGTTTGCTTAGTGTAAGCCGCCGCCAGATCGAGCAACCCCGCGTTATAGACCACACCCGGCGCCATCACGCGGATATCGGCGGAAGCATACCGGGCGGCCGCTTCCTTTGCCGACGGGGACTGCGCTCGTTCCTGGGCGCGAGCCGGAGCTTGAATACTCGCAACTCCGATGATCAGCAATGTAGCGGCGAACGCGGACACATCCTGGCGGCGCATAGTGGTTCCTTTCACTCGATCAAATCTAATCGCAAATCAATCCCGGCTGGCTTCGAGGGCTTGCGGCTACTGGCCCGCCGCCCACAGGTCCGAGTTCCATTGTATTCGACCTCTGCGATCTTTTCAGCCTGAATGATTCCTGAAGGTGGACCAGTTTAGGCGTAAATTCGTATACTAAACGTGATCACCTGGGAGGGACTATGACAAGACGAACTTGGCTAATGATAGCCGGATCGCTGGCAGGCGCCCGTTTGGGGAAGGGCCAATATGTGCTCCCGCCCCAAAATCCGCCGGACACGCGGTTCCCACCGACGCCTGAACAAGCTGCTGAGATTGCCCGCAAGATGGAGCAGTTAGAGGAGAGCCTCACTAGTCTCAAGCGGAAGAACGTGCCGGATGAGTCCTTGGCCGAGGTGGAGATTTTCCACAAGGCCGCGGAGTGGATCGGGCGTTACCGCGAGTATTTCACCAAGAATTCGGTGGCCCAAACCATCGCGCTGCTCGACACGGGGATCGCTCGCGCGGGCGAACTGGAAGCCGGCAAGCCGTCCTGGCTCACCGCCACTGGTCCAGTCATTCGCGCCTACCGGTCCCGCGTGGATGGCAGCGTCCAGCCCTACATTGCCTATGTCCCCGCGTCCTATGACCGGAGCCGCCCCGTGCGCATGGACGTATTCCTTCACGGAACCAACCGCGGCATGGTTGAAGTGCAGTTCATGTCGCACACCGCGATCACCTACGGAGGCATGCCGGCGCCCCCTGCCCCGGATTATATCCAGCTTGAATTACTGGGACGCACCAACTGCGCCTATCGCTGGGCCGGCGAAGCCGACGTTCTGGAAGCCATCGAGGCCGCCAAGCGCAGCTATGCCATCGATGAAAATCGCGTCCTCCTCCGCGGTTTTTCCATGGGAGGCTCCGGAACCTGGCACCTGGGGCTCCACCACCCGGATCATTGGGCGGCCATCGAACCCGGCGCCGGCTTTAACGACACCATTCGTTACGGCCATTTCTCCAATCTCCCGCCGCAGGATTTGAAGTCAATCCATATCTACGATGCTAGGGACTACTCGCTCAACGTATTCCAACTGCCAACCGCCGCCTACACCGGCGAGATCGACGCGCAGAAGCAAAACCTCGACAATTTCCGCGAGGAACTCGCGAAAAGCGGCTTTACGTTCAAGCCGGAGGGACTGAACTTCTCTACAACGGAACTGCCGGTGACGATTCTAGTAGGGCCGAAGACCCCTCACCGCTGGGAAGCGGAGAGCAAGAAGCGCTCGGATTTGTTCATCAACGCAGCCGCGAAAAAGGGCCGAACGGACCCCGATCATATCCGCTTCGTAACCTACACCACCCGCTATAACCGCTGCTTCTGGGTCACTGTCGACGGGCTGGACCAGCACTACCAGCGCGCCGAAGTGGACGCGCGCCGCTCCCCCAGCGACGGGACCATCGAAGTGAAGACCACCAACGTATCGGCCCTCGCCCTGAAGAACGGAGGGCTGAAGAAAATTTCCATCGACGGGCACAGTTTCACATCCAGCGGCCAGAGCGAAATGCAGTTTGTGAAACGTGGAGGCGCATGGAGGGAAAGCAAGGAAGGCGCCGACAACTCCCTGCGTAAGCGCCACGGGCTGCAGGGCCCCATCGACGATGCCTTCATGGATTCCTTCTTGTGCGTCCGCCCCACCGGGCAGGCGGTTCACGATCTGGTGGGCCGTTATGCCCAGGAAACGCTGGACGCTTTCATCGAGGACTTCTCAAAGTTCTTCCGCGGACAGGTGCGGATAAAAGATGACACCGCCATCACCAGTAGCGACATTGCCGACCATCACCTGATCGTATTTGGCGATCCGCAAAGCAACCAGGTCATGGCTCGCGCCCTTCCTCAACTGCCGTTGCGCTGGGACGCCCGCGAGCTTTCATTGGGTGGCAAGATGTATGATTCGCCCAGACACATCATCGCGATGGTCCATCCGAATCCGCTGAATCCGCGCCGCTATATCGTGCTGAACAGTGGGCATTCCTTCCACCGGAACGAGATGGCAGCCACCAACGCCTCCCTCTTTCCTCGATTCGGCGATTATGCGGTCCTCCAACTGCGGCAGCCGGTAGACCGGAAGGTCGAGAGCGAAATCGTGACAGCGGATTATTTCGACGAAGAATGGAAACTGCCGCACGCCTAGTGCGGCAGTTTAAACCCACCTAAATTAAAAAGCCGCGGATGCTGGTTGGCATCCGCGGCTCAAAAACATCCACTCGCTCTTTAGGCTAGAAGACTACCTTCAGAGCAATCTGAATAATGCGTGGGTCGTTCGCCGAAGTGATGGTTCCGAACGTCGAGGAACTTTGCGACAAGACCGGATAGTTGCTTCCGCCACTCAAAGGCGACGTAAAGTTCGCATGGTTAAACGTGTTGAAGAATTCCCCGCGTAACTGCGCGCGCCACCGCTCCGTGATGAGGATGTTTTTGAACAGCCCCATGTCCCAGTTGAACAATCCCGGACCGGTGAAGGCTCCCTTCCCGATGTTTCCAACCGTTCCTGCAGCCGGTTGAGTGAAGGCAGCGGTATTCATCCAGCTCACGCAAGGAGCACTTTTACAGGAGTTACCGCCATAAGGGTTTCCGCCGATGTATTGGGCACGGTCCACATTGAGACCGGTCTGCGAAACGTCCTTACCCGCGAAAACCGTGTACGCGAGCCCAGTCTCCTTCGTAACGATCCCGCTAAGCTCCCAGTTGCCGAGCACGCCCTTGACGAATTTGTTGGTGGTGTGCGGCGAGGGGATATCCCACAAGTAAGAGACGACGAAAACCTGTGTCCGGTTGAAATCGGAGGTTCCGTAATCCAGTTGAGTGCTGCCGGGAAGGTACCATGGAATCGGCAGAGGACCCGCGCCGCCGGTCGCACCTGCGCCCGTAGTGCCGCTGGAGGGCGGTACGGTATCGAGCGAATGCTGCCAGGTATAGTTGGCCAGAATCGAAAAACCGTGCGCCAGCCGCTTCTGTATGGTGAACTGCAACGAGTTGTAATTCGAATTTCCGGATTCGTCGAGCAGTTCCATATTGTTGGAGTACCCCGTGAACAGCACTCGCGCCTGCTCCGACAGATTGCTGCCGGGAATATATTTCGAGGGGTTCAGGAATTGCTGGAGCGAGAGATGGCTCGCGTGCGATCCCACATATGCCGCTCGGGCAAGCCAGCCGCCGCCGAATTGATGCTCCATGGTCAGATTCCAGCTATAGACCACCGGAACCTTAAAGGCCAAATCGCCAATCAGGTTGAACGTAGTCACCGCTACCGGGCCGGGCAGAACCACATTCTTTGGGACCGGGAATGTCGCTGGGAAGACTGACTGCAAATCAGGGTGGGTGGCGAGTGGATTGCTGAACTGGCCAGGGTTCGAAAGCAGGATCTGCTGGGCAAACGGCGCTTCATCCACCATGTTGTTGTTGAAAATACCATTAGTGCCAGAGTCGTAAAACATACCAATGCCGCCACGCAGGCTGGTCTTACCGTCGCCGAAGACATCCCAAGCGAAACCGGTGCGCGGACTCCAGTCCTTGAAATTGTTGCCGGTTCCATTGGTGGGGAACCCCGGGTCGCCCCGGAAGACTAATCCTGGGGGCGCGTTCGGATAAACGATGGAATGGGTTCCCGCATAATAATTTTGAATCATGAAACCCTCTACGCGTCCGTCGACTTCGTGGTACGGGAAGTAAGGCTCCCATCGCAAGCCCAGGTTGAGCGTCAGGCGCTTCGAGATTTTCCAGTCGTCGTGAATGAAATATCCCGACATCCAGGCGTTCGCATTCTCGAACTGGCCTTGCGCCTGTTGGAACTGGAACAGATCGCCGAGTATAAAATCCGCGGTGGAGTTACCAGTCGAAAGCGTGTGGTTGGATTGCCCCGTAAACGTGAACAGGCCGGGCGAGTTGAAACCATTATCGAGTTCCACCTGGCGCCGTTCCAGATCGAAGCCGATGGCGAGGTTGTGCTGGCCAACCACCCAACGGATGGCATCGTTGCCGATGAAGTTATTCCGCGTGAAGCGGGCGAAAGGATTGTCGCCGAAGCTGAAGAGGCTGCTGACATTGATAGACTGGACGTCATTGGCCGGAGGCTGATAGGGAATAGTCACGCCGAAGGTACGCACGCTCGGAACCCCGGTAGCGGGCCCCCGTTGCGACGCGTCACGCAGAAAGCCAACCCGAAATTCGTTCAATAAGCTGGGGCTGAAGATGTGCGTTTCCGACGCCAGAATGTTCTGCGCAATGATGTTCGAACCGTCGGCGTAGGACAGAATATTCGTCGGATCGAAGACCGGCTTATTGGTGAACAATTGCCAGTCGTAGCGCACACTAGCGTGATCTTTATCCGAGAAAATGTGATCGAGGTGACCCACCACGTCGTTGAAATTCTGGTGTAATGGCGAGCCGTAAAACACAATCCCATTCGCAGCGGCGGAGGTGGGCAGAAATTTGATCACACCCTGCGACGCCGGATCGAGGCGATTGGTAGGAATTTGGTTGTTGGGAAATGGCAGCCCGGTCTTTGGATCGTAAATCACGGTCGAACCAAAAAAGCCTGCCTCTTGGGCTGGTGTCGGGACATTTTTGCTCAGACCATTGGTCACGTCCCGGAGACTGGTGAACTGCCAGCCGGCAAAGAAGAACGTTTTGTTCTTTTTAATCGGGCCGCCGATGGTGCCGCCCTCCTGGCCGCGCTTTAGCGGATCGGCCGCCTTCGCGAAAAAGTTACGCGCGTTCAGATCGCCATTGCGGACAAACCCAAAAACGTCTCCGTGAAACGCATTGGTGCCGCTCTTGGTGATTACGTTGACTACGGCGCCCGCATTGCCCCCGTATTCCGCGCTGTAATTCGACGTCTGCACGCTAAATTCCTGAAGCGCGTCGGGAAAAGGGAATGGATTATTTACGTTGGTGTAGCGATCCACATTGTCGGCGCCATCCAGATTGTAGGCAACCATGTTTTGCCTGGATCCGTTAGTGGTTATCGTTACCGCGCCCGGAAAGGTTTTGGTCTGGCCCTGATCGGCGCCTCCATTTGGGGTGAGCATGGCCCCCGGCACCAGCGTCGTCAAGTTCGCGGCGTTGCGGCCATTCAGAGGCAAGTCAATCATGCGCTGTGAATCCACCACCTCTTTGAGCGTCGAAGTGTAGGTGTCGGCCTGTAGGGCCTGGGCTTCGACCGTCACGGCTTGACTCTCTTGGCCCACCGTTAGCGCAACGTTTACGGTTTGACTCTGATCGGCAGTCAGGCCGATATTCGACTGCGTGTACTTGTTGAAACCGGGAGCCTCCACCGTGATGGTATACGTGGTGGGCCGGAGACCGGGAACGACATATTGACCCGAGGCGTTGGTTGAAACCTCGCGGGTTGCACCGGTTCCTGCTTCGGTGATGGTGACTTTAGCGTTGGCTACCGACGCATTGGACGGATCGCTCACCGTCCCAACGATGGTTCCGAAACCTTGTGAAAATGCGAGCTGGCTAACCCCCAGCAAAATGAGTGCGACGAAGCAACTCCTCATTGACCCCCCTTTGAGTACAACTTGGCGTTTGGAGACTATTGTACAACCCTAGTACTTTTTCGAGACCACCACGAAGCATAAAAAATGTACTACACAAATGGACTCAAAGTCAAGAGTGCCCCACTGCATATTCAGCACTAAGTTGTTTAATTTTAACAATATAGCGTGGGTATGAAAAGTGCGCGCACAGCCTAATTCTCCGCCCAAGACCGCGCGGGGACGCCCTCGTACGGGTTTTGCAAGGAACCAACAATGCATTGTATCTAGGGCTCATCCGTGATCTTCCCTCGGACTGAGTGACCGGATGACCCAGGCGGCCGCCTGCCGAGACCGCTATGGACTCGATCAGAATACGTACTTCAAAGCGAACTGCATGATTCGCCCGGCGCTCGCACTCTGAATCTGGCCGAACGCCGCCGAGTGGAGATTGCTGACCGGGTTGGCGAAGTTGACATTGTTCAGTATGTTGAAGAACTCGAAACGCAACTCGACACGTTGGCGCTCGCGAATGGGAAAGTAGCGGCTCAGGTTGGCATCCATATCGAAGAAAGACGGCCCTTGTAATGAGTTGAAGCCCGCGTTGCCATAGGTGCCGGGTGCGTTGGGGACAAATGCGGATGCGTTCAGCCAGACCAGGGTGTTGGTGTTGCGAACGTACGGATTGCCAATAACGTTGGGCCGATCCTGACCAATGGCGGTTAGGGAGGCATCCACGCCCGTCGTCGGATTGAAAACAAAGCCGCTATGGGCGCTTACGTTGAAGGAAAGCGACCAATTCCCAAGGAGCCAGTTCTCTCCCCGATTGTGGAATTTGGGGCTCTCGGCGACCACGGAGTTAACCAGGTTGTGACGCAAGTCTGAGTCGCAGGGGCCGTAGTCCGCGTTGCGGTTGTAAGGATTCTGAAAGTAATCTGACCCCAGGGCAATGCGGTTGGCAAGCGTCTCGGAGTCCGACAGGCAATGCGAGTAGGTATACACCGAAAGCAGCGTGTAATGCTTAGCGAAGCGATGTTGCAGGGACAACCGCAAGGCGTTGTAGTTGGTATTGACGCCATCATTCATCGTAGTGACGTACGAGTAGTAAGAGCCCGTGGCGGGATTCATTAGATACAACATGCGCCGCTGTGCAGTATTGCCTACAGTTGACTTTCCTGGGATGTAAGTCGCCGGGTTCCCGTCGTCGGAGGTCCTTAGATGCGTGGCTTTATTCCCCATGTAAGCTGCCGACGCCAGCCAGTTACCTCCCAATTGCCGCTCCAAGCTCAGATTCCACTGCTGCATGTACATGTGGTGCAGATTCTGGGGCAAGGTGATATAAGTTCCCCCTGGGCTGAACGTCGCGTTCGCCGGGGGCGGGTTGGGCGAAGGAAAGGGATTTCCTCCCGGTATGCCCAGGTACGGGTTGGCGAACCCCCCCGCCGGAGCCGTCAGAGCGACTGTACTGCCCCAGGGCGACGAGGTTGCGAAATCGCCGGACGTATATGATTCGGGCAAATCGAAGAAAATACCATAGGAGACGCGAACACTTTGCTTCCCATCCCCTCTGGGGTCCCAGGCCGCACCTATCCGGGGCGCGAAATCCAGGTAGCTGCCATTGGTAAGGGCCGGCGTCATTCCCTGATCGCCGTAGAAGAATAATCCAGGAGGGGCGTTGGTAAAGACGCTCGATTTTTGCCCAGCGATGAAGCGGGCAAGGTCGAAATTTACACCGCGGTTGTGTATGTCATGTTCCGGAAGCGACGGCTCCCAGCGCACGCCCACATGCACGCTCAGGTTCTTAGTTGCCTGAAAGTCATCCTGTGCGTACACTCCCCAGTACGTTTCACGCAGGGCAATGTAATTCGGATTGCCTTGGGAAAGAAGGCTGGGTCTGCCCAGCATGAAATCAGCCAGTCCGCTGTTGCTGAGCGAACCATTGAAGGTCCATTCCCCGTTAGACACCGAGATGTTGTTTATATCCATCTGTATCGCCATATAGTCGAGGCCAAACGACAGATGGTGCCGTCCCCGCACGATGTCCAGATCGTCGGCAACCTGGAATTGATTGCGTCCAAACAACGCCGGGGCGTTAGACCCTCCTCCCACCGCGAAGAAATTGGTTACGGTGAGATCGGTAAAGTGAGGATCGACATTGGTCATATTCACGCCCAGGGCGGCCGGATTGGGCATATCGGGCGATGTCGACCGATTCATGAAGAGCCGCGCGGCGGTGGCATGAACAGCATTAAAAATAGTGGGACTAAAAATATACTGGTCTCCGAAAGTAAGCGTCTGATCTCTCTCATCCAACCCGGATCTGGTGGTCGTCAGAATATTGTTCGTGTAGTAAACCGGGTCGGCGTAGTCGGTGATGAAATAACGCCCATAAAACGTATGCTTCGCATTTTGCACCCAATCCATCCGGCCAACGAATTGATTCTCATTGTTGGGACTCGGAATGGAATAAACCAGCTTGCCGCAGGGATCGGCAGAGACGGGAATCAGTTTCGCCAAATTGCTGCTGGGTATGCTGAACCTGCCGACGGGGATCTGGTTATTCGCAAACGGCAGCCCATTGCTCGGGTCGATCAGCTGCACGGCCTTGTGGTTGGATTGACAGTTCGCCGCTTCGATCGCGCTGAAATCTCCATTCAGAGTGGCTTGCGTGTTTACGAAAGAAATAGTTTGCGGCGGTGCGGTCCTCTCCCTGGTTGCCTGAAAACCGCCAAAAATGAATAGCTTGTCCTTCCTGATCGGCCCGCCGACGGTGCCACCGTATTGATTGCGGCGCAGAGAGTCCTGGGTGGCCGCAAAGAAGTTGCGCGCGTTGAAGTCTCCATTGCGGACGAACTCGAAGAGATCACCGTGAATCGAGTTCGTACCCGACTTGGTGACGGCGTTGACAACCGCGCCGGGGTGCAGACCGTAACGGGCTGGAACGCCGTTGGTTTGCACGCTGAATTCCTGCAATGCGTCGGGCATAGGGAAGGGTAGGTTCACGTTCGAATGCGAGTCATTATTGTCGCCACCATCCAGCAGGTAATTGTTGCCGTTCTCCTGACCGCCGGAAACGGAAACCGCACTGGTGGTGGGGTAATCGTGACTGGTGGCGACGCGGCCCGCCGCATTGGGAGCGACGGTGGCGCCTCCGGAGAGCAGAATCAAATCGGTGGCTTGACGCCCGTTCAACGGGAGATCGATAATGCGCCGCTGGTCCACGACTTCGGAAATCGTGGTGTCCTGCGTCTGCACCATGGCCGCATCGGCGGTCACCTGGACCTGTTGCGTCAGCGATCCCACTTGAAGCGAGACGTTGACCTGGACGTTGTTCGCAACCTGGAGGATTATCCCGGATTGAGTATATAGGCTAAAGTTCGGCGCCGAGACCTGCAAGGTGTACGGTCCCACGGGCAGGTTCGGAAGCACATAGGAGCCCGAGCTATTCGTCTCAGTCGAGACCGTCTGGCTAGTATCCGTTTGGGTAGCCTTGACCATGGCGCCAGGAACCGAAGCGCCAGTCGAATCAGTAACTACGCCGTGTATCTGAGCGTTAGCGACGGCCTGTGCTAAGACCAAGGCTGGAGTAGCTGCCAGCAAAATGCACAGAAAAATACAACCCCTAATTCGCATCTCTCTGCTCCTTTTGAAAATACAAGATCCCGGGACGTCGTTCCCGACGTCTCGATCATCCATTGTGTTTGTAGTCGCAATTACCGCGAGACTTTGAAGGTCGCTTTCTAAGCCTGAAAGCGTCCTGACGTTCTTAAAATTACGAGCTGAAGCTGAAATTAAACCCGAAGCGAATGACTGAGACAAAATTGTAGCAGCGTAAATTCCATCCGTCAATAACTATTGCCGAGATGATCGCGTAGATGATGATCGGACTCTACAATGGCATATTCCCAGGTATTCCAGAACTGCATCTGGTCATTTGGCATATAAGACCTTCATCGGCCTCCAGGCCGACGTTCGCCGCCTCGCCGCCTCTGTAGCGGTAAGTTCCAAGTGGCCGCCGGGAGTTATTTCGTTAATTTCTTAATGTTTATTTCGCTAATTTTTCAATATTCCCCAATTGCTTCCGCACGGTTTCCGAATCCGGTGCGTTCGGCGCCTCGTTGAGATATGCGTTCAGCAAGTCGACCGCCTGTCTGTATTCGTGTTTTTCCGCCAGCACCAGCCCCAGTACGTATCCGGTCCTGGGATTACGATGCTCACTGTCGAGCCGGATCGCTTCACGCGCGCTCTTCTCGGCTGTGTCCAATCGGCCGAGACGCAGATTCGCCATAGCATTAAGGAAATAAGCCGAAGAGTAGGCGGCGGCGCTGACCTGAAGCACGCGTTCACTCGAGTCGGCCGCGTCCTGCCAATTTCCTTCTTGCAGCGAGCTGATGGCGTTTGCTTGCAGGAGCGCAACCTCCGCTTCGTCGGTGCGCCCTTGCTGCGCCAGCACCACCGACAACTGCCGGTACATTTGCGGGTTGAGGGGATCCAGCGTGCGCGCCTGGTTGACCGCTTCGTAAGCCTTCTCTGCGTCCCCTAGCCTTTCATGCGCCACGGACAGCAACAGGTAGGCTTGCGAATCCCCCTCGCGCAGCGGGGAGAACTGCTGTGAGCCAGACCGGTTTTCTATTCGCGAGAGATAGTTGCCGCGCGAGGCCTGGTCGATTGCGATGCACCGTTCGAGAGCCTCCCGCGCCCTGCCGTACGCCGCCGCGCTTTGTACTGCGTCGCGCTCGTGTACAAGATCGCCCTTGAGGATCTGATAGTAGCCCGCCTGACGATACGCATCTGCGCGACTGAGCACCGCCGGCAAGGTATCGAGCAGCGCGACTGCCTTCCCCTGCTCCTCGATCACCTGGTCGATATTGGAATGTGCCGGGTCCGCTTCAAACAGCGACGTCGCGAGTAGTTGATGGAGTTTATAGCTGGAGGGACTCACGCCGACGTCGTGCGTGGCTATCGCGAGCTCGCTTTGCCAGTCCTGATTTCGAATCCAGGTGCGGACCGCGAATCCGCCCACTATAACTCCCAATACGACTGGGGCCAGCAGCGCGATCTTAGGTCTTTCGGCAAGGGCATAGATCGCCAAAACCAGGCAGGCAAGCAATCCGAGAGAAGGAAGATACAGCAGACGATCCGCCATGATGGTGCCGATCGAGAAGAAAAGGTTGGATGCCGGAACAAAGTTCAAGAGCGCAAAGCACGCGAGGAAAAAGCCGGTGCGATTCCAGCGATAGAGCAGACCGACGGCAACCGCGGCGGCAATCACAAAGACGCACGCAAGCCAGTCCGCCGCCGTGCCGCGAGCAAGTGGAATCTGATGGAAGGAATAATCGCAGGAAAGTTTCGCCGGCCATATTGTCAGCCACAAATAGCGGCCGATCACTTTGATCGCCGTCAGACGTCCGGTCCACCAGTCGGCTCCGGCGATCGGATTGTCGGTGAAAGGAAATTCC
>Ga0207667_10005920_pt1 | contig 14890 bp, 16 predicted proteins | sample KBSCornC52_FD_184301 | JGI IMG/M metagenome (GOLD analysis project Ga0207667, IMG submission 184301) | Corn rhizosphere microbial communities from Kellogg Biological Station, Michigan, USA - KBS Corn C5-2 (SPAdes) (version 2) | ecosystem: Host-associated > Plants > Roots > Rhizosphere > Soil ... | reverse complement strand
ATCTTCGTGGAGACGGAGCGCGATACGAGCGTCGAGGAACTGGCGACCGCGTTCGCGCGCGCGCCCGGGGTGGTCTTCCATCGGTCGGGCATCGTGACGCCGCGCGACGTCGAAGGCACGGACCTGGTCCACGTCGCCCGCCTGCGGGCGGAGAGCGGATCGCGGCGGCACTTCGCGTTGTGGGCGGTCGGCGACCAGCTGCGCAAGGGCGCCGCCACCAATGCGGTCCAGATCCTCCAACTGCTCGCTTCGAAGGGATACATCGCGCCGTGACGGCCGTACGACAAGTGGCGGTGCTCAAGTTCGGCGGCACCTCGGTCGCGACGGCCGAGTTCCGGGCGCAGGCGATCGCGCGCGTGCGCGACGCCCGCGAGGGCGGCTTCGCGACGGTCGCGGTCGTCTCAGCGATGGGCCGGGCCGGCGACCCGTACGCGACCGACACGCTGCTGGCGCTGGGCGGCGGGTCGAGCGCGACCCGGAACGCGGATCTGCTGATCTCCTGCGGCGAGACCATCGCGGCGGCCGTGCTGGCCGGCGAGCTGTGCGAGCACGGCATCGAGGCGGTCGCGCTGACCGGCGCGCAGGCCGGCATCATCACCGACGGGACGCACGGCGACGCGACCATCCAAAGCGTCGATCCGCACGCCGTCCGGACGCTGCTCGATCGCGGCGTCGTGCCGGTGGTCGCCGGCTTCCAGGGCGCGACCGGCGACGGCATCGCGACCACGCTCGGACGCGGCGGCACCGACCTCTCGGCGATCGCGATCGGCCACGCGCTGGGCGCCGAACGCGTCGACATCTATACCGACGTGAGCGGCGCGATGACGGCCGATCCGCGCCGCATCGAGGGCGCGCACACGATCGAGCGCGCCTCGCTCGACGAGATGACCGAGCTGGCCGAGCACGGCGCCAAGGTGATGCACCGCAAGGCCGCCGACTACGCGCGCCGCACCAACACCGCCTATTCGATCAAGGGACTGGCCACCGACCTCGGCACGCTGGTCGACGATTCGTTCGACCGGCACCGGCCGGTGACCGGCGTGACCGCCTCGGGCGGCGTCACCTGGGTGCGCGCGATCCGGGGCGACATCGAGAACCAGGCGTCGCGGATGCAGCTGGAGCTCGAGATGTTCCGGCGAGTCGCCGATGCGAACATCTCGATCGATCAGGTGACCATCAATCAGGCCGGGGTCTGCTTCGTGGTCGAGGGCGAGCGCGGGAACGACGTGCGCCGGCTGCTCGGCGACCTGAACCTGGCGGTCCGCGTGCGCGACGGCTGCTCGAAGCTCTCGGTGGTCGGCGCGGGGATGCGCTACGCACCCGGCGTGATCCGCGACATCGTGACGGCGCTCTCGCGCGTCAACGTCGAGATCATCCACTGCACCGACTCGAACATCACCGTCTCGGTCCTGATCCCGCAGGAAGACGCGGTCCGCGCCGAGCAGGCCGTCCACGATATGTTCCACCTCGGCACGGAAGACTAGGGCCGCCATGACGACGTTCGGGTCGCTCCTGACCGCGATGATCACGCCGTTCGACGAAAGCGGGGCGCTCGACGTCGCCGAGTCCTCGCGGATCGCGACCTCTCTGGTCGATCGCGGCAACGACGGCCTGGTGGTGGCCGGGTCGACCGGCGAGGGCCAGACGCTCGCGGACGCCGAGCGCAACTCGCTGATCGCGGCCGTCAAGAACGCGGTCGCCGGCCGCGCCTGCGTGGTCGCCAACACCGGCACCAACGACACCCGTACCTCGGTCGCCGCGACCCAGGCCGCGCAGGGCGCCGGCGCCGACGCGATCCTGGCGGTCGTGCCGTACTACAACAAGCCGACGCAGAGCGGGATGCTGGCCCACTTCGGCGCGATCGCCGGGGCGACCGACCTGCCGGTCATGATCTACAACATCCCCGGCCGGACGGGCACCAACATGCTGCCCGAGACCTTGCTCGAACTGGCGCGCCGCCACGACAACGTGCTGGGCGTCAAAGAGTCGAGCGGCGATTTGAAGCAGATCGCGACCATCTGCCGCGACCGGAGCGCCGGCTTCCAAGTGCTGTGCGGCGACGACCATCTGTTCTTGCCGTCGCTCGCGGTCGGCGCCGACGGCCTGGTCGGGGTCGCGACGCACCTGTGTTCGCGCGAGTTCCGCGCCATGCTCGAGGCCTACCGCGCGGGCCGGACGGACGAGGCGACCCGCATCCACCTGGCGACGCTGGGGCTGATCGACGCGCTGTTCGCGACGACCAATCCGATCGCGATCAAGTGGGCGATGAACCAGCTGGGCTTCGCCGCCGGCGCGTGCCGCCTGCCGCTCGACGCGATCCCCGACGCGGTCGCCGATCGCCTCCGCCCGCTGCTCGCGCGCTACCGGTAGGCCCGTGGAGATCCTCGGATGCCGGCTCGATCCGATCGACGCCGACGCGGCGACCGCTGCGATCTTCGGCTTCGTGCGCGACAAGACGGGCGCGCAGGTGGTGACGCTCGGCACCGAGATGGTCGTCAATGCGCAGGACGACCGGCGTTTTCGCGAGGTCGTCAACGCGTGCGCGCTCTCGCTGTGCGACACGGTCGGGCTGCTGGCGGTCGCGCGCCGGCGCGGCGCGACGCTGACGCAACGCGTCACCGGGGTCGAACTGATCGAGCACCTGTGCGCGCGCGCGGCGAGCGACGGCGCGAGCGTCTATCTGTTCGGCGCGGCCGACGGCGTGGCGGCCGAGGCGGCGGCCGCGCTGCAGGCGCGCTACCCGGGGCTGCGGGTCGCCGGGACGCGCAACGGCTACTTCCGGCCCGACGAGAGCGCGGCGATCGCCGGCGCGATCCGCGCGAGCGGCGCCGACCTGCTGTTCGTCGGGCTCGGATCGCCGCGCCAGGAGTTCTGGCTCGCCGACCATCTCCAAGCCAGCGGCGCCGGCGCCGGCATCGGCGTGGGCGGTTCGTTCGACGTGATCGCGGGCCGGGTCGAGCGCGCGCCCGAAGCGTGGCGCAAGCTCAACCTGGAGTGGCTCTACCGGCTGGTGAAAGAACCGAAGCGGTGGCGGCGGCAGTTGGCGCTGCCGCGGTTCGTCTGGCTGATCGCGCGCGAACGGCGGCGCGAGAACTCGAAGGGAAACGTCTCGTGAAAGCGATGATCCTGGCGGGCGGGCTCTCGACCCGGCTCTATCCGCTGACCAAACAGGTGCCCAAACCGCTGGTCCCGGTGGTCGGCGAACCGAACGCCGTGCATCTGATCCAGTACCTGCACGCGTACGGGTTCGACGAGATCGCGATCAACGTGCACTACCTGCCCGATGCGATCCTGGCGACGCTCGGCGACGGCTCGCAGTTCGGCGTCGAGCTGACCTACCTGCACGAGGACGTGCTGCTCGGTTCGGCCGGTGCGGTCAAGCAGATGGAATCGTTCTTCGGCGACGAGACGTTCGTGGTGGTCGGCTGCGATCTGCTGACCGACATCCCGCTCGATCGGCTGGTGGCGTTCCACACGATGCGCGGGGCGTTGGCGACCATCGCCCTGGTCAAGCGCGACGAGGTCGACCAGTACGGCGTTGTGGTCACCGGCGAGAAGGGCAAGATCGTCGGCTTTCAGGAGAAGCCCGCCAAGGGCACCGAGGCCAGCACCATGGTCAACACCGGCATCTACGTCTTCGAGCCGGGCATCTTCGCGCATATCCCGGCCGCCACGTTCTACGATTTCGGCAAGCAGGTCTTCCCCGAACTGCGCAAGGCCGACGCGGCCTTCTACGGCTACGATGCGGGCCGGGCGTACTGGTGCGACATCGGCACCCTCGGCGAGTACCGGCGCGGCACCCGGGACATCCTCGACGGCACGTTCGCGATCCCGGCGACCCGCGCGACGGGCGCCGACCCGAGCGCCAGCATCGCGCCCGACGTCGAGATCGAGGGCGCCGTCTGGATCGGCGCCGGCGCGATCGTCGAAGCGGGCGTGAAGATCGCGGGCCCGAGCGTGATCGGCGACGGCGTGCGGATCGACCGCAACGCGCGGATCTCGGCCAGCATCTTCTGGGACGGCGCGCGCGTCGGGCTCAACGCCACCGTCGCCAACGCGATCGTCGGCCGCGACTACGTGGTGCCGGCGGCCGTCAACATCGACGGAGCCGTCCTCGCGAACGAGTAGCTCCCTGTCATCCCGAGCGTAGTCGAGGGACCGCCTCGACGCTCGTGCTTCGTGCCGTCCCTCGACTACGCGCTTCGCGCTACGCTCGGGATGACAAAGAGAGGGAGGCGCGCTTCGCGCTACGCTCGGGATGACAAAGAGAGGGAGGCGCGCTTCGCGCTACGCTCGGGATGACAAAGAGAGGGAGGCGCGCTTCGCGCTACGCTCGGGATGACGAGGAGAGGGGTTGTCGCCCGGCCTTCGTGGTGGGATTGGGTCGTGCCATGATGGATGCGATCCGCGAGTTTCTGTTCCCGCCGCAGTGCGCCAACTGCGAGGAGTTCGGGACCGGGCTGTGCGAGCGGTGCGTGCCGCGCGGGACCGCGCCCGTGACGGTCGCGCTGCCGACGCTGCGGGTGCGGGCGGTCGGGGCGTATGACGGCGCGTTGCGGCGCGCGGTGCTGGCGCTCAAGGACGGGCGGCGCGACGTCGCGGCGGCGCTCGGCGAACGATTGGCGACGCTGATCCCGGCCGACGCGCTGGTGATCCCGGTGCCGACGACCGCGGTCCGGCGCCGGATGCGCGGATTCGACGGCGGCGTGCTGCTGGCGCGGATCGCCGCGCACTGCGCGGGCGCCCACGTGCTCGAGGCGCTCTCGCTTGCGACCGGGGACGCCCAGCGCGGCCGCGACCGGACCGCCCGCCTGGCGGCTCACGGCCGCTTCCGGTGCGTCACCGACGCCTTGGCCGGCGCCCGGGTGCTGCTGCTCGACGACGTGGTGACGACCGGCGCGACCCTCGAGGACTGCGCCGCCGCCTTGCGCGCCGTCGGCGCCATCGTCCCCCGGGCCGTGACGGTCGCGGCTGCTTTCGATCCTAGCCAGGCTAGACAGGCTAGCGTATAATGCTAGACATGAAGACCGTTGGGATGTTCGAAGCCAAGAATCGCCTCTCCGAGTTGGTGACCGACTTCGTCGAGAAGGGCGAACCGGTATTGCTAACGCGAAATGGCCGTCCCGTCGCTCAAATCGTTCCCGTGAAAGACCGTACGGACGCCCAGGAAGCAATGGATTGGATACTCTCGCAACACTGGCGACTCGATGGGCTCTCGATCCGGGAGATGATCGATGAGGGCAAGCGCCTGTGATCGTCATCGATGCCTCGGTCGCCGCCAGCTGGCTCTTCGAAGACGAGAGGTCGGGCTATGCGATGCGAGCGTTTGAGATGGTGCGCGAAGGCGATGCGGTAGTTCCCGCGATCTTTCCGCTCGAAGTGGCGAATGCGATTCTCATCGCGCGCCGTCGCGGGCGCCTGACAACCGAGGCGGCCGAAGCCATTTCCGCTGCATTCGAGCGACTACCCATCACCGTGAAGACGCAATCTCTTGCGATCGTTGACGAGCTCGCCATAGCCGAGAAACACGGCCTATCCGTCTACGATGCGCAGTATCTCGTTGTGGCTCGCGAGCATCGGGCGCGACTCTTCACGCTCGACCAGCGTCTCAGATCCGCAGCGGAGGCGGAGAACTTGCTCGGAACCGAACACGCTTGACCTCGCTGGACCGCCTGTTCCTCTCACGCGCGTACGAACTTGCGGCGCGTGGGCGTGGAAATACGTCGCCCAATCCGATCGTCGGCGCGGTCTTCGTGCGCGACGGAGCTGTCATCGGCCAGGGCTATCACCACAAGGCGGGCGACGCGCACGCCGAGATCGAGGCGCTGCGCTCGGCCGGCGACGTGACCGGCGCGACGCTCTACGTGTCGCTGGAGCCGTGCGCGCACGACGGCCGCACCGGCTCGTGCGCGCGCGCGCTCGCGCCGCTCCGTCTGGCGCGCGTGGTGATCGGCACGCTCGATCCCAATCCGCTCACGCACGGCAACGGCGCCAAGATGCTGCACGAGGCCGGCATCGAGGTCGAGATCGCCGACGACGACGAAGCGCGCCGCCTGATCGAACCGTTCGCGGTCGCGATCGAACGCAAGCGCCCGTTCGTGGCGCTCAAGATGGCGATCTCGCTCGACGGGTTCGCGGCCGCGAGCCCGGGCGAGCGCACGCAACTGACCGGCGATGCGTGGGGCGCGTACGTGCGCGACCTGCGGGCGGCCCACGACGCGGTGATGGTCGGCGCGGGGACGGTGCGCGTCGACGATCCGCTGCTGACGGTGCGTCCGCCGCGCCGTCGCCTGCGGCCGTACGTGCGGATCGTGGTGGCCGGATCGCGCCCGCTGCCGCCGGCGAGCCGCGTGCTGGCGCCGGTCCCCGGCTACGATCCGACCATCGTGCTCTCGGCCGGTGGGGCCGCCGGACCGGACCTCGAGGCCGCTCTGCGCGGTCTCTACGAACGCGGCATCCGCTCGATCCTGTGCGAAGGCGGCCCGGCGCTCGCGAGCGCGCTGATCGAACGGGGTCTGGTCGACCGGTTCTACTGGGCGATCGCACCGGTGCTGCTGGGACCGGAGGGCGTCCCCGCCCTGGCGCCCGGCAGTAGTGCGAGGCACGGGCGAGAACTACGGTTCGACACGATCGAGCGCTTCGGCGACGACGTCATGCTCTCCGGAAAGTTCGCATAACATGTTCGGCGGCCTCATCGCCTACAACGGTACCGTCTCGTCGCTCGAACCGCTGCCGCAAGGCGGCGCGCGCCTGCGCGTCCGCTGCGATGGTGCGGCCGTCGAGAAGCCGGAGATCAAGGACTCGATCGCCGTCAACGGCGTCTGCCTGACCGCGACCGAGCTGATGGGCGACATCGTGGCGTTCGACGTGATCCCCGAGACGCTGGCCCGCACCAACCTGGGCGGTCTGCGCAAGGGCGACGTGGTCAACGTCGAGTACTCGCTGCGCGTCGGCGACCGGATGGGCGGACACTTCGTCTACGGTCACGTGGATGCGGCCGCGACGGTGCTGACGCGCGAACCCGAAGGCCAGGGCGTGCGCATCCGCATGGAGCGCCCGCCGGCGCTCGCGCCGATGCTGACGGAGAAGGCGTTCGTGGCGCTCGACGGCGTGAGCGTGACGATCGCGAACGCCGGCAACGGCTGGTTCGAGATCGCGCTGATCCCCGAGACGCTCAACCGCACGACGTTCGGCCGCCGGACGATCAACGACAAGGTCAATCTGGAAGTCGATCCGATCGCCCGCTACGCGGTCGCGGCGATGCTGGCGCGGTGAGCCGCTTCAAGGACACGCTGCCGCCCGACGCGCGCGCGTTCGAGACGCGCCTGCGGGTGCAATGGGGCGACATCGACGTCGCGGGCATCTGCTACTTCGCGGCCTACTGGCGCTTCGCCGAGCGCGCCGAGATGGACATGTTCCGCGACCTCGGCTATCCGTACGCGGAGCTGTTCGACCGCTACGACATCTGGCTGCCGCGCGTGCACGTGCAGGCCGAGTATCACGCGCCGGCCCTGATGGACGATTGGCTGCGGATGCGGACCCACGTCGAGAAGGTCGGCGCGTCGTCGGTGCGCTGGCGGACGGTCGTCTTCAACGAACGTACCGGCGAGGCGGGCGCGGCCTTCGAACTGACGATCGCGTGCATGGACCGCGCCACCCACAAGAGCGTGCCGCTGCCGCCCGGGCTGCGTGCCGATCTGCTGGCGTGCGTCGGGAGCGCGGCGTGACGTCGCGGGTCGCGATGCTGGTCGAGCCGCGCAAGATCGAGCTGCGCTCCGAGGCGATCCCGACCGCGCCGCCGGGCGGCCTGGTGGTGCGCGTGCGCGCGGCCCTGACCGACGGCACCGATCTCAAGGCCTACCGGCGCGGACATCCCCAGATGCCGATGCCGAGCCGCTTCGGGCACGAGTTCTCGGGCGACGTGGCGGCGGTCGGCGCGGGCACGACCGGCTACGCCGTCGGCGATGCGGTGATGTGCGTGCACTCGGCGCCCGACGGTACCTGCTTCTGGTGCCTGGCGGGCGAAGAAGAGCTGTGCGAGTCGGTGATGTCGACCAAGATCCTGGGCGCGTACGCCGACTACATCGAGATCCCGGCGCGCATCGCGGCGCGCAACTGCTTCCACAAGCCCGCGGGCCTGGCGTACCGCGATGCGGCCTTCCTCGAGCCGCTGGCCTGCGTGGTCCACTCGGTCGAGTACTTGGAGCCCGCGCCGGACGCGCTGGTGGCCGTGCTCGGCGACGGCGGCTTCGGCCTGCTGCACGCACAGGTGCTGCGCGATCGCGGCGCCCGGCCGTTGCTGATCGGCCGGCGCCAGGAGCGCTTGGACCTCTCGCGCGCGCTCGGCATCGATACGGTCGACGCGCGGACGGCCGACGTGCGCGCCGCGATCGGGGCGCGCACCGCCGGCCGCGGCGCGGACGCGCTGATCGAGTGCACCGGCAGTCAGCAGGTCTGGGAGAGCGCTCCCGGCTTCGTGCGGCGCGGCGGCACGGTCTCGTTCTTCGGCGGGCTGCCCGCGTCGGCGCAGGTCTCATTCCAGGCCGCCCGCCTGCACTACGACGAGGTCCGGCTGATCAGCCCGTTCCACTTCGGTCCGCCGGCGGTGGCGCGCGCGTTCGAACTGCTGCGCGACGGCAGGATCGCGGTCGAACCGTTGGTGACCCGGACGTTCGCGCTCGGCGATATCGTCGAGGCGTTCGCGACGCTCGATGGAGGCGAAGGCATCAAATTCGCGATCGAGCCGTGATCCCGAAGAGCATGCGCGCGGCCGTGCTGTACGACGTCGACGACATCCGCGTCGAAGAGCGCGACGTGCCGGCGCTGGCCGAAGGCGACCTGCTGGTGCAGACCCGCGCGAGCGGCATCTGCACGGGCGACGTGATGGGCTGGTACGTCAAGCGCAAGGCGCCGCTGGTGCTCGGGCACGAACCGGCCGGCGTGGTGGCCGCGCTGGGCCCCGGCGCACCGGCGCGCGACGACGACGGCGTGCCGTTCGCGCCCGGCGACCGGGTGTTCGCGCACCACCACGCGCCGTGCTTCGCCTGCCCGGCGTGCGCGCGCGAGGACTACGTGCAGTGCGCGACCTGGCGCGCGACCAAGATCGTGCCGGGCGGCCTGGCCGAGTATTTCCGCGTGCCGGCGGCCAACGTGCGCGACACCCTGCGGCTGCCCGAGAGCGTCACCTTCGCCGACGGCTCGCTGATCGAACCGCTCGCCTGCGTGATGAAGTCGCTGCGGCGCGGGCGCGTGCGCGACGGCGACGCGGTGCTGGTGATCGGGTTGGGCGTGATGGGTCTGATGCACGTCGCGGCCGCGCGCGACCGCGGGGCGCGCGTGTTCGGCAGCGATTTCAACGAGACGCGCCGGACGCTCGCGGCCAAGCTCGGCGCGACCGTCGCCCATCCCGACGCGATCGGGGCGGAGCTGCGGCGCGCGACCGAGGGCCGGGGCGCGGACGTGGTGATCTGCGGACCGGGCGCGCCCGGGCCGCTGCGCGACGCGCTGCCGCTGACTGCGGCCGGCGGGACGGTGGTGATGTTCACGCCGCTCGAGCCGGGCATCGCGTTCGCCTTCGACGCCAACGACCTGTACTTCCGCGACCTGCACCTGGTGGCGAGCTATTCGTGCGGACCGAACGACACCCGCGAAGCGCTGGCCGCGATCGCGCGCGGTGCCGTGACGGCCGAGCGGCTGGGCGCGACCTTCTACCCGCTCGAAGAGGCCGGCACCGCCTACGCGGCGCTGCGCGACGCGAAGATCGTCAAGCCGATCGTGACCTTCGACCCTTCGCTGTTCGGCTAGACCTCGGGATTGAGGGCCTCGAGGTCGACCGGGACCTCGGGAACGGTGATGTCGTCGAGCCGGTTGGTCACGGCGATCGCGAGCGGGATGGCCATGAGCACGAGCAGACCGGCCAGTATCCAGGGCGCGCCGCGCAGCCACTCGCGGTCGCTCTCGATGGTGTGGAAGAAGACCCAGGCGAAGAGCAGCGGGCCGAGGATCATGGTCAAGCTGCGGACGGCGCCGAGCGCGCCTTGGAGCGCGCCCTGTTCGTTCGGCGCGACGCGGTGGGTGAGGAGCGCCTGCGAGGCCGGCATGTAGAGACCGAGCGCCGAGACCAGGATGCCCACGACGAACAGCCACGGGTTCGCGAGCGAGAAGCACGCGTAGCCGAGCGCCGCGAACGCGAGGCCGATCACCATCGTGCGCCGTTCGCCGAAGCGCTTGACGATCGGCCCGACCAGGAGCATCTGCGAGACGACCGAGGTCGCGCCGACCATGGTGAGCGTCAGCCCGACCTGCCAGCTGTTCCAGCCGAAGCGCGCGATGCAGTAGATCACCCACACGATCGGATAGGCTTCGTGCGCGAGGTAGCCGAGGAAGTTCACGCTCGCGAGACCGAGGATCTGCGGGCGCTTCCGCAAGAACCTGAATGCGCCGACCGGATTCGCCTTCTTCCAGTCGATGCGCGGCGTGCGGTGCGCGGCGTCGAGCGATTCGGGCAGCACCACCAGGCCGTAGAGGAAGTTCGCCAGGCTGAAGGCGGCGGCCGCCCAGAACGGCACGCGCGGACCGTACGTGCCGAGCCAGCCGCCGATCGCCGGACCGACGACGAAGCCGATCCCGAAGGCGCTGCCGATCAGGCCGTAGGCCTTGGCGCGCTCGTGCGGCTGGGTGGAGTCGGCGATGTAGGCGTAGGCGGTCGACATGCTGGCGGTGGTGGCGCCGGAGATCAAGCGGCCGGCGAAGAGCCAGCCCAGGCCCGGCGCGAGCGCCATGATGACGTAGTCGAGGCTCGTGCCGAGGTTGCTCAATAGGATCAGCGGACGGCGGCCGACGCGGTCCGAGATGATGCCGAAGACGGGCGTCGAGACGAACTGCACGCACGCCCACGCGGTCGCGAACACGCCGATGACCCAGCCGGCGTACGCGGCATCGCCGCCGACGAAGGACTTCACGAGCTGCGGCAGCACCGGGCCCATCAGCCCGAACGAGAGCATGTCGATCGTGACCGTGACGAAGATGAAGATCGCGGCCGCTTTGCGCGCCGGTCTACCGGGCTCGTGCATGCGTGAAGTCCTTCGGGTCGGGGATGTGGAGCAGGAGGTCGAGCCAGAGCGCGACCGCGGCGCGGACGCGGCGGCTGTCGCCGGTGGCGGTCAGGTCGAGCATGAAACCGCGGAAGCCGGCGACGATGACGGTCGCGATCGCGCGCGACTGCGCGAGCGTGTAGCCTTCGGCCAGACGATCGGCTTCGCCGAACGTCAACCACGACTCGACCGTGTCCTCGAGAAAACCGGGCAGCTTCTCCGGGTCTTGGAGCGCGAGCGCGTAGATGTCGACGAACGTGGCGAACGCGCGTCTTCCGGAGGGCGATGACATCACGTCCCAGACGGCCTTGCAGGCGGCGGTCGGCGACGCGCCGCCGCGTTCGTTCAAGCGCGCGAACTCGACCTTCTGGCGGTCGCGCATCGCCCGCAAGGCTTCGACGATCAAGTCTTCCTTCGAGCCGAAGTAGTAGAGCAGCACGCGCGGGCTGCTGCCGACCGCTTTAGCGAGCGGGCGCAGGGAGAGCGAACCGACTCCATGCCGGCGCACGTAGTCGACCACCCGCTCGAGCAGCGCCGCCCGGCGCGTCGGGTCTGCGGTACGCGTCACCGGGCCAGGATAGCATACTTGAAACGCTCGTTTCAAGTGGCGGTGACCTGGATCATCTTCGCGCGAACGAATTCGGATCGACCGATTGACGCGTTTTGCGTTCGGGTACGACTCGGGAGGTGCATATCCAACTTTCTGTAGGGCGGTGGACACGGTGAACGCGAGCGACTATCTTCTCGAACGTCTTGTCGAGTGGGGGTTTCACCGGATCTACGGCTACCCGGGCGACGGCATCAACGGCATCATGGGTGCGTTCGACCGTATCGGCGACAAGCTGCGGTTCATCCAGGTCCGGCACGAAGAGATGGCCGCGTTCATGGCGTGCGCGCACGCGAAGTTCACCGGCGAGGTCGGCATCTGTCTGGCGACGTCGGGACCCGGCGCGATCCATCTGCTCAACGGCCTGTACGACGCGAAGCTCGATCACACGCCGGTGGTCGCGATCGTCGGGCAGGCCGCGACGCCGGCGCTCGGCGGATCGTACCAGCAAGAAGTCGATCTCCAGGTGCTGCTGCAGGACGTCACCGAGTACGTCTACACGGTCTCGAGTCCGGCCGCGATGCGGCACGTCATCGACCGGGCCGTCCGTACGGCCGCGGCCTTCCGCGCGGTGACGTGCGTGATCGTGCCCAAGGACGTCCAGGAGATGAAAGCCGTCCCCAAGATGCCGCACAAGCACAACTTCATCCCGAGCAGCGTCGGCTATTCGAAGCCGATCGTCGTGCCGGAGCCGGCCGACCTGCAGCGCGCGGCGGACATCCTCAACGCGAGCAAGCGGGTCGCGATGCTGGTCGGTCAGGGCGCCGCAGGCGCGACCGACGAGGTGCTGGCGGTGGCGGACCGTCTGGGCGCGGGCGTGGCCAAGGCGCTGCTCGGCAAGTACGTCGTGCCGGACGACCTGCCGTACGTGACCGGCACGCTCGGACTGCTGGGCACGCGCCCCAGTTCGGACATGATGAACGAATGCGACGCGCTGCTGATGGTCGGCACGTGCTATCCGTACTCGGAGTTCTTGCCGAAGGAAGGCCACGCGCGCGGCATCCAGATCGATATCGACGCGCGCAACGTCGGCCTGCGCTTCCCGACCGAGGTCAACCTGATCGGCGACTCCGCGCACACGCTGCGCGCGCTGCTGCCGCTGCTCGAACCCAACAAGCACCCGAGCTGGCGCGAGAAGATCGCCAAGAACCTCGAGGACTGGTACGCGGACGAAGAGGGCCGGTCGCTCGTGACCGGCGAGAAGATCAACCCGCAGCGCGTCTTCTGGGAGTTGAGCGAACGCCTGCCCGGCGACGCCATCGTGACCGGCGACGCTGGCACCGCGACCAACTGGTTCGCGCGCAACATCCGGATGCAGCGCGGCATGAAGTCGTCGCTCTCGGGAGGCCTGGCGACGATGGGCTCGGCGGTGCCGTACGCGATCGCCGCCAAGTTCGCATTCCCGGAGCGCGTGGTGGTGGCGTGCACCGGCGACGGCGCGATGCAGATGAACGGCATGGCCGAGATGCTGACGGTCGCCAAGTACTGGAAAGAGTGGAGCGATCCGCGCCTGATCTTCCTGGTCCTCAACAACGCGGACCTCAACCAAGTGACCTGGGAGATGCGCATCGAGGGCGGCAATCCGAAGTACGAAGCCTCGCAGAACCTGCCGCACTTCAACTACGCCGAATATGCCGACCAGATCGGCCTGCACGGCATCCGCCTCGAGAAGACCGAGGAGATCGGCCGCGCCTGGGACCGGGCGCTGGCCTCGAACCGTCCGGTCGTGCTGGATGCGGTGGTCGATGCGGATATCGCGCAGTTGCCGCCGCACATCACCTTCGAACAGGCCCACAACTTGTTCTCGTCGCTGGTCAAGGGCGATCCGAATCGCAGCGGCGTGATCAAGGAATCGATCAAGGAAGTGCTCGTAGGGCTGATGCCCAACGGTTCGGACGCGTAACGTGCCGACCGCGATCGCCGCACCGGCAGATGCTCGCATCGATGCCCTGGACGTCCGCGCCTATACGATTCCGACGGCGACGCCGGAATCGGACGGCACGCTGACCTGGGACGCGACCACCCTGGTCTACGTCGAGATCCGGGCGGGCGGACGGACCGGCATCGGCTTCACCTATGCGGACGTGGCGACGGCCAAGCTGGTCGAGAGCCTGCTGCGCGAGACCGTCCTCGGGACCGACGCGCTCGACACCGGCGCGCGCTGGACCGAGATGTACGCCCGGACGCGCAACCTCGGGCACGACGGGATCACCTCGATGGCGATCTCGGCGGTCGACGTGGCCCTCTGGGATCTCAAGGGCAAGCTGCTCGACGTGCCCACGTACCGGCTGCTGGGCGCGGTCCGCGATGCGGTGCCGGTCTACGGGAGCGGCGGGTTCACGGCCTATTCCGAACGGCAGTTGATCGATCAACTCGCGGGCTGGGTCGGCGACGGCATCCCGCGGGTGAAGATGAAGATCGGCCGCGACCCGGCGGCCGACGTGGTCCGGGTGGCGGCCGCCCGGCGCGCGATCGGCGCGGACGCCGAGCTGTTCGTGGATGCGAACGGCGCGTATTCGGTGCAGCAGGCGATCGCCCAAGCGGAACGTTTCGCGGAGCAGCGGGTGACGTGGCTCGAAGAGCCGGTCTTCCGCGAGGATTACACCGGCACGCGGCACGTGCGCGAGCGCGCGCCGGCCGGGATGGAGATCTCGGACGGCGAGTACGGTTACGGTCTGTACGAGTTCGCGCGGATGATCGATGCCGCGATGCTCGACGTGCTCCAAGCGGATGCGACCCGGTGCGGCGGCTTCACCGGACTGCTGGCGGTCGACGGTCTGGCCGCGAGTACGATGACGCCGCTCTCGACGCACTGCGCGCCGCACCTGCACCTGCACGCCGCGCTGGCCTGCAAGCAGCTCCGTCACATCGAATACTTCTTCGACCATTCGCGGATCGAAGGGATGCTGTTCGACGGAGCCGCCGCGCCGCAGAACGGCGAGCTGCGGCCGGACCCGTCGCGACCGGGTATCGGCTTGGAATTGCGTCGCGCCGACGCCGAACGCTACGCCGTCTAGAGACGCAGAAGGACGATCATGATCCGCATCCTCCCCGAAGCGACGGAACGGCCCGGCTCGATCAACCACGCCGACGTCGACGCGGCCGGTCTCGAGGCCGAACTCCGCGCGAGCGTGCGCGGAGAGGTGCGCTTCGATGCGGCCAGCCGGGCGATGTATGCGACCGACGCCTC
>Ga0207667_10005918_pt1 | contig 14893 bp, 16 predicted proteins | sample KBSCornC52_FD_184301 | JGI IMG/M metagenome (GOLD analysis project Ga0207667, IMG submission 184301) | Corn rhizosphere microbial communities from Kellogg Biological Station, Michigan, USA - KBS Corn C5-2 (SPAdes) (version 2) | ecosystem: Host-associated > Plants > Roots > Rhizosphere > Soil ... | reverse complement strand
GCTGGAGGCGGATCGGGGATGGCTGGATCGCGCGGTGGTGCTGCGGGATCGGCTGGACGCGGGGATCGTCGCTGCCGGGGGCGAGGTTATCGCCGGAGAGACGGCGCGGGTGCCGAGCATCGGGGCCTATCGCATGCCCGGTCGTTCTGCCCGGGCGCAGCTGATCGCGTTCGACGGGCAGGGGATCGCCGTTTCGGCGGGCAGCGCCTGTTCTTCGGGCAGCCTGCGGACCAGCCACGTGCTTGAGGCGATGGGCATGGACCCCAAGGCAGCGGGCGAGGTCATCCGGGTAAGCATCGGGCGGGAGACGGACGAGGCGGGGATCGATCGGTTCCTTGCCGCCTGGGGCGAGATGAAGGCGCGCGCATGATCTACCTCGACAACCAGGCGACCACGCCGCTTGCGCCGGAGGCCCGCGAGGCGATGCTGCCGTGGCTGGCGGGGCCGGACAGCTCCGGCTTCGCCAATCCCCACAGCCCGCACCGGCCAGGGCGGCTGGCGGCGGCGGCGGTGGAGATTGCCCGCGCCAAGGTCGCCGCGCTGCTGCCGCCCGGCGGACGGGTGGTGTTCACCTCGGGGGCGACCGAGGCGCTGAACCTTGCGATCCTGGGTTCCGGGCGGAAGCGGCTGGCGGTCAGCGCGATCGAACATGCCGCCGTGCTGGAAACCGTGCAGTTCGCGGACCCCGGCTGCGCGATCCTGCCGGTGGACCGTGACGGGCTGGTCGATGCCGAGGCTGAACTGCCCGATGGTCTCGGCCTGCTCGCCGTGATGCAGGTCAACAATGAGATCGGCACGGTGCAACCGGTCGAGCGTCTCGCCGAGCGGGCGTGGGCCTCGGGGGCGTTGTTCCTGTGCGATGCGGTGCAGGGGGCAGGGAAGCTCGCGGCGCCTGAGGGCGCGGACTTGATCGCCGTTTCCGCGCACAAGCTCTACGGCCCCAAGGGGATCGGGGCGCTGTGGGTTCGGGATGGGGTGGAACTCGCGCCGCTGGTCCATGGCGGCGGACAGGAAGGCAGTTTGCGTTCGGGCACGCTCAGCCCGGCGCTTTGCGCAGGCTTCGGCGTGGCGGCGGAGCTGGCGCTGCGGCGCATGGCCGAGGATGCCGCCCATATCGAGGCCCTGTGGCAGGCGGCGCTCGCCCTGCTGCCCGGCTTCGTGCTCAACGGCAGCGCCGACCAGCGCTGGCGTGGCAATCTCAACTTGCGGCGCGATGGTCTTGATATTGCCAGATTGATGTCCGATTTGCGCGATATTGCCTTTTCCGCCGGCTCGGCCTGTGCCAGTGGATCGGGCAAGCCCAGCCACGTGCTGCGGGCGATCGGGCTCAGCGACAAGGAAGCCCGAAGCTCGATCCGGCTAGGCTTCGGCCGCTACACGAGGATGACTGAGGTCGTGGAAGCCTGCACGCGGATTGCCGCGGCGGCGGACGCGCAGTAAGCCCGCTGGTCGCAGGAGCCCAGGCAACATGGTTTCGGTCTGTTTCATCACCCCGGACGGCGAAAAGGTCCGTCGTGACGCCCCCGCCGGCGCGCGCCTGCTGGAAGTGGGGCAGGCGGCGGGCATGCCGCTGGAAGGCACCTGCGAGGGCCAGATGGCCTGCTCGACCTGCCACGTGGTGATCGCCGCCGAATGGTTCGACAAGCTCGCGCCCGCATCGGACGAGGAAGAGGACATGCTCGACCTCGCCGCCGGGATCACCCGCACCAGCCGCCTGTCCTGCCAGATCGTCCTCGCCGAGGAGCTGGACGGGATCGAGGTGCACATCCCCGGCGAAGCCCGGGACATGCAGCGGCGCTAGTCTAAGCGTTCAGCGCGTCGATCAGGGCGCGCGAGAAGGCCGGGATGTCCGCCGGCTCGCGCCCGGTGATAAGATTGCCGTCGACGATCACTTCCTCGTCGAACACCTGGGCCCCGGCGTTTTCCAGGTCGGTCAGGATCGAGGGCCAGCCGGTCACCGCGCGGCCTTCCAGGATATCCGCCTCGGCCAGCAGCGAAGGTCCGTGGCAGATGGCCGCGATCGGCTTGTCGGCCTCGTCGAACTCCTCGATCAGGCAGATCACCTCGTCCTCGAGCCGCAGCGAATCGGGGTTCATCTGGCCGCCCGGAAGCAGCAGGCCGTCGAAGTCTTCCGCCTCCACTTCGCCCAGCCGCGCGTCGACCCGGATCGCCTCGCCCCAGTTGTGATCGTGCCAGCCGCGGATCTCGCCCGACTTGGGACTGGCGAGCACGGTTTCGATCCCCGCTGCCTCCAGCGCCTTGCGCGGCTCCACAAGTTCCGACTGCTCGAATCCGTCTGTCGCGACGATGAGAACCCGCTTGACCATGTGATGCTCCCCGGATGGACTGCCACGCGGCGCAAATGAGCGGGGGATGGTCTGGTTCCCGGGATTCCCTTGGGCCAAGGCCCTTGCTAGGGCCGTTTTGCCATGCCGAACCCCACGATCGACGAGCCCGATCCGTTTGACGCGATAGTCGACGCGCCCTTCGATAGCGCCCTCTCCGAGCGCTATCTTGTCTATGCTTTGTCAACGATTACAGCACGTTCGCTTCCCGACCTGCGCGATGGGCTCAAGCCGGTCCACCGTCGCCTGCTGTGGGCGATGCGGCAGCTCAAGCTCGACCCGACGGGGGCCTATAAAAAATCTGCACGTGTGGTCGGCGATGTCATCGGCAAGTACCATCCGCACGGCGATGCGAGCGTCTACGACGCCATGGTTCGCCTCGCCCAGGACTTCTCGCTCCGCTATCCGCTGGTGGAGGGGCAGGGCAATTTCGGCAACATCGACGGTGATAACGCCGCCGCCTACCGCTACACCGAAGCCCGCCTGACCCGCACCGCGATCCGGCTGATGGCCGGGCTCGACGAAGGCACGGTCGATTTCGTCCCGACCTACAACGGCGAGGACGAAGAGCCGGAACTGTTCCCCGGGCTGTTCCCCAACCTCCTCGCCAATGGCGCCAGCGGCATTGCCGTGGGCATGGCGACCAACATCCCCAGCCACAACGTCGCCGAGATCGTCGATGCGACCCTGCTGCTGATCGACAATCCGCAGGTCGAACATGCCCAGCTGATGGAACTGTTCCATGGGCCGGACCTGCCCACGGGCGGCGTCATCGTCGACAGTCCGGCCGTGATCAGCGCCGCTTACGAGACCGGCAAGGGCGCGATGCGGGTGCGTGGGCGCTTCTCCACCGGGCGGGAGGAGAACGGCGACTGGGAGGAGACGGGAATCGAGAAGCTCGGCGGCGGCCAGTGGCAGCTGGTCATTTCCGAGATCCCCTACCAGGTCCAGAAGGGCAAGCTGATCGAACAGGTCGCCCAGCTGATCGCCGACAAGAAGCTGCCGATCCTGGAAGACGTGCGCGACGAGAGCGACGAGCAGATCCGCATCGTCTTCGTGCCGAAAAGCCGCAACGTCGATCCCGAGCTGCTCAAGGAAAGCCTCTACCGGCTGACCGACCTCGAGGTGCGCTTCGGGCTCAACCTCAACGTGCTCGATGCGCACCGCACGCCTGGCGTGCTCGGCCTCAAGCTGCTGCTGCAGGAATGGGTGATCTCGCAGATCGACATCCTGATTCGCCGCAGCCGCCACCGCCTCGAAAAGATCGCCGCGCGGCTGGAGCTGCTCGAAGGCTATATCATCGCCTATCTCAACCTCGACCGGATCATCGAGATCATCCGGACCGAGGACGAGCCCAAGGTGCTGATGATGGCCGAGTTCAGCCTGACTGACCGCCAGGCCGAGGCGATCCTCAACATGCGGCTGCGCAGCTTGCGCAAGCTCGAGGAAATGGAGCTGCGGCGCGAGAGGGACGAGCTGCTGGCCGAGCAGGAAGAGCTCAACAAGCTGCTCGACAGCCCGGCCCGCCAGCGCACCCGCCTGAAGCGCGACCTCGCCGCCCTGCGCAAGGACTATGGCCCCGAGACCGAGCTCGGTCGCCGCCGCACCACCGTCGCCGAAGCCGCTCCGACGCGCGAATTCTCGATGGACGCAATGATCGAGAAGGCGCCGGTAACGGTGATCCTCTCGGCGCGCGGGTGGATCAGGGGCGCCAGCGGGCACGATCCGCTCGACCGGGAATACAAGTTCAAGGAAGGCGATGGCCCGGCCTTCGCGCTCCATGCGCAGACCACCGACAAGCTGCTGATCGCCTGCGACAACGGGCGGTTCTACACGCTGGGCTGCGACAAGCTGCCCTCCGCACGCGGCTTCGGAGAGCCGATCCGGACCATGCTCGACATCGATGCCGAGGCGCAGATCGTTGCCGCGGTGGTCCACCGCCCCGGCGCGCAGCTGCTGCTGGCGAGCAACATCGGGCGCGGCTTCGTCGCCGAATCGGGCGAACTGCTGGCGGAAACCCGCAAGGGCAGAGGGGTGATGAACACCAAGCCCGGCGTGCGGCTGGTGCTGGTGCGCGAGATCCCGGAGAGCCACGATCACGTCGCCGTGGTGGGCGAGAACCGCAAACTGGTGGTGTTCAGCCTGTCGGAGATGCCGGTGCTGGCCAAGGGCCAGGGCGTCACCCTGCAGCGTTACCGCGATGGCGGCATGGCCGATGCGGTGACCTTCAAGCTCGACGAAGGCCTGTCATGGAAGATGGGCGGGGAGAGCGGGCGGACCCGCACCGAGGGCGACATGCGGCTGTGGAAGGTTGCCCGCGGGGCCGCCGGACGGATGCCGCCCAATGGCTTCCCGCGGGACAATAAATTTTGACGGTTCAACGTCACCCCCGCTCGCGCTGAGCTTGTCGAAGCGCATTGGCGCTGCCGTTGCGTATGGCCTTCGACAGGCTCAGGCTGAGCGGGCGTGGGGTAGATCTTGTTGGCGTCAGGGATGCGCGGCGGGCGTTCCGGCGGAGGCCTGCTGCTTGGAAATGGCGGCTTCGATCTGCGCCAGCGTCAACCGCAGGGCCACGCCCTGGGCGTCGGTGGTGAACATGTCCTTCTTGAGCGCGAAGGAGCCGCTCTCGCGCTGGACCGTCACCAGACCTTCGGGGCTGACGCTGGCGATCTTGCCGAGCGCCTGACCGTCGGACGTGTGGACGTCGGCACCGGCGACCAGCGCCTGGTCGAGGTTGCCCGCGGCCTTGGCCGAAGCTGCGGCCACGGCGGCGTCGAGCTGGTCGCGGGTCATCGAGACGAGCAGGCCCTTGTCGTTCTTGCCGAAGGCGCTGGCCGGCACGGCGGCGGAGTTCTTGCCGGTGTTGATCACGGCGTTGCCGCCTTCGACCTTCTCGACCTTGCCGACCTCATTGCCGTCGGGGCCGTAGACGGTGGCGCCGGCGGTGACCTGGACGGTTGCCGCGGCCGCGGGGGCCGGGGCGGCTGCCTGCGCGAAGGCTGTTCCGGCCAGCAGCGGGGCAGCGCCGACAAGGCCAATAGATCCAATAATATGACGCAATTTCATATGGTTGCTCCAGGCGTTGAATTCGAGAAACGCCAGATCAACGCACGGGCGATGAAGCCCAGATGAAGCAGGGGATGGGCCGTGCTCAGCTTTCGGCGGACGGCGGCGAGGGCAGTGGATTGTGGGGCACGAGGATCAGGGTGCTGCCTTCGACCCGCCAGCTGGCGAGGCGCGAGAGGAAGTTCATGCCGAGCACGCTGGTGCCTTCGAGCCCCGGCGCGACCACGGCATCGAGGTCACGCGCCACGACATTGCCGAGCTTCAGTTCGCCGATCGAGACCAGCTTGGCCGGGACCGTGCCGTTCGCGGTGCGCAGCAGGACGGGTTGGCGCAAGGGCTGGGGCTCAAGCCCCGCCGCATCCGCAATGTCCGGGCTGATTGCCGTCAGCGTCGCCCCGGTATCGACGAGGAAGCGGTGCGGCACGCCGTTGACCGTCGCCTTGATCCAGAAATGCCCGTCGCGCCCGAGCGGCACGCGGGTTTCGCTGCCGCTCACCTCCTGCGCCGGCATGCCCAGCTGCGGCAACGACAGGTCGCTCCCCTGGCTGACGCGCACCACCTGCATGATCGTCAGCATCAGCGCCCCGAACAGCCCGAGGTGACCCACGCCCCGGACGAAGCCGCCGAGCAGCGGCGACAGATGGCGCAGCAGCCCGCCGACGAGCACCACGGCCATCGAGGCCAGGGCCAGCGCCAGCAGGGGCTGGTTCAGCAGGTATTGGCTGAGGGGCGCGAGGTTCATCGGGTCATTCAATTTGTTTTGCCGTTCCCCCCGAGCGAAGTCGAGGGACTATGCCGAGCGTCAGCGAGGCAGCGGCGGTGCAGGTTCTCGCTCCGCTCGAACTAGTCCCTCGACTTCGCTCGGGAGGAACGGAATTGGGGGGAATTGGGCATTACCTGATCGCCCCTTGCCGCAAGCTGACCGATCAGGAAGCGAGTGCGTGATCGAGCAGTTCCCGGACGCGAGCCTCGGGCGGGAAGCCCTCGGCGACCCAGCGGGCTTCGACCTCGCGCAGGATCCGGGCGACCTCGGGGCCCGCACCGACGCCGCGCGAAACGATGTCGCCGCCCTTGAGCGGCAGGCGGGGGATCTCCCAGCCGTCAAGCGGCGCAACATCGTGGCCGGTCAGCAGCAGGCGGTCGATCGCCTCATCGCGGCCGAGGCGGTAGGCGAGGGCGCGCGGGTTCCCCGGATCGGCTTCGCGCCCGGCGGCGGTCACCAGCCGCTTGCGTTGGGCGGTGGACAGCCGCAGCCGCGCGCCGACCTGGTCGGCCGCGGCGGGGTCAGCAGGGAGCAGTGCGGCGAGACGGCGCAGGGGATCGGGCGGAATGGCCGCAGCCTGCTCGGCGCCGATCAGGGCAGCCAGCGCTGCCGCGTCGCTTTCCGGCAGCACTTCGCGCAGGACGCCGAGTTCGCCCATCCGCGCCACGGTGGGTGCGGGGTCGGGCAGGGCCAGAAGGTTGAGCAGCTTTATTGTGATCCGCTCGCGCGAGAGGCCCTTGAGCATGGGCGCGAGCTCGGCGCAGGCGCTTTCGGCCTCCGGATCGGCGGGCTCCGAGCCGAAGCGGGCCTGGAAGCGGAAGTAGCGCAGGATCCGCAGGTGGTCCTCGCGGATCCGCTGGCGCGCGTCGCCGATGAAGCGGATGCGGCGGTGGGCAAGGTCGTCGAGCCCGCCGAACCAGTCGAACAGCTGGCGGCTCAGCGGATCGGCATATAGCGCGTTGATGGTGAAATCGCGCCGCGCGGCATCGTCCTGCCAGTCCTCGGCATAGGCGATGGTCGCCCGCCGCCCGTCGGTGCTGACGTCATGGCGCAGGGTGGTGATTTCCACCGGGCCGCCGGGGAGCAGGGCGGTGACCGTGCCATGGGCGATGCCGGTGGGGATCGTGCGAATGTCCGCCGCGGCGAGCCGCTCGATCACCGTTTCCGGGGCGAGCGGGGTCGCCATGTCGATGTCCTTGACCGGCAGGCCCAGCAGGGTGTCGCGCACCGCGCCGCCTACGTAGCGGCCCTGGCCCTCGCCGAGCGCCTGCACGAGGGCAGCGAGATCTTCGCGCCTGGTCCAGTCGGCGGCCGGGAGCAGGGCAGGGTCAGCCATGCCAGGCCAGCCGCCGCGAGAGGTTTACCATCAGTGCGCCGGTAACGCCCCAGATCCGGTGCTCCTGCCACATGATCTGCCAGAAGGTGATCGGGCCCCACTCGCGGTCCTCGGAGACACGCTGCTGGTTGGCGGGATCGAACACATAGTCCAGCGGAGCCTCGAACCACTGCGCGACTTCCGCGGGATTGGGGGAGAGCTCGATATCGGGCGGAATCATGCCGATCACCGGCGTGATCGCATAGCCGGTGCCCGTGTGGAAGCGGTCGCTCTCGCCCACGATCCGCACGGAGTCGGGCGGGATCCCCAGTTCCTCGTGCGCCTCGCGCAGGGCCGCTTCGACCGGGCTTTCACCGGGATCGATCTTCCCGCCGGGGAAGGCGACCTGGCCGGGGTGGGCGCGCATGTTGGAAGGGCGGTGGATCAGCAGAACGCCGGGCCGCTCACGCTCTGTGATCGCCACGAGCACGGCGGCATCGCGCATGGCCACGCCGCTGAGATCGCGGTGGTCAGACTGAAGTTCCACATCTGTCCGTGCGTGGCCGGTTTCGTGAAGTTCGGACAGGCGGGTAAACAGCGCGCTCATGCGGGCACCAGCTCGAACCGCATGCCCTGGCTGGACACCGTCCAGTCGTCCCCCTCCGCCAGGGCCAGTTCGGCAACTTGCGCGTAGGTGCTGCGGTTCAGCCGCGCCTCGCAGCCGTTGCGCACGGTGAGATAGAGCGCGGGAACGTCGGCATCACCCGCAGCGCGCAGCGGGTGATCGGGTCCGGCAAGCACGATGTCGTCGGAGTTGAGCCGGAAGGCGAGCGCGCCCTCGCGCCGGACCACGTCCACCGCGATGAACGCCGCATCGGCCACGGCAATGGCCAGCTTCTGGAAGGGCGTGACCAGCCAGTGCCGTCCGGCGTCGTCGCGCGTCAGCAGGCTGGAGAAGGCGCGGACCATGGCCGGGCGGGTGATCTCGCTTCCCTCGTGATACCAGCGCCCGTCGGCGGCGATTTCCATGTGGCTTTCGCCGGTCTCGGCCGGAGACCATTGGCTCACCGGCGGCAGGCGCCGGGCCGCCACCTCGGCGGCGATTTCGGCGAGCGAAAGCGCGGCGAGTTCGGGGGGCGGCTCATAGGGCATGGAAATCGCGATGCCATTGCCGGGCCGGGGGTGCAAGGCCCCGCACGGCGGCAGCGGGTTTACCCGAGCCAGGGGCCTAGTGTGCCTTCGCTCGGCAGGACGGCGCGATTGGCCGTCCGGACGAGTAGGCGGTGCTTCTCGTAGGGCCCCGGCAGCGACCAGCCCGAGGTTCCCTCGCTGGTGAAGCCCCAGCGGCCGTAATACTCCGGATCGCCGATCATCACCTGCGGCAGCGGCGCCCGCGGGTCGATGGCGGCCAGGCAGGCGGTCATCAGCGCCTTGCCATAGCCTTCACCCTGGTGCTCGGGGAGGACGGCGACCGGGCCGACCATGATCATCGGGTGGGCGCGCCCGGCCGGATCGGTCAGGGCGACCGGCCAGCACTGGATCGCGCCGACCAGCATCTCGTTCTCGTCCATCGCGGCGAAGGACAGGCCCGGCAGCCAGTCCATCCCCACGCGCACCTTGTAGGCGGTGCGCTGGTGGCGCGCGGGTTCGAAGGCGCGGTCGAGCAGTTCCTCGACCAGCGCCGGGTCGACCGCATCCAGGGGAATGAGATTGGCCTCGGGCATAGGGGCGGGCCGATAGGCGCTATCCCCCCCTGGCGCAACGGTTCTCTCGCGCGGCGGGACGCGGGATTATCCACGGCAAGGCTGCGGCGGCGCTTGTCCGACTCCCGCGGCGGCGCGATAGGGAGGCGCGTGAGCGTGGAGTGGATCATCGCGGGCGTGGACGAAGCGGGGCGGGGGCCGTTGGCCGGTCCCGTCGTCGCCGCCGCCGTGGTCCTGTGCAAGCCGCGACCGGCGGGGCTGGACGATTCGAAGAAGCTCAGCCGCGATGCACGCGCCCTGCTGGAGGAGCGGATCAAGCGCCGCTGCCACTGGGCGGTGGGCGTGGTCTCGGTGGAAGAGATCGACCGGCTCAACATCTTCGGCGCGACCATGCTGGCGATGACCTTGGCCGTGGAAGGGCTTTGCGCGAAGCTTGGCTGCGATCCGCACGAGGTGCTGGTCGACGGCAACCTGACCCCTCACGGCCGGCGCGAGGAATGGCGCTGGACGGCGCGGCCGATCATTGGCGGCGACGCGCTGGAGCCGTGCATCTCGGCCGCCTCGATCATCGCCAAGGAACACCGCGACCGGCTGATGCGCGACCATGCCCTGGCCCATCCGCACTATGGGTGGGAGCGCAATGCCGGCTATGGCACGCCCGAGCACTTGGCGGCCCTGCGCCAGCATGGGCCGACGCCGTTGCATCGCCGGAGCTTCGCGCCCGTGGCGCAGCTCGAGCTGTTCTAGGGGGCGCGGGAGTACATTGCCTCTACTCCCCTCCCGCATGGGGGAGGGGTTGGGGTGGGCAAGCAGCCAAGCGGGGTCGCAGGCCCACCCCGCTGCGACTAGCGCCGCCTACGGCAGCGCAAGTCTCACTGCCCCTCCCGCTTGCGGGAGGGGAGTAGCGCCGGGCAAAAATTTTTCCTGCCGAGTCCGACCCGCCACACCACCACATCTTGAGTCCCGGGCTGCCAGCGAGACTCAATCCCTTGTGTGGGACTCGTTCTGTTCCGCCCCTCGGCCCGCCGCAAAACCAAGGAATCCCGGCGAGTCGCGACTTGACGGGGAGTCCCGGATGAATCATTCCCCTGCACTTATCCACAGGGGGTGATCACCAAATGGCCGAGCTCTTGCTCAAGGAACGGCAGTCAAAACCACGCGAAAAGGCGCGCACCGCGGGTGCCGGCGCGCGCGAGTTGCGCGAGCTGCTGCCGGTCGGGCAGATCATTCCCGGCGACTGCATCGAGGCCATGCGTTCGTTGCCGAGTGCCAGCGTAGATCTCGTCTTCGCCGACCCGCCCTACAACCTCCAATTGGGCGGCGATCTCAACCGGCCCGACGGCAGCCATGTCGACGCGGTGACCGATCACTGGGACAAGTTCGACAGCTTCGCCGCCTACGACCAGTTCACGCGGGAGTGGCTGGCCGAGGCGCGCCGGGTGCTGAAGCCCACCGGGTCGCTGTGGGTGATCGGCTCGTACCACAACATCTTCCGCGTTGGGGCAATCCTCCAGGACATGGAGTTCTGGATCCTCAACGACATCGTCTGGCGCAAGGCCAACCCCATGCCCAACTTCAAGGGCACCCGCTTCACCAATGCCCACGAGACGCTGATCTGGGCGAGCATGGGCGAGAAGGCGAAGTACACCTTCAACTATCGCGCGATGAAGACGCTCAACGACGAGCTGCAGATGCGCTCGGACTGGGTCCTGCCGATCTGTTCGGGCCAGGAGCGGCTGAAGAAGGGCGGGGCCAAGGTCCACCCGACGCAGAAGCCGGAAAGCCTACTGTACCGGGTCATGCTGGCCACTTCGAACAAGGGCGACGTGGTGCTCGACCCATTCTTCGGCACGGGGACGACCGGGGCGGTGGCCAAGCGGCTCGGGCGGCAATGGATCGGCTGCGAGCGCGAGAGCGCCTATCGCGAGGCGGCGCTGGAGCGGATCGAGCTGGCGCTCCCGCTCGACGAAAGTGCCATCACCACGATGCAGAGCCCCAAGGCTGCCCCAAAGGTGGCCTTCGGCACCCTGGTCGAGACCGGCTGGATCGCGCCCGGCGCGCAGCTGTGGGATCGCAAGCGGCGCTTTGCCGCCACGGTCCGCGCCGACGGCTCGCTGGCGAGCGGCGAGGCGAGTGGCTCGATCCATGGCCTTGGCGCCAAGTTGCAGGGCGCGCCGTCGTGCAATGGCTGGTCGTTCTGGCATGTCGAACACGAAGGCCAGCTCAAGCCGATCGACGACCTGCGCCAGCTCTACCTCCTGGCGACGGAGCCCTGAGATGCCGCTCGGAACCACCTTCATCGTGATCGTGAACTCGGTCCGGTTCGCACGGATGTGGATCGGCACGCGGCCGGCAGAACCGACCAAGGAATGACCACCCACTACCTGCGCCCGATCGCCCTGACCGAGAGCCCTCAGGCAGAGCATGGCGCCGCGGTGCGGCTCGGCGGTGGCCTCGCCTTCGCCAGCCGCTTCGCGGTGATCGCCCGGGATGGCGTCAAGGTCACGGCGCGTGAGATTTACGGCGTGCGTGAGCTGGAGGCGGCGCTAGCCGGTCTTCCCGAGGAGGTGCGCACCCAGTGGGCGGACCTGCAGCGCGGCCATGCCCCGCTTGCCTGCGGGCAGCGGACGGTGCGGCTCGAACAGCCGCAGGTGATGGGCATCCTCAACGTCACGCCCGACAGCTTCTCCGACGGGGGTGAATTTCTCGACCGGCCGGATGTCGCCCAGGCCCATGCTGCGGCGATGCTGGAGGCCGGTGCGGCGATTGTCGACATTGGCGGGGAATCGACCCGGCCCGGCGCTCCGGCCGTGTGGGAAGGCGATGAACTCAAGCGAGTGATCCCCGTTGTCGAACGCGTGGCGGCGATGGGCGGGGCGATCAGCGTCGACACCCGACGCGCCGCCGTGATGGAAGCGGCGATCGCGGCGGGCGCGCACATCTTCAACGACGTCTCGGCCCTGCGCCATGATCCGCGCAGCCTGGAGCTGGCTGCCCGATCCGGAGTTCCGGTGATCCTGATGCACGCGCCGGGCGAGGGCGAGGACCTTCACGGCAATGCGGATTACGCCGATCCGGTGCTCGACGTGTTCGACTGGTTGCGCTCTCGCCGCGACGGGGCCTTGGCTGCTGGGATCGCTCGCGAGCGGATCGTGCTCGATCCGGGGCTCGGCTTCGGCAAATCGCTCGCCAGCAACCTGGCGCTACTCAACGCGCTACCGCTGTTCCACGCGCTGGGACAGCCGCTGCTTGTTGGCGCCAGCCGCAAGCGGATGATCGGTGCCCTGTCCAACGAGGCCCCGGCAGACCAGCGGCTCGGAGGATCGCTCGCACTGGCGGTTAAGGCGCTCGACGCCGGCGTCCAGCTCCTGCGGGTTCACGATGTGGCGGAGACTGTCCAGGCGGTGCGCGTCTGGCGGGGTCTCAGGGATGCGGCGCTAACCGACTTCTCCCAGCTGCCGCTCTGACTCGCTCTCCTCCCACTTGGAGGCGGGGTCGATCTGTGGCGCGTTTTCGGCGGGCGCGGGGGCGCAGGCGACTTCCAGCGGGATGTCGTCGTCATTGCGCGTGTCGGCCGCGTGGCAATTCGGCTTGGGAACGAGTTTCCAACCGGTGAGGAGGGTTCCGGCGGGTTCGATGATCGAGTGCAGGCTCATGGACGTGGGCAACCTCTGGCGGGCCGGCTGGCCCGGCTCATGCCCGATCAATCCGGGTTCGCTGTGCCCGTTCCCCGCTTCGTCGCATTGGCTAGTTGCCCGCGATGAGCGGGCCCGTTCAGGCTGCCGAATCGATGCCCAGTTCGGAGAGCTTGCGGTAGAGGGTCGAGCGGCCGATCCCGAGACGCCGCGCCACTTCGGTCATCCGCCCGCGATAGTGGCCGATGGCGAGCCGGATCACGTCGGCCTCGATGTCTTCGAGCGGGCGCAGGTTGCCGTCAGGGGTATAGAGTAGCACGCCGGGCGAGCCGTGGACGGCCTGATTGCCCGGGGTGACCTGCTGATCGACGCCGAGCAGGTTGGACAGCTGCGGAAAGTCCGCGGCGGTGAGGGCGTCGCCCTCGCAGAACACACAGGCGCGAAACAGGGTCGCCTGGAGCTGACGGACATTGCCGGGCCAGTCATAGGCGGCCAGCAGCGAGAGCGCGCTGTCGGTGATGCCGAGCCGGCGCAGGCCGGGCTGGTCGCCGATCCGCGCGAGGAAATGGCGGGCGAGGGCGGAGATATCCTGCGAGCGTTCGCGCAGCGGAGGCAGGACCACGGCGACCGGGGCGAGCAGCTCGTGCAGCGCGGGCAGGAAGTGGCCGCTCTCGACCAGTTCCGCGAGCGGATAGTTGCTCGCCGCGATGAGGCGCAGGTCGATCCGGAAGGAATGGCGCGCGCCGATCGGGCGGACATCGCCGCGTTGAAGCGATTCGAGCAGGCGGTCCTGCACCGAGGGGGGCAGGCGATCGATCTCGTCGAGGACGAGGGTGCCGCCATCGCAGTTCTGCAGCGCGCCGACGTGGCGGTCGAAGGCGCCGGGGAAGGCGCCCTTCTCGTGGCCGAACAGCAGCGATTCGATGGAGTTAGCCGGGGTCGCGCCGACGTTGATGATCCGCAGCGGGCCTTTGGCGCGCGGGCTGGCGGCGTGCATCGCGCGCACCACCATTTCCTTGCCGGTCCCGCTCTCGCCCTCGATGAGCACGTGGCTGTGGCCGCGGGCGGCCTTGGCGGCGACTGCCAGCGCGGCGCGGAAGGTTGGCGCGGCGCCGATCATCGCATCGAAGCTGGGCGGCCCGGGCATCTTTTCGGTCAGCGGGGCCAGCTCGTCGCGCGGGGCTTCGCGGGTGGTCGCGGCGCGCAGGGCGTGCATCAGCCGCTCGGGGGCGACCGGTTTGATCAGGTAGTCGGTAGCCCCTGCGCGCATCGCCTCGACCGCCAGCAGCGGCGAGGCACTGGTGGTCAGCATCAGGATCGGCAGGGCAGGCCGGCGGGCCTTGAGTTCGGCAATGAGGGTGCAAGCCTCGTCGCCGGGGACCCACTGGTCGAGGATGATGGCGGACAGCTGCATGCCCTGGCGCGTGCCGAGCGTGGCGATCGCCGTTTCGGAATCACGCACGACCAGCGTGCGCCAGCCCTCGCGCGCGGCAAGCGCGGAGACCAGGCGGCTCTGGGCCGGCTCGTCGTCGATCAGCATCAGCAGGCGCTGGTCGCTGTCAGCAATCTGGGGGCGGGTCATGGCTTCCACAGCGCCCCACCTACCAGCGAACGGTAAAGGCCAGCTTAAGCGTGATGTGCGGATGATGACGCCATACCGGTGAATGATGCGCGCCTCGGACCTGCTGAATTGTTCACTTGAGTGATGTTGCAACGCGGGATAGAGCGCCCGTCAATTGCATGTGCTCTCGGTTCAGGAGCATAGTTCGAAGGGATGGCCGATATGTCCTCAAGTCATGACATAAAGTCTTCGCAGCAAACCTACACGGGGTTTCTCGGTGCCGCGAAGTGGGGGACGATTGCTGCCATCCTCATCGCTGCCCTCGTCGTTTTCCTGATCACACGCTGATCACTCCCGAACAGGGGTTCACATGCGGATAGCAGTCCTGCGCGAGCGCGCGGCCGGAGAGTCGCGCGTTGCTGCCACACCCGAAACGGTGAAGAAATTCATCGCACTTGGTGCGACTGTTGCCGTCGAGTGCGGGGCAGGGCTAAGCGCCTCGATC
>Ga0207667_10005917_pt1 | contig 14896 bp, 11 predicted proteins | sample KBSCornC52_FD_184301 | JGI IMG/M metagenome (GOLD analysis project Ga0207667, IMG submission 184301) | Corn rhizosphere microbial communities from Kellogg Biological Station, Michigan, USA - KBS Corn C5-2 (SPAdes) (version 2) | ecosystem: Host-associated > Plants > Roots > Rhizosphere > Soil ... | reverse complement strand
AGCGGAAGCAGTACTTAGAACACCTCCATAATATGTTTGTGCTTGCCGGCGAGCCAGAGTCGGACGCCGCGCGCGATGCAGAAGTTGTGCTCGCCATTGAGACGCGCCTGGCAAAGGCTTCGCTCACCATTACCGAGCAGCGTGAACCGAAAAATCTCAACCATCCGACGGACGTGGCCACCTTCGGCAAGGAACTGACTCATTTCTCGATGCCCGATTACGTGGCCGAAGCTCATGCCCCAGCAGCAGGAAAGATCAACGATGCGGAGCCGAAGTTTATGGAGGAGTTCAACTCGCTGCTGGCCGACACTCCGATTGATCAGATCAAGACCTATTTGCGGTGGCACCTGATTCACGCGTACGCAAACACCAGCATGCCAGAGGCATTTGAAGCGGAGTCGTGGCGGTTTTACTCGCACGTATTGAACGGAGCTGAGAAGCAGCAGGAACGCTGGAAGCGTTGTACGAGTCGCGTGGATCGCGAGATGGGCGAAGCGCTGGGTCAGGTTTATGTGGCCAAGTATTTTCCTCCGGAAGAAAAGCAGCGGGCGTTGGATATGACGGTGGCCATCGAGCAGGCAATGGGAAGCGACATTGATCAGCTGGACTGGATGAGTGCGGAAACCAAGCTGAAGGCAAAGGCAAAGCTTTACACAGTGATGAATAAGGTGGGCTATCCGGACAAGTGGCGCGACTACTCAAAACTGAATATTGTGCGCGGCGACTCGCTAGGAAATTCAGAGCGCGTTCGTCAGTTTAACTTCGCTCGCGAAATGGCCAAGATTGGCAAGCCTGTAGATAAATCCGAGTGGTACATGTCGCCTCCGACGGTGAACGCTTATTACGATCCGCAACAGAACAACGTGAATTTTCCAGCCGGATATTTTCAACCGCCGTTCTTCAGCGATAAAGAAGACGATGCGGCCAACTACGGCGACATGGGCTCGACCGTCGGGCACGAACTCACGCATGGATTCGATGACGAGGGACGGCAGTTCGATTCGGCCGGCAACTTGAAGGACTGGTGGACCAAGGAGGACGAGCAGAAATTCAATGACCGCGCTGAGTGCATGGTGAAGCAGTACGACGCAATCGAAGCGGTTCCGGGCGTTCACCTGAACGGAAAACTCACGCTTGGCGAGAATCTCGCCGACTTGGGCGGGTTGTGGCTCGCATGGATGGCTTGGCAGGAGAAGGCGCAGGCCGCACATGTGGATATGGCATCAATGATGAACGGCAATACGCCTGACCAGAGATTCTGGATCGCGTATGCGCAGCAGTGGTGTACTCAAACGCGGCCCGAGCAACTGCGAACCCAGGCGCAGACTGATCCGCATGCGCCGGATGAATATCGCACGAATTCGGTGCTGCAGGATTTGCCTGAGTTTGGCAAGAGTTTCAGTTGCAGAAAGACGGACAAGATGGTGAGCAAGGATCCTTGCCGGGTGTGGTGAGGCAGCGCCTGGCATGGAAGTGTTCTGTAAGCTAGTTATTGTTTTTGGGTGTAGAGTTTTAAGTTCGCGGTTTCCCACTCATCTCACGTTGAAGCTGTGCGATGAACGGGACACCCGACTTGATCATTTAGGTGGCTTTTAGGTGGAGTGAAAAACAAGCAACCGCGGATCTTTCGCTGCGTTCAAGATGACAATGGAGGGTTGAGGTGGCGGCTTCCCAAGGTGCGAACGCCTGGACCTGAGGCATCCGGCACCCAGGTGTTCAGAGACAAAGGCCCGCATCCCTGCGGGCCTTTGAAGTAGAGGGCGAACGCTAGCAGCTACGAACTGCTTTTCATGCTTTGCCAATTACTTTTGCCAGCGTCTCGCCAATTTCTGCGGGTGATACTACTACGTGAATGCCTGCGGCTGTCATGGCTTTCATTTTGTCTTTTGCGGTGCCTTGTCCGCCGCTAATGATGGCTCCGGCATGCCCCATGCGGCGGCCGGGAGGTGCGGTCTGTCCGGCGATAAATCCGACGACTGGCTTCTTCACGTGTTGCTTGACGAACTCGGCTGCGGCTTCCTCCGCGCTGCCGCCGATCTCGCCAATCATGATGATCGCTTCGGTGTCCGGATCGTCGTTCAGCAGGCGAAGCGCATCGATGTGCGTGGTGCCGATAATAGGATCGCCACCGATGCCAATGGCAGTTGATTGGCCAATGCCGCGTTGCGTGAGCTGATGAACGGCTTCGTAGGTGAGCGTTCCAGAGCGTGAGACGATGCCGACGGAGCCTTCTTTGTGAATGCGTCCGGGCATGATGCCGATCTTTGCCTTACCTGGTGAAATAACGCCGGGGCAGTTGGGGCCGACGAGGCGTGATCTCGAGTTCTTGATCTTGGCCCAGACCTTCACCATATCGAGCGTCGGAATTCCTTCAGTGATGCAGACGATCAGCGGAATCCCTGCGTCTTCAGCTTCGAGAATGGCGTCGGCCGCGAAAGGCGGCGGCACGAAGATCATGGTTGCGTTGGCGCCGGTTTCTTTAACAGCGTCAGCAACCGTGTTGAACACGGGCCACCCTTCGTGAATGCTGCCCCCTTTGCCGGGCGTAACCCCGCCAACGACTCTTGTGCCGTATTCCGCACAGCCCTTGGCGTGGAACGTGCCTTCCTTGCCGGTTAGGCCCTGAACAATCAACCGAGTATTGTTATCGACTAAAACCGCCATTTCTATGCCCCCGCCTTTGCCGCTTTTACAACCAGCTCAGCCGCTTCTTTCATGGTTGCGCCGACCTGGAAATTGAGGCCGGATTCCTTCAGAATTTTGCGGCCCTCTTCGACGTTCGTTCCTTCGAGGCGCAGGACGATGGGAACCTTCACGTTGAGGTTGCGCGCGGCAGCAACAACGCCGGTAGCCAGGCGATCGACGCGCAGAATGCCGCCAAAGATGTTAATGAAGATCGCTTTCACGTTCGAATCGGACAGTAGAATCTCAAACGCGTGCTCAATTTGCTCCTGGGTTGCGCCGCCGCCTACGTCGAGGAAGTTCGCAGGACTGCCGCCGGCGTACTGGATGATGTCCATGGTTGCCATGGCCAGTCCTGCACCGTTCACCATGCAGGCGATGGATCCGTCGAGCTTGATGTAGTTGAGCGAGTACTTGCTGGCCTCCACCTCAAGCGGATCCTCCTCGTCTACATCGCGGAGCGCCTTGATGTCTGCGTGGCGGAAGAGCGCATTATCGTCGAAATTGACTTTGGCATCGAGCGCCAAGAGCTTTTCGTCTTTTGTAGTAATGAACGGGTTGATTTCGAGCAGGGAAGCATCCGTATCGACGAATGCTTTGTAGAGGCTTTGGAAGAAACCGACGGCCTGGTTGATCTGCGTGGACTTGAGGCCAAGAGCGAAGGCGAGCTTGCGAGCCTGCCATGCGCCAAAGCCAACTGCAGGATCAATGGTTTCCTTGTAGATGGCATCAGGGGTCTTAGCGGCGACTTCTTCAATCTCCATTCCGCCGGCCTGCGATGCCATGAACACCAGCTTGCCGGTGGCACGGTCGAGCACGATGCCCAGGTAGAGCTCGCGATCGATCGCGGCTGTCTCTTCAACCAGCAGGCGCTGCACCTTTTGACCCTGCGGGCCAGTCTGGTGGGTAATCAGCTGCATGCCGAGAATGCTTTTCACGTGTGTCTCGGCTTCTTCGCGGCTACGGGCAACCTTCACGCCACCGCCCTTGCCGCGACCTCCGGCATGTATCTGCGCTTTCACCACGACGCCCGAAGCGCCTTCAGCAAACAGTTTGCGGGCCACTGCGGAAGCTTCTTCCGGAGTATTGGCCACTTCGCCCCTGGGAACGGGGACGCCGTATTTCGCCAGGATTTCCTTCGCTTGATACTCGTGTATTTTCATGTGATTTTGAGAGCCGCCCAGTCCGCTGCTCTTGGGTAGTTCGGGACTAGGCCGGAAAACTCCGGCTGTCGAGATCGCGCCAGCGGTACTCAAATCTTATCTTGCTGCACGTTAGAGCCGCAAGAAAGCTAGGAAACAGATAACCGAGGGCAGAGATCAGGGAGCAATCGAACAAAGGGAACCAAGGGACGAGTTCACGAGTTTACAAATTCACGAGTTGATTGTTGTCCGGAGGGCGGGTCTGGGTCGTGGACATTAACATGGGTGGTATGGGCGTGTTGAAGGAATTGTTGAAGCCTCTGGCCGAAGATGGTGCGGCGCTGACTCGCGAGCAGGCTACTGCCGTGCTGGAAGAGATTCTCGCAGGCGATGTTCCGGAGGTGCTTGTTGCTTCGATGGTGGCGGTGATGGCCACCCGCGGCGAGCAGGCGCCGGAACTTGCCGGATTTGTAGATGTGATGCGAGCGCGCGTAAAGCCGGTACCGCTAACGGATGAGGAACGGGCCTCGCTGGTAGATGTTGTGGGAACCGGCGGTGGGGGCCCGTTGACATTCAATATTTCGTCAGGGGCCGCGCTTGTGGCTGCCGCCGCAGGAGCTAAGGTCGCGAAACATGGGAATCGCGCGGTGACTTCGCAATGCGGGGCCGCCGATGTTCTTGAGGCGCTGGGTGTGCCTATAATGCTGGGTCCAGAACTGGCGGCAGACTGCCTGCGCGAGACGGGATTCATGTTCCTGTTTGCGCCGCTCTATCACCCCGCGATGAAGATTCTGGGCCCTCTGCGCAAAGCGCTGGGGTACAGAACGATCTTTAACTTGGTGGGTCCGCTGTCAAACCCCGCCGCTGCTAGAACGCAGGTGGTGGGTGTGCTGGCCCCAAGCAAGGTGTTGCTGGTGGGGCGCACACTGGTTGCGCTACATGCCAAGCGGGCGTTTGTGGTGCACGGGTCTGACGGTATTGACGAACTGACGACAACTGGCGAGTCAGTTGTGGCACGCGTTGAGGAGGCGGCCACGGGCGAGTCTGTACTCAAGGCCGCGCGCGTGACACCGGAGATGGCGGGTGTTCCGCGAGCTACGCTGGAGCAGTTTACTGGTGGCGACGTAGCCACAAATGCTTCGCTGCTTTTCGACGTGCTGACGGGGATTCCCGGAGCAAGACGCGACATTGTGCTGCTGAACGCGGCGGCAGGCCTGGTGGCCGCCGGGCTCGCTGGAGACTTGAAACAGGGGGTCGAAATGGGCACTGAGGCGATTGACTCCGGTCAAGCTGCGGTGACGCTGGAAAAACTGCGGCAGTTTGGGTCCAAGTACTCGACCGTGCAGTAGATGCCGGCGTGAGGCCCTTCTGCAATGTTTTCTGCAACTTCTTCAGAGATCTGCGTTTGTAGGAATGAAGGAGAAAGATCAATGTCCATACAAACTGCGTTGGCGTTGTTCGGAGTGTTAACGGCAAGTGCTGCGGGGTTAGCTCAACAGCCCGGTCAGCCTCAGTTGAAGGTCGATTCGACCAATCGCACGCTCACCGTAAACGCCGAAAATACGGTGACGGTTGAGCCCGAGGTTGCGATTCTGCATGTGGGGTTTGAAACGCAGCCTACCGATGCGAAGTCAGCGTATGCGGCGGGGACTGCAACATCGAACGCCATTATTGGCGCGCTGAAGCAGGCGGGGGTGCCGGAGTCGGCCATTCACAGCGAATGGCAGCATTTGAACAGCGTTTACGATAAGCCGCACAAGTTCACACTGCAACAGCAATGGACGGTTCGAGTGAGGCCTGAGCAGGCTGCCCAGATGCTGGACGTGGCCGTAACCGCAGGGGCAACGAACAGCGGGCAGATTGACTGGACGGTGGACAACGAGCAGGCGTTGCAAGACAAGGCCTTGGAAGGCGCTGCCGGACGCGCTCGGGCGCAAGCCGCCGTGCTGGCCAGGGGGATGGGCGTAAAGCTGGGCGTGCTGGTGTATGTGAGCAACCAGGTTTCGTCGCCGGTCGTGCCGATGCGCGCATATGCCATGAAGGCGTCGACGGCAGAGACGGCTCAACCGCTCTCGATTGAGCCGCACAAAGTGTCGAGTTCTGCGAATGTATACGCGGTGTTCGCAATCGAATAGGGGAGCAGTTTACAAGTTAACGTTCGATGAGTCCGAGACCGGTTCAGGTTGGCAGGAATTGAATCGTAGTGGCTTACCAGGGCTGTGGAATCAGAAGCTCCGGAACGCGAACGCCATTTGAAACAGTGGAAACAGGCTCCTTTTGCCGCGTACTCCGAGCCGCGCGAGGAGCACTTTATGCCGCTTCTGGTAGCGGCTGGCGCGGGCGGAGATGGGCCGGGTAGACGCGTCTTCACCGACGAGCCCATGGGCGCGACGATCAGTGCTTATCGCTTCGACAACTGATATGCCATCCTTCGCCCAAGCATTTGCGCGTTAAGAGTTGCTGAGCTGCACAGCACGGCATAGAACCAGAGAGCTATAATTTGATCGATGGCCCCGGATGCACAAATGAGCACTTCAGAAGAGGGGATCGCGCAGAGCGCAGCCGAGAAGATGGCTGTACTGGAAGCGCGGTTGCGCCAACTGGGCAGGCTGATGGTGGCCTATTCCGGCGGGGTGGACTCGGCGTTTCTGGCGGCGACCGCACACCGCGTGCTCGGGGACCAGATGTTGGCTGTGCTAGCCGATTCAGCAAGCTTGGCGCGGCGAGATTTGGAGCAGGCGTGCGAGTTTGCATTCACCCACGGAATTTCTCTGCAAGTGGTTGCGACGGAAGAATTGGACAATCCCGAATATGCAAAGAACGACGCCAACCGGTGCTTCCACTGCAAGGATGAGCTTTTTACCACGATGAAGTTGCTCGGGGAAAAGCTCAGTTATAGTGCCATTGCTTACGGAATGAATGCCGATGATACGAGGGACTATCGGCCCGGTCAGCGCGCTGCACAACAACACCAAGTTCTGGCCCCGCTTGCAGAGGCGGGGTTGACCAAGGCAGAGGTTCGCGTGCTTTCGAAGGCGGCGGGCTATTCGCTTTGGGATCGGCCGGCTGCGCCGTGCCTTTCTTCACGCGTGGAATATGGCCGCAAGGTGACCCGAGAAGTGCTGGAGCAGGTGGAGAACGCGGAAGAGAGCATGCGGCAACTGGGTTTCCGTGAATTTCGTGTGCGACACCACGGCGAACTGGCGCGCGTGGAGATTGCCCGGAATGAGCTGCCTGCGGCTTTGACGATGAGTATGCTGGACGCCATCACTGCTGCGCTGAAGCAGGCTGGCTATCAATATGTAACGCTCGATACAACGGGATTTCGGTCAGGTTCGCTGAATGCGATTCTGCCCGTAGAAATTCTTGCTCGCCGCGGCGCCTGACGCTTTGTTCCTTCTTAAGTTCCCGATATGTAGCACGCTTCTGCCTCTCTGCCGGCCGGAAGTGAAAACACACGCGCGCAGCATTTAGAATCACAACGCAATGCGAATTGGATATCTGGAATGTTTCTCTGGGATTAGTGGCGATATGCTGCTGGGCGCACTGGTGGATGCCGGCGTTCCCTTTGAGTCTCTCGCGAAGACCGCCGAAGCTTTGAATGTGGGTGCACGGCTCGAAATGCGCAAGGTGATGCGCGGCGGCATCGCGGGGACCAAAGTTGATGTAATTACGCCTGAAGGGCATGCGGAAACGGCGGCTCATCGGGATCATGAACACGGGGACGGGCATTCACATGAGCACTCGCATGGAGAGAGCGAGCAAGCAGAGCGTGAGCGCTCCCACGGTTCTCATTCCCACTCGCATGCTGAGCCGGTCCAGAAACGTGTTGAACACAGCCATGCACCGCACCGCCACCTCTCAGCTATTTTGAAAATCATTGAAGCGGCGCCGCTTTCTGGCGCCGTCAAGGCTCGCGCTGCGCGTGCCTTTCAACTTCTGGGCGAGGCGGAGGCCGGCATTCATTCGATTCCGGTCGAGAAGGTTCATTTCCACGAAGTTGGAGCGGTGGACACAATCGTCGATATCGTGTGCGCCGCTGCGGGCGCTGAATTACTGGGGGTCGATGGTTGGTTGGCTTCGCCGCTGAATGTAGGAAGCGGCACCGTCAAGTGTCAGCATGGAACGCTGCCGATTCCAGCGCCAGCTACGCTCGCGCTGCTCGGCGATGCTCCGGTGTATGCCGCCGGACCTCCGATGGAGCGGGTTACGCCCACCGGTGCAGCCATTCTGCAGATGCTGAATGTTCGATACGACAAGCTGCCGACTATGCGTGTCAAATCAACTGGATATGGAGCGGGTGGCAAAGATACTCCAGGCGAACCGAATCTGCTGCGTCTGCTCATCGGCGAAGAGGTTTCGGCTGACCTGTCTGACGCCGAACCGATCGCTGTGATCGAAACCGTGATCGACGATTCGAATCCACAGGTTCTGGCGTACGTGAGCGAACTGTTGCTGGAGCGGGGTGCATGGGATGTGTACCGCGTGGCCGTGCAAATGAAGAAGGGGCGTACCGGCGTGCAAATGACGGTCCTCTGCCGCCCGGACCTGGTGGCGACAATTGAGGAACTGATCTTCCGCGAGACAACGACGATCGGATTGCACTGGCGGCTCGAAAAGAAGCATTCACTCAAGCGCGATTGGATCGAAGCAGCAACTAGGTGGGGCAAGGTGCGCATCAAGGTTGCGCGCTGGGCCTCTGGGCAGATTGCAAACGCGTCGCCGGAATACGAAGATTGCCGCAAGCTCGCGACCGAGCACCAGGCCCCGCTTAAACAGATCATGCAGGAAGCGATGAAGTCTTTTGCCGCAGATAGGGAGAGGGAAGCGGCCGTAAATAAGGAGAATCGGTAATGGATCCCGCTGCCATTGAGTTGCTATTGAATGAAGTGAGTGAAGGCAAAACGGATGTACCTGCGGCATTGCAGAGGTTGCGTCATTTACCGTTTGAAGACCTCGGCTTTGCCAAGCTCGATCATCACCGCACGCTGCGCACGGGCATGCCTGAAGTGATTTTTGCCTCCGGCAAAACATCGCTCCAGGTTGCAACGATTTTTGAACGGATGTCGAAAGCAGGTGGCAACGTACTGGCGACACGCGCCTCACGCGAAGCGTTTGAAGCGGTACAGGCACTTGAACCGCGGGCGGTTTATCACGAAGTGGCTCGCGTCATAACGCTCAGTCAGGCGGAGCCTGTTCCCGGCAAGGGCTTGATTGCTGTGGTATGTGCAGGGACGAGCGACTTGCCAGTTGCCGAAGAAGCGGCGCTTACCGCACAACTGATGGGGAACACAGTTGAACTGATCGCGGATGTTGGGGTTGCGGGAATCCATCGGTTGCTTGCGCAGCAGAACTCGCTTAAATCGGCGCGGGTCCTGATCGTATGCGCCGGGATGGAAGGGGCGCTGCCCACCGTGGTTGGCGGGCTGGTGAATGCGCCTGTGCTGGCGGTACCAACGAGCGTCGGCTACGGCGCTTCGTTTGGAGGTGTGGCCGCGCTGCTCGGGATGCTGAATACGTGTGCCCCGAATGTTTGCGCCGTCAACATTGATAACGGCTTCGGAGCAGCTTGCATCGCCTCGCTAATCAACCATATGTAGGCGGAGTGCTGGACCGCGTTGACTGCAAACGTTCGCCGCGCGTGAAGGCATGCGCGGCGAACATTTGCATTTGAGCCGGAGCCAAAGCGGCCCGGCCTTTAGCTTGCGAAAAGCTAGAACCGTAATGTTGGGCCAAACTCAATGCGAATATTGTTGTTTGCGCCATTATTGAAGTAGATTTCATCGCCTGCTTCAATTCGGATTCCGATCGGTCCACCGAAGGCCTCAATGCCTCCACCGGGATAGACGGCGAGGTAATTTCCGCCGTTGCCCACGCCCGCGACGCCGCTAGTGAAGGTGGAGCCAGACACCACTGCCGTGTTGCTGACGCCGAAATTCACAAAACCCACCTTAGCCGTTCCGAAGAGACGGAAAGGACCGCCGGTACCGACCTGGAATTTGGGGCCAAAAAGGCCTGTAATCGGTCGAACGCCTGACCGTACAAACGTAGTGGATGCACCATTCTGGTATGTGCTGGTGTAGTTACGCTCGAAGTCGTAGCTCAGCTGACCTTCGATAGCCACATTGGGATGAACGTTGAAAGCTGCACGAGCGCCCACCCCGACATAATTCGTGGCACTCGGGCCCGGCGAGAACCGGAGATACTCGCCAAAAATTCCCAATTCTCCGTGATCCAGAGTTGACCGCCCCTGTGAAGCAGTTTGGGCTACCATCCACGTCGGCACGGCCAAAAGAGAAAACAATCCAATCACTCGCAAAATCCGATTCATATTTGAACCTCTATTAGAGAATTTGTTTCGAGGAGGACTTGTCCTCAGCGTTTTACGCGCCCGCTTAAGCAGGTCCAGCCAAATCAGATGGATTGGATGCCCACGTACAGGTTGAGGTTGGACCTGAAGTGATTTGGGGCCAAGCGCACTTCAAGTCTTTGATGTAGAAGTGAATAGATCCTCAAAAACGATTCTCTGCCGGCGTCGGGTGTGTTGCTGATTTGCAACAGTATGAGGGTTGATGGGGAATCGAGTTCCACCTGCATGAGAGGGGAATTTAGTTCTTTGGCAGGCAACCCGGTCCCATATCCAGCCGCGCATTTTTCGAAAGAGCGAAGGAATTTGAGCGGGGATTTTGAATGCAGATCTTTGAACTATCCGGACCTGGATCACCAAGGTCATGAACAGATGCTGAGTAACCAGTTGCAATCGAACCCACGTGGCTGCGGCCAACCCGCCGCCTCCCGCTCATACAGTTAGAGAAGAGCAAGTGCTTACAAACTAGTCCCGCCAGTTGGCGTCATTTGACGACTTTTACTGTCAAGTGAAGGAAAATTAATGTCAAAATCCGAAGCAATCAGTTGTAAGATGGATAAGAAATTTAACTCCAGTCGTCTGTTTCGTTGTTGCAAGGTTTCAGAAGCTGCCGGGCTCATTTCAAACTGTCATTGAAATGTGAAGAGCTAGATCATTTCATTTAGAACAGTATTAGTTAAGGCATTTTTCGATCCACGCCTGGCCGCTTCCGTTTGCATTCCCAACTCACAGGGGAGTCGGTGTATCCATGCAAAAGAGAAGGCTGGATTCCTGGAAAGCCATTGCAGCATTCCTAGGCAGAAGCCTGCGCACGGTTCAGAGGTGGCACGATCTTAACGGTCTGCCTGTACATCATTTCGGTGGATCCAAAGGGTCCGTGTTTGCCTATGAGGAAGAGATCGATGCATGGTTGGCTGGCCTTGCTGAAGGTTACGGCGGCGAACGCTCGACGAGGGGTGAGCAGCAGGATTGCGCTCGTCGAACATCGCGTGAACTGACCGCGACAGCCGACGCGATGTGGGAGACGCGCTCCGTTAAAAACATTCAAGCGATCTCAGATCTTTACCACAAAGCCATTGACGACGATTCCGGCAATGCCGCCGCTTTCATCGGATTGGCGAATGCGATGGTTTTCAGCGCGATGACCGATGTGGTCGATGCGACGATTGCGCTCCCGGTTGCGCAAGATGCCCTGCGGCGAATTCCGCCACTTGAATCGGATTCCATTGATGCGAAATGTCCCGCCGCTTGGATTGATCTTCTCTTCCACCGTAATTGGCGGCAGGCGCGCTCCAGATTTGAAGAGGTCGTCAGCAAACGACCGTCTTCCTCATTTGCCCGGGCTGGTCTGGCGCTTTCGAGACTCGCGGACGGTAATGCTGATGAAGCGGTGGAATGCGCATGGGATGCATGGCGCCTGAACCCGCTGGTGCGCAGCCTCAGCGGCCTTTTATGCTGGTTCGTTTATTTGAGCGGCGATCACAAGCGTGTTCTCCACTTGACCGCGCAAATGACCTGCGCAAATGGGAACCGCTTTGAGACGTGTACTACGGAGGCGCTGGTTCTTGCCCAGGATCCATTCTCTGCAACAAACCTGACGCGACTGGAAGAGGCCGCGCAGGAACAACCGCAGAATCAGTTGTTGCAGGGAGTCCTGGGATACGTCTACGGGCAGATAGGCGAAGAAGCCAAGGCCCGGAACAAACAAGCGCAGCTTGTGAATTGGTCTGAAAACGCCAGAAGGAGCAAAGCCTACCCTTTGGCTTTGGTGTTCCTCGGGCTTCAAGATGAGCACGAAGCGATCTCATGGCTGGATGTGGCCTTTGCGGAAGGCTCTATCTGGAGTCTTGGATTCCGTTCCGATCCGATGTTGCGCAGCCTAAAGGGGCATCCCGCATTCGAGCGCCTGTTGAGCAAAATCGGTACGCCGAATCTGTATCGTGCACCGGAAATTCGAACTTCAGCGAGTGGAGTATTGCTTGGCAGTGCTCAAGTAGGTGAGAGTTCCTAATAATGATCTTCGTGCCCAGCTCCCCGCCCTTGATCAATTTACTTACCCGGTTTCACGCCTCGGGGTGTAAGCAGGCACTCCCACACATTCGAGGAGCGATTTGAGAGCGACGCAAGCGTGCGCAACCGAAAATTCCTCGTCAATTGCGAGTGTTTGGCGTGAATTGGCAGATGTCCACGCGTGTTGACGCTTTCCGAAATGGGAGCAGTGGCTTACTCTCATCTACAAGAAACTGCTCCGATCAAGGGCCTTGGGAGATTGAACTCGCACCAATACCGATGCGGTGAATGGAGCTGCGCCGGGTAAGGTAGGGCGAGTTAAAGCTGATCCCGGTGCTGTAAATGCTTCCTCAAGCGTCGGACGCTTTCGCAGTATGGGTGGGGATACGGGCTGACGGTTGGGGACTGGCTTGCTAAGTCAGCATGGCGAAGCCTTGCGTAAAATACGGGAACCGAGGTAATTATCGATTGTGATTTCGCGAGCGCAATTCGATGCGTCGAAGCCATGCACCGTACCCGCTCAGTCTGCGGATTCTGGCGAGCGCAAATGGTATGCGGTCTTCACGGTCCCTCAAAACGAAAAATCGGCCATGAAGCAGCTTGAACTGCGTGAAGTGGAAGCGTTTCTCCCGACCTACGAGACGTTCAAGATATGGAAGAATCGGCAGCGAGTTAAGACGATCTTGCCGCTGTTTCCAACCTATTTGTTTGTGAATATCGAGAAAAGTCAGCGCTCAAAGGTCCTGCAGTCCCCTGGGGTCATTCACATTGTGGGCAGCGGGCGTCAGGACGCATCCATTGCAGTTTCTGAAATAGAATTGCTTCGCTCAAGTGTTCAGGGGCGAAATGTTGAGCCTTATAGGGAACTCGTCGTAGGCAAGACGGTTCGTATAAAAAGAGGTTCTCTGGAGGGCGTCGAAGGCGTTCTTGTGAGAAAGGGAAACGGATTGCGCTTCGTCCTCAATATCAAGTTGATCAACCAGTTCGCTGCAATCGAAGTGGGTGCAGAAGATCTGGAACAAAATGCGAGTTAAGCGGCCGCGCCGGGATAAATCGATTCTTAAACAATATTCCTCATAATTGCCCAGCAATCGTTCTTCCGCCATCGGTTTTGTCTCCTACTGCTCCCCGCGCTGTTTACTTTTCGTAAAGCCACCGCAATGTCCCACCAAAAGTAAGTGACCCTGTAAACTCTCCGGGCACTGTCGCTCCAGGAGTGAAGATGCAAGTTCCCGTCAAAAATTCCACGCAAAAAGACGCTATCCTGGCCGCCGCCTCCCAACTGTTTGCACGCCAGGGATATCACGGGACAAGTACGCGCGAGATTGCGCGCCTTGCGGACGTGAGTGAGAACACGATCTTCCGTCACTTTGAGCGCAAGGAAGACCTCTTCTGGTCGGCATTGCGTTCTCGCTGTGCCGCGATCAAGCTGCGCCGCGACATGGTTGAGGGAATGTCAGAAGGAGTGGCTCTCGAGATAATCCTTCCTAAGATCATAGAGTTCCTCACAGACATTTTGAATTACTCTCCGGAACTACTCAGGCTTATTGCTGTGGCGATGCTGGAAATGCAGTGGAAAGCAGACTTGTTCTGCGATGAGTGTCTTGCGCCTGCATTCAGTGCAATCGGAAAGTACTTGGGGACCGTTGTGGCAAACGGGAGTGTGCGCAAGGTGGATCCGACGATGGTGACGGCAGCGATGACGACCATGGTTCTTGTCTATCCATGGCTCTCTCGTCTCACTTCCTCAGGTGAATCCAGATTTCCGGATAGCCGGGCGGCGGAGCGGGCATACACCGCTTTCTGGCTTGATGTGCTGGCGCCAAGACCAGGAATGCGCGAAAGCGAGCCGGGTCAAATTGGAAGTGGCTTTGGGCGTTAACATTGCGAATGTTATCAAGGACCATTTGCCGCCGGTCGTATCATCCTCAAATTTCGAAATGAGAAGAAACATTTCTGCAATGACGAAAAGGCTCGTTCTCCTGCTCTTGATCTCTGGCACAATGTGTGCTGCTCAATCAATGCTGGCCACCCCCGGGGCAGATGTTCAGCAGAATTCCGAAGAGATCCCAATGCCAAACGCGGCGAACACCCAGCAGCAGGGCAACGGCCAACGAGGAGATTATCAGCGTGGCGGCGTACCGGATTTGAGCCGCGGTACGAACGAGTTGCCTCAGCAGCCAAACACGGCCCTTCCAAATCAGTCCAATATGCGGTCGGCAAGGATAGTTGGTCCGCTGAGGACGAAATCCGAATTTCAGCAATATGCAGAAGACGCGACAGGCCGCCGGCTTCCGGTTTATGGAAGACTCTTATTTGATCAAGTCCCGACAACATTTGCTCCAGTAGAAAATGCGCCCGTACCTGCCGATTATGTGCTGGGTCCCGATGATCAATTGCTGATCCGAGCCTGGGGAAAGATCGAGCTCAACTCCCGTGTAACGATAGATCGCAATGGTCAAATTAACCTTCCCAGGGTCGGCACTGTGAATGTGGCCGGAATCCACTATTCTCAGGTGGAATCGTATCTCCGTTCCGCAATCGGTGCGCTATTCAAGGATTTCGACCTGAACGTCACTCTCGGACGGCTTCGTACCATCCAGATTTACGTTCTGGGTAATGCTCGCCAGCCAGGCGCGTACACGGTGAGTTCTCTTAGCACGCTCGTCGATGCGTTATTTTCGTCGGGTGGGCC
>Ga0207667_10005912_pt1 | contig 14900 bp, 17 predicted proteins | sample KBSCornC52_FD_184301 | JGI IMG/M metagenome (GOLD analysis project Ga0207667, IMG submission 184301) | Corn rhizosphere microbial communities from Kellogg Biological Station, Michigan, USA - KBS Corn C5-2 (SPAdes) (version 2) | ecosystem: Host-associated > Plants > Roots > Rhizosphere > Soil ... | reverse complement strand
TATCGCTCAGATGGTGATTGCTGCCGTGGAGCAGATAGACTGGGAGCCTGTGGAAGCTATCAATGAGACTGTCCGCAGCGCGGGCGGGTTTGGCCATACGGGAAAACAATAGATCTGTCCGCCTTGGGCGGAGCTATACCATCAACACTTAATTCTACTAATGCAAAAATTCCTAGCGGTCACCGTTGTGATAGTAGCGCTCATTGGAGGCATCGCGGGCTGCAGAAGCGCCAAAAAGATCCAGAAAGTAATTGCCGCTCCCAACGGCGCCCGGAAGGATACGGCGACAGCGGCTGTGCCTGTGGTCACACCTGAAGATCGTCATGCCGACAGCTTAAGGGTCATCCAGCAGACGGTGGATGGGCTTTTCAGAAATAAAATAGATTTTCAGACCTTCTCTGCCCGCATGAAAGTGCATTATGAAGGTAGTGATGGGAAGGACTATGAGTTCAACGCCTTTATCCATATAAAGAAGGACAGCATGATCTGGGTGTCCATCAATGCGGCCCTGGGCATCGAGGCCTTCCGGCTGCTGATCACTCCTGACAGCGTAAAGATCCTGGACAAGCTGAAGAAAATAGCCCGGCTGCGCAGTGTCAGCTTTCTACAGGAGGAGATGCACCTGCCTGTGGACTTCAGGACATTGCAGGACCTGCTGATGGGCAATCCTATCTATCTGGACACCACGAATATCCTCTTTTATAAAAAGGATGTGTCCGGCATATCCCTGCTCAGTGCGGGAGAGCTTTTCAAGAACTATCTGACCCTCAACAGCGACAATACCATACGTCACTGCAAGCTGGACGATGTGGACCCGATGCGGGCCCGTACCTGCGACCTTACCTATGGGGATTATGAACAACGGGATACGCTGCGATTCTCCACCTATCGTAAGATATCCGTGGCCGAGAAGACCAAGGTGGATATAGAATTTGGATACAAGCAGTATAAGTTTAACGAAAACTTAAGCTTTTCTTTTACCATTCCGAAAAATTACCGGCGGCGATAAGCGTTGTACTTATGTAAATTGATTAATTTGAGGATATGTTGAAAGCCTTACTGACGGGAGCTTTTTTACTGGTTATGACCGTTTTTTCCAGGGCGCAGGCGCCCACCCAAAGCCGTAGCGAGCTGGAGAAGGAACGCGCCGCCATTCAGAAGGAGATCGAGGATGTAAAAAGGAGCCTGGACGAGACCCATAAGAACAAGCGGGAAACGCTGGGGCAGCTGGCCCTTTTGCAACGCAGGCTCAAGTTAAGAGAGTCTGCCATCCGCAATATCAATGACCAGATCAATGTCATCCAGGGGGACATGAATGAGTCGTGGCGGGAGATATTAAAGCTGCGCCGGGAGCTGGATACCCTTCGGATACAATATGCCGAGAGCATCGTATTCGCCTATAAGAACAGAAGCAATTACGACTTCCTCAATTTTATCTTTTCCGCCACGAGCTTTAACGACGCGATCAAGCGTATACAGTACCTGAAGTCCTACCGGGCGTACCGGGAAGAGCGTGCGGAGAATATCCGCCGTACACAGGACCTGCTGCAGAGCAAGATCGACGGGTTGAAGATCACCCGGGTGGAGAAGGATGAGGCGTTGAAGAAGCAGAATAAAGAGCGCAGTATCCTGGAGGATGAGAAAAAAGAGAAGGATGCGGTAGTCTACCGGCTGAAGTCGCAGGAGAAGGAACTAAAGAAAGAGATGGCTGCCAAACAAAAGCAGGATCAAAAGCTGGCGAATGCCATTGCCGCAGCTATCAAGCGTGCCCGTGATGCGGCTATCAAGGAGGCCAAGGCCAAGAATGCCACCGCTGCCGAAAAGCCTGCCACAAAGCCCGTTGAGTCGGGGAGCGAAGGAGTGGCCTCGTTGAATACGATCAAGTCGGGCTCCAAGACGGTGTTCTCCTCCGATGCGGATATGCATCTTTCCGGGAATTTTGAAAAGAACAAGGGACATCTGCCCTGGCCGGTGTCGGGCACGGTGTCGATGGCCTTCGGTCCCCACGAATATATTAAGGGTATTATTCATAACAACCAGGGGGTTACCATTGATGTCACTGCGGGTGCGGCCGTAAAGGCGGTGTTCGAAGGGGTAGTTTCCAGTGTATTCAATGTGGGGGATGTCAGTGCGGTCATAATTCGTCATGGAAAATATTTCACCACGTATAGTAATTTGTCCACTGTCAGCGTTAGTAAGGGTGAGCAGGTGAAGACAGGTCAGATCATTGGCCGGGTGGGTGATATTGGGCAGCTGGAGTTTGTACTCTCTGATGAGAAGGATCATATGTTCGACCCGGAGAAATGGTTGATGAAGTAACGGACCTTGGGTTCGTTTGGGACTTTCGGCGACGCCGGTAGTCTTTCCCTCTTGTATGGTAAGAAATTCAATACGGACCACAGGTCCGGCGGCCGAAGGCCAATCTTTAATGGTGTGCCGGGGACGGATTAGTTTTTTTTATAAGACGTACCCGGCACTAGGTACAGCGCTACTGCTGGTGGCGGTTTTGTGTCTTTGTTCGACGGAGACCAGCGCGCAAAGCAAAGGCTCGCACAGGCGGAGCCATAAGGTGCATCATAAGACGGCGCATAGCGCAAGGACCGCCGCGGCGGGAACTGGAACCTCGTATGGAAGAAGGAAGCAGCTTGCTGTGAGCGTCACCTTTGAGAGGACCACCAGGGAAAGTGAGACGACCCGGGATTTGAACAAGACCGTCAATGAAGCTGATATGACCAGCGGGTATATGACAGGTGTGTTCCGTAAACAGAAGGGACGTTTGTCCTGGCCGGTGGATTCGAGGAATATCGCTACCAGCTTTGGATACCAGCGGTATGAGCTCAATCCGGGCGTATACAGGAACAATCTGGGTATCAATATCGCCATTGACAAGGATTCCTGTGTGCGGGTGGTTTATGACGGTGTCGTGGATGACGTTATGGATATCGGTGACGCCAAGGCGGTGATAGTAGCCCATGGCAAATACTTTTCCATTTATAGCGACCTGTCGATGTGCATTGTCGCCAAGGGGCAGGTGGTTTCCACGGGAGATGTGATTGGGCAGGTGGGTGAGACTGGACAGGTCGATTTCAGGATATTCGATCCGAACGATGTGTGGCAGGACCCGGAGAAATGGCTGGCGCGGGGTAAATAGCGACTTCACTACAATATAGTATATTAGCGCCCTTATCGCAAATGCATGCTGGTACGGCCGCTGCCAAAGACATTCAATCCTGACAACGAGATAACACCTCCCATCTACGTAGATCATTTTCTATTTTCCGAGATCCTGAAAAAGCCCTATCAATGTCCCGAGCATCCGTCCGGCATCGGACTATTGATCGCAGACAAAGGCAGCTGCCACTACTACGTCAATGGCATAAAGAATGAGATCCGGGATAATATGGTTTTCTTTGTCAACAGGGGTAGTACGCTGGCCATCAAGACTACGGAGGCGGGGGTGGCGCCCACGATGCTCTTTTTCAATTCGCAGCTGCCTGACCTGGTGCAGCATAGTCTTATTTATAGCGATGAGGTGCTGTTGGAGAATTTTGACAATCTTCCGTATGATTTTTCCTATTTGGAAAGAGTACATGTTGACACCGGCCTGCGGGATACCATTCTTTCCCTGATAGAGCTGGGCAGCAGCTGCTCATCCTTTGCCAATATCCAGGCTGATGTGGTGGTGAGGACTCTTTTTGAGAATCTTTTGAAGGCCAATCGGGAAGCGTATAAATACTCTCAAAATATACAGGCTGTCAAGGCTTCGACCCGGCTGGAGATCTTTCGGCGGGTGTCGCTGGCCAGGAACTGGATGGAGGAAAATTTCAATACACCCATCACACTGGAAGATATTGCCGCCATGGCGTCGATGAACAGCCAGCATTTTCTGCGCATGTTCAAGCAGGTGTACTGTATTACTCCGCACCAATACCTCATCGACCTGAAGCTTAAGAAAGCCAGGCATTTGCTGGAGTCCACCCGACTGACGATAAACGATATATGTCTGGCTGTGGGATTCGAGAGTGTGTTTTCGTTCAGCATACTGTATAAGAAGCGCTTTGGCCAGCCGCCCTCGCACCTGAGGAAGGGGGAACCTTCGTAGTGGCAAAGCCCGCCAGGCGGCGGGGTGAAAGACTGCCGGGGCTCCGATTGGAATTCTCAATTTTCGATAAATGGACCGGCGAGGGCGTGTATTAGCTTTGACTTAACGGACCGGAGGTTCGTTGTCCGACAGGGCAGACATTATCGTACAAATAAAATATATCAGATATGGCCACCACCACACACGATTTCAGCACATTCAAGCTTAGGGTCAATGTCAGGACCAGTGTCGAGAACGCTTTTCAGGCATGGGCGACCTCGGCAGGACAGCGATCCTGGTTCCTCGGTAAGACGATCTATACAGACCCGGAGGGCAGGGTCCGAGGCGACAATGAGATAGCCCAGGCGGGGGATAGCCACGCCATGTATTTCCCTTTCAATCTGAACGAGCCGATAGTAAGAGGGAAGGTGCTGAAGACAAATGGCAAGGACCTCTTCAGCTTCTCTTTTGCCAATGACATCCCTGTGACCATTACCATTTATAAGGAGCACGACGAAACAATCGTGGAGCTCATCGAGAGCAACCTGCCCACGGATGAAGGAGCGGTGGCCAGGCAATTCGTCTCGGACTCGAAGGGATGGGTATTTTATCTCACCAATCTGAAATCCACGCTGGAGGGCGGGCTCGACCTGCGCAATACCAATGAGGCTATCAAGAACGTGATCACGCACTGATCCAGAACGGACCGGAGGTTCGTTGTCGACAGGACAGACATTCGATCGCAAACTATAAAATTCCATTAATTATGCAACCTAAAAATTATCAAAACAGTATCACGGTGAATGTTACGCCCGGCGAAGCATATGAAGGCATCAAGGATGTCCGGGGCTGGTGGGCCAAAAAAGTAGAGGGGCGGAGCGAACAACGCTGGGATGTATTCACCACCCGATTTGGCGCAACCTTTGTCACGTTCGAGATCATGGAGGATATTCCCGGGAAGAAGATCGTGTGGGATGTGAGGGATTGCCACCTGCACTGGATCAGTGATAAAAAAGAGTGGAATGGCACGAGGGTGGTCTTCGAGATCGAGCCGGTGGGGGATCGTGCAAAGGTGACGATGACGCACGTGGGTTTGGTGCCCGGGGCGGAGTGCTATAATGATTGCGAGAATGGATGGAATGAGCATTTCGGGGAAAGCCTGGTCAAACATCTGACGGCGCATGAAGGGATGCCGGTGTGAAACTTCGGGGCCGTGGAGCCTTATGCGGGCCGGTGAACTTTCGGCGAGCCGGTGAACCTTTGGCGAGCCGGTGAACTTTCGGCAGGCCGGTGAGGCCTTCGAGCCAGGGAACCGTTGGTGATGACCAGACGTCCAACCTATGGCAAAAACCGATTGTACAAGGCTTCGTATTCCGGTACGATGGTATTGATATCAAACCGTTGCGCATGTGCGGCGGCGTTAGCCTTGAACTGCTGCAGCGTAGCATTGTTCTCCAGTATCTTTATAGCCTGTTCGCTCATACCTTGTACATCACCTATATTACTCAGATAGCCAGTAACCCCCTCGATAGCAATTTCAGGTAATCCTCCCGCATTGGTGGAAATGACGGGCACACCCGCGGCCATGGCCTCCAGGGCAGCGAGACCAAAGCTCTCATATTCGGAGGTGAGGAGAAAGAGGTCTGCTATGGCAAGGATGTCCTCCATCTGCTCCTGCCGGCCTACGAAGCGCATGTCCTCATAAACGCCCAGCTCGCGGCCAAGGTCTTCCGCTCCCGGCCTTTCGGGGCCGTCGCCTACGAAGAGTAGCTTGCTGGGGATCTGTTTCCGCACGATGTCGAAGATGCGTACGATGTCCTGTACCCTCTTCACCTTACGGAAGTTGGAGGCGTGCAGCAGTATCCTTTCGCCATTGGGTGCGATGACCTTGCGGAATGCATCCAGGGGTTTTTTGCGGAACCTCCGGGTGTCCACGAAGTTGTGTATGACACGGATCTCTTTTTCGATGGTGAAATTCCGATAGGTCTCATCCCGCAGGTTGCGGCTGACGGCGGTGATGGCGTCACTTTGATTGATGGAGAAAGCGACGACGGGGGCAAAGGTCTTGTCCCTTCCTACCAGGGTGATGTCGGTGCCGTGGAGGGTGGTGATGACGGGAATGCGTTTGCCTTGTGTCTCCACTATCTTTTTAGCCATATAGGCGGCGGAGGCATGGGGGATGGCATAGTGTACGTGAAGCAGGTCCAGCTGGTGATTCATGATCACGTCCACCATGGCGCTGGACAGGGCTGTTTCATAGGGAGGATAGTCGAAGAGCGGATAGGTGGTGACGCGGACCTCGTGGTAGAAGATATTGGCATTAAATTCGTTTAGCCGTACCGGTTGTTGGTAGGTAATAAAATGGACCTGGTGCCCTTTATCGGCCAGGGCTTTACCCAATTCTGTCGCTAAAACGCCGCTGCCGCCAAATGTAGGATAGCAAACAATTCCAATCCGCATATTTCCAGGTTAATTTAGTTAGACCGATCGTTGCCGGGCCGAAGGTAAATCAATTTGGTTGATGTAACTTTAGCGGAAAACTAACACAAATGGCTAATAAATTGTTGAGTGTTGGATTGGTTTTATTTATATGTATGGGCTTTGGGTCGAATGGACGGGGGCAGGGGCCAATGGATGGAGCATCGGCAGCCAATGCGCCGGTGAAGGGGATGGATCCCGAAGACTCGGCTTTTCTGCGGAAACTGGCGGATATCGTGCTGACGGATGGGAGGGCTTATGAGGATCTGCGGGTACTGACCAAGAAGGTAGGGGCTCGTCTATCGGGCAGTCCAGGTTATTATAAGGCGGAGCAATGGGGTTTGAAAGCCCTTACGGATGCGGGAGCGGACAAGGTTTGGATGCAGGAATGTATGGCGCCGCATTGGGTGAGAGGGGGAAAGGATTCGGCGGCCTATTTCCTACCGGCGCCGGCGCGAAGGACAGGTGGCAGCCAGAAGAAATGGACAGGCCTGGATGTCATTGCCCTGGGCAATTCGGAGGGTACGGGTCCCAAGGGCATTACGGCGACTGTCATGATGGTCAATAATTTCGACGAGCTGGAAGCGCATAAGAATGAAATAAAGGGGAAGATCGTATTTTACAATTATCACTTCAATTCCAAATTTGTAGAGACCTTCCGGGCCTATGGCGATGCGGTACGTTATAGGGTCTTTGGACCTTCTATGGCGGCCCGTTATGGGGCGGTGGCGGTGATCGTACGGTCCATGTCCCATTCGGTGGACAATAACCCGCATACGGGCGCGCTGATATACAACGACAGCTTCCCTAAGATTCCGGCTGTGGCGGTAGGTCTTCGGGATGCCGACAACCTGGCGGATGCTATCGAGAATGAGCACGCCTACGATGTAACGGTCTATCTTCGTACGCAGGCGCATATGCTGGCTGACACGCCGGCCCATAATATCATCGGCGAGCTGAAGGGCAGCGGACCTTCCAATCAATATATCACGGTGGGCGGTCACCTGGATTCCTGGGACCCTGCCGAAGGGGCGATGGATGACGGGACTGGTTGTGTGCAGTCCATCGAGGTCCTGCGGGCGCTAAAGGCGGCGGGATATGCCCCCAAACATACCATCCGGGCAGTGCTTTTTGCCAATGAGGAGAATGGGGGACGGGGTGGCGCAAAATATGCGGATGAGGCAAAGGCGAAGGGGGAGCAGCATTTGTTGGCCCTGGAGAGCGATGCGGGTGGATTTACGCCCCGCGCTTTCAGCCTGGCGCTGTCGGATGTGCAATTGGCGGCGGTACAACCCTGGATAAAGCTGCTGGAGCCGTACGGGGTCTATGAGCTTAACAAAGGTGGCGGGGGTTCGGATGTGGAGCCCATGGAAAAGCTGGGGGTAGTGGTGGGCGAGCTGAGGCCCGACTCACAGCGATATTTCGATTACCATCATACGCGGAATGACGTGCTGGAGGTGGTGAACAAGCGGGAGATGGAGCTGGGAGCATTCAATATGGCGGCATTGATCTATCTGGTAGACAAATATTGGTAGCAATTGAACTTTTCAAAAAGGTAGTCCAATTGCCCTCAAATCGCTAATGTCCGAGACCTTCGGAGGAGATCCGGGCCCTCGCTCCTCCTCGGTCGGAACCTTGCGGTTCCAGCCGACGAACCTCCGGTTCGTTCCGGATGGCCCCAGTAGGGACATGCCGGGCGCCTTGTAAAAATTCTTATATGAAAAGATTCCTTCTGATCGTCCTGGCGGTCATCGGTGTCGGCCTGATCATCTTTTTGTGGGCGCATTATTTCTACGTCTTTGGGGAGGGTATGAAGTCCGGCGAATTGAACTACGTGGTGAAGAAGGGCTGGCTTTTCAAGACTTATGAGGGCAAGCTGATACAGGCAGGATTTCGATCGAAGGCGCCGGGCTCGGTACAGTCGTATGAGTTCGAGTTTTCCGTTGTGGATCCGGCCATTGCGAATAAATTGATGGTAAGCAGCGGTAAGACGGTGCTGTTGCATTACAAGGAGTATGGAGGAGCTGTTGCCTGGAGGGGGTATAGTAATTTTGTGGTGGATAGTATTGTGTCTATTACGGATGTGGCGAAGTAGCCTAGCCGGCCATCAAACAAAAGATCGCTGGCCGCTTATGCAGGTCAGGGAGTCCTTTCTTCCATTCCTCCACGGTCTTTGTCCGGATGTACTCCTCCGGCGCAGTGAGGTCGGCTGCAATACAAAGTCGGGTAGCGGGACGGCAGGTCTGCAGGATCGTCTCCAGGAGCTGGTTGTTCCGGTAGGGGGTTTCAATAAATATTTCCGTGCATCGCAGCCGTTGGGATTCGGTCTCCAGGTCGCGGAGCGCTTTTATCCTGCCGGCGTTGTCCACGGGCAGATAGCCTAAGAAGCGGAACTGCTGTCCATTCATACCACTGGCCATCAAGGCAAGCAATATAGAGCTGGGGCCTACGAGGGGGCGGACAATGGCGCCTGCCTGGTGGGCGGCTTCCGTCAATAGCTGACCGGGATCGGCCACTCCGGGACATCCGGCCTCGCTGATGATACCAATGGTCTTTCCTTCTTTTAGCTGCTGGCGAAAGAGGGCTTTTACCTCTTCTTCGGCCTTATGTATAGGGTGCCATGCATAGTTATCGATGACCATTTCCTTCCACCATGCTTTTAAATACCGGCGGGCGCTGCGCTCGTTCTCCACGAAAAAGACCTGGCATGCTTTTACTGCATCCAGTATATAGGGAGGAAGTGGCGTCAGTTCATGTTCGTGCAGCCAGGCGGGAATGAGATATACGGTGGCAGGTCCGGCCGGACCGGAGGGGTGGGACGAATATGTGGAGGGGGCATGCATAGCTGCTATTCCAGATTTTGGTGATACAGGCTAATGGTAGCGGCAATCACGGCATAGGCAGGGGCCAGCACCCAGCCCAGGACGGGGACAAAGTGCATCCCATAAAACACCAGCCCATTTCCGATAGCCAGTCCTTTGTGCTGGCTGATATAGGAGATGGTGGCAGATTGGGTGAGATTATGCCGCTGACAGCTATAGTCCAGCATGGAAAACCCATAGTAATAGCTTTCTACAAAAGTAGAAATGACGGGGGTGATCCAGCCTGCCAGGGGTATAAAAGAGAGGATAAGAATGGATATGGTATATACCGTCTGCCAAAGGCTGTTGCGGATGGCCAGCCGGATGCCTCTGCGCATATCGTGCAGCACCGACTCCATCTGAAAACTGTATTCCTTGCCATTGATCAGCGCCTCTGTCCTTTGGCTGAGATAGGCAAAGATGGGGGAACCAATGATGAGGAACAAATATTTGAACAGAGAAAAATAAAAGAACAGCAGCACGAGCCGCACCATCATCTCCCCCATCATGAATAAGTAGCTAAGGGCAGCGCTTTGCTGACGATGCAGCCATCTTCCGATGCCGGCAAACTGACTGAGCCAGGTGACGGCGGTGCTGGAGGATTCTATAAAGAAATACATGCCTACGCAGAAAAGGAGGGTATAGAGTATACCGGGTATAAGGATCCATTTCCACAATTTGTGCTTAGTGATAAAGTGATGGGCCTTAGCGTAGGACTGGAAAGCTATGATTATTTCCTTAAGCAAAATGAGAAGCTTTTGTATTTTTAATGACCTTCAAACTTAAAATATATTTGGTGAGAGCCCTAAAAAAAATGGATAAACTGGATAATTCTTTCTACGCCCGCCCGGATGTTGTAAAGATTTCGCGCGAACTACTGGGCAAGGTGCTGGTGACGGAGTTCGACGGCAAACTGACCTCGGGGAGGATCGTGGAGGTGGAGGCATACAATGGAGTGGTGGATCGCGCGTCCCATGCGTACTCCGGCAGAAGGACCCGCCGGACGGAGGTGATGTACCGGGAAGGGGGAACCGCCTATGTATATCTCATTTATGGGATACACCACCTTTTCAATGTGGTGACCAATAAGGAAGATATTCCTCATGCCATTCTGGTACGGGCATTGGAGCCCCTGGAGGGTATTCCCGTCATGCTAAAAAGGACGGGCAAGGCTCATTTGGATCATTCCCTGACCCGTGGACCGGGCAATCTTTCCAAAGCCATGGGACTGGCGACCCTGCATACGGGCTATTCATTGTACGAAGGAGAAATATACATAGGCGATGACGGCTATCGGCCCCGCAAAACCGAAATCATCGCCACCCCGCGTATCGGCGTAGATTATGCGGGTGAGGATGCGGCGCTGCCGTACAGATTTTATCTGAAAGGCAACCCTTATGTCAGTGGAAAGAAAAATAAAAATTATGAAAATATTTCAACGATCGTTGACCTTAAGAGAGCGAAAAAGAGGATTTCATCTCATCACAAGAGAGGTGCTGGAGGCGATGCCTGAGATCCGGCAGATACAAAAAGGCATGTGTCAGGTATTCATTCAGCATACATCCGCCTCGCTCACCATCAATGAGAATGCCGACCCTACGGTCCGGATGGACTTCGAGACCTTTTTTAACAAGGTGGCGCCGGAGAATGATCCCGACTATCGGCATAATGACGAAGGCCCGGATGATATGCCTGCCCATTTAAAGGCGGCCATGCTCGGCTGCTCGGTGCTGATACCTGTTGCAAATGGCGAACCGGCCCTGGGGACCTGGCAGGGTATTTATCTCTGTGAACACCGCAACAGAGGCGGCGCGAGGGATCTGGTGATCACGTGCTGGGGGGAATAACCTTCTCGTACCGATATTTCCCTTTGATGTGGTAATTCAGGTATTCTCCCTTCGAAGGAGCGGCCTTCATCTCGTCGTAGACTTCCTGGGGCACTTTCTTGTAGTCATATACCATCCCCGATACGAATACGATCCGGAGGACGTGTTTTTTTGCGTCATAATGCATCCTGTTTACGACAGAGGAAGGCATACAGGTGGCAGTGCGCAATTGTAATGCCAGGGGTGGTCCTGTCTGTGGCGGTGACCCTGGGCGAACTGACGGGGCTCCTTGGGCTGCCTTTTTAGAACCTTGGACAGGGTACGGCGTGGTGGCCGTCGGATGGCTTTTTGATATAAATAAGCGAGATCTCGATGCCGCCGCGGCTTTGAGAGGCGGTCTTTAAAGAAGATACGTTGACATCATAGGTGACGCCGAGACTGAAGTTGCCATAATCAAGTCCTACATAGGGTATGATGGCGTCCGTCACGTTGCTGAATCGTCCCCAGGCTCCTGCATAAAAGTTGACAGGGTAGGATTCATCCTGTGTGGCGCTGACGGCCCATGCGCCGCCGAAAACCAGCTCGTGCGCCCCTGCCTGTGTATTATAAAGGCCGCTGAGGTAGATAGTGCTGGGAGAGCCTGCTACGGGGAAGTAAGCGCCCGCATGACCGGTGTAGCGAACGGGGATATTGATGGTATCGACGCCGAGGAAGGATTCCTTTGGCCTGTTCAAATGGTAGGCGGAAGCGCCGAAATAGTAGTTGTTATTCCCGTTGGTAGATCCATTAAACAATACGCCCAGGTTCATATCGAAATAGTGTACACTGATGTATTGTGAATTGATCTGTTCTGTGGGGGATCTTAGCCAGGTGCCGTCCAGCTGCAGTCCATCTTCGAAGGTGAGCTTGGTGCCGTCCAGGCTTCTGTTACCATAGGTGCCCTGGAATCCGACCCCTATCTGCTGGAGGCCGTCTTCGTCCAGGCTTTTGTGGTAAGCGGTGGAGAAGCCTATGAAATTGCTGTTGAGGACGCCGCTGGCGGTACGGTCCGTCATTGCCATGAGGCCGATGCCCCAGGTATCGTTGTCCGGGAGCTTGTTACGGAGAATGGGTGCGTCGAGCGATATAGTCGAAGTAATAAAAGCATTGTTGATGGTAGGCCACTGGTTGCGGTAGTTGCCGGCAACCCGTAAAACGCCGTTGAATTTCCCCGTGAGTGCGGGATTGAGGGTTAGCGGAGAGGCGAAGAACTGGGAGAATCCGGGGTCCTGGGCTTGCAGCGTCCCGGCGGCGAGGATAAGGCCCATGGTTAAAAGCAGGCATGCTCTGCTGGTGCGGAGGTATATTGCTTGTCGGCGCTGGAACAACATCGTTTTCATAAAACAGTTAAGGTCTCTCGTTTACAATTGGGTGCGACACCGGCGGCGGCCCGTGTGCTCAATTCAGGAACCGCTGGAAGCGGTTCATCGGAGGAACAGACATCTATATTAGACGGCGAAATCTTTCCAACGGTTGGCTTTAATAGGTATAGAGTTCGAAAAATAGCATAAATATTCGGCAATAACAAGTTTACATCTGGACTTTGGCGCCAAAAGCGAGGTCACCGGCGTCGCCCAGGCCGGGGACGATGTAACCCTTGGCTGTCAATTCATCATCGATGGCGCCGCACCAGATCTTGCAGTTGGGTTCGCTGCGCAGGACGTATTCTATTCCAACGGTGCAGGCGATAGCGACGACTACATGTATTTCGGAGGGATGGCCTTCTTCCCGGAGGAATTGGATGGTCTTGACCAGCGAGGCGCCGGTGGCGAGCATGGGGTCGGAGACGATGACAACGCGGCCTTCCAGCTCGGGGCAGGATACATAGTCCAGGCTGATCTCGAAGCTTCCGTCCCGTTGGTGTTTGCGATAGGCGGAGATAAAAGCGTTATCCGCCCGGTCGAAATAGTTTAGGATGCCCTGGTGGAGGGGGAGGCCGGCGCGGAGGATGGTAGCAGCTACCGGCTGGTCTTTCAGTACTTTACATATGGCGGTGCCAAGGGGTGTCTGCACTTCTTTTTCTTCGAAGGCGAGACCCTTGCTGATCTCGTAGGCAGCCACTTCCCCGATGCGTTCCAGGTTGCGGCGGAAGCGCATCCTGTCTTTTTGGATGTCTTCATCGCGGATCTCGCTGATCCAGTTGCATAAAAGGGAATACTCTTCGCTTAAGTTGACGACCATATGAAAAATTGGGTTTTGTCCCGTACTGGGATTTGGTTGGGCAAACCTACGCTAAAATTGGGAGAATTGGGCCGGGACATGATGGCCGGGAGCGGGTCGGCGAGTAGTCGGAGAACTGGACATGACGGGCCGGGCAAGCTGCCGGGGGCTGCTGCTGCCAGGGGAGCGGGCGGGGGATGTGCCAGGGGGTGCGCCAGGCGTCTGGGCTGATTGAAGAGGATGACCCGGGGATTGAATGGAGAGAGGGATTGGCTGGCGTTTAGGAAGGAGGGGTGAAGGGTTTTGTAGAGAAAGAAACTTTTTATATTTTTGTAATGGAGGCTTTGCCGGGCAACTGGCATTGCCTTTTTCTTTTCTATACTATTGCGACGCTCCAGATCATATATTGTTTGTTTGGATTGATTTTCCTGAGAGTGCAGTAACGCATTGGCTTGATCAGTTCGAGATAATTATTCAATTCTTCGCGCGGATCTTTGTTTAATTTTCCTACCCTGAAATTCCAAGACATGATATAAGCGACAAAGTCAACGACCTGTATACCTGTGGTCAGATCACTATGTACAAAAAATGGTTCAGGGATGATCCTGCCGGCCCTTCGCCGGCCTTTGGATGTCATCTTAAAATATCTGTCCATTTGACCCAACAATAAATGACTTGCTGATTTATCCAGTTCATCAAAGACAACTATTCCTCTTGGTTCGGACTGCCTGTCTTCCAGAAAATAGTAAAATCTTTCAAATAGACAGATATAGTCTTTCCGTAACATGCCTTTGTCGGCAGGTATTGACCTCTCGTCATATATGATCGAGGCAAATATTTTGTATTTATATAGATGACACAATTCCAAAAGCTTTTTGACATAGTCAAGCTTTGCCTGAGCGAGAGCTGTAAGCTGCTGTTTTGTTACCCGGGCGCCGTCATTCAAAGCTTTTTTGGCCAGGGTGGCTCTGTCTTCAAGTGCGATGGGAGGCATCTGATCTGCCAGGCGAAACGTTTTCCTATTTAAAAACGTTCTTGCTTTTATCTCATTAGTTCCTTCGCTGTATTTTCTGCCAAAACAGTGTAGTTCCAGTAAATGTGCTTCCTTGATAAAACTCCACAGATATTTATCTTCAATAGCAATTCCGGCGAGCACTTCATAAGGGGAATCATGATGATCCTGGCCACTCTCATCGATAAATAGGAAAAAGGCCATAGAATGGTATTTCTGCAAAATACTAAAAAATATAGTATAAATATACTAAATAAATTGGCTTTTTGAGCTCTACCTTTGCCGCCTTATGGTCTACAAAGTCATTGGTCTTATGAGCGGCAGCTCCCTGGATGGATTGGACATCGTCTATGTTCATTTGCAGGAAGGGGTCTCTTCTATAAAAGACAGTCCCCGCAAATGGGAGTTTTCCATATTACATGCTGCCTGCTATCCCTATTCAG
>Ga0207667_10005910_pt1 | contig 14906 bp, 17 predicted proteins | sample KBSCornC52_FD_184301 | JGI IMG/M metagenome (GOLD analysis project Ga0207667, IMG submission 184301) | Corn rhizosphere microbial communities from Kellogg Biological Station, Michigan, USA - KBS Corn C5-2 (SPAdes) (version 2) | ecosystem: Host-associated > Plants > Roots > Rhizosphere > Soil ... | reverse complement strand
GCGGCCCGTCGGTCAGTTGACTGCCCGCGCCTGCATCGACCGGTCCGGCGCGTCCTGACTGGCCCGCGAGGGACGGTCGATGGTGGCTGCGGCCGGACCGCGGCCGGCGAGGGTGTAGACGTCGGCGTCCGGCGAGGCGAGGTCGGGCAGGTCGACGCGGAACCACACCGCCTTGCCGTCGGCGAGACCGCGCACGCCCCAGTCACGGCTGACGGCGGCCACGATCTGCAGCCCACGGCCGGAGGTCGCCAGCGGGTCCGTCCGGCCGACCTCGGCCGGCCGGTGCAGGGTGGGCTCGAAGTCGCGCACCTCGACGTACAGCCGGCCATCGACCCGGAGCCGCAGCTCGACGTCGGTCCGGGCGTGCCGGACCGCGTTCGTGATCAGCTCGCTCACGCCGAGCTGCACCTCGTCGGCCAGCCGCCGCAGGCCCCACTCGGCCAGCACGTCGCGGGCGAACTGCCGGCCCGTACGCACGCTCATCAGCTCCGGCGGCAGGCGCAGGCTGCGCTCACGTGCCGTCATGGCGTTCCCCCGAACAAGCCGTCCCGTCGGTTCGCCGACACCGCCGCCTCCGCGCGCAGCGTCGCCGCGGCCGCCCGCGTGGGAGCCGCCCGGCGGGCCGCGTCCACGGTGGCGTACTGCGGGAACGTGTCGGCCAACCCGCAGATGTCGATCACCCGCGCGATCACGTGGTGGGTGTAGACCAGCCGCAGCCAGCCCTCGGGGCCGACGCGGCGATGGGCGAGCACGAGGGCGCGCACCACCGAGGAGTCGATGAAGGTCACGTTGGTCAGGTCCAGCACCAGCCGGGACGCCCCGTCACCGAGGGCGGCGTCGATCGTCTCGGACCACTGCGCATCGGCGACGTCCAGCTCGCCGGAGAGGGCGACGACGACGACACCATCGTCCGGGCACAGTTCCATCGCTTCCGAATGCGTCCTCTCCGTTCCCGGCCGTCCTACCCAGGATCGCCGGGTTCTGAACGGAGACCGGTCAGGACGGCGGCAGCAGGGCGGCGTAGTCGAGCGGGATCTGCGCGCGCACCTCGTCGAGCACGCCCATGATCGCCAGCGTCTCGTCCAGGGGCAGCAACGGGCTCTCGGTCAGCCCGGCCCGCAGGCAGCGGTTGACCTCGGCCGCCTCGTACTGCATGCCGCGTCCGTCGGGCGGCGAGGTGAACGTCTCGAGCACCTCGCCGGAGCGGCTCACGACGCGGAACGACGTCGGCACGTAGAACACGCCGTCGACCTCGATGCGGGCCTCCGTGCCGTAGATCGCCGCCGGATTGCCGGACGCGGCCGCCAGCGTCGTGGTGAGCACGGCGTGCGCCCCCGAGTCGTAGCGCAGGATCATCGAGGTCGTCCCGTCCACCCCGGTGAACGCGGGGGTGGAGACGGCGGTGACCGCCGCCGGCGCCCCGAAGACGAAGTGCGCGAACGACACCGGGTAGATGCCGAGGTCCAGCAACGCACCGCCGCCGAGGGCCGGCGCGAACAGGCGGTGGGCGGCGTCCTCGGCGAACCACTGCCCGTGCTCGGCCATGAGGTAGACCAGCTCGCCGAGCGTCCCCGCGGCGAGGATCTCGCGGATGCGCGCGACGTGCGGCAGGAACCGCGTCCACATCGCCTCCATCAGGAACACGCCATTGGCCCGCGCCGCGTCGACCATGCGCTGCGCCTCGGCGCGGTCCATCGCGAACGGCTTCTCGCACAGCACGGCCTTGCCCCGCTCGAGGGCGGTGATGGTCGCTGCGGCGTGCCCCGGGTGCGGCGGTGACACGTACACGGCGTCGACGTCCGGGTCGGCGGCCAGCTCGGCGTACGAGCCGTAGGCGCGGGGGGCGTCGAACTCGGCCGCGAAGGCCTCGGCGGTCTCCTGCGCGCGGGAGCCCACCGCGACCAGCTCGGCGTCGGGCAGCAGGCGGAGGTCGCGGGCGAAGGCGCGGGCGATGCCGCCGGTAGCCATGAGGCCCCAGCGGATGGGAGTCGTCATGACGCGAGGCTAGGGCAACTCGACCGTCTGCCGCCGATGCAGCTCACGCAGCGCGGCCTCGAGCACCGGCGCCACGGGGCGGCCGCCGAGCAGCTCGGCGACGAGCAGCAGCCCGTTCGGCAGGACGGCCGGCACCGGCGCGCCGTCCTCCTCCAAGCTCACGCCGAGCGTGCCGGCCAGCGCCCGCAGCAGGGCGTCCTCGTCGAGCGCGGGGCACCACGCGAACCGAACGGTGCAGCGGCGCAGCAGCTCGCCGGCGTCGGCGGCGTCCAACCCGTCCGGGTAGGCGCGCTCGAGCAGGGCGCCGGCGAGGTCGCCGAGCACGCTGGCCAGCGGTTCGCGATCGACGCGGACGAGCCGGCCCAACGCCTCGGCGAAACCGTCGGCGTCGCTTGCGGCGGCGGCGGTCACGGCGTCGTCGACGGCGCTCGCCAGCAGCCGCACCGGCACCGGCCAGTCGCGATAGCTCGTCACGCGGTCATGCTGGCACGGGCGGGCGACATTGCCCCACACCCCGTCGACGCGGTGTGATCGGGGTTCAATCCCCTTCCGCACCGGAGGTTCCCGTGGCCGATCACGTCTACCGCGTCACCGAGATCGTCGGCAGCTCGCCGGAGAGCGTTCAGCAGGCCATCCGCAACGGGGTGCGCCGGGCCGGCCAGACGCTGCGCAACGTCGAGTGGTTCGAGGTCACCGAGATCCGCGGCCAGGTGGTCGACGGCGACGTCGCCCACTTCCAGGTCGGGATGAAGGTCGGGTTCCGGCTGGAGGACGGTGACTGACTCCTCGATTCGCTCAGCGCAGTACCGGCAGCGTCACGAACCGGTAGCCACGGTCGAGCAGGGTGGGGACGACCCGCTTGAGCGCGGCGTAGGTCTGCGAACGGTCGCCGCCGCCGTCGTGGCACAGGATGATGTCGTGCCGCCGGGCGGTCAGCATCGTCGACTCGATCGCGGCCGTTCCCGGCAGTGACCAGTCGCGCGGGTCGACGTCCCAGCCCAGCGGCGCGAGCCGCTGCCGGTCGAGTTCGGCGAGCAGCCGCGGTCCCCACACCCCACCGGGGGCGCGGAACAGCGTCGGCGCGTGCCCGGTGGCCGCGTGGATCGCGGCCGAGGTGCGGCCGATCTCGGCGCGGATGTCGGCGAGCGGCCGGGTCTCGAGGGCCTCGTCGTGCGTCCAGGTGTGGTTGGCGATCGCGTGGCCGTGCGCCGCTACCGCGCGGACGATCTTCCGGTGCGCCGCCACCTGGCGGCCGATCATGCAGAACGTCGCCGGGACGTCGTAGTGCGCGAGCAGGCGCAGGTACTTCGGCGTCCACTCCGGGTCGGGACCGTCGTCGATCGTCAGCATGATCGCGCGGTGTGGCAGGGAGATCCGCCGGTCGTGGCGCAGGACGTCGTCGAGGCCGTAGATCGGCGCCGTCCACCGGTGGCGCGGGTGCGGCGCGGGGCGCGCCGCCGTTCCCGCAACGGGCTCCGCCGCCCTCGCAACGGGCTCGGCCGACGCGAGCGCGGCGACCGGCGCTGATCGGGCTCCGGCCACCCGTCCCTCGGCGCCGCTCGGCCGGGCGGCCCACCCGAGTTCGGCCGCGCCGGCCAACCCGGCGAGCCCGGCGATCAGCACCCCGCGGCGCGACACGGTCCGGCGCAGCGGCGATCGGGCCGCCACCACCGTCGTCCTCGACCAGCGCTCCGTCATGACCCCTCCCACTTCCCCATCGGCGTCCTTCACCCGGAAGACAGCGACCGGCGCCGGTTCCGTTGCAGCCGCGGGCCGGCAATACGCTCGGGTCATGGCGCGCGTGGCGGTTACGGGCAGCAGCGGCAAGCTGGGCCGGGCGGTGGTGGACGACCTCGTGACGCACGGTTGGGACGTGGTCGCGTTGGACCGCGTGCCGTCCCTCCGCACCGACGTCAGCTCGACGGTCGTCGACCTCACCGACTTCGGGCAGGCCGCCGAGGCGCTCAGCGCGGTCGACGACCGGCACGACGGCGTGGACGCCCTCGTCCACCTGGCGGCGATCCCGGCGCCGGGGCTGCGGACCAACGCCGCGACGTTCGCGAACAACGTCACCGCGTCGTACAACGTGTACTCGGCGGCACTGCGTGCGGGCGTCCGCACGATCGTCTGGGCCTCGAGCGAGACCGTGCTCGGGCTGCCGTTCGAGGAACCGCCGCCGTACGTGCCGGTCGACGAGCAGTACCCGCCGCGACCGAACAGCACCTACTCGCTGGTCAAGACGCTCGAGGAGGAGCTGGCCCGGCAGCTGTGCCGCTGGCATCCGGACCTGTCGATGGTCGGGCTGCGGTTCAGCAACGTGATGTACCCGGAGGACTACGCGGCGTTTCCCGCATTCGACGCCGACGCGCGGGCCCGGTCGTGGAACCTCTGGGGCTACATCGACGCTCGGGACGGCGCGCAGGCCGTGCGGCGCGCGCTCGGGTACGGCGAGCCGGGGGCGGACGTGTTCATCATCGCGAACGCCGACACCGTGATGACCCGGCCGAACGAACAGCTGCTCGCCGAGGTGTTCCCCGGCGTCCCGCTCGCCCGGCCGGTCGGCCCGCACGAGACGTTGCTGTCGATCGACAAGGCCCGCCGCGTGCTCGGCTACGAGCCGCAGCACTCCTGGCGGGACGAGCTCGCGGGCGGGCCGGGCTGACCGACCGCGCGACGAGCCGGCCCAAGCTCAGCCCCTTCTTATGAAAGCGCTTTTGGCGTAATCTGCCCGGCGTATCGAGCCCCAGCGTCGGGAGCCACTCATGCGCATTCGTCCGCTCATCGCCCTGTTGTCCGCCACCACCGCGGCCGCCGGCCTGATCGTGGCCGCGCCGTCCGGCGCGGCGGCCGCCGACTCGGGCGGGCGGGTCATCACGGTCGCGGGCGACCTGCAGAGCGAGCTCGGCTGCCCGGCCGACTGGCAACCCGCGTGCGCGGCGTCCGAGCTCGCGCCGGTCGGGCCGGGCCAGTACGCGGCGACGTTCACGCTGCCGGCCGGCTCGTACCAGTTCAAGGTCACCGTGAACGGCAGCTGGGACGAGAACTACGGCGCGGACGGCGCGAAGGACGGCGCCAACATCCCGCTCGTGCTCGGCGGGACGGCCCGCCTGGCGTTCGCCTACGACGACACCAGCCACCGGGTGTCGGTGGCCCCGACCGACCTGCCCGGTCCGGCGACGCGGGCCGACGCCGCGCTGGCCGGCGACTCGCTGCGCCAGCCGCTCACGCACGAGCAGTTCTACTTCGTGATGACCGACCGCTTCGCCAACGGCGACCCCGGCAACGACCAAGGCGGCCTCACCGGCGGCCGGCTGGTCACCGGGTACGACCCGACGCACAAGGGCTTCTACCACGGCGGCGACCTGAAGGGCCTGATCGGCAAGCTCGACTACATCAAGGACCTCGGCACGACCGCGATCTGGCTGACGCCCTCGTTCGTCAACAAGCCGGTGCAGGGTCCGCCCGGCCAGGAGACGGCCGGCTACCACGGCTACTGGATCACCGACTTCACGCACATCGACCCGCACCTGGGCTCGAACCAGGACATGAAGAACCTCATCTCGGCCGCGCACCGGAAGGGCATGAAGGTCTTCTTCGACATCATCACCAACCACACGGCGGACGTGATCGACTACGCGCAGAAGCAGTACTCGTACATCAGCAAGTCGGCCGTCCCGTACAAGGACGCGAACGGCAACGTCTTCGACGACCGCGACTACGTGAACCAGCCGTTCCCGCCGATGAACGCGCAGTCGTTCCCGTACACGCCGGTGTTCGACAAGCCGTCGGACGCGACGGCGAAGACGCCCGCGTGGCTCAACGACGTGACGCTGTACCACAACCGCGGTGACTCGACCTACGCCGGCGAGTCGGCGACGTACGGCGACTTCTCCGGCCTGGACGACCTGTTCACCGAGCGGCCTGAGGTGCTGCACGGCATGGAGGACATCTACCGGGCGTGGGTCGACCTCGGCATCGACGGCTTCCGCATCGACACCGCCAAGCACGTCAACACCGAGTTCTGGCAACAGTTCTCGCCGGCCATGCTGGACGAGGCCCACGCGATCGGCACGAAGAAGTTCTTCATGTTCGGCGAGGTCTTCGACGCCGACCCGGCCTTCCAGAGCATCTACTCGACGACGGCCAAGCTGCCGGCGACGCTCGACTTCGGCTTCCAGCAGAACGCGGTCGCGGTCGCGAACGGCGGCGCGACGACGTACCTGTCGAAGCTGTACGCCGGTGACGACTACTACACCGACACCGACTCGAACGCCTACGACCTGCCGACGTTCCTCGGCAACCACGACATGGGCCGCATCGGGCACTTCGTGAACGGCTCCCTGGCCCGGGACGAGTTCGCGCACGCGCTGATGTACACGCTGCGCGGTCAGCCGGTGATCTACTACGGCGACGAGCAGGGCTTCATCGGCGACGGCGGCGACCAGGACGCGCGGCAGGACATGTTCGCCAGCCAGGTCGCGAGCTACAACGACGACCCGATGATCGCCGCGGCCACGGGCAGCCGTGACCGCTACGACCGCACCGCGACGATGTACCGCTACCTGCAGCGGCTGTCGGCGCTGCGCAAGGCCTACCCGGCCCTGGCCGACGGCGCGCAGACCACGCGCTTCGCCAGCGACTCGGCCGGCATCTTCGCGGTCAGCCGGGTTTCCCGGCAGGAGGGCGTCGAGTACCTGGTCGTCGCGAACAACGCCGAGACGGCCAAGACGGCGACGTTCGACACGTACACGCCGCGGGCGCCGTTCGGCCAGTTGTTCGGCGGCCACGGCCGGCTGTTCTCCGGCCGGCACGGCCAGGTGACCGTGACGGTGCCGCCGCTGTCGGTCGCGGTGTACCGCGCGTACCGTCCCGTCCCGCGCAGCTGGTCGGCGCCGGCCGGGTTCTTCGCCTCGCCGTCGGCCGGTGGCGTGCTCGCGAACCGCGCCGAGATCCGGGCGGCGGTGCCGGCCGACACCCCCGTCCAGGTGTCGTTCGCCTACCGCGTGGCCGGGACGTCCCAGTGGCAGCGGCTCGGCACCGACGACAACGCGCCGTACCGCGTCTTCCACGACGTGAGCGGGCTGGCCAAGGGCACGTTGGTCGAGTACCGCACGGTGATCAAGGACAACGCCGGGCACCTGTCGGCGGCGTCGACGTACGGCGTCGTCGGGGACGCCCCCAAGCCGGTCGGCGGCGGCGTCGGTGACGTCACCCAACCATCGGCGGTGAGCGTGCCGGGCACGTTGAACTCCGAGATGGGCTGCGCGGCCGACTGGGATCCGGCCTGCCCGCAGGACCAGCTCAGCCTCGACCCGAACGACAAGATCTGGAAGGGCACGTTCACGCTGCCGGCCGGCACCTACTCGTACAAGACGGCGATCAACAAGACGTGGGACGAGAACTACGGCGCCGGTGGTGTGCCGAACGGCGCGAACATCGACCTGGTCTCCGACGGTTCGCCGATCACGTTCTTCTACGACCACCGCACGCACTTCGTGACCTCGACTGCACAGGGGCCGATCGTCGTGGCGGCCGGATCGTTCCAGTCGGAGATGGGCTGCGCCGCCGACTGGGATCCGGCGTGCATGCGCTCGTGGCTGCAGGATCCGGACGGCGACGGCACGTACACGCTGTCGACCACCCAGATCCCGCCCGGCAGCTACGAGGTGAAGGCGGCGGTGGGTCGCAGCTGGGACGTGAACTACGGCGCCGGCGGTGTGCCCGGCGGCGCGAACATCCCGTTCACCGTGCCGGACACGGCGGGCGTGGTCACCACGTTCAGCTTCGACGGGACCTCGCACGTCCTGACCATCACGACCGCGTCCCCCGGCGCGAAACCCGACCTGTCGGTCGCGGCCGCGTACTGGATCGACAGCCGCACGATCGCCTACCCGCTCAACCGGTTGCCGGCCGGCGTCGATCCGGCGTGGCTGCGGTTCCGGCTGCACTGGGGCACCCTGGCCGTCGACGCGACGTCCCTCGGCGGTCAGTACGCGCTGCTGCGGGCCGTGCCGGGCGGCCCCGATGGTTACGTGGCGCTGCGGCTCGACCGGCGCACCGCGCGGCATCGAGGGGAGATCCTCGCCGCGCCGATGGCGGCGATCGGCGTGTACGACGATGCCGACCGGCTGCTCGACGCGACCAGCGTCAAGCCACCCAGCTGATGCCCGAGCGCGGGCGCCGGTCCCGGCCGGTGCCCGCGTCGTAGGCGTCGGCGTTCCAGCCGCCGTACGGCTGCCGGTACTCGATCTCCGGCCAGGTCGTCACGAACATCAAGGGATCGCCGCGGTGCCGCCACCAGCGGCGTAGGCGGACGAGCGCGACGACGAGCAGGATCAGTCCGAAGAAGATGACCGGTGCGAGCATCGCCACTCCCCTCGACGGTGACTCACCGTACGCGCGATCGCGGGGACGAAACCACCTCAAGCATCGCGCGTCGGCGCCGATCATGATCGGCGACCGGTACCGGAGCGAGGCGGCGGAGGATCGTGCCCGAATCGACGTCCCGTCGCGACCAGCGGCGACGCTCGGCCGCGATTACCCCGCTGGCGTGCGTCCTGCTCGCCGTCGCGCTGGTCATCGGCGGCGAGCTGTACTCGCTCGACCGACCGTCGCCGACCCCGGTGGCGACGCGCGGCTGCATGTCCGACGGGCGACGCCTTTCGGTGCTCATGGTCGGCAACAGCTACACCGCCAGCAACGACCTGCCGTCGATGGTGGCCGCGATCCTGTGCAAGAGCGGCCTGGCCACCAGCCTCCGGGTGGACGTGCAGGGGCTGGGCGGCACACTCGCCGACTGGGCGGCGCGCGGCGGTGCCCGGGCCCTCGCCGGTTACGACCTCGTCGTCCTCCAGGACCAGAGCCAGGTGCCGTCCTTCGGCGAGGACAACGACGCCTACCTGTCGACGCTCGACGCGCTGGGCCCGTTGGGTCACGCGGCCGAGGTGGCGAAGAGCCGGCTCGTGCTGTTCCAGACGTGGGGTCATCGCCACGGCGACGAGGCCAACCCGCAGGTCTCCCCCAACTACGAGGCCATGCAGCTGCGCCTGGACGACGGGTACGACGACTATCTCGCGACCGTGCGCGAGGCGGGCGCTGACGCCGACCTCGCGCCGGTGGGCGACACCTGGTGGTCGCTCTACCGGGACGACCGTGGGCTGTTCGACGGCCTGTACGACGCGGACGGCTCGCACCCGTCAGCCGAGGGCACCTACCTGGCGGCGCTGGTGCTGGCCCGGGTGATCAGCGGCCGACCGCTGCCGGCCCGTCCATGGTCGCCGTGGTTGCCGTTCGGCAACGCCCGCACGTTGCAGTCCGCCGCGCGCGCGGCCGCATGACGACGGCCGGGGCTCAACCGAGCCCCGGCCGTCCTTCGAGCGAGCGTTACTACCTCAGGTCGAACCGGTCCGCGGTCATGACCGTGTCCCAGGCGGCGACGAAGTCGTGGACGAACTTCTCCCGCGCGTCGTCGCTGGCGTACACCTCGGCGAGCGCGCGCAGCTGCGAGTTGGCCCCGAAGACGAGGTCGACGGCGGTCGCGGTGCGCACGACGTCACCGCTGGCGCGGTCGCGGCCCTCGTAGACGTTCTCCTCGTCGGCCGATGCCTTCCACTCCACGCCCATGTCGAGCAGCGTGACGAAGAAGTCGTTGCTCAGCACGCCCGGCCGGTCGGTGAACACGCCGTGGCGCGTCCCGCCGTGGTTGGCGCCGAGTGCACGCAGACCGCCGACCAGCACGGTCATCTCCGGCGCCGAGAGCCCGAGCAGGTACGAACGCTCGACCAGCAGCGTCTCCGGCGAGAGCTTGATGCCCGGCGCCAGGTAGTTGCGGAAGCCGTCGAAGGTCGGCTCCAGCACCGCGAACGCGTCGACGTCGGTCTGCTCCTGCGTCGCATCCGTCCGGCCCGGCGCGAAGGGCACCGTGACCTCCACGCCGGCGTCCCGCGCCGCCTTCTCGACCCCGGCGGCACCGCCGAGGACGATCAGGTCGGCCAGCGAGATCTGCTTGCCGCCCGACTGGGCCGCGTTGAACTCCGACCGGATCCGCTCCAGGGTCTCGAGCACGCCGGCGAGCTCGGCCGGCTGGTTCACCGCCCAGTCCTTCTGCGGCGTGAGCGCGATGCGCGCGCCGTTCGCGCCGCCGCGCTTGTCGGTCGAGCGGAAGGACGCCGCCGACGCCCACGCCGTGGTGACCAGCTGCGCGACGGTGAGGCCGGAGTCGAGCAGCCGGGCCTTGAGGTCAGCCACGTCGGCCTCGTCGACGAGTGCGTGGTCGACCGCCGGCACCGGGTCCTGCCACAGCTGCGCCTCCGGCATCCACGGGCCGAGGTAGCGAGTGACCGGGCCCATGTCGCGGTGCAGGAGCTTGTACCAAGCCTTGGCGAACGCCAGCGCGAACTCGTCCGGGTGCTCGAGGAAGCGGCGTGAGACCTTCTCGTACTCCGGGTCGAAGCGCAGCGCCAGGTCGGTGGTGAGCATCGTCGGGACGCGCTTCTTGCTCGGGTCGTGCGCGTCCGGGATCGTCGCCTCCGCGCCCTTCGCCACCCACTGGTTCGCGCCGGCCGGGCTCTTCGACAGCTCCCACTCGAAGCCGAACAGGTTCTCGAAGAAGTTGTTGCTCCACCGCGTCGGGGTCTTCGTCCAGGTCACCTCGAGACCGCTGGTGATGGCGTCCCCGGCCTTGCCGCTGCCGTAGGTGCTCTTCCAGCCGAGGCCCTGCGCCTCGAGCGGGGCGCCCTCCGGCTCCGCCCCGACGTGATCGGCCGGACCGGCCCCGTGCGTCTTGCCGAACGAGTGGCCACCGGCGATGAGGGCGACGGTCTCCTCGTCGTTCATCGCCATCCGCGCGAACGTGTCGCGGATGTCGCGCGCCGCCTTCAACGGATCGGGTTCGCCGTTCGGGCCTTCGGGGTTGACGTAGATGAGCCCCATCTGCACCGCGCCGAGCGGGTTGGCCAGGCTGCGGTCACCGCTGTAGCGCTCGTCCCCGAGCCAGGTGTCCTCCGGACCCCAGAACACCTCCTCCGGCTCCCACACGTCCTCACGGCCGAAGGCGAAACCGAACGTCTCGAAGCCCATCGACTCCAGCGCGACGTTGCCGGCGAGCACGAGCAGGTCGGCCCACGAGATCTGCTTGCCGTACTTCTTCTTCACCGGCCACAGCAGCCGGCGCGCCTTGTCGAGGTTGGCGTTGTCGGGCCAGCTGTTCAGCGGCGCGAAGCGTTGGCTGCCGTCGCCCGCACCGCCGCGGCCGTCGGCGATCCGGTAGGTGCCGGCGGCGTGCCAGCTCAACCGGATCATCAGCCCCCCGTAGTGACCGAAGTCGGCCGGCCACCAGTCCTGCGAGGTCGTCAGCACCTCGGCGACGTCGCGCTTGAGCGCCTCGACGTCCAGCTTGGCGAACTCGGCCGCGTAGTCGAAGCCGGCACCCATCGGGTTGCCGCGCGGCGAGTGCGCGTGCAGGACCTTGAGGTCGAGCTGGTTCGGCCACCAGTCCTGGTTCGTGCGCGGACGGTGCGCCGCCGGTTTCGGCGACGAGATTGCCGGGTTCTCGCTCTCAGACACGTCGGTCGTTCTCCTGTCTCGATGGTGATCGGGAAGTCAGCTCGCGTGATGGTCGGGCAGGCTGCGGCAGTCGGGGCAGCGGCCCCAGTACACGACCTCGGCCTCGTCGATGACGAAGCCGTGGTCGTCGGCGGCGGTCAGGCAGGGCACCTCCCCGACCGCGCAGTCGACGTCGGCGATGGCGCCGCAGGTGCGGCACACGACGTGATGGTGGTTGTCGCCGACCCGGGCCTCGTATCGGGCGACCGAACCGGCCGGTTCGATGCGCCGGACGAGCCGGGCCGCCGTCAGTGCGTGCAGGACGTCGTACACGGCCTGGCGGGACACCGACGGCAGTTCGTTGCGGATCGCACCGAAGATCGATTCGGTGTCGGCATGCGGTTGCTCGTGCACGGCCGCCAGGACGGCCAACCGCGGGCGGGTTACGTAGAGGTCGGCCCCTCGGAGCATCTGCTCGAAGTCCGGCATGGCGAGCACGCGAGCAGTCTTTCGCAGAATCTTGACTGAATCAAGTATTTGCGAGGACGGCCTCGATCTCGGCGCCCAGCTCGCGGATGGCGCCCGGCGCGCTCCACCGGCCCGGGTCGGTGGTGGAGCGCCAGCGCGCGACCTGGCGCCGGGCCCACCTCGTCCACTCCAGGAGGGCGAGCTCCTGCCGGGCCTGGAGCCGCAATGCGACCGCGCTGATGTGCAGCCGCTCCGGGAACGCAGTGCCCTCGCTGACGGACGCCGAGGCCATCTCGCCCAGCGCTCGCAACCGCTCGGCCGACTCGGCCTCGAGCCGCTCCAGCGTCCGCTGCAGTTGCGGCAGCGACCCGCCGTCGGCGAAGAACACCTTCAGCATCGCCTCGCACTCCAGCTGCGGCGGGCCGGACGGCTCGTCCAACCACGCCCCCAGCGCGGCGCGCCCCTCCGGCGTGATCTCGTACAGCGTGCTGGCCCGCTGGCCGGTGTACTGCTTCGACGCCCGCGCGAGCCCGGCCGCAACCAGCGCCTTCGGCTCGTCGTACAGCTTGCGCTCGGCACGCGGCCAGAACCACTTGAGGCTGCGCTGCACCTGCTTGGCCAGCTCGTACGTGGTCCAGGTCCGCACCGACAGCAGGCCGAGCACGGCATAGGACGTCGTCGATCGTGCAATGGGCATGGTGCATCTTGACATAGTGCCCTGTGCAGTGTCTACTGCCTCCATACTGCACGAGGCACTATCTAGGAGGTCCGCTGATGCGAGTCCAGGTCATCGTCGCCCATCCGGACGACGAGACGTTCGGCTGCGGCTCGCTCATCCTCTGGGCGAAGGCGGCCGGCGCGACCGTCGCCGTCGCCTGCGCCACCCGCGGCGAGGCCGGAGCCACCGACTCCGAGCCGGGCCTCGACGTGGGTGCACTGCGCGAATCGGAGTTGCACGCCGCTGCCGACGTCCTGGGCGTCGACCGGGTGGATCTTCTCGGCTTCCGCGACTCCAGCATGAGCGGCGAGCCAGCCACCGGCACACTGGCGGCCGCTCCGGCCCCCGACGTCCAGGCGGCCGTCCATCGCGTGGTCGCGGCGTTCGCGCCGGACGTCCTCGTCACGCTGGACGGCTCGGACGGGCATCGCGACCACGCCGTGATTCGCGACGCGACCCTGGCGGTCGCCGACGCCCTCGCCGTCCCGCGGGCGTACCTGGTCTGCCTGCCCCGCTCGCTGATGCAGCGCTGGGTCGAGCACGCCCGGAGCACCAACCCCGACATCGAGCACCTCGACGCCGACACCGCGCAGCTCGGCACGCCCGACGATCGGATCACGACCGTCCTGCCGGCGCGGCCGCACCTGGCCGTCCGGGAACTGGCCATCGCCCAACACGCCTCGCAGCGCTCGCCTTACGCCGGCCTGCCGGACGAGCTGTACCGCGCGTTCCTCGAGGACGTCCACCTCCGGCGGATGCGCCCGCCGTGGGCCGGCGAGGGCGCCGAGCCCGACCCGTTCGCCTGAGCGGCGAGCGCCTCTACTCACGAAAGGAAGACGACATGGCCGCCACCCTCACCGCCGACCCGACCGCGCGACGGCGCACTGACCTCGACTTCGGCGGCGCCGTCGGAACGTTGCTCGAGCACGCCGACCATGGCCGCCGGTGCTACTGGGATTTCCGGGTCGCCCGTTGGGTCTGCCCGCGTCGCCCGCAGCCGCCGGGCTGACCGGCCGCTACTGCTAGCGCGCGGCCCGCTTGCGGGGGCGAGCCGGCGGGGCGGGGCCCGGCTCGGGCGCGCCGTCGACGAGCGGTCGGAACCGCTGCTGCGCGCCCTGCTTGGTGAGCCCGTAAAGCTCACCGATCGCCGACCAGGTTGCGCCGGACTTGCGGGCGGCTCGGATGGCCGCCGCCTCCAGGTGCTCGGCCGCCTCGCGCACGGAGCGCGCCGCATCCAACGCCGAAAGTGGGTCGGCGGCCGCGGCATGGGCCGCCAGCGCCGACTTGATGCGGACGCTCGGGTTCTTCGGCGGCATGACGTGAGCGTATCGCCGCGGCGCCGTCAATGATATGTTGACGGCAGGCGTCAACCGATTGTTGACACAGGCGCGAGATGAGGTGACGGCCATGTCGAAGAAGAAGGACAAGAAGAAGGACAAGAAAAAGAAGAAGGGCAAGAAGAAGTAGTGCCCGCCGAGGGGCCGGTCGCGATGCGACCGGCCCCTCGCACGTCACCCAATCGCACAGCCCGCGAGAGATCAGTAACTGAACGTGGTCGCGCCCTCGCCGATCCACTCCCACAACTGCACGGTGCCACCGAGCCGCGCGTTGGGGGTCAGCACCGCCCCCTCCAACCGCCGCGCGTTGAAGCAGACGGGACACACGAGCAGTTCGCCGCCGGCGGCCTCGTACCGCTTCATCAGCTCCTCGATCGGTGGGCATCCGTCGCAGGCGACGCCCTGGGCGAAGCCGTCCGTCGCGAGCCGCACCGCTTCCTTGGTGAGGAACGTGATCGTCGAGCGGCCACTTTCCGCCGCGCCCACCGCGACGAGCAGGGCCACGGTCACCTTCTCGGCGTCCTCGAGCCCGGTCGTGAGGCTGATCGCGGCGCGCGTCATCGGTCCGCTCCCGCCGTCGCCGGGTCGATCACCGCGCGCACCTCGAGGACGTCGTCGATCGGGAACCCGCCGCAGCGGGCGTGTTCGCGGACGAGCTGCTCGTTCTCGGCCAGGTACACGCAGGTGATCTTGTCGGCGGAGACGTAGCTGTGCACCCACTGGATGTCCGGCCCGAGGTCGCGCAGCACCCCGTTGGACTTCGCGGCGATCGCGCCCAACGCGGCCTCGTCCATCCCCCCGGCCCCGGGGACCGTCCGCTCGATGACGTACTTGTGCATGGCACT
>Ga0207667_10005905_pt1 | contig 14912 bp, 10 predicted proteins | sample KBSCornC52_FD_184301 | JGI IMG/M metagenome (GOLD analysis project Ga0207667, IMG submission 184301) | Corn rhizosphere microbial communities from Kellogg Biological Station, Michigan, USA - KBS Corn C5-2 (SPAdes) (version 2) | ecosystem: Host-associated > Plants > Roots > Rhizosphere > Soil ... | reverse complement strand
AACTCGCGGATGCGCAGGGCCTTGAAGCCTTCCGCGTCGAAGGAGATGCGGTCGTGCTGCTCGGGCTCGAGGCGGAGCAGCTTGGCGGCAAGATGTTCAATGGCGTGGAGGAGTTCGGCGTTGCGGGCGGTGAGCAGCGGGACGTCCGGCCCGGTGAACTCGACTGAGATCTCGGGGGATGGCGGCGGAGCGGCGGCGCTGGATGGCGCGTTTGACTGGGCGGGCGGTCGCAGCGGGCCATCGCTGTCCAGAATTTTGAACTCCACATCCAGACCGCTCGTTGTGAGCACCGTCTGGAGGAACTCCTTGATCTTTTCGATCCTCTGGTCGATGAGGCTTGGGTCGTTGATTGAGTTCATCTCCCTACTTTGTCCAGAATTATCGTCTCATGGAGGCGGCATTGTCTCCAATTCGCGGGGACCGTAACGGAGTGCGAAGAGGCAATGGCAAAGGCCAAATAACCGCGAAAAAGTTCAGTCAAATCCACAGCAAATTTTTATGGATGCAAGACCGTGGCTATTTCAAGAAGGAAAGCAACACCATCCGCTGGCCAGAGGGATAGCGTACGGTGTTGCTGAAAAGTCAGGGGAAGTGCCATGGTCAGATGCGCATGGGCATCAGGATGTAGCGGTACTTCACGTCCTCGTTGGCATCCTCAGGCCGCATCTGGCCGGCGCTCTGCGCGTCCTTGAACTCCAGCCGCACCTCGCCCGTGTTCCCAATCGCCTTCAGAAAGTCGATCAGGTACTGGCTGTTGAAGCCCACCACCAGGGGATCGTAGTTGTACGGAGTCTCGATGGTGTCCTCCGACTCGCCGGCGTCCGTTGACGACGACGACAGCTTCAGCTCGTTCTGCTCCAGCCGGATCTTGATCGCGCCCGAGCGCTCGTCGGCGAACTGCGCCACGCGCTGAATCGAACCCATCAGGTCCTCCGAACGCACGATGACGAACTTCGTGTTGTCGCGCGGCAGCACGGCCTCGTAGTTGGGGAACTGCCCGGTCAGCTTGCGGCTGGTCAGCACCCGCCCGCCGATCTTGAAGAACAGTGTCTGGTCGTCGTCGGCAAACTCCAGCGTCTCTGCCTCCGTGCTTCCCAGCAGGCCCGCGATCTCTGCCAGCGCCTTGCGCGGAATCAGCGTCTTCTTCTCGCCCGAGATTCCTTCGAGCGTCTCGCCCAGTTTTTCGATATGAGCCAGCCGATGGCCGTCGGTCACCATCGCCATCGACTCCGCCTTCAGCACCAGCAGCGCGCCGTTCAGCGTGTAGCGCGACTCCTCGTTTGAGATGGCGAAGATCGTCTTCGAGACCATGTTCTTCAGCGCGGGCACCGAGATCTTCACCGCCGAAGACGCCGGAAACTCCGGCACCTGGGGGAAGTTCGCCCGCGCCATGCCGACCATCTTCGTGTTCGAGCGGCCCGCGCGAATCTGTACCCAATGGTTGTCCATCAGCTTGATCGAGATCTCGCCCTCGGGCAGCAGCTTGATGTAGTCGTACAGCTTGCGCGCCGGAATCGTGCATGCGCCGGGCTTCTTCACCTTGGCCGCGCAGCTCGTGCGCAGGCTCTGGTCAAGATCGGTCGCCGTGATGGTCAGCTTGTCGCCGTCGGCCTCGAAGAGAAAGTTCGACAGGATCGGGATTGTCGTCTTGCGTTCCACCACCGATTGGGCCGCCGTCAGCTCGCGCAGCAACTCGGCGCGGGACACGGTGATTTCGAGGTTTCCGGTGGGGGCTGCGGCTGCGGTCGTCTCATCCATCGGGGGCTCCTGTGTCGTAGTCGGGGTCGCACTCTGGGTCACTGTCGTCACTGTCGTTTCTCCGTCAACTCAATCGTCAAATGCAGTAGGCTTCGGCCGTCCAATTTCACGGCAGCACGCTTGCAAAAACTTTACACCGAATCGCCGCGCCGTGTATGCCGCACTCCGGAACTCCGACGCCTGCTTGATTCTAGGGTCGAACCGCTCTCGAATGCGACAGGTTTCTTTGTGGAAAGCCGGGTCGCTTGTGTGTGACTCGCGGCTCGTCCCATCCAGCGCACACACCTGATGCTGCGGCGCGAGTGTTGTTATGAAACAAGACTTAAACAGAACAAATACTCATACTCATAATCATTGTCGCTGGAAAAGTGGATATCCCTCTTATCTATTTACCAGTCATTCACTTAAGGCCTGTCCCGTTTTTAGAAAAACAGACATGCAAAAACGCATCCCGGGGAAGACTGGACAGCCATCGCGGCTGAACCGTCCGGTTATCCAATTTCTCCACAGGCAACATGCGCCAATCTTGAGAATACCCCTCCCTATCGTGGGAATACCGGCGAACGAATGCAGAATGAGGCAGTTGACCTCCACAAGATTTTCACATGCATCCAACAACGCAGAGGAAAAGCCCGGTCCAAATCTGAGAGGAGCCTTTTATGAAGATCGCTATCTTCGGAGCCAGCGGAGCGACAGGGTTGCTGCTGACGAAGCGCTGCCTTGCCCGCGGCCACACCGTCACTGCCCTTCTGCGCGCACCGGAGAGCTTCCCGATGCGCTCTGCCGTCAACGTCATTCAGGGGAGCGCCTTCGATCCCGCAGCCGTTGCCCAAACCATCGAAGGAGCCGAGGTGGTCCTCTCCGCGCTCGGCGCAAGGTCGCTCGGAAGAGAGGAAGTCCTCGAGCGCGCTGTTCCGCAGATCGTCGCAGCTATGCAGAAGAAGAGCGTCCGCCGCATCATCGTGCTGGGCTCAGGCGGAGCAAAGCCGGGGGCGCTCGACAAGCAGCCTGCCTGGCGGCGTTGGATCGTTGAGCATCTCGTCTCCAGGACGCTGCTGAAGTGGCCCGTGGCCTCGCAGCGTGCGCAGTATGCGGCGCTCTCAGCCAGCGGCCTTGACTGGACCATGGCGCTGCCGCCCATGCTGACCAACACCCGCGGCCACGGCAAGTGGCGCCTCGATCCCGACGCGCTGCCGCCCAACGCCATCCGCATCTCCCGCGAAGACGTAGCCGACTTCATGATGCAGCAGATCGACAACCCGCAGTGGGTCAGACAAGCCGTCTATATCTCCTGGTAATGAACCAGCACCAAATTCTGTGCCCGGAAAAGCACGTCCTCTCGACCCGCGCCCCGCAAGACAGCACGTCCTCTCGACCGAAGCGCAGTGGAGAGACCCCTGTATTTCGTCGTTGCCGCCTGAGAACCTTACAAGGGCGATGCCACCGAGGCCCTGCCCAGAACTGCCGTCTGATAAGCCGCCAGCATCTCCGGGTACTCGATCGAGCCATGATGATGCACCTGGCGCCACCGTTCCCCGTCCCAGCGAAATACCCGTGACGTACGTATCGCCAGATCGAGCCTGCCGTTCGCCGTCTGCACTGATCCCCGCTCGCGCCCGACCACCCAGAACACCTCTCCGTGCCGGTGCAGCGTGTAGTCCCAGAACTCGAAGCTGTACTCTCCCGGCGAAGCGAACAGCTTCTCGTAGACGGAGCGAATATCGCTCCATCCCCGCCGTATGCCGCCCAGCGGATTGTCCATCTCCGCCGCAGGCGACGCGCCCCACTGCGCCTCCATCAGGTCAATGTCCCGCGCATTAAGAGCGCAGTAGAACTCCGCCAGGGCCTCCAACGGCTCTTTGCGTTCAGCCAAACTCTCAGAACCGGTAACCGGCGTTTGAACAGGAGAAAGAAGAGTATCTGCCGTCATAGCTATCAGATGCTCCGCTCTTGCAGAAGTCTCGCGTTTCAGAACCATCCAGCTACAAACGCGCCCCGCCCAAAAGTACGTCATCTAGACCGAAGCTGCGGGGTTCCCGGCGAACTTGTTCGCTGGGGTGCGAGCGCAGTGGAGCGGAGAGACCCCTGTATTTCGTCTCCCCGCCACAACCCCTCCCCTACGCCTTCGTAGCCAACACCAGCGGCGAGGGCCCCGGAGCGTCGAGCAGCCGCGCATTGGTAAACCCCGCGTCCTTCAACCAGCTTGCAATCTCTTCAAATGAGAACGTATCGCCCTGGTCCGTATTCACCAGCATGTTCGTCGCGAAGAACAGGCTGACCGCTGGCCCCGTCCGGTCAGTGTTCACCAGAAACTCGGCGATGGCAATCGTCCCGCCCGGCGCCAGCGCGTCGAAGGTCTTCTTCAGCAGGGTCCGGCTCCGGGCCTCGCCCTCGCTGTGCAGAATGTGGCCCAGGGTTGCGACGTTGTGGCCGTGCCCGAAGTCGGCCTCCATCAGGTCTCCGGCGACGAAGCTGAACCGCTCCGACAGCCCGAAGCGTGCCACCATCTTCTCGGTCACGGGAAGCACGTCGCCCCAGTCGACTGCTGTCACCGCCACGCGCCCGGAACTCTGGGCCAGCGCAATGCCCCACACACCCGAACCGGCCGCCAGGTCCAGCACCTTCGCGCCCGGCGCGTCATCCAGCGCCAGATGTTTCGCCAGCACCGTCGCCGACGGATAGCTCATGGGAAAGATATCGACCACGAACTGCTGAAAGAAATCGCTGCCGTCCCCCTCCTGGTTGACCGCCTGCCGCGGCTTGCCGGTGCGGACGATTTCGTTCAAATGCAGCCACTTCGGAATAAGCTGCGCGCTGCCATGCCTGAGAATTCCGCCTTGAAAGGCAGGCTTCGTGCTGACCAGAAATGCTGCGCTCTCCGGCGTCAAAGCGTACCGCCCGTCTTCGGCCCGCGAGAGAAAATTCAGTCCCACCAGCACATTCATGATGGTCCGCAAGCCGCGCGCCGAGGCCCCCGTTGCCGCTTCCACCTCCTTCAGCGTCATCGGGCCGCTATCCAGCACGTCGAAGACGCGGTGGTGTATCGCTGCTTCGAGCACCAGAGGGGGAACATACCCCCACGCAAACTGCATGATTCGTTCCGGCGTTACCGCGGCGCTCGCACTCATCCCTGTTCTCCTTTTGAATGTGAAATTTAATGGCTGGGGGCCTGAAGCGCGATTCTAATCCACTCCGCCGGATTTGTCCGGTTCGCAGTGGATGCCGGCAATCGAGACGCAAAAAAGCGGCCCTACCCGAAAGGGAAGCCGCTCTCTTTATCCCGCTACTCTTCTTTCAACCGGTTCGGTGTCGACCTTTGAGTAAACCTACCTAGCTCAGTGTCTCCATCAGCTTGTTCACCGTCTGGTTCAGCGCCTTGTCCGTCCGCCGCTGCTCGTCGATCTTCGCAATCGAGTGCATCACCGTCGTGTGGTGCTTGCCCCCGAACTGCCGCCCGATCTCGGGCAACGATGCCTCCGTCAACTGCTTGGCCAGATACATCGCGATCTGCCGCGGCACCACAATCTGCCGCGAGTTGTTCTTCTGCTTCAGCTCCGCCACGCGCATGCCGAACTGCTCGGCGACGCTGCGCTGAATCGCCTCAATCGTGATCTTGCGCACCTGCGTGTCGATGAACTGCTTGAGGCACTGCTGCGTGACGGCAAGCGTAATCTCGACGCCATGCATCGAGCACCACGCGATCAACCGCACCAGCGCGCCCTCCAGCTCGCGCACGTTGGTCCGCACGTTCGACGCGATAAACAGCGCCACATCGGTCGGCAACTGCGTCTGCTCGGACTCAGCCTTCTTCTGAAGGATCGCAACCTTGGTCTCAAGGTCCGGCGGCTGAATGTCGGCGATCAAACCCCACTCGAACCGCGAGCGCAGCCGGTCTTCAAAGTCCGACAGCTCTTTGGGCGGCCGGTCGCTGGCGATCACGATCTGCTTCATGCTCTCGTGCAGCGTGTTGAAGGTATGGAAGAACTGCTCCTGCGTCCTCTCCTTGCCTGCCAGAAACTGAATATCGTCGATCAACAAGACGTCTACGCTGCGGAACTTGTCGCGAAAGCTGGTCATCTTGTCGTAGCGCACCGAGTCGATCATCTCGTTGGTGAACTTCTCGGCGCTCACATAGCAGATCGAAGCGTGGGGCTGCCTGCGCTTCACGTCATGGCCGATGGCGTGCATCAGGTGCGTCTTGCCCATGCCTACGCCGCCGTACAGAAACAGCGGGTTGTAGGCCTTCGACGGCCGCTCGGCCACCGCCTGCGCCGCCGCCATGGCAAACTGGTTGCCGCTGCCGATGACGAACGCGTCGAACTGATAGCGCGGGTTCAGTTGCGAGGCGGCGCTCCAGTCGAACCGCGACTGCTCGGGGCCTGCCTGCCGCGCACCCTGTGCCCCGGCTCTCGCGCCCGGCGCATTGGGGCTGTGGCTGGGCAACGGCGCGAACCCGCCGTCTTCGCGCACTTTGGGCGCACGCGGGTCCTGCTCGGGAGTGGTAAACGTCACCGTCTCGACATCGAGGCCCAGGTTGTCGATCGCCTCCTGGATCAGGTCGGCGTAGCGGTCCCCCACATGCTGGAAGTCGGCCGAGGGAATGCGCACGAAGAGCTTCTTCCCCTCAAGGTGCGAAAATCGCGTCGGCTTCAGCCATGTCTCGTACGACTGGCGATTGATCTTCTTCTCAAGGGCAGCGAGAATGCGGACCCAATAATTCAATACGGCGGTAGCCGTCGGAACGAATGACATTCTTATGTTTCCTTGTCTCTTTCTCTGTTCCAACCCAGCTGGGCACATGGTTTCAGTCGCGCAATCAAAAAAGTCAAAAAGGAAACACCAGTCCTCCCCGGCTGGCAGGTGATAGGGAGGATTTCGTGTTGCCGGAGTTCTCTTCGCGACGTACCCGTCAAACTCCCGGTTCGCGAAGAGCAATCGTTCAACGTAAGGCAGAGTGCGAAACAGCTGGACGTGCAGAAAAACGTCTTACTAAACGGGTTTGATAGTAGCACGGAAAACAACACGTTTTTCGAGCTTCCCGTCCAAAAAATTAAGTTGCACCATTCCTTGTGAAGAACTCAAATGGTTGTCCCCTCCGAACAAAAATAGTCGTCGTAAAAAACCGAAATTCGCCTCCGCTGCGGTGCCGTGTGTGATACATGGAACCTCGCAGAGCGCTCCGCGATCCGGAGACGATCCCGGTTGTGGCGCGCACCGAAATGGGAAATACAAAGAGCAGGTTGGTGCCGTGGCAGCAAAGCAAATATGCTAAGAGATACCGATATGAGCGAGCAGATCAAGATTCAGCTTCCCGATGGTTCCATGCGCGAGGTTCCGCGCGGTACGACTCCTCACGATGTGGCGATGAGCATCTCACCCAGGCTGGCTGCCGCTGTGGTGGTGGGGCGAGTGAAGCCGCTAGTACAGGGATCAGGGATCAGGGACCAGGGACCAGACGACGAGGGGTCCGAGGCTTCGATGTATGGAGCTGATGGCGGCGGGGAGCGGGTGGTGGATTTGTCGGCTCCGCTGAATGAGGACGTCGCGCTGGAGCTGCTGAAGGAGAGCGACGAAGCCGCGCTCAAGGTCGTCCGGCACTCCGCCGCGCATGTCATGGCGACCGCGATTCTGGAGCTGTTTCCCGAGACCAAGCTGGGCCATGGCCCCGCCACCGATACCGGGTTCTTCTATGACGTTTATCGCGAGACTCCCTTCAGCGATGAGGATTTAGCGGCGATTGAGAGCCGCATGGCCGAGGTCGTCGCACGCGACGAGAAGTTTGTGCGTGAAGAAGAACCGCGCGAGAAGGGGCTGACCGACTACGAGGCGCAGGGCGAGTTCATGAAGGTCCACTTCATCGAGCGCTTCACCCAGCCCGGCGAAGCGATCTCGCTCTATCGCAACGGCAGCTTCACCGACTTCTGCCGCGGGCCGCATGTGCCTTCGACCGGACGGGTGAAGGCGTTCAAGGTGACCAGCGTCGCCGGGGCCTACTGGCTGGGCGACGAGAAGAACCAGCAGCTGCAGCGCATCTACGGCACGGCGTTCTTCAACGCGAAAGATCTGGACGCGCACTTCAAGCGGCTGGAGGAGATCAAGGCGCGCGACCATCGCGTGCTCGGCAAGCAGCTCGATCTCTATTCCATTCAGGAGGTCGCGGGCGCGGGCCTGATCTTCTGGCATCCCAAGGGCGGCCTCATCCGCAAGATCATGGAGGACTGGATGCGCAACGAGTGCATCCGCCGCGGTTACGAGATGGTGTACACGCCCCACATCATGCGGCGCGAGATGTGGAAGATCAGCGGGCACGAGGAGAACTACGGCGAGAACATGTATCCCGCGATGGAGCTGGACGACGCCGAGTATCGCCTGAAGCCGATGAACTGTCCCGGCCACATCCTCATCTATAAGAACTCGCCCAAGAGCTACCGCGACCTGCCTGCGCGTTACGCCGAGCTGGGCAACGTCTATCGCTACGAGCGCTCGGGCACCATGCATGGTCTGCTGCGCGTGCGCGGCTTTACGCAGGACGACGCCCACATCTTCTGCACGCCCGAGCAGATCGAAGGCGAGATCGCGGGCTGCATCGACTTTGCCGAGTCGGTGCTGAAGACCTTTGGATTTGAGCAGTTCAAGGTGGAGCTTTCGACCTGGGACCCGGCGGACAAGAAGTTCATCGGCAGCGCAGAGAAGTGGGACGGCGCGGTCAACTCGCTGACTAAGGTGCTCGACGGCAAGGGTATACCGTACAAGATCATTCCCGGCGAGGCGGCGTTCTACGGGCCCAAGATCGACATCAAGCTGGTCGATGTGCTGGGCCGCATGTGGCAACTGTCGACGGTGCAGTTCGACTGGAACCTGCCCGCGCGCTTCGATCTTTCGTACAAAGGCGAAGACGGCGAGCTGCATCAGCCGGTGATGGTGCATCGCGCTTTGTTCGGCTCGGTCGAGCGGTTCTTCGGCGTGCTGATCGAGCACTATGCCGGAGCGTTTCCGATGTGGCTGGCCCCGGTACAGATTGGATTAGTGCCGATCTCGGAGAAGCACATGGAGTATGCGCGCGCGGTGAAGGCGAAGCTGGAAGCCGCCGGGTTGCGCGTGGAACTCGACGAGCGGAACGACCCGATGAAGGCAAAGATTCGCGACTTCGCCGTGCAGAAGGTCCCGTTCGTTCTGGTGATGGGCGACAAGGAGGCGGCGTCGGACAGCGTCAGCGTAAGGACCCGGGGCAAAGGCGACGAGGGCAGCGTGACGCTCGAGGACTTTATCCGGAGAGCGAAAGAGTTGACGGCCTCGCGGACGACTGCACTTGCAGGCTAAATAGGTCCGGCGGAGGATCTGCTTTTTATCGTAGCTACGCCTCCGTAGAACCGCTCGAAGCAGATATGTTGTTAGAAACACAGATGCCTTGCCATCTCTGGTGCGTCTAAACCGTATAAGCCCTCGCAAACTTTCTGGGCGCGGGAGCCGTGAAGCGCATCTCATTGGTATGAGGTATCGCGATGAAGGCGGTTGTTCTCTACGAGTACGGCGGACCTGACAAGCTGAAATACGAAGGGGTCGCCGATCCGGTCGCCGGGGAGGGCGAGGTCCTGGTGCGGCTGGCTGCGACCAGCGTCAACCCGATCGACTACAAGCTGCGCAGCGGGGCCTACAAGGATTTCATGCCGCTCACCTTTCCCTGGATTCCGGGCAACGACATCGCCGGCCTGGTGCGGCAGGTTGGCCCCGGCGTCGACGGTTTTGCCCCCGGAGATAAAGTGATGGCGCGAGGGACCTCCGCCTATGCCGAACTGGCCGTGGTCAGGGCAGAGGAGCTGACCCTGGTTCCGGACGGGCTGGATCTGGTGGAGGCAGCGGCCCTGCCCGTGGTGACGCTGACTGGGGAACAGTTGATTCGACGTGGGACCGGCATCAAAGCCGGGCAGACCCTGCTGGTCGCAGGCGCTGTCGGCAGCGTAGGGCGTAGCGCGGTGTGGACGGCGAAGAAGGCCGGGGCCATCGTCCTTGCCGGTGTGCGGACCAAACAGGTGGAAGAGGCAAAGGGCATCGGCGCCGATGAGGTGATTGCCCTGGACGATACCGCCGCGATGGAAAAACTGGGCTTTGTCGACGCGGTCGCTGATACTGTAGGCGGCAAGACGGCCGAGGCGTTGATCGGCCAGGTGAAGCAGGGCGGAGTCTTTGCTTCCGTTTTGGGGCCGCCGGGAAACGCGAAGATGAATCCGACCGTCCGCGTGGTCCCGATACAGATGGTTGCGGACGCGAAGACCCTTCGGTCGTTGGCCGAAGACGTTGCCTCCAAGCGGCTGATCATTCCCATCGACCGGATGGTTCCGCTCGAAGATGCCGGCGCGGGACAGGCGGCGGCGGCGAAGGGCGGAATCGGCAAGGTATTACTGCTGGCTTAGGCCATACGCCCCCGGGGTGGGATTGCTGTTGTGTTGTTCAGGCTGTTTAACAAAGATATGGGCTGACAGGACTATGGAAACGATTCGACTCACGACATGGATGGACGCGCCGATGGAACGGTGCTTCAAATTAGCGACGAGCATCGAGCTTCACCTGGCGTCGGCGGCACAGACCGGAGAGAGGGCGATCGGCGGCGTGACCACGGGCCTTCTTGGCGAGGGTGAAACGGTGCAGTGGCAGGCACACCACTTCGGCCGCCTGCACACCCACACCAGCCGCATCGACGGCTGGCGGCCCTACAGCTACTTCCGCGATGTGATGGTCGAGGGATCGTTTTTGCGCTTCGAGCACGAGCACCACTTCGCGGTGATGGACGACGGAACCCGGATGCGCGACGAGATCCGCTTTGCCGCTCCCTATGGCCTGCTTGGAAGGATCGCAGAGAGGATGGTGCTGCGGCGGCATCTGATCGCCATGCTGAAGCAGCGGAATGCGTTCATCAAGCGGACGGCTGAATCGAACGAGTGGCGCAGGTATCTGGAACGCGCTGGGACCCTCTCGGGTGGCCGTGAAAAAGGGATGGCGAGCGGATGGGACAAGAGCAGCGCCTTGCAGCGTGGGTGACGAGGGCTGCAAAGGCTTAACTGCAATCGATATCGATGACACCGGGTTTAAGGCTTCATGGGGCCGCACCTCATGCTGATATAGGCTGCGCCTTCAGCGCGAAATTCATATACGTCGCACATCAGCCCAAGGGAGGAGCAATCACGTCCGCCGGGGAACAGGTTGACACCCTGGAGCGGAAGTGCGGTTTGGAAGTTGGGAGAGGGATCGCTCCTTATAGCGTTTGAGCTTCGTTGGGTGGCGTAGCCGGGCGTTGGCGGAGGAGGAGAGGGAGGATGAAGAGGATGGTGATGATGGTGGTGATCATTCCTCCTACGACGACGCGGGCGAGGGGTTGCTGGGCCTGGGCTCCGATGCCGTTCGAGAGCGACGCGGGCAGCAGGCCGAGGCCGGCGGCGAGGCAGGCCATGACGACGGGACGCATCTCGTCGATGCAGCCCTCTTCGAGGCCTTTGTCCGTGACTCCATCGGCGGTGATGCTTTCGCGCTGAGCGCGGCGCACGCCTGACATGAAGACGACGGCGCCGAGGGTAGCCACTCCGATAAGCGAGGTGAAGCCTACGGCGGCGGAGATGCTGAACGGCGTTCGCGTGATGAAGAGAGAGGCCGCGCCGCCGACGGCAGCGAAGGGCAGCGTAGCGATGATGATGAAGGCGTCCTTCCAGGTGTTGAACTGGATGTAGAGCAGGATGACGATGATGGCGAGCGAGATAGGGATGATGACGGCGAGGCGGCGCTGCTCTTTGCGGAGCGAGTCAAACTCGCCGGCCCAGGTGTAGTCGTAGCCGGTGGGGAGTTTCACCTGCTGCCTGAGCCTGTCTTGCAGGTCGCTGATGGTGGTGGAGAGGTCGCGTCCGCGCACGCTGAATTTGATGGGGATGTAGCGGCGTCCGCCTTCGCGATAGATCATGAAGCTGCCTTCGCGGATGGCGATGTCGGCGACCTGGCCGAGCGGGATGCGGCCGCCGTCGGCGGTGGGGATGAGGATGGCGCGGATGGCGTCGGGGCTGCTGCGATCGGCCTCGGGATAGCGGATGGTGAGGTCGAAGCGGCGGTCTCCCTGGATGACCTGCGAGATGGGAGCGCCGCCGATGGCGGCCTGCACGGCGGCGTTGATGTCCGCCGAGAGGATGCCGTAGCGCGCGGCTTTGGCGCGGTCGATCTGGATGACGAGCGAGGGCTGGCCGCCGACCTTGAAGACGCCGACGTCGGCGACACCGGGAACGGACTTCATGACCCGCTCGATCTTGTCGGCGAGGCTGGTGAGGGTGTCGAAGTCGTCGCCGAAGAGCTTGAGCGAGTTCTCACCTTTGACTCCGGACATGGCCTCTTCTACGTTGTCCTGAATGTTCTGCGAGAAGTTAAGCTCGATGCCGGGGAAACGGGAGAGGCGCTTGTTCATCTCGTCGATGAGCTCGGGTTTGGTGAGGCCGGGACGCCACTTGGCGGCGGGTTTGAGTGCGACGGAGATCTCGATGTTGTTGAAGGTGCTGACGTCGGTGCCGTCGTCGGGTCGGCCCATCTGGGAGACGGTCTGCGTGACCTCGGGCGATTGCGCAATGACGGCGCGGAGCTGGTTGGCCACGTTGGCGGCGGTGTCGAAGGAGATGTCCTGCGGCAGCGTGGCGCGAATCCAGAGATTGCCTTCTTCGAGCGGAGGCATGAATTCGCCGCCGACAAAGATGAAGCACAGCACACCGGCCAGCAGCATGGCCGCAGCGCCTATCCAGACGGATTTGGGGCGGCGTAGCGTGTGGTGCAGAACCTTCTCATATATTTTTCGCAGCGAGCGGCTGAGCCAGGTGTAGCCGTCACCTACTTTTTGCTCCGCGGGTGCGGTGAGGTAGCCGAGCACGGGAGCGAAGACCAGAGCGAAGATGAGCGCGCCGAGCAGAGCGAATCCGTAGGTGACGGACATGGGAGAGAAGATCTGTCCGGCGACGCCCTGCATGGTGAAGAGCGGAATGAAGGCGATGCAGATGATGGCGGTCGAGAAGAGGACGGGCGTGGCGGCGTCGGTTACGCCTTCGACGATGAGCGCGCCGGTCTCTTCACCTTCGATGCGGCGAGAGAGCTTTCGATAGATGCTTTCGAGCACGATGATGGAGGCATCGACGAGGATTCCGAAGTCGATGGCGCCGATGGAGATGAGGTTGGCGGAGCGGCCCGAGAGCACCATCATGCCGAAGGCGAACAGCACGGCAAATGGAATGGTGACTGCCGCGATGAAGGTGATGCGCAGGTCGCCGAGCATGGAGAGCAGAACCAGCGTGACCAGGATGAGGCCGGTGATGATGATCTCGCGGACGGTGTGGGTGGTCTCGTTGATGAGCGTGGTGCGGTCGTAGATGGTGCTGATCTTCATGCCGGGAGGAAGAAGGCTGCCGGTGTTGAGGCTGGCGATCTTTTCCTTCAGGGCCTTCAGCGTGGGCAGCGATTTTTCATCTTTTTGCAGCAGCACGATGCCGAGGACGATGTCGTTCTGCTTGTTGCGGCCTACCTGGCCGAGGCGAGGCTGGAAGCCTTCGCTGACCTTGCCGATATCGCTGACGGTGATGGGAGCGCCGTTCTTCTCCGCCACCACAATCGAACCGATGTCTTCGATGGTGTGGACCTGGCCGACGGCGCGGACGTTGACGTTCTGGTTGCCGAGCTGGAGATAGTTGCCGCCCGCGTTGGCGTTCGACGACTGCACGGCGCTGATGACCTGCGGCAGAGTGACGCCCAGGCTGAGCAGCTTGTTGGGGTCGGCTTCGATCTGGTACTGGCGCGTGGTGCCGCCGAAGGTGGTGATGTCGATGATGCCGGGGACCTGCTTGAGTTCGCGGCGAACGAGCCAGTCCTGCGTGGCCTTGATCTCGTTGAGGGTGTAGCCGGGGCCGGTGAGCTGGTAGCGGTAGATCTCGCCGATGGGCGACCACGGCGAGAGCTGCGGTTGCAGGTTGTTGGGCAGGGTGAGGGTCTGGAGACGGTTGAGGACTTCCTGCCGGTCGCGGAAGCTGTCGCTGCCGAAGTCGAAGTAGAGCTTGACGTCGGAGAGGCCGAAGATGCTGATGGAGCGCACCTGGTCGAGGTGCGGTGTGCCGTTGATGGTGGTCTCGATGGGGACGGTGACCTGCTGCTCCATCTCTTCGGCGGACCATGACGGGTTCTGGGTGATGATCTCGACCAAGGGCGGAGAGGGGTCGGGGTAGGCTTCGATGTCGAGGCGCGTGACCAGAAAGCCGCCGAGCGCGAGCATGACGAAGAAGAGGATGAGAATGATGGCGCGGTAGCGGATGAAGAGACGAATGAGTGGCTGCATGGCTAGTCTCCGCTCGTTGGGCGCAGGAGCGCGCCGCCGGTTGTGACTACCTTGTCGCCGTCGTTGAGACCGCTGAGGACCTCGATATTTTTTATCGTGCCGGAGTTGAGGGTGCGGCCGATGGTGACGGCCCGCTGGTCGAACTTGCCGGAGGAGTTGACTACGAAGACGAAGGTTTTGTCGGCTTCGTGCAGGACGGCCGTATCGGGAACGATAAAGGTTGTGCGCGCGGCACCGGCGATGCGGATGGTGGCGAACATGTCAGACTTGAGCAGATGCTTCGGGTTCGGCAGAACGACGCGCAGCTTGAGCGTGTGGGTGGTGGGATCGAGCGCATCGGAGACGTTGTTGATGCGGCCCGTGAGCTTGAGATCGGGATAGGCGGGGATGACGACATCGACGCTGCGGCCGGGGCGAAGGGTGGCGAGGTCACGCTCGAAGACGTCGCCGACGATCCATACGGTGTCGAGATTTGCGATGGTGGCGATAGAGGTGGCGTTGTCGAGCGAGCGCTGCATCTCGCCGGTGGCTGTGCCGATATCGAGGACGACGCCGGAGATGGGAGCGCGCAGGGCTACCGTGTCGGTGACGCTGTTCTCGGCGAAGCCAAGCTCGTGGATGCGCTGGCGGGTGCGGTCGAGCTCGGAGTGGGCGACTTCGTCGGTGGCCTGGAGTTCGGCGAAGTCCGCCTGTGAGAGTACATCGTGCGCGAGCAGAAGCTTGCCGCGTTTGAGAGCGCTGTCGGCGCGGATGACTTCGATCTTTGCCTTCTCGAAGTCGGCGCGGGCGACGGCGATATCGTTGCTCTGGAGCT
>Ga0207667_10005904_pt1 | contig 14913 bp, 15 predicted proteins | sample KBSCornC52_FD_184301 | JGI IMG/M metagenome (GOLD analysis project Ga0207667, IMG submission 184301) | Corn rhizosphere microbial communities from Kellogg Biological Station, Michigan, USA - KBS Corn C5-2 (SPAdes) (version 2) | ecosystem: Host-associated > Plants > Roots > Rhizosphere > Soil ... | reverse complement strand
GTCGTGCGGGCGCCGTTCGCGCCGTTTCCGCGAAGCCTCGGCGGCTACGGAAGCACCTTGCTCCCGAAGCCGCCGTGGTTCGTCACCAACACCATGGCCGCACGTGTCGGCGAAGCGCTGTGCGCGTTCGAGGCTAGGCCGTCACCAGGGAAGGCGGCCCGCATCGCGGCGCTGGCGATGCGCGGGTAGCGCGGCGCGCTGATCCCAGCGCTTGAGCGCCAGGATGATGAGTCCGACCACGCCGACGATCAAGAGTGTGTCCATGGTAGTTACCTCCGAGATCCACGCAGCGAGCGAACGGCCGTCGCGACGGCTTTGAGCATCTCCGGCCCGTCGAATCCCATCGCGCGCGCCTGAGCGACGAATCGCTCCGCCAGCTCGACGAGCTTGTGCCGGTGCGGCCCGCGCGAGGCGCGGGCTCGATCGGCGACGTAGGTACCGCGCCCCCGCTCGACCACGAGCACCCCGTCGCGCTCGAGTTCCGCATAGGCCCGGTTGACGGTGTTCGGATTGACCTGCAGCGAGGTGGCGACGGTCCGTACCGCCGGGAGCCGGTCGCCGCCCCGCAGCGTCCCTCGCGCCAACGCGTGCAGTATCTGGTCTCGCAACTGCACGTAGACCGGCAATGAGGAACGCTCGTCGAGATGAAGTTCGTTCGTTCGCATAAGTGTCCTAGTGTCCTAAGACACGATGACACTACCAAGAAAGCGAAAGAAAAGCAAGCCCCCGTATGTCCTACGGAAGCGAGCGCGGGCGGCGTGAGGATGGGGCTAGACGCGTCTGCCGTTCTGGACGGAGAGTTCCCAGCGGTAGCCGTCGGGGTCGTGGAACCACAGGCCCATGTGCGGCGACCCTTCCCCTTCGGGGCCGATCTCGTCGCCGGCCGGGTCAGGCACGCGCGGCGACGTACCGGAGCATGTCGCGCTTGTACGCGCGGACCACGCGATCGAAGCGCATGCCGAGCCGGTTGGCCAGGGCGATCGAGGCCTTGTTCTCGGGCAAGACCAGCGCATAAACGCGCGCCAGTCCGACCGGGCCCAGCGCGTGCGCCAGGACCGCGCGAGCGGCCTCGGTGGCGAAGCCCCTGCCCCAGGCGGCTCGGGAGAACAGCCACGCGATCTCGACGTCGGTCGTGTCCGGGATGTACGTGATCCCGCACTCGCCGATCACGCGTCCGCTCGCCTTCTCGATCACCGGCCAGACACCGAAGCCGTCGCGTTCCGCTCGCTCGATCATCCGTCCGACGATGCGCGGAATCGCGTCGGGCGCGAACGTGCCGGCGGGGATGAACCGCATCACCTCGGGGTCGCAGAAGATCGCGCGCGCGTCTTCTTCATCGCCCGGCAAGCGCCAGTCGCGGATCTCGAGCCGCTCGGTCGCAAGCGCGATCATCGCGCCTTCAGCATCTCCAGGACGCGGTCGACTGGCAGACCGTAGTAGGTCACGCCGGCCCGGCCGGTCATGGTCTTGGCCTCGAACAGCGCGTCGTAGATGGCGGCCTGGGTGGCCTCGGCGGTCGCGCCGTAGAGGGCGTTGATCGTCTCCTCGTTCTCCGGCGTCGCGATCGACGGCGCCAGGATGTCGAAGTCGGCGTTGCGCCGGTAGACGCGCGAGGTCGAGAACGCCAGGAACAGGTCGCCGCTGCCCAGGTCGGAAGTGAGCCCCGTGCGGCCCATCCCGAGCGCGGCCCGCAGGGCGAGCGCGTGCAGCTGCCGCGAATCGAGCGGCGCATCGGTCGCCACGACGATCACGATGCTCCCCGAGGCCATCCGGCCGTGCATCGCGACGCGCTTCGGGAAGATCGGCCGCAGTTCGCCCTTCAAGCGGGCGCCGACCGGGACGCCGTCGATGGTCAGCTGTTCGCGCGAACTGCCGGTGTTATCGTTGACCAGCACCCCGACCGTGTATCCGCCCGCCGCTTTGGAGATCACCCGCGACGCCGACCCGATGCCGGCTTTGAAGGCGAACGCCTTCATGCCCGTGCCCGCGCCGACGTCGCCGCGAGCGAACTGCCCCGGACGCGCGCTCTCGATCAAGCTCTCGACATCGGCGGCCGTCACCGCGCGCGCGCGGATGTCGTTGAGCGCCTGATCGTCGCACTCGGCCACCACGGGCAAGGGCACGTCGTCGGTCACGCCGACGCGCGGGTAGTGCGCGAGCATCCACGAGATGACGCCGTCGGCCGCGCGCGGCACGTCGAGGGTATCGGTCAGCACGATCGGCTCTTCCAGATAGCCGGACTCCGCGATCCAGTGGGTTCCGGTCATCTCCCCGTTGCCGTTGAAGGCGACCGTCGCGGCGGCGACCTTCTGGTTCCACGGATCGTCGTTGGGCAGAATGGCGGTCGCCCCGGTCCGGATCGAGGTCCCTTGGATCTTCGTCAGGTGCGCCACCCGGACGCCGGGCACGTCGGTGATCCCGTCGAGCGCCCCGGACGGGTAGCGCCCGAAATGGAAGGGCAAGACGGCCCCGGCCGGCCCCGAGAGGGCGAAACTGAGCACGAGTGCGACAAAAGAGCCACGGCGGATGAAGCGCATACCTCCAGTGTACCAAGCCATCCAACGGCGAGCCTGCAGGCACCCAATGTAGGCCCGCCTAAGGGTTCAGGCGATGATGACCGTCCCCGAGCGGATCCGCTCCGCAAAAACGTACGAGAATCTCTCCGCCGCCGAGCTGATCGAACACGGCATCCGGCGGGGCGAGGGCGTCCTCGGGATCGACGGCCAGTTCATCGTCGACACCCGGCCGCACACCGGCCGCTCGCCGAAGGACAAGTTCTTCGTCCGCGAGCCCTCGAGCCAGGAGCACATCGACTGGGGCGAGACCAACGCCGCCATCGACGCCGCGACATTCGACAAGCTCTTCGACCGGGTCCAGGACTATCTCTCGCAGCGCGAGGTCTTCAGCCTCGACTGCTACGTCGGCGCCGACGAAGAGTACCGCTTGCCGGTCCGTGTCGTCACCGAGTTCGCCTGGCACAATCTGTTCGCGCGCAATCTCTTCATCACACCAGAGATGATGCCGGCCGAGTTCGTACCGGAGTTCACCGTGGTCGACGCTGCCCTGTTCGAGGCCGACCCGGCGCTCGACGGCGTGCGCTCCTCGACGTTCGTGCTGGTCAACTTCGCGCGCCGGATCATCCTGATCGGCGGCACCCGCTACGCCGGCGAGATCAAGAAGTCGGTCTTCACGGTGATGAACTATCTTCTTCCGCTGCACGACGCGCTGCCGATGCACTGCTCGGCCAACGTCGGCGCGGACGGCGACGTCGCCATCTTCTTCGGCCTCTCCGGCACCGGTAAGACCACGCTCTCGGCCGACTCGCACCGTCCGCTCATCGGCGACGACGAGCACGGCTGGTCCGCCAACGGCGTGTTCAACTTCGAGGGCGGCTGCTACGCCAAAGCGATCCGCCTCTCGCAGAGCGCCGAGCCCGAGATCTGGGCCGCCTCGCATCGCTTCTCGACCGTGCTTGAGAACGTGGTCTACGACGACGTCACCCGCAAGCTCAACCTCGATTCCGAGGCCAAGACCGAGAACACGCGCGCGGCCTACCCGATCGAGTTCATCCCGAACGTCGTGCCCGGCAGCAAGGCCGGCAACCCGCACACGATCGTGATGCTGACCGCCGACGCGTTCGGGGTGCTCCCGCCGATCTCGCGGTTGACGCGCGAACAGGCGATGTATCACTTCCTGTCCGGCTACACCGCCAAGGTGGCCGGCACCGAGCGCGGCGTCACCGAACCGCAAGCGACGTTCTCGACGTGTTTCGGTGCGCCGTTCATGGTGCATCACCCGACGGTCTACTCACGCCTGCTCGGCAAGAAGATCGAAGAACTCGATGTCATCTGCTGGCTGGTCAACACTGGCTGGACAGCCGGTCCCTACGGCGTCGGCTCGCGCATGAAGATCGCGCACACCCGCGCCATGGTGAACGCCGCGATCGAAGGCCGCATCCCGCACGAGTTCACCGGCGAGCCATTCTTCGGCCTGATGATCCCCAAGAGCGTGCCGGACGTCCCGACCGAAGTGCTCGACCCGCGCAACGCCTGGCCGGACAAAGCAAACTACGACGCAGCGGCCAAGAAGCTCGCGGCGCTCTTCCACGAGAACTTCAAGCGTTTCGAGGCGCACGCATCCGAAGGCGTGAAGGCAGCGGCGATCAAGCCCTAGCGGCGGACGAGGTGCGGTGGACGCGACGAGGCGACGTCCCGTCGGTTGTGCTGTGTCTCGCGGTTTAGAGTCGGACCATCCGGGGGTACAGTGACTCAGCTATTGAGGAGACACGATGGACGTCGCGAGCATGATTCAACAGGTCACCGGTGGTGGAAGTAGTCAGGCCCTCGAGCAGGCGGCCGAACAGCACCTGTCCTCGATGGCCCCGCAAGAGGTCACGCAACATCTTCAAACGGCGGCGAGCAACGCGAACCAAGACGGGCAAAGCGACGTCGCTCAGGAGATTCAAGGCATGATCTCCCGAGGATCGGCCGACCCGGAAGGCCTCAAGAACCTGGCCATCTCCTACATCAAGTCCAATCCGCAAGTACTCACGCATTTCGCACCCTCGTTTGCGCAAGGCATCTTGAACCGCGTCATCTGAGACGGTCGGACGGCACGCTTTAGGCGTCCTTCGCCTCCGCGATCCCGTCTTGTGCGGCCCTGATATCCGCCTTCAGGTGCGCGATAGCAACTTCCGGGACGGGCGGACCCGCTTCGCCGATCTTGCGTTTTCCGCTGACGGCGAGCACCGCGGTCACAACGCCCCAGAAGAGCGTCACGACCAGCGCGGCGATCCACAATTGCATGACGCCCGAGAGCCCCACCATCACTAACACGGTTAGCGAAAACAGCGTTAGCAGACCGGTGAGCACAGAACCGCTTAGGAGGCCCGCTCCCATGCCGGCGGCTTTGGCCTTATCTACCATCTCCGCCCGCGCCGACTCGAGATCTTGCCGCAGCAACACCCCTAGATCGCCTGCGAGGTCCTTGAGCGATGCGACGACGGATTCGCCATCCGCGTGATTTCCTTGCGCCATACTTTTCCTCCAAGGGTCTAGTCCCCGTACCCACGGGTCCCGCTTGCGAACCCTGCGTTGAAAGCGTTCGGTTGGCGTTGCCACATTTTTGGGCAGGATCGAGATCGGAGGACTAATCTATGCCCCAAAAAGCTACTACCCGCAAAAAGCAGTCCGCGAAAACAGCGGTGGCAAAAAGAGCCGTACGGCGGACGGTCAAGAAAGCCGCCGAGAACGTTCAATCGAACGCAGAGCGTGCGCGCGATCTTTCCGCGGCGCTGATCCGCGCAGGTGAGTTGCTCGGGCAGGGGGCGGCATTTCTTGACTCCATAGCAGAGCGCGCCATAGACGCTCCCTCGCGCAAAGCGAAGCGCTCTCCAAAGAAATAGCCAGGAACGCGCGCCGGAGAGGCTCTGGATGCACCGAAGCGCAAGCGAGCCCACGGCCTCATGGAAATCTGTCTCTGGCTTAATCCGGCTCTCAGAACTTCCAGTCGGCGACACGGTAGAGTGACCGCATGAACATCTCCAAGCCCATTCTCGCCGGCGCCGCGCTGCTCGCGCTCGCGCTGCCTCTCACCGTTGCGGCCCAGACCACGCCCGTCGCGCCGGCCACTACTACGACCGGCGGCGAACATCGCCATCACGGCGGCGGACTCAACAAGCATGCCATGCAAGGCATCACGCTGAGCGATAGCCAGAAATCGCAGATGATGCAGCTTCGCACGGCCTACAAGACCGCACACCCGAAGGGCAGCACGCCCGATCCGGCCGCCCGCAAGGCGCTTCGCGACCAGATGCTCGGCATTCTTACGCCCGATCAGCGCACGCAATACGAGGCCAACATGAAGACGCTGCGCGAGAACCACAAGAACGCCGGCAACGGGCCGTTCGCTCCGAACGCCTCGCCGACGCCCGGCATCTAGTCGACCAACTCGACGCGAACGTCGGCGATGGCGAGGCCGCCACGGCCGACGGCGATGACGTCCATACCGGCGGCGCGCGCGGCCGCGATGCCGCCGGTACTGTCCTCGATGGCGACGCAGTCGCTCGGCTCGGCGCCGAAGGCTGCCGCCGCCGCCAGATAACACTCGGGTGCCGGCTTCCCGCGCTCGACGTCGTCTGCGCTCACCAACACGCGCGGTGCCGGGAGCCCGGCGTGCGCGATAAGCGCGAGCGCCAGATTGCGCGGACAGGACGTCACGATCGCCCACCGTTGCGGCGGCAGGCTCGCCAAGAGCGCTGCCGCCCCGTCCTGCGCCCTGCCCTGGTCGTCGACCAGGGTGCCGAAGAGATCGAAGAGCGCGTAGCGGTACACGAAAGAATCGTTCGGGCGGACGCGTAACAAGGCCCGCATGGAACATCGCGACACGCTCGCCATCCTGGTCGGCGGCGGCCCGGCCCCCGGTATCAACGGCGTCATCGCCTCGGCCGCGATCGAGGCGATCAACAGCGGCCTGCGCGTGGTCGGCATCTACGACGGCTACCGCAAGCTCGCCGCCGGCGAGCCGCCCGAGACGATCGAGCTGACGCTGGACCTGGTCTCTCGCATCCACATGACCGGCGGGTCGATCCTGCGGACGTCGCGCACCAACCCCGCCAAGGACGAGGCGACCCTCCAGAACTGCGTCCGCGCGCTCGACACGATCGGGGCACGCTACGTGGTCGCGATCGGCGGCGACGACACGACCTACGGCGCGGCGCGCATCGCCGAGCATACCGGCGGCCGCATCGGCATCTGCACCGTCCCCAAGACGATCGACAACGACCTTCCGCTGCCCGACAACGCACCGACGTTCGGGTTCGAGACGGCCCGCTCGGTCGGCACCAACATCATCGAGAGCCTGATGGAAGACGCGCGCACCACCACGCGCTGGTATCTGGTCGTCTCGATGGGCCGCAAGTCCGGCGCGCTCGCACTCGGCATGTGCAAGGCCGCCGGGGCCACCCTGGCCGTCATCCCCGAGGAATTCCCCGAAGGTCCGCTCGACGTGAAGCTGATCGTCGACACGCTGGTCGGCGCGATGGTCAAGCGCGCGGCCGCCGGCAGCCCGCACGGCGTCGCGGTGATCGCCGAGGGCATCGTCGAGCGCATGTCGGCCGAGACGCTCGACGGGCTCTCCAACGTCGCTCGCGACGCGTACGGCCACGTCCGCCTGGCCGACGTGCCGATCGGCATGCTGCTGCGCGACGCGGTGCGCGCGCGCTTGACCGAGCTCGGCATGGAGTCGACCGTCCTCACCAAGGATATCGGCTACGAACTGCGCTGCGCCAAGCCGGTGCCGTTCGACGTCGATTACACGCGCACGCTCGGCTACGGGGCGGTGCGCTACCTCCTCGGCGGCGGAAGCGGCGCGCTGGTCGCGCTTTCGGGCGGTCACGCCGCGCCGTTGAAGTTGTCCGACCTGCTCGATCCCGCGACCGGCCGAATCCGCACGCGCAACGTCGACGTCACCTCGGAAGCCTATGCGGTGGCGCGCTCGTACATGATCCGGCTCGATCGGGCCGACCTCGAGGAGCCGCGCCTGGCGCGCTTGGCCGCCGTTACGAACCTCGATGCCGACGCGTTCCGGCGGTCGTTCGCGCACGTCTGCTGACGAAACGGGTATACGTACCACGTGCACCTAGGATCGCGTCGCCTGCTCGCTTTTGCCGCTTCCACCGCGCTGCTCGTCGCGTGCGGCGGCGCCGGCGGCGGGGCCACGCCCGGCCCGACGCCGAGCGGGCCGTCTCCGACCGCGACCCCGACCGGCGCCGCCGTCGCTGCGAACTGTCTCGGCGTCACGCCCGCGCCCGTCACCACGCCCCCGCCCGGGCCATCGCCCGCGCCGCCCGCCGGCTTGACCGTCGCGGGTGGGCTACACATCCAGGCGATCGCGAGCGTCGCCAATCCGCGCCAGCTCGCGAGCCTCCCGAACGGCGATCTCTTGATCGGCACCACCGGATCGACCGTCGCGCTCTTGCCGTTCGCGGAGAGCCCGACGGGCGCGCTCGCGGCGCATACCTTCGCGACGATCGGCGACGGGCCCGATAACGGCGTCGCGTTCTCGCCGTCGCTCTGCACAATCTTCGTCGGCACGCAGCACGGCGTCTATGCGATCCCCTACGGCTACGGCGATCAGACGGCGCGTTCGGCTCCCGTCCTGATCGCATCGGTCCGCACGGGCTCCCCTCCGGCCGGAAGCGACGGCGACGACCATACCACCACGTCGGTCGCGTACTCCGAGGTCGCCAATCTGCTCGACGTGGCCGTCGGATCGTCGTGCAACGCGTGCGCGGAGGCCGACGCGACCCGCGCCTCGATCTTCCAGATGACCGCGACCGGCGGCGCGATGACCAAGCGCGCGACGAGGATCCGCAACGGCATCGCCCTGACCGCGAACCCGTCGAGCGGGCATCTGTGGGTCGGCGACGCGGGTCAGGACGATCTGCCGGGCACCCATCCCTACGAGTTCGTCGACGACGTGACCGCGCATGGCGGCGTGGCCGACTACGGTTGGCCCGACTGCGAGGAGAACCACGTCGCGTACGCGGCGGGTGCGCAATGCGCCGCGACCGTCGCCCCGCTCGTCGAGTTCCCGGCCTATTCGACCATCATCGGCGCGGCGTTCTATCCGGCGCAGACCGGCGGGCTGGCCTACGCGCTTCCCGCGCAGTATCGCGGCGGGATGTTCGTGACGCGCCACGGCTCGTGGCACACCCCCGGCGGCTGCAACGTAGTCCCGGAGGTCGACTTCGTGCCCATGAACGGCGACGTCCCGGCGACCGCCGTCGACTGGAGCGATCCGACCAAGCAATGGCAGCCGCTCGTCACCGGCTTCCAACCGGGCTGTTCGTCGTCGACGCGCATCGGCCGGCCGACCGGCATCACCGTCAGCGCGAGCGGAACGCTCTTCATCGCCGACGACCAGGCCGGCAAGATCTACCGCGTTCGGCCGTAGCGCGCGACAGCACCGCTCTCGCGGGCGCTAGCCATGTGTCATCACGGCGTGCAGCGCCGTTTCGATGCGCGCTCGCTCGTCGCGCAGATGCGCGCGCGTAGGGGCGTCCCCGGCGTCCGCTCGCCGGCCGATCGCGGCGTCGAGCCGCTCCAATTCGGCACGGGCCAGCTCCTGCGCTTGCGCCGGCGGAAGCCGGAACGTCATCGCCCCCATCGGCGTGAGCAACAACCGCTTCGACGGACCGCCGAGCAGCGCGAGCGAGATCAATAGATCCGTGTACTTGCGCTGGAGCGAGCGGTGGAGGAGCGGATCGGGTCCGGGTCTGGCGGCGAGCACGGTATCCCAGATCGATGCGCTGCTCCAGGAGAACAGGTCCTCGAGCGACATGGTCGCGCGCGGCTCGCTCACGCGCGTGCTCGCTTCGATCAGACGGTTCATCACGTTCACCGAGAACGTCGAATACAGGACGGCGTCCTGCACGTCGCCGACCTGATCGACGACCGAATAGTCCCGCGCGTACGTGAGCGGGTTGGGCGAATCCCATTGCCAGTCGTGGGAAGCGCCAAGATTGTCGAGCGTCGCCGGCGCGAAGTTGAGGGCGCGAGCGGAGAACACGGTCGCGTCGAGGAGATCGAATGCCCGCCGCGCTTGGCTCCGCGGGAGCGCACGGAACGGCGGCCGCGCGCCGGGCTCACCGCGGTGGGTGCGCGAGGTCTCGACGCCGCCCAGGTAGCGGACGGCGAGCATCGCGGTCCTGGCGTACTCTCCCATCAAGGCGTCGAAGGCGCCGCGCTCGTCGCCGTACGAACCGTCGGCGCGCACCGACGCGCGGTTGAGCCGCTCTTCGGCCGCGCGCAGCGTGGCGAGCAGCGACGCGTCGTACGCGAGCGGATCGCTCGACAGATCCATGGCGGCGATGAACGGGTCGATGGCGTTGACACCGTAGGCATCTTCGTCGGTGCCGTAGGCGAGCAGCGGGCTGCCGCTGCGGTCGGCGATCGCTGCAAGGCGCGCCCGCTCGTCGGACGGCTGCTCCACGTTCGGGAACGATTGGTAGCCGTAGCGGATCGCCCAGGCGTCGTACGGACCGAGCACGTTTTGGAACTCCGCGCGCCGTTCTCCCGGCGGCAGATAGACCGGCACGTAGTCCATCACCGAGGCCGCCAGGCCGTGCTTCGCGATGAAACCGGGCCGTGCGAGATCCGAGAGACGATACGCGGTCGACGCCGCGAAGTTATGGCGCAGCCCGAACGCGTGGCCGGTCTCGTGCAGGACGGTGGCGAAGAGCTGGCGCTTGATGTATGCGTCGAGCTGCGCGGTCCCGAGCGGCCCGTGCGTGGAGAGCACCGCAAGCGCGTATGCGCTCGACGCCGCCATGCGTGCCTCGTAGTCTCCGCAGACGGTCGCCGCGATGCACTGCTGCCTCTCCATGGCTTCGTCGGAATCGATCCGCGAGAGATCCGCGTCCGCCGCCGCTTGTGCCCGGATGGCCTCGCCGTCGAGCACGATCGACGCACGCAGGATCTGCCCGGTGAACGGATCTGCGACCCATTGACCTTCCGCCGTGTAGAGCGGCCGGTCGGAGAGGGCCCAGCGCACGGTCGAGTAACGGAAGTCCTCGGGATCCCAGTTCGGATCGTCCGGTTGATCCCGCACCTCGACCGCATGCGGGTAGCCGAACTTGGCGAACGCATCGTTCCACTTCAAGATCGCCCGCCGGATCGTCGGCCGGTAGGTCGCCGGGATCTCGTCGGTCAGGTAGAACACGATCGGACCGCGCTTGAGGTTCCACCGCGTGATGTACCGTACGTACGGGTCGCCGGTCGAGGACGTAATCCCGAAACGGCGCCGCGTCGCGACGAAGTAGCCGACGCGCTCGTCCGCGAGGCGCGGTACGTACCCATCGTTCTCGGGGAGCTGCAGGATGCTGTAGTGCAGCTTGAGCATGACCGACGAGGGATCCGCCACCGACGTCACGCCGCCGTTGCCCGAGAACGTCTCGGCCACCGATATCGAGTCGTTCTGCGGAAAGCCGTGCACGAAGTCGAGATAACTCCGCGAAGGATCGGCGCGGTAGCTCCCGATCAACGAGAGATAGCGAGAGACGCCGGCCGGATCGCCCAAGAAGAATCCGCCCGAAACGAGGACGTGCCCGGTCGCGGTATCTTCGGCGACGACCGGCAGCGCCGACCAGACCGAATCCTGGAACGACTCCGCCACGTCGCGCGCGGCGGCCGGATCGGTGGCCGCGAGCAGATGCGGGTTGGGCTCGATGGCCAGCACGCGACTGCCGACGCGCTTGAAGCGCAACACCAAGTCGTCGTCGATATGCGTACCGGCGCCGACCAGCGGGAACCCGCCGAACGACGCCCCGATCGACGCGACGATCATGTACGCGTGCTTGAAGTTCTCCGGCGAGAGATCGAGGTAAAGTGCTCCGTCCTTATCGTAGAGCGCGATCGGTCCGTCCGAACGCGTCATGCCCTTGACGAACGCGGCCAGCGCCGGCGGTCTTGCGAATCCCATGACGGGCGAGGGGGACGGCCCGGGCGACGGGCTGGCCAGCAGCTGGGCGTGCGCGGCGCCCGCGCACAGGGCCGCGGTCGCAAGCGCGAGACACCCTTGCAACGACACGCGGAAAAACCAACGTTCGAAACGATGCATCGCGCGGTTCTTCGCCGAGTCGGGCCGGCGCCCTGGCGGTCCCAGCGCCCCACTCGCGACAATGGGCCGAATGGCGTACAATGGCGGGGAGATGAAGCCGCGGCCGCTACCGACGGGGACGGTGACGTTCCTGTTCACGGACATCGAAGGCAGCACCGCGCTGTGGGAGCGCGACGACGCGGCTATGCGCCTCGCCCTTGCCAAGCACGACGCGATCGTCCGGAAGGCCGTCGAGGCCGCCGGAGGAACCGTCTTCAAGACGGTCGGAGACGCATCGTATTGCGCCTTCGAACGGCCCGAGGATGCGATTGCCGCCGCCATCGCCGCACAGCGATCGCTCGCGCGCGCGAAATGGCCGGCGAGCATCGGCGCACTGTGCGTCCGGATGGCGATCAATAGCGGTACCGCGCAGATCCGCGACGGAGACTACTTCGGAACGTCTCTCAACCGCATGGCGCGACTTTTGGATCTCGCGAACGGCGAACAGGTCTTGCTCGGCGAATCTGCGGCGTCGCTCGCGAGAGACCGATTACCCGCCGACGTCACGCTGCGCGACCTTGGCAGCCACGTTCTGCGCGACGTCACCTCCCGCGAGCGCGCGTTCCAGCTCGTCGCCCCAGGGCTGCGTGGGGACTTCCCGCCGCTGGCCTCCCCCGGCGATGCAGCGGGCAGGCTGCCTTCCCGACTCTCCTCGTTCGTCGGCCGCACCGCCGAACTCGAACGGGTGGCCGCTTCCGTACGAAGCGAGCGTCTCGTGACGATCGTCGGACCGGGAGGCATCGGCAAGACCCGCCTCGCGCTGGAGTGCGCCGACCTCCTGCGCGGACACTTTCCGGGTGGCGTGTTCTTCGTCTCCTTCGCCCCGGTCGAAAGGGATGCGAACGTCGAAACGCTCGCCGCTGCCGCGGCCGCCTCGCTGGACGTGCGCGAAACTCCGGGGGAGAGCGTCGTCGCCGCGATCTCGCGCGACGTCGGCGCGCGCTGCATCCTGATGGTCGCCGACAATCTCGAACACGTCGTCGACGGGGCGGCGAGATTGATCAAGGACCTCGCGACGCATTGTCCGCATGCCCACATCGTCGCCACCAGCCGCGAGCCGCTCCACGTGCGCGGCGAGCGCATCGAGCGCCTCGGTGGTCTCGATCCCGACGAAGCGCAGGTGCTCTTCCGAGCCCGCGCGCACGTACCGGCACGCGCCGAAGACGAATCGCTGATCCGGACCATCTGCGAACGCATCGATGGAATTCCTCTGGCGATCGAACTGGCCGCCGCGCGATCGGGAGCGGCGAGCCTCAACGCCCTCGCCGAGAGACTGCGCGACTCGCTCGGGCCGCTCGTCTCGAAGGACCCCACCGAGGAAGACCGCCACCGGACGCTCGGCAATACGATCGACTGGAGTTACCGCCTTCTCGACCCGATCGAACGATCGGCATTCGAAGCCTATTGCGTCTTCAACGGCGGATTCTCACGGGATGCCGCAGCTGCGGTGGGGCGCACCGTCTCGGACGATCCGGCGGTACTGGAAGCGATTCTCGAGGCGCTCGTGGATCGTTCCTTCGTGGATGTCGACGATCGCGCCGACCGCTTCCACCTCCTCGACACCATGCGGACCTTCGCACGGTCGCGCGCCCTCCAATCCGGCACGCTGTCCGAGGCGTCGGAGCGCCATTTCAACCACTACGCGGCGATCGTTGGAAGCTTGCGGGAGGGAGCGGCCGACAAAGCGTCTTGGCTTTCGGCGGTCGGGCTCGAATCCCACAATGCCGAAGCGGCGCTCGAATGGGGCCTCGCGCGGTACCCGGACGAGGCCTGCGTCCTGGCCGGTGATCTTGCGACCTACTGGATCAACGGCGGCCACTTCACCTCGGGATCCTATTGGACGCGTCGCGTCCTCGAAGCCCGGCCGGCGCCGAGCGCCGCGCTCTCGTCCTTCCTTCGCAAGGCCTCGACGCTGGCGACGATCGCCGGCGATTTCGCTCAGGCGCGGACGCTCGCGGAGCAGGCGGCATCCGCGAGCCGGTCTATCCGCGATCTTCGCGGCGAGCACGAAGCGGCGTTCAATCTGGGTGTCATCGCGCAGCGTGAGGGCCGCAACGACGATGCGGAACGGGTCTATCTCGACTGTCTGGATACGTTTCGCGAAACGCGGTTCACGCGCGGAATCCTCACGGCCTTGAACAACCTCGCGCAGCTGGCCATGAAACGCGGCGACCTGACGACGGCGAGGGAACGGATGGCCGAAAGCGCCGCCCTCGCAGAGACGCTGGACGATCCCGACGTCCTCGCGTCGATCCGCAAGACGCAGGCCACGATCGAACTCGATTACGGAGACGTCGCAATATCGGAAGCCCACATCGAAGCGGCACTGGCCACCAAGCGACGGCTCGACAATGCGCCCGATATCGTCGACGCACTGCTCGTGTTGAGCGACGTACGTCTTCGTCAGGGGAAGTCGCGCGAGGCCGAGATGGCGGCAAGGGAAGCGCTGGAGAGAGCACAGGCCCTCGAGTCCGCAGCGCTCATCTCCCTAGCCGAGGAGCGGATAAGCGCTCTTCAAAGCCCTAACCATCCGACGGGTGAAAGCCGGTCCGCAGAGGCGCCCCTGCGAACCGGTTTGTGAGCGCTCGAAGCGTCAGTCTTCGCCCGGGTTCGGATTCTTCACGTCGCCCGGAAGCGCCGCGCCGCGACAGAGCGTCACGTAGAGCAAGCCGGCGGGCGCGGTCGATCCGGGAATCGTGCCGCTGGTGAACTTGACCGAAGGACCGGCGGAGTGTCCGTTTCCGTCTGCGCAAGGTTGCGCTTCGTTATCCTGGGCGTAGTGCAACCACAGGGCCGTGGCGACCGCACTCGCATGCGTCGGTGTGGCCGGCGTCTTCGACGTCGACGCCGTTACGAGCGCGGTGCTCTGCACCTCCGCCGATCCGACGGCGAGTCCGAGGTTCATGGGGAGCGTGTCGGAATCGCCCCGCTGCCCGCCCGAGCCCGAGCAGCCCGCGACCGCGAGTACCGAGCATAAGAAAAGGAACCCAACCCGAAAACGCATGTCGTTCCTCCGAGAATCGGGCCCGCCCGGCGGGCGCCGCATTGCTTCCGAGGCACTTAGGAGTCCGGAGAAGGGGTTCCTCTTTCCATACAGGGGCGGAGCCGCACAGAAATGCCGAGAGCCCGCAACATTGCTGCTGCGGGCTCACCGGGACTGAAATCTGGCACTGTCCTACTTTCGATCGGTCCCTGCGGACCGCCTATCATCGGCGCTGGCGGGCTTAACTGCCGTGTTCGGGATGGGAACGGGTG
>Ga0207667_10005903_pt1 | contig 14913 bp, 8 predicted proteins | sample KBSCornC52_FD_184301 | JGI IMG/M metagenome (GOLD analysis project Ga0207667, IMG submission 184301) | Corn rhizosphere microbial communities from Kellogg Biological Station, Michigan, USA - KBS Corn C5-2 (SPAdes) (version 2) | ecosystem: Host-associated > Plants > Roots > Rhizosphere > Soil ... | reverse complement strand
CCACCGCCGTCGCCAACGGCGACCTCACGAAGAAGATTACCGCTGACGCCCGTGGCGAGATTCTGGAGCTGAAGAACACGATCAACACGATGGTCGACCAGCTCAACAGCTTCGCCTCGGAAGTGACCCGTGTGGCCCGCGAGGTGGGAACGGAAGGGAAGCTCGGAGGGCAGGCGCAGGTCCGCGGCGTGTCGGGAACGTGGAAGGACCTGACCGACAACGTGAACTCGATGGCCTCCAACCTCACCGGTCAGGTCCGCAACATCGCGGAAGTGACCACGGCCGTTGCAAACGGAGACCTCTCCAAGAAGATCACGGCGGACGCTCAGGGCGAGATACTGGAGCTGAAGAACACGATCAACACGATGGTGGACCAGCTCAACGGGTTCGCCACCGAAGTGACGCGCGTCGCCCGCGAGGTGGGCACCGAAGGCCAGCTCGGCGGCCAGGCCGTCGTGAAGGGGGTCAGCGGCACCTGGAAGGACCTGACCGATTCCGTGAACACGCTCGCCGGAAACCTTACCGTCCAGCTCCGCGACGTATCCAAGGTTGCGACCGCCATCGCCAGCGGCGACCTTACTCAGAAGATCACCGTAGACGTCCGCGGCGAGATCCTCCAGATCAAAGACGTGATCAACATCATGGTCGACCAGCTCGGCTCCTTCGCCTCCGAAGTGACGCGCGTCGCCCGTGAGGTGGGAACCGAAGGAAAGCTCGGAGGGCAGGCGCAGGTAAAGGGCGTAAGCGGCACGTGGAAGGACCTCACCGACAATGTGAACTTCATGGCCGAGAAACCTCACGGCCAGGTCCGAAACATCGCCGAAGTGACGACCGCAGTCGCAAACGGCGACCTGACGAAAAAGATCACCGCCGACGCGCAGGGTGAAATCCTGGAGCTCAAGTCCACGATAAACATCATGGTCGATCAGCTCAACTCGTTTGCCTCCGAAGTAACCCGCGTCGCCCGCGAGGTCGGAACGGAAGGGAAGCTGGGCGGGCAGGCGGAAGTGCGCGGCGTCTCCGGCACGTGGAAGGACCTGACCGACTCGGTGAACTCGATGGCCGGCAACCTCACCAGTCAGGTCCGCAACATCGCCGACGTTACCACGGCGGTCGCCAACGGCGACCTTACCAAGACCATTACGGCGGACGCGCAGGGCGAGATTCTGGAGCTGAAGAACACGATCAACATCATGGTCGATCAGCTCAACTCCTTCGCCTCGGAAGTAACACGCGTTGCGAGGGAAGTAGGCACCGACGGAAAGCTGGGCGGCCAGGCCGAGGTTCGCGGCGTCTCAGGCACGTGGAAGGACCTGACCGATTCCGTGAACTTCATGGCGTCCAACCTTACCGGCCAGGTCCGTAACATCGCGGAGGTGACCACGGCAGTCGCAAACGGAGACCTCACGAAGAAGATCACCGTCGACGTGCGCGGCGAGCTCCTCGACCTCAAGGCGACCATCAACACGATGGTCGATCAGCTCAACTCCTTCGCCTCCGAGGTGACGCGCGTTGCGAGGGAAGTGGGAACGGAAGGGAAGCTGGGAGGGCAGGCGCAGGTCCGGGGCGTGTCGGGAACCTGGAAGGATCTCACCGACAACGTAAACTCGATGGCCTCCAACCTCACGGGCCAGGTGCGAAACATTGCCGAGGTGACTACCGCCGTCGCCAACGGCGACCTCTCGAAGAAGATCACGGCGGACGCTCAGGGCGAGATTCTGGAGCTGAAGAACACGATCAACACGATGGTGGACCAGCTCAACGGGTTCGCCACCGAAGTGACGCGCGTCGCCCGCGAGGTGGGCACCGAGGGACAGCTCGGCGGCCAGGCCGTCGTGAAGGGGGTCAGCGGCACCTGGAAGGACCTCACGGACTCCGTGAACTTCATGGCGTCCAACCTTACCGGGCAGGTCCGAAACGTGGCGGAGGTCGCGACGGCCATCGCAAACGGCGACCTCACCCGCAAGATTACGGCGGAAGCGCGCGGCGAGATCCTCGACCTGAAGAACACGATCAACATCATGGTCGACCAGCTCAACTCCTTCGCTTCCGAGGTGACGCGCGTCGCCCGCGAAGTAGGCACCGAAGGGAAGCTGGGAGCGCAGGCCTATGTGACCGGTGTCTCCGGCACCTGGAAGGACCTGACCGACAACGTAAACTTCATGGCGTCGAACCTCACCGGGCAGGTCCGCTCCATCGCGGGAGTTACGACCGCGGTGGCAAACGGCGACCTCACAAAGAAGATCGAGGTCGAGGCGAGAGGCGAGATCCTCGACCTGAAGAACACGATCAACATCATGGTCGACCAGCTCAACTCCTTCGCCTCTGAAGTAACCCGCGTTGCGAGAGAGGTGGGAACGGAAGGGAAGCTCGGAGGCCAGGCGCAGGTCCGTGGCGTGTCGGGAACGTGGAAGGACCTGACGGACAACGTGAACTTCATGGCCGAGAACCTGACGAATCAGGTGCGAGGCATCGCGAGGGTCGTTACGGCCGTTGCGAACGGAGACCTGAAGCGGAAGCTGACTCTCGAGGCGAAGGGCGAGATCGCCGAGCTTGCCGAGACCATCAACTCGATGATCGACACGCTCGCGACCTTCGCGGATCAGGTCATCGGCGTCGCCCGCGAGGTGGGTATCGAAGGGAAGCTGGGCGGCCAGGCGATGGTGCCGGGCGCGGCCGGAACATGGCGTGACCTGACCGACAACGTGAACCGGCTGGCGACCACGCTGACCACCCAGATACGAGCCATCGCGGACGTGGCGACCGCCGTGACCACGGGCGACCTCTCCCGGTCAATTACGGTCGAGGCGGCCGGCGAAGTCGCCGCGCTCAAAGACAACATCAACGAGATGATCCGCAACCTGCGCGACACCACGCGGATCAACACCGAGCAGGACTGGCTCAAGACCAACGTGGCCCGATTCACCAACCTGCTCCAGGGCCAGCGGGACCTCCTCAACGTCGCCCGGCTCATCCTCTCGGAGCTCGCGCCCCTCGTCGGTGAGCAGGCGGGCCTCTTCTACATCAACGACACGGCGGCCGGCGCGAACGGCAACGGAAACGGCAGCGAGACCTCTCTCCGGCTTCTCGCAAGTTACGGGTACCAGGAGCGCAAGCGCCTCGGCAACCGCTTCGCGCCCGGCGAGGGACTGGTCGGGCAGTGCGTCCTCGAAAAGCAGCGGATACTGCTCACCTCCGTCCCCGACGACTACATCAAGGTGACATCCGGCCTCGGCGAGGCGAGCCCGCGGAACATCGTCGTGCTCCCGGTCCTCTTCGAGGGAGACGTGCTGGCGGTCATCGAGCTGGCGTCGTTCAGCAATTTCAGCCAGATTCACCTCACGTTCCTCGACCAGCTCACCGAATCGATTGGGATCGTTCTCAACACGCTCGCCGCCAACATGCGGACGGAAGAGCTGCTCAAGCAGTCGCAGTCGCTCACCCAGGAGCTCCAGAATCAGCAGCAGGAGCTTCAGGAGACCAACCGGCGGCTGGAGCAGCAGGCGCGCTCCCTCCAGGCATCGGAGGAGCGGCTCAAGGAGCAGCAGGAAGAGCTCCAGCAGACCAACGAGGAGCTGGAGGAGAAAGCCCAGCTTCTCAGCGAGCAGAACCGCGAGGTCGAGCGGAAGAACCGGCAGATCGAGCTGGCGCGGCAGGAGCTGGAGGAGAAGGCCGAGCAGCTCTCCATCAGCGGCAAGTACAAGTCCGAGTTCCTGGCGAACATGTCGCACGAGCTCCGCACGCCGCTCAACTCGATGCTCATCCTCTCCAGGCTGCTGTCGGAGAACAACGAGGGCAACCTCTCCCAGAAGCAGCAGGAGTACGCGAAGACAATCCACTCGTCCGGAAACGACCTCCTGGCGCTCATCAACGAGATCCTCGACCTCGCCAAGATTGAATCCGGCACGATGGAAGTGCACCCCACCGAGGTCCTCTTCGACGAGCTGCGCGACTACGTCGAGCGCAACTTCCGCGAGATGGCGCAGGAGAAGGGTCTCGATTTCAACGTGATTCTCGAGCCGACGCTGCCGCCGTTCATCTACTCCGATAACCAGCGGCTACAGCAGGTCGTCCGGAATCTCCTCTCCAACGCGATGAAGTTCACCGACGAGGGCAGCGTCAGCCTCCGAATGTACGTCGCGGAGGAGGGCTGGCACCGGGAGCAGGTCATCCTGAATCAGTCGCAGCAGGTCATCGCGTTCGAGGTGAAGGACACGGGAATCGGGATTCCGGTCAACCGGCAGCGCCTGGTATTCGAGCCGTTCCAGCAGGGCGACGGCACCACGAGCCGCAAGTACGGCGGTACCGGCCTCGGCCTCTCCATCTGCCGCGACATTGCCGAATTGCTTGGAGGCGAGATTCGGCTGGAGAGCCGGCCGGGCGAAGGATCGACGTTCACGCTCTACCTGCCGCAGCAGTACGTGCACACGCAGCTTGCGCGCACTCCGATTCCGGTGGTTATCGCTGCTGCGACGACTGGCGACGACGAGCCCCCGTCCGATGAAGACGGCGAATCGGGCGGAATGTCCGGCGTCGCCCTCGCCGCGCGCGACCAGCGCCGCCGCACCGCCGCGCCAGCGAACTTCCGCGAGGCGCGGGAATCGGGGGCAGTCGCCTCGGCGGTAGCCGGGCTGGCGATGGACCCGGCGCTCCTCCTGCCCGGCGACGTGAGCGACGACCGATCCGACCTCGGCCCGGACGACAAGGTCGTGCTCATCGTCGAGGACGACGCCGGATTCGCGCGAATTCTTCTCGACCGGGCGCGCGAGCAGGGCTTCAAGGGAATCGTCGCTGCGAACGGCGAGTCGGTCCAGGTGCTGGCGCGGCGCTACCGGCCAAACGCCATCACTCTCGACATCGGCCTGCCGGACGTGGATGGATGGACGGTCCTGGACCGGCTTAAGCATAACCCGGAGACGCGCCACATCCCGGTGCATATCATCTCGGGCACGGACGAGACGATGCGGGGCCTGAAGCAGGGGGCCATCGCCTTCCTCCACAAGCCCGCCACGAAGGAGGCGCTCGATCAGGCCTTCAGCGACATACGCGGATTCGTCGAGAGGAAGGTGAAGCGGCTTCTGGTCGTCGAGGACGACGCGGTGCAGCAGCAGGCTGTCATCGACCTCATCGGAAACGGCGACGTGATAACCACGGCCGCGGGCACGGGCGCGGCGGCGCTGGAGGCGCTTCACGCCGAGCCCTTCGACTGCATGGTAATCGACCTGGGACTGCCGGATATGACGGGCTTCGCGCTTATGGAGCAGATCCGAAAGGACGAGGCGCTGAAGGATATCCCCATCATCATCTACACGGGAAAGGACCTGACGAAGAAGCAGGAGACCGAGCTCCGCAAGCTCGCCGACACCATCATCGTGAAGGACGTGAAGTCGCCGGAGAGGCTGCTTGACGAGACGACCCTCTTCCTGCACCGCGTCCAGGCGAACCTGCCGCCGACCAAGAGGGAGATGCTGGACAAGGCGCGGCAGGCCGACCCCATCCTCACCGGAAAGAAGGTGCTGATATGCGATGATGACATCCGGAACATCTTCGCGCTCACCAGTCTGCTGGAGAATCAGCACATGGAGGTGGTCTACGCCGAAAATGGGAAGGATGCTGTCGAGCTATTGGCGAACACGCCCCACGTCGATGTCGTCTTGATGGATGTGATGATGCCGGAGATGGACGGTTACGAGACCATGCGCGCGATCCGCAAGCGAGCGAAGTTCAAAACCCTCCCCATCATTGCGCTGACGGCAAAGGCCATGAAGGGCGACCGCGATCAGTGCATCGAGGCGGGCGCATCCGACTATATCGCCAAACCGGTCGACTCCGAGCAGCTTCTTTCACTGCTGAGGGTCTGGCTCTACAACCGCTGAGGCGTTTCCACAAATCATGGCCGGATCCGGTTCCTCCGACGTTAGCCAACGAGAGGGCAAAACGGCCATGTCCACGGCGATTCCTGTCTCCGACCACGAGTCGAAGCAGGAGACCGAGCTGGAGAACCTCGAAACGGACCTCCTGCTCGAGGCGGTCTTCCGGCACTACGGCTACGACTTTCGCGAATACGCGCGCGCCTCGCTGAAGCGGCGCGTGCACACGATGATGCGAAATGAGCATGTTCGCACCATCAGCGGGCTCATCGAGCTGCTGCTGCACGACCGCACGGCGTTCAATCGGTTCCTGCTCGTGCTGTCCGTCAACGTGACATCGGTCTTTCGCGACCCGGAATTCTTTCTGGCGTTCCGAAGACTGGTCGTTCCGATGCTGCGGACATATCCGTTCGTGCGGATATGGCACGCGGGCTGCTCGACCGGAGAAGAGGTCTACTCGATGGCCATCCTGCTTCACGAGGAGGGCCTGTACGACAAGTGCCGGCTCTACGCCACGGACATGGACGACGCGGTGTTGAAGCAGGCCGGCAAGGGGATTTTCCCGCTGGAGAGCGCGGATCAATACGCGTTGAATTACCAGCGCGCCGGCGGGACGCGCGAGCTGACCGAGTACTACACGGGTGGGTATGGTCATGGCATCTTTCGCGCGTCGCTCCGGGAGAATGTGGTCTTCTCGCAGCACAACCTCGCGATGGACCGCTCGTTCAACGAGTTCAACGTGATCCTCTGCCGCAACGTGATGATCTACTTCACGAAGCAGCTCCAGCACCGCGTGCATGATCTGCTCTTCGAAAGCCTCGCGACATTCGGGGTGCTGGGCCTCGGCGCGAAGGAGACCATCCAGTTCTCGCCGCATGAGCGGGACTACGAGCAGATTGAGCCAGGCTCAAAGCTCTACCGGAAGATCGCATGATGGAGACGTGCAGGCTCATCGTTATCGGGACGTCCATGGGCGGCCTCACGGCGCTGGAAGAGGTGCTGTCGCGCCTGCCGGAGAACTTCCAGACACCGGTAGTCGTCGTATTACACAGGAGCGTCGATTCGACGGGCGGACTCGTTCAGCTTCTCCGCAGGCACAGCAGGGTGCGCGTGAAGGAGCCGCTCGATAAGGAGCCCATCCTGCCCGGCCACGTCTACATCGCGCCGCCGGACTACCATCTGATGGTTGATGAGAGTTCCTTTGCGCTGTCAACGGATGCGCCGGAGCTGTATGCGCGCCCGTCCATCGACGTTCTCTTCGAAACAGCAGCGGAAGCGTATGGCGCGGGCGTCGTCGCCGTGGTAATGACGGGTGCAAGCAGCGATGGCGCGCGAGGCGCGGCGAAGGTGAAGGCAGCCGGCGGCATGGTAATCGTTCAGAATCCTCAGACCGCCGAATCGCCGCTCATGCCACAGGCCGCGCTGCGGGCAACTGCCACGGATCGCGTTCTCGACCTGGCGGAGATCGGTTCGTGCCTGTCGGACATATGTGAATACGGCACTTCCAGCGACGGCGGGAAGCAGCCCCCGCCGGGCGCGACCGCGGCACTCGGCGCGCGTCCTGGAGAATAGAATGCCCATTGCGCACCGCGCGGATTGGAGCGAACGTCCATTGAACGCGATCGAAGAACCTTCGACCGATGACATGCCGCAGCAGAAGGTCAACATACTGCTCGTCGATGACCGGCCGGAGAACCTCGTCGCCCTCGAGTCCGTCCTTGACGACCTCGGCCAGAATCTCGTGATGGCCCGCTCCGGCCGCGACGCCCTGAAGCACGTGCTCGAAGAGGACTTCGCGTGCATCCTGCTCGACGTCCAGATGCCGGAGATGAATGGCTTCGAGACCGCGACCCTCATCCGGTCTCGGAAGCGCTCCCAGCATACGCCCATCCTCTTCCTGACGGCCATAAACAAGAGCGAGAACCACGTCACGACCGGCTACCAGATCGGCGCGGTGGACTACGTCTTCAAGCCGTTCGAGCCGGAGGTCTTGCGAGCCAAGGTTTCGGCGTTCGTCGAGCTTTCACGCAAGGCGAGGGAGCTGGAAGACGAGATAGCCCGTCGAATCGAGGCGGAAGAAGAGGTTCGCAAGCTGAACGGGGAGCTGGAGCGGAGGGTGCGGGACCGGACCGCGGCGCTGGAAACCGCGAATCGCGAGCTTCAGATCGAGATTGCTGAGCGGATGCGGGCGGAGGAAGCCCTCAAGGAAAAACAGGCCGACATCGAGGCCCTGAACCAGCGTCTTCAGCGTGCGATGACGGAGACGCATCACCGTGTCAAGAACAATCTCCAGATCATCGCCGCAATGGTCGACATGAGGCTGATGGAAGGTAGCGCGACGATCGAGCCCGCCGAGATTCGCCGTCTCGGCACCCACGTGCAGACGCTCGCCTCCGTGCATGACATCCTCACGCAGGAAGCCAAGTACGATGGGCAGGCGGAGTTCCTCTCCGCGCGGGAAGTCCTCATGAGGCTTCTGGACATGCTCCAGAACACCTCCGCGAACCGGCACATCCATGCGACGGTCGAGGATGCGCGGCTCACTGCGCGGCAGGGTACGTCGCTCGCGCTCGTGCTGAACGAGCTGATCAGCAACGCCCAGAAGTATGGCAAAGGAGACATCCTCGTCTCGTTTACGCGCGACGACGGATACGCCACGCTCACCGTGTCCGATGACGGCCCCGGTTTCCCGGAGGGCTTCGACGCCGCGAAGGCGGCGAACACGGGCATGGAGCTGATCAGCAGCCTCAGCCAGTGGGACCTCGGCGGCGAGGCGCGCTACGAGAATCGCAAAGAGGGCGGCGCGCGCGTCGTGATTCACATGCCGCTGCCGGACACCGAATCCCTGGAAATCGAACCCGTGGCTCTCGCCTCCGCCTCCTGACGCCGACCATCCCATGACCGACCGGATTCCCCGCCACGCCCTTGCGGCGCTGCCCACGCCGCTCCACCCTCTTCCGCGCCTCTCCGAACAACTTGGAATCGAGCTCTGGATTAAGCGTGACGACCTGACCGGCTTCGCGATGGGCGGCAACAAGGTGCGGAAGGCCGAGTATCTCATCGCTGACGCGATTCGGCTCGGCGCGACAGAAGTCATCACGGCGGGGGCGGTCCAGTCGAACCACGCGCGGGTAATCGCCGCGGCTGCCGCAGCCGTCGGACTGGAGTGCCATCTCGTCCTCTCCGGCTCCCTCTCCGTCGAGCCGCGTGGAAACGTGCTGCTCGATCGGCTTTCCGGTGCAAATCTGCACGTGGTCTCGTCCTCCGCGGAGCGCGCGGCCGCGATGGACGCGCTCGCCTCTGACTACGCAGCGGCCGGCAGCACGCCGTACGTGATTCCCATTGGCGGCTCGAACGCGGTCGGCGCGCAGGGATATATCACCGGGTTCGAGGAGCTTTCGGCCCAGCTCGCCGCGCTCCCGCCAAGACCCACGCGACTCGTCTTTGCGTCATCGAGCGGCGGTACGTTTGCGGGCCTCCTCGCCGGGAGGGCGCTTGCGAGAAGCGACGTACGGCTGCTCGGCATCCGGGTTGACCTGGATGCCGACCCGGAGGTCACGATTGCACAGGTGGCTTCCGAAGCGGCAAAGCTCCGGGGCTCGAACCTCGACGTCCATCCGAGCGGCGTGGACCTGTGCTCCGATTACGTGGGAGAGGGGTACGGGATTCCCACCGAGGCGGGCATGGACGCGATTCGAACACTTTGGACGAAAGAGGGGATTCTGCTCGATCCGGTCTATACCGGCAAGGCGATGGCGGGGCTGATCGACATGGCAATGCGCGGCGCTTTTCACGAGGAGCGGATCGTATTCCTGCACACCGGCGGCGAACCCTCGGTCTTCGCGCGCACGGACATCATTTGATTTGCAGGCGGGACGAAGCGGAGGCCGGCGGACTGGGTAGTCCGCCGGCCCCTGTTACGTCTATGATAGGCAAAATAACCGACTACTTGCTCCCGATCTTGAACATCTTGGTGCCGCAGGTGCCGCAAGTCCCGGTCGTGGCCGGCTTGCCGTTCTTCATCGTGATGGCGGTCGGGTTCTGCATCTCTTTCTTTGCTTTGCACTTCACGCAGTACGCTTCCATCATGTCACCCCTTCCCGTGATTGGATTTGATTGATCATTCGTGACACGCTCACGAATTCCTCCACGCCTGAGCGCGGCCGAGCACAAATATCACGGAATTCACGCTCGACAGCTCATTCGGGTCGGTAGATCAGGTATTTGCGGCGGATTTCGCCGAAATGCGCCAGATCGTCCTTCCACGATGCTTCGATGGCCTCCGCGCTCTCTCCTGCCATCAGGAGCGAGAAAGCGCGATGATTTACGAGTAGCCGGTCATACGCCGCCGGCTGCCACGCCTCGGGGAACAGCCTGCGAAGCGCGACGGCGATCTCGATGCCTGTGCGAACCGGCCGGAATCGCTCTCGATCCGTCACGACGATGTTCACGCCACCGCACGACTCGTTCGCGAACCTGCTCGACTTCGGCGTGAATCTGACGGGAACGAACCGCGCTCCGGGAATCCTCCGGCCGTTCAGCTCACCGGCCAGACGCCGTCCGTCCTGCCACGCAATCCAGGGCGCTCCGATATGCTCGAACGGCGTGTCCGTGCCGCGCCCGACCGAGAGGTTCGTGAACTCCAGCAGCCCGATGCCCGGATAGAGCGCCGCCTGCGTAAGACTCCGCATGTTCGGAGAGGGGTTGACCCACATCAGGCTCGTCTCGTCCCACCACTCCGGCCGCCTCAACCCTTCGCAGGGGACGACGATGAGTCCCGCGCCGATTTTGCGCTCGACGTTGTAGAGGCGCGCCAGTTCGCCCACCGTGAGGCCGTGGCGGACCGGAAGGGGATGCCACGCCACGAACGACAGCCGGTCGGCGTCGGCTACTGGCCCCTCCACCCGCATGCCGCCGATGGGGTTCGGCCGATCCAGCACGACGAAGTGGAGCTTGTGGCGGCCCGCCTCTTCCAGCGCGCTCCCGAGCGTGCTGATGTACGTGTAATAACGGCAGCCGACGTCCTGGATGTCGAAAACGAGCGCGTCGAGGCCCTGGAGCTGTTCAGGTTTCGGCCGCGTGGTCTCGCCGTAGAGGCTGTAGATCGGCAGGCCGGTCTTCGCATCGACCGAATCACCGACCTTCTGATCGACCTCGCCCCGAATCCCGTGCTCCGGCCCGAAGAGCGCCGCCAGCTTCACGCCCGGCGCGCCGTGCAGCACGTCGATGGTCGAGCGGCCATCCGCCGTCAATCCGGTGTGATTCGTGATGAGGCCCACGCGCTGGCCCTGGAGCGGCTTGAACCCGTCCCGCTCCAGGACATCGATTCCGGTGATTACTCCCGATTTGCTCATATGCGGGCATATTCGCCGAACGGCAACTGAATTCCCGCATTGACGTCGGTGAATCGGACCTCGCCTTCGCGTCGAATTACGCATGTCGCTAAGCGGAAAGTATTTCGAACATTGCTATTGACGTTCGGTTAGCGGCGCTATATAATGTCCGCGCGCCGGTTCTACCTCCCTGGTTGGAGACTTGCCCGTGCAAACCCATCTTTCGGTTACATCCCGTTGCGTTCCGCCCCCCCTCCGGCGCGGGCGTAACGCGCGCACGCTGTCGTTCTCCTCCACGATCCTTCGAACGTCCACCACTCGGCGCCACAATCCGCTCCATGCAATTCACCAGTCCTGTGGCGGAGCGCACGACGCCGGGCATCTCTCTTACTGCTGATTTGTGGAGGAATCGAGATGCATAAGGCAATTACCGCAACTGCTTTGTCGCTCGCAATCGCGCTGTTGGCAATCACTGCAAGCGCGCAGTCGGTCACGGGTCGGGCTTTGGTAACGTCGCCGACAAGTTCCCTGATAGTCACTGGGTCGCCGGGGCAGTTCGTCTACACGTCCATGACGTCATCGCACTGGATGGACATCGAAGCGACGGCGAACACTTTTTACTCGTTTACCGCCAACTACACGTACGGCATCGGCGTCGACTTCGGAGGCGCCTACGGGAACAACGAATCCTGTACCACGGACCCTGACGGCCACGGGCATACGCCACACCGTTATGAAGGCATGAGCGGCCGGGTTTACGTGGCGGACGGAAATGGATCCGCTTCCGCGTCGGCAACCACACAGGTATCGAACGCGCCCATGTTCTTCACCAAGACGAACGGGTATGACAGCGTCACCTTCGGCACCTATGGAGAAGGCTGAGCTTCACCACCCCGGCGCTTCAACCGCGCCGGGGGTGCTTCTCGATTCCCAACTTGGAGGTGCGGAGATGCGTTTCACGATAACTGCTGTTACATTGACGCTGCTTGTCGTTAATTGCGCCGCTGCTATACCCCAGATCGGCAAGGCGGTCTCGCCTGCGACCGTGGAACAGCCAATCCTTTCAAAGGAGATGATCGCGGCGGATGCCCGGTTGACGAATCGGATTACCGTCCGACTGCGGTGCGCCACGGTTGACGAGTTTCTGGCTGAAGCGAGCCGGCAGACCGGCGTGGACCTTCGCGCCAGCGCGCGGGATGGTACCGGCGACACGCTCATGACGTTCGTCTGCTTTGACACGCCACTCGATCGCATGCTCAACGGGCTTTGGTCCTGTCTGAGCTACAAAGGCGCCATGTATGGATGGGAGCGAAGCGGCGAGCCCGCCAAATATCGCTATCTATTCGCGCAAACTGAGGGATCTCGGCGACTGAGGGCCAGGCTCAGAGACATGGCACAGAAGCGTCTGGAACACGATGCCGAGATTCTGCTCGGCGCGGTTGATGGTACAGATGACGAGAAGCGAGAGGCGCTCAAGAAGATCACCGACGACCCAGACAACTATGCCCGCAACCTCGGACTCACGTCGGAGCGGGTATGGACCGACCTGCGAAGCTTCAAGGAGGCGCTCACGCCCGACCAACGACAGGCGGTGTTGCACGGGCAAACGATCACCGCTCCGTTGACGACGCTTGCGCCGATCTCTCAAGCCTATTACAGCAGGATACACCAGGAAGCACAGGGCTTGCAAACGCAAGTAGGTGCCCAACCTCTGCCGCCGCCACCGTTCATTCGCTTCAACGCAATTCACTACTTTTCGCTTCCCTCCATTACCATCGACGTACCAAACTGCACGACGTTTATGCCTGTCATTGGAGGTTCGAATGCATATAAAGGCTGGAAACTGTACCTCGCGTCGTTGTGGGAACTCGACGGGGATGCAGAAACAAATTCGCGAATTGACAGGCGTATCGAATCCGAGCCGGCCAAATCTCGGGTTGATCGCGCGGTCAATCCATTTCCGGCCAGGCTGCCAAATGGTCCTGCGAACTTCGATCCAGAAACGGGCGAGCGGATTGACTGGCCGGGCCGCCTGGCGGAGAGATGGGAGCAGGTCGGAGTCGGTTCCCACATTCCGCTGATCTGCCGCCTCGCCAGGGATGAAGACATTTACGATTCCTTTCCAGACATCCCCATTCCGGGAGGATTGACTGTCAGCGAATTCATTGGTAAGCTCTGGAACAAGCAGCACATCGTCAAGTGGCGCGATTCGGTCATGCTCGTCACCAACACCTGCTGGCCGAACGAGGACCCGCCGATTCCGGGCAGCTTCCTGAGGCGGCTGCGGGCGAACGCGAAACCCGGCTGTATTTTGCCAATGACCGACGTGACCGAGGCGGCGGAGACCCTGACGGACAAGCAGCTGCGCCGGCTCGCGGGCGACTATCCCGCCATGCAGGAGGTGATGCAGAAACGCGGCCTGCTGCTCCTGTTGAAACACCGACCCGAGCTCGCTCGACTGACAGGCGCGGGCGACAGGGTTCCGCTGGACGCGAGCCTGCGCGCCGCAATCTCGGAATCGTTTTCGGCGGCGGATATTAAGAGGCTGGAGGCGGTCATGCCGACAGCGTTTGAGTTCCGAATGACAGAATCGACAGAGGTCGGAAACGCGTCACGCAAGATTCATCTGCTGTTCCGCGACGCGAGTGGGAAGGTCGTGGGGCTGTTTGCATACGACGAAAGGCCCATGCCTTTCAAGAGGTCGACGGCCGCATCGCCCTGAATGCGCGGCGGGCCGGCGAGGATTCGCCGGCCCGCCGCACTTGTGCCGTCCATGCTCTACCGGACACCTAGCAGCAGCTCGGTCGTGAGCTGATCGAGCTTCTCGTAGCCGAGGCCCTTCCGGCCGTAGCTGACACGGTCGATGCCGAAGTTCTGCACCCGGTCACGCGCCGCGGCCGAGTATCCGCCCGCGACCGTCGGCCAGTCGTTGTCGGGGTCCGCGGTGAGCTGGCGGACGATCCCCTGAATCTCGGCATCCGCGTTGAACCGCCGCGCCTTCTCCTTCAGGATCAGATAGGTTCGCATGCAGCCCGCCGCGAAGTCCCAGACTCCGCTCTCGTCCTCCGTGCGGAGCGGGTGGGCGTCGAAGTGGCGCATCCCCTCCCACCGCTTGTCCTCCAGCAGCTTGACGAGGAAGAACGCGCCCTTCAGGTCCTCCTGCCCGAACCGGAAGTCCTGGTCGTAGCGCCCGATCCGCTGCGAGTTCAGGTCGATGTGGAACAGCTTCTCCGCCCACAGCGCCTGGCCGACGGCGTGCACGAACGAGAGGCCCGTCATCGTCTCGTGCGCCACCTCGGGATTCAGCCCGACCATCTCCGGGTGCTGCAGCCGCGTGATGAAGTGAAGCGCGTGGCCGACGGTGGGGAGGAACAGATCGCCGCGCGGCTCGTTGGGCTTCGGCTCGAGGGCGAAGCGCATCGGATAGCCGTGATCCATGACGTAGCCGCAGAGGAAGTCGAGCGCCTCGCGGTACCGCTCGAGCGCGTCGGGCGCCGGCTTCGAGGCGTGCGTCTCCGATCCCTCGCGGCCGCCCCAGAAGACGTAGATCTCCGCGCCGACCTCGGCGCCGAGGTCGATGGCGCGCATCGCCTTCGCGATCGCGAAGCGGCGCACGGCCGGCTCGTTGGCGGTGAACGAGCCGTCCTTGAACGCCGGGTGGAAGGCCAGGTTCGTCGTCGCCATCGTCACCCGCAGCCCGGTCTCGTCGA
>Ga0207667_10005901_pt1 | contig 14915 bp, 16 predicted proteins | sample KBSCornC52_FD_184301 | JGI IMG/M metagenome (GOLD analysis project Ga0207667, IMG submission 184301) | Corn rhizosphere microbial communities from Kellogg Biological Station, Michigan, USA - KBS Corn C5-2 (SPAdes) (version 2) | ecosystem: Host-associated > Plants > Roots > Rhizosphere > Soil ... | reverse complement strand
CCCGATGCCACGTAGAGAAAATCTCGGCGTGTTCCATCCATTGTCGTTGCTGTCACCGGGATCACCTTCTTTAAAAGCAGTCAAAGACTGGCGTAAGGAAAACTGTCGTGGCGGGAATGCAAGCCCCGGCCCACGCAATAGCCCGAAACGCGCCCGTCCGCGCGGTAAAATAGAGAGTCGAATTTCGAGGGTCTTGCGGCACGATGCCGCAGAAAATGCCTTATCCGCCCGTATCTTGGGCCATCCTAAGGGGGACGATTTTGCGCCTGGCGCTCTACCAGCCTGACATTCCACAGAATGCCGGTTCGCTGATGCGGCTGTGCGCCTGCCTGGGGGTGCCGATGGACATCATCGAGCCCTGTGGATTTCTGCTCACGGATCGCAATTTCCGGCGGGCGGGAATGGATTACCGGGCCGGAACCGATCTTACCCGGCACGAATCCTGGGAGGCATTCCAGGCGGCGGCCCCCGGCCGGCTCCTGCTCCTCACCACCCGGGCGGCTCAGCCCTATGCCGATTTCACCTTCCAGCCGTCGGACACCTTGATTCTGGGCCGGGAGAGCGCCGGGGTACCGGAACCCGTCCATCAGGCGGCCGATGAGCGCCTTCTGATCCCCATGCGGCCGGGCATGCGCTCGATCAATGTGGCGCAGGCGGCAGCCATGGTCTTGGGCGAAGGCTTGCGTCAGACTGGCGCCTTTCCGGGGGCAAGCGCGTGATTCACCTCACATTATTCGATCAGGGCGGCCTTTTCGCACTTGCCCAGGTGCTGATGATCGATGTGGTGCTGGCGGGCGACAATGCCGTGGTGATCGGCCTGGCCGCCGCCCGGGTGCCCGTCAAACTCAGGCGCAAAGTCATCCTATTCGGCCTGGCGGCGGCCGTGCTCCTTCGGGTGGCGATGGCCTTCGTCGCCGTGCAGCTGATGCAGATCATCGGCCTCACCCTGGCGGGCGGCATCCTTCTTTTATGGGTGAGCTGGCGCTTTTGGCGCGATATTTCCGGCAGCCATGCCCATGAGCATGCCGAAATCGACGCCAATGCATCGCTGCGCCGCGCCATCATGCAGATCACCCTGGCCGATGTCTCGATGTCGCTGGACAATGTCCTGGCGGTGGCGGGCGCGGCCCGCGACCATCTGGATGTTCTGGTGATCGGCCTTCTGATGTCCGTGGCGCTGATGGGCGCGGCCGCCAATCTGATCGCGCGCCTGCTCGAGCGGTATCGCTGGATCAGTTATGTGGGCCTGGCGATCGTGATCTATGTCGCCGGATCGATGATCTGGTCAGGCAGCCAGGACGTGATGAAGGTTCTGGGCTAAGCCGATCAAGCAACGCGCAAAAGAATAGCCGTCGCATCGTCGCTTTTCTTGAAGCGGGGAAATTTCTCGCCCAAGGGGTCCTGGTCCTCGATTGCGCGCAATTCCCCGCCCAGCACCGCCAGCCCCTTGGCCCTCGCCGCCGCCATCAAGTCCTGCATCGAATAGGCGTCATAGTCGCTGACCAGTGCCAGGAATCCATCGCTGGCGAGCAGCACCAGCGCATCATTCTGCAGAGACAGGTGATGCCGCGAAACATGACCGGCGGCCCGCACGTCTGGCGAAAACAACCAGTTGCGGCCGCTGTTGATGCGGTTGCGCGCGGCGCGCAGCAAAGGTTCGATCTGAGGCCGGTTGATCCCGGATGCGGCAGACATGTTGGCCATCTGCGCCACCATCCTGGCCCGCTTGGCCTCCTCCTGGCGTTTCTCCAAAGTTTCACCGACCGCTTCGATCTGTCCGTCTTGTTCGACGATCGCGGCGCAGTCTCCAAACCAGCAGAATTCTATTTCCGATTTTTTTCCCCGCTCGACAGCCATCATCAAAGAAGCACAGGGGGTTTGCCACTTCTCCCGGATAGGCTCGCGCGTAAGGCCGGTAAAGCTTTTCTCCGCATCGGCCAGCGCGCGCTTCAACGCATCCTGCGACGCATCGCCGTCCTTCAGATGCGCGGCAAGCCGCCGGGCACCGAATTGCGCGATCCAGGCGGCATCGCTGGGACCAGGCAAGAGCGAAGGCCCCAACGGCGTGGCGCCATCCAGCACCAGCGCCGCATGATCCAGATGCGCGAACGCATCCTCGTTTGGCTTGGCCGCATCGCCGGGCAAGGACAGCTGGTCCAGCAGGATCAGGCTCATGGCGCGATCACGCTCTTCAGCTTTTCCATCAGCGCTGCTTTGTCGGGGAGAAAATCTTCATCCAGCCACCAGGCTTCCACCACCGCCAGCACACGTCCGACTTCGGGGCCTTCCGGCACACCCGCCGCCATGGCTTCGCGCCCGGTCAAGGGAAAACGCGGGCGCTCCCAGCTTGCGGCGATGGACAGCAGCATGCGCCATTGGATCGCGCCCGCGCCGCGCGGGCTCGCCGCCCAGCGGAGCAGCACCAGATCGCGAAACCGCGCCGCGCCGATGCGATAGAGCAGCCGGCGCACATCCGCCGCCGAGAGATGGGCGGCGATCTTTTCCTGCGACGATGCCAGCCCTTCCAGCCGCGCCCGCTCGGCGCCGGACAGTTTCAATCGTTCGCCCACTGCCTTGGCCACATCCGCGTCGTCGGGCAGCAGCGCGGCCAGGCGCAGGATCGCGTCCGGCGTGAATTGATTTTCCGTTTCGATCAGCACCAGATTTTCCAGGCGCGACAATTGCAGCGCATGGGGCAGCAGTTCCGGCAGCACACCCGACGCCGCCATCAGCCTCAACGAACGCACCGGATTGGGGCATTCCAGAAGCCGCAGCATTTCCTTGGCGATACGCTCGCCGGACAATTGCGCCAATCCTGCCTTGGCGTCCGCGGCGGCATGCAGCGCCTCGGCATCCAGATCGCCCTTGCCGTACCAGGCATGGAAACGGAACAGGCGCAGGATGCGCAAATAATCTTCCCGGATGCGCGAGGCCGCATCGCCCACGAAACGCACCCGGCCCGCGATCAGGTCTTCCACGCCGTCATGATAATCGAAGATCTCGCCATCGCCGGTGGCATAGAGCGCATTCATGGTGAAGTCGCGGCGCGCGGAATCCTCCAACCAATCGTCAGTATATTCCACCACGGCATGACGCCCATCGGTTTCCACATCATGGCGCAGGCTGGTCACTTCGAAGGGACGGCCGTTCAGGATCGCTGTGACGGTGCCGTGCGCCAAGCCGGTCGGCAGGGCCTTGATCCCCGCATTCTGCAGGCGCTGCAACGTCTCCTCGGGCGGCATCGGCACGGCGATGTCGATATCGCTCACCGGCCATCCCGCCAGCGCGTTGCGCACTGCACCGCCCACAAAGCGCCCTTCAGGCAGAGTCGCCATGAGCTTGCGCGTTTCCGGAATGGTCATCCAGGAATGTTTGATGGGATCGAGCTTCATCGCGGTTCGCCCGTCAGGCGGGCGGCGAAATCCACCAGGATCGCCGCGGTCGCGCCCCAGATGGTGCGGCCCTCCGGCGAGAACACATAGAAGCTGCGCTCGCGCCCGCCCCAGATCCGCGTTTCCAGCCGCCGGTTGGCCGGATCGAGGAAATAGGCCAGCGGCGCTTCGAAGGCTTCGGCCACTTCATCGGGATTGGGCATCAGGGTGAAGCCGTCCGACAACACGCCCACCACCGGCGAGATGTCATAGCCGGTGCCGGTGCGGTAGCGCGGCAGATAGCCGGCGACGCTGACAAAGGCGGGCTCGATGCCGGTCTCTTCCATGGTTTCGCGCAGCGCCGTTTCGACCGGCGACAGATCGCCGGCTTCGCTGCGCCCGCCGGGGAAACTCACCTGTCCGCTGTGGCGGGCCAGATGCGCCGTGCGCTGGGTGAAAAGAATGCTGGGCTCGGGCCGCATGATCACGGGCAGCAGCACCGCGGCGTCGGTCGCTTCGGTCTGGGTCGGCGGCCGGAGTTCGGGATGCAGGTCGTAATCGTCATGGCCGATGTGATCGGGCGGCGTGGCCAACAACACCCCGCGCAAGGCGGCGATGGGATCGTCCTTCAGGCGCGCCAGGATATCCCTCACGGCGCCGCGCCCATCACAAAGAAATTCCTATCGCTCCACACGCCCAGTTCCTTGCCCCGCACGACGGCGCGCTCGACCAGCTGATAATAGACCGGCCGCGCCACTTTTGCTTCCAGCCCGCGGCGCACATGCAGATAAGGCACAGGCGCGCCGCTTTTGGGATCGGGCACGAATCGCAATCCATGATCCGGTCCCGCCGTCACATCGTCACCCACATTGGTAGTGAATGTCAGGCGCTGTGTTTCCCCAACTCCCGACAGGGTCATTGCCACCGCCATGAAGGGTGCATCCTCGACCGTGATCGAGAGCTTCTCCGCCGGCGTCACCAGCATGAAACCCTCTTCATCTTTGCGCAGGATGGTCGAGAAGAGCCGCACCAAGGGGGGACGACGGATCGGCTCGCCCTGGTGAAACCAGCTGCCGTCCCGGGCAATGTGTATGAAACTGTCGCCGCAATAATCGGGATTCCAGCGTTCCACCGGGGGCAACCCGGCATGCCCCTGGGCAGCCGCCTCCAATCCGGCAAGGCCCGGGCTCAAAGCAGGGCCGGAAGAAGGGTCGCGCACCATGGCCGATTTATGCCGCTTCCGCATTATAAGTGAAGTGCTGAGGGGGTTTTGGCAGTTGCCACGGCTTGCTGAGGGTGCAGAATAACGGTTCCCCGGCAGCTGACGGCAAGAAAAACGTGAGAAAGCCCGCATGATCCAGGACGCCGAGACCCTTAGCGGACACGATGCCCCGGCCCGGCTGGACGCCGCGGCCCAGACGTTCGCCTCGGCGAAGAAGCGTCTCGGACAAGTGATTTTCGGCCAGGACGATGTGATCGAACAATCGCTGGTGACATTGCTGGCGGGCGGCCACGGACTTCTGATCGGCGTGCCGGGCCTGGCCAAGACCAAGCTGGTGGAAACCTTGGCCATCGTGCTGGGGTTGGACACCAGCCGCATCCAGTTCACACCCGACCTGATGCCCACCGACATCACCGGTTCCGAAGTGATGGAAGAAAGCGCTTCCGGCAGCCGCGCCTTCCGCTTCATCCAGGGTCCCGTCTTCACCCAGCTTCTGATGGCGGACGAAATCAACCGCGCGTCCCCGCGCACCCAGTCGGCGCTCTTACAGGCGATGCAGGAAAAGCATGTCACCGTGGCGGGCGCGCGATACGACCTGCCCCGCCTGTTTCATGTGCTGGCGACCCAGAACCCCTTGGAGCAGGAAGGCACCTATGCCCTGCCCGAAGCCCAGCTCGACCGGTTCTTGCTGCAGATCGATGTCGGCTATCCCGATCTGGAATCCGAGCGGCGCATGCTGCTCGCCACCACCATGGGCGAGGAAGCGCGCGCTACGCGGGTTTGCGGGCCCGAAGACTTGATCGCGGCCCAGGCGCTGGTGCGGCGCATGCCAGTGGGCGAGAAAGTGATGGAGTCGATCCTCAAACTGGTGCGCGCGGCGCGCCCCGATTCCGACCATGACGAGACCCGCGGCCTGATCGCCTGGGGCCCCGGCCCGCGCGCCAGCCAAGCCTTCATGCTGGCGGCGCGTGCGCGCGCGCTGCTGGACGGACGGCTGACGCCCTCCACCGATGATATCGTGGCCCTGGCGGGGCCGGTCTTGCGCCATCGCATGGCGCTCAGTTTCTCCGCGCGGGCGGAAGGTGCCACCACGGCCCAGGTGATCGAAAAGCTCTGCAACGCACTGCTTTAATTTTATCGCGGTTCCAGAGGGAATTGCTTAGCATCAGCGTCGTGGCAACCGCTGCACACTTTTCCTGGAACCGCTTTGAAAGGACTCTGGATTGACGGGATTTTCGCCGCTCCAGCATGAAGCGGACGCCTTGGGCGCGGGCCTGCCGCCGCTCATGGTGGCGGCGGACCGGCTTGCCGCATCGATCAGCCTGGGCGCGCATGGCCGCCGCAAGTCCGGCATCGGCGAAAATTTCTGGCAGTTCCGGCGCTACGGTTCGGCGGATTCGGTGGGCCGCATCGATTGGCGGCAATCGGCCAAGTCCCAGCATCTGTTCGTGCGCGAGCGCGAATGGGAAGCCGCCCAGACCGTCTGGTTCTGGCGTGACAGCGATCCGGGCATGCGGTTCGGATCGGGCGACGTGACCAAGCTTCAGCGGGCCAATCTTCTGCTTCTGGCGCTGGCGGCGCTTCTGGTGCGGGGCGGCGAACGCGTGGGCCTGATGGGTGCGGCCTATCTTCCCGCCGCCTCGCGTTTCACCCTGTCACGGATCGGCCATTCGCTGCTCGATCCCACCATGCAGGAAAAAGAACGGGCGCGAACCCAACATCAGGACGGCCCGCCGCCCACGCCGGTCACGCGCGGATCGCGCATTGTCTGGCTGAGCGATTTTCTGGCGCCGGATGCGGAAGCGCGCATGACCGGCTTTGCCCGGCTGGGCGCGGTGGGTCATCTGGTGCGGATCGTCGATCCGGCGGAAGAGGATTTTCCTTATAGCGGCCGCGCCCGCTTCGAATCTCCCCGCGGTCGGGACAGCGCCTTGTTCGGGCGCGCCGAAAGCATCGGCAAAGATTATCGCGCCCGCTTCGCCGCCCATGGCGAGACGATCGCGCGCACCGCCACCCGGCTGGGCTGGACCGTCACCACCCATCGCACCGATCATGCGCCTCAGAACGCCTTGATCGCGTTGCATGCCGCCATCGGGCCAAGCTGAAAGATGGGATTGTTTTCGGCATTGAGTTTCGGCGCGCCCTGGATCCTGGCGGCATTGGCAGGGCTTCCGGTGTTGTGGTGGCTGCTGAAAGTCACCCCGCCCCAGCCGCGCCGCATCGCGTTTCCGCCGATGCGTCTTTTACTGGGACTCAAAGACGAAGAGCAGACGCCCGCGCATACGCCCTGGTGGCTGCTGCTGTTGCGCCTGGCAGCGGCGGGTCTTCTGATTTTGGCGTTGGCCGATCCCTTGCTGGGGCGGGTGGTAAAAATTCTGGGCGACGGCCCTTTGGTGCTGGTGGTGGATAATGGCTGGACCGCCGCCAAGCATTGGGATCAGCGCCAGACGTTGATGTCCGATTTGCTGCGGGCGGCTGGCGACCGGCCTGTCGCCATCATGCCCACCGCCAGCTCCGGTCCGGTGACTTTGATGGATGCAGGTGCGGCGGAAAAAACCGCGCGCGAATTAAAGCCCATGTCCTGGCCCGGCGACCGGGCTGCGGCCGCGCGCGAAATCGCCCGCGCGCATCTGGCGGGCCAGCCGCAGATATCCTGGCTCAGCGACGGTATCGAAGACGGCCAGGGCCAGGCCTTGCACCGCGCCCTGGCGGCGCTGGGGCCTTTGCGCGTCTTCACGCCGGACCAGCCGGCTTTCGGATTGCTGCCGCCCCGTCATGACGGCACCGGTTTTGCCGTGACCGCCATTCGTGCGCATGCAGGGGTTTCCGCGCGCGTGCAAGTCGCCGCCATCGGACCGCGCAGCGAGATGCTTGCCGACGCGCCGCTGGATTTCAAAGCCGGCAGCCGGCGCGGGGATGCGCACATCACCCTTCCCTTGGAGGTGCGCAATCAGACGGCGCGATTGGAAATAAAAGGCGAGGACAGTGCCGGCGCCGCGCAGCTTCTGGACACGGGCGGCGCCGAGCGGCGAGTGGGACTGGTTTCCGCGGCGGCGACGGAAAATGAACAGCCGCTGCTGTCGGACATCTATTATCTCGAGCGCGCGCTCACGCCTTTCGCCCAAGTGGAAAAAGGCACCATCAGCGAATTGATCGCCCATCATATCTCGGTGCTGTTCCTGGCCGATGTGGGCAAGATCAGCGGCAGTGATGCCGATGCAGTGACAAAATTCCTCAAAGGCGGCGGCGTTCTGATCCGCTTTGCCGGTCCGCGCATGTCCAATGGCACCGACGAGCTGGTGCCGGTCGCCTTGCGCACCGGCGGCCGCTATCTGGGCAGCGCCATGGCCTGGAACCAGCCACAGCATCTGGCGGGATTTCCGGCAGCATCGCCGTTCAACGGCCTGGCGATTCCGGCCGAAGTGACGGTGTCGCGGCAGATATTGGCCGAGCCCAGCGCCGAACTGGCGGATCGCGCCTGGGCGCGGCTGACCGACGGAACGCCCCTGGTCACCGCCAAACAAAGCGATGGCGGCTGGATCGTGCTTTTCCACATCACCGCCAGCCCCGCCTGGTCCACCCTGCCCTTGTCGGGACTGTATGTGGACATGCTCAAGCGGCTCTTGGCGCTTTCGGCGGGCACGCCCGCCGCATCCCTGGCGCGGCTGACCAGCCTGGCGCCGCTGACGGTTATGGACGGCTTCGGGCATTTGCAGCCGCCCACGCCCGACATCACCCCCATCGCGGCGCGCGAATTCGAACACATGGCCGTGTCGGCCAAACACCCGCCCGGCCTTTATGGCGCCAAAGGCGTGGCGAACGCGCTGAACGAACTGGGCGCGGATACTGTTCTGGCGCCGCTGAACGTTTCGGGCATGCAGAGCTATGGCGAAGCGCGCACCCTTGCGCTGCAGCCTTATCTTCTGGCGCTGGGCGCATTGCTCCTGTTCCTGGACGCCTTGGTGTCGCTGTGGCTGCGCGGCTATTTTCCCCAACGGATGCTGGGCTCCGCCGCCGCCATGCTGGCGTTCCTGGCGATCGCGGCGCCTCATGCCCGGGCCGACGACGCCATCAATATCAAAGGCGCGCTCGATACCCGCCTTGCCTATGTGGTGACGGGCCTGCCCGAGCTGGACGAAACCAGCAAGGCTGGACTGATGGGGGTGAACCGGGCGCTGCGGGCCCGCACATCCTATGAGCCGCAGGATCCGGTCGGTGTCGATATCGCCCGTGACGATCTGGCCTTTTATCCTCTGCTCTATTGGCCGATGGATCCGCGCGAGAAGAATCTCACGCCGGCAATGGTCTCCAAGCTCAACGACTATATGCGCCTGGGCGGCACCATCCTGTTCGACACACGCGATCTGACATTGGGTGCGGTGCGTGGCGCCAACTCGCCCGGCCAGCAGACTTTGCGTCGCATCACCCAGGGCCTGGATCTGCCGCCGCTGGAGCCGGTGCCTCCCGATCATGTGCTGACCAAGGCGTTTTATATTCTCAAAGACTTTCCCGGCCGCTGGACGGGCGGACAGGTCTGGGTGGAGCGACTGCCGCCCGCCGAAAAGAATGGCGAGCGCGCGCCCGCGCGCGGCGGCGATGGGGTTTCGCCGGTGATCATCGGCGGCAATGACTGGGCGGCCGCCTGGGCGATCGATCCGTCCGGCCATCCCTTGAGCGAGCCGGTGCCAGGCGGGGAAATCCAGCGCGAGATGGCGCTGCGTTTCGGCATCAATCTGGTGATGTATGCGCTGACCGGGAACTACAAGACCGACCAGGTGCATGCGCCCGCCCTGCTGGAGCGGCTTGGGAAATGACCAGGCTGGCCTTCGATCCGCATATTCCTTTAGGCCTTCTGGCAGCATTGGCCGTCGTTGCGCTGGCGATCACGATTTTCAGCATCTGGCGCGGGGCGCGCGGCGCGCTGATGCGGGGCGTGGCCTTCGCCATTCTTCTTTTCGCGCTGGCGGGCCCGATCCTGGTCAAGGAAACCCATGCGCCCCTGCCCGATGTGGTGGCCCTGGTGGTGGACCGTTCGCAAAGCATGGGCGTAGGCCAGCGTGCCGCCCAGGCCGATGCTGCGCTGGTCGCGCTCCGTCGCCAGATGGCGGGCCAGCCCAATCTCACCTTGCGCGAAACCAGCATCACCACCACCACGACCGGCGAGAATAACGGCACCCAGGCTTTCGCCGCGCTGAACAGTGCGCTGGCCGATGTGCCGCCCGGCCGCATCGCCGGCGCGATCATGATCACCGACGGGCAGGTGCATGATGCGCCGGATGCGCTGGGCTTCAAGGCGCCGCTGCAGGTGCTGATCGCGGGCCGGCATGGCGAGCGCGACCGCAAGCTCACCGTGCTGAACGCCGAGCGCTTCGCCATCGTGGGACAAAGCGCGCAGATGGTGCTTCGGGTGGACGATTTCGGCGGCCCGCCGGGCGGCAGCGCCGAAGTCAGCCTGTCGGTGGACGGCAAACCACTGGGCAATCGCGTGGTGACAGTGGGCCAGGAAACCACGCTCAAAGTCCCCGTCACCCATGAAGGCGAAAATATCCTGGAATTATCGGCAGCGCCCGGCCCCTCGGAACTGACGTTGCAGAACAACCGCGCGGTGGTGTCGATCTCCGGCGTGCGCGACCGGTTGCGGGTGCTGCTGATTTCGGGCGAGCCCCATGCCGGCGAGCGGGTGTGGCGCAATCTGCTGAAAGCCGATCCGTCTGTGGACCTGGTGCATTTCACCATCCTTCGGCCGCCGGACAAACAGGACGCCACGCCCATCGAAGAGCTGTCCCTGATCACTTTTCCCACGCGGGAATTGTTTCTGGAGAAGCTCAAATCCTTTGACCTGGTGATTTTCGACCGCTATGGCGAAGCGGGCATCCTGCCCATGGCCTATTTCGAGAACATCGCCAATTATGTCGATGAAGGCGGCGCCTTGCTGGTGTCGTCGGGCACCGAATTCGCCAAGGATCAGAGCCTTTACCGCACGCCGCTGGCCAGCGTGCTGCCGGCGCAGCCTTCCACGGAAATTTTCACCCAGGCGTTCCGGCCGCGCGTCACCGCCACGGGCCTTGCGCATCCGGTCACCCGCGACCTTCCCGGCAGCAACAATGAAATCCAGTCCGAGCCGACATGGGGCCGCTGGTTCCGGCAGATCGGCGCCACCAGCATCGGCGGCCAGACCATCATGAGCGGGCCGAGCGGCCAGCCCCTGCTGGTGCTGGACCAGGTGAAGAAAGGCCGCGTCGCCGAACTGATGTCCGACCAGATCTGGCTATGGGCGCGCGGCTTCGAAGGCGGCGGCCCGCAGGCCGAGCTGCTGCGCCGCTTGGCGCATTGGCTGATGAAGGAACCGGAACTGGAAGCGGAGAATCTGTCCGCCGCGGTGGTGGATGGCGAGATGGTGGTGACGCGACGGACCATGGCGGCCGACGCCAAGCCGGTGGACATGACCAAGCCGTCGGGCGCGCATGCCACCATCGCCATGAGCCGGATCGAAGCAGGAACGTGGCGCGGCACCGCCAAGGTGCGCGAGCTGGGTCTTTATCGCCTCACCGACGGCACTTTGTCGGCCGTGACTGCGGCCGGTCCCCTCAACCCGAAGGAAGTCGCGGATATGCGTGCCACCGCCGATGTGCTGGAGCCCCTGGCGAAAGCAAGCGGCGGTTCGGTGCATTGGCTGGCGGATGGCGCGGTGGGCCTGCGCCGTGTGGCGCCCGCGCAGACCGCCTATGGCTCCAACTGGATCGGGCTTCGGCGCAATAACGCCTATCGCGTCACAGCGCTGGAGCAGGAACCGCTGCTGCCCGCCTGGGCCGCGTTGCTGCTGGTGGTGGGTTCGCTGTTGCTGGCTTGGAGAATCGAAGGGCGCTAGCCCAGCGGCGCGCTGTCGGCGCAGACCGCATCGTCGATGCGGGCGCGGCGGATAAGTCCGGCGAGATTTTCCAGCGCGCCATCGGCAAGCGCCAGTCCCAACAGCCGGCTCGAATCCACAGGCCCTGGAAATTGCACCCGGCTGCGCTGCAGCTTGGCAAAGCCCGCCCGCGAATAATAAGGCTCGTCGCCCACCAGCAGAATGGCCCGCCAGCCGCGATCGCGCGCAGCCGCGATTCCCGCCTGCATCAGGGAAACGCCGATGCCCCGCCCGCGCTGGGCGCTGTCCACGGCCAAAGGTCCCAGCAGCAATACGTCTTCGTCGCCCACCTTGATGGGCCAAAAGCGCACCGAGCCGCGCAAGATCCCGTTCTCGACCGCGACAAAGCCCAGCTCGGCGACCGCGCGCACGCCCTCACGCAAGCGGTACGCGGTCTTGGCATAACGCCCGGGCCCGAATCCCGCTTCGTTCAAGGCGGCGATTCCAGGCCCATCCTCGGCGCGTTCCTGGCGGATCTGCCAGTCGCGGGTTTCTGCATCTGACCGCATGCCGTTCGACTACGCGCGCGGGTCCCCAAAGGCAAGGCTCACCAATGCGGTGCGGGACCTGCGCCGGACGCAAACTCCATCAGGCGGCGCAACGTGCCCGGCGCGGTATCCGGCGGCGGCGCTTGCGGGCTGACCCAGGTGATGGCGCGCACTTCCATGTTGGGACGGAAATTCACGCTGGCGCCTTCCACGATATAGAGGGCAGTGATGTGGGTGACCCACCAGACCCTGCGGCTATAAAGTCCGTAGAGCCGCGCCGTGCCGCCCGAAAGCCCCACTTCCTCTTCAAGCTCCCGGCGCATTCCTGCTTCCGCGGGCTCGCCCCGGCCAATCCCCCCGCCCGGCAAGCGCCATCCCGTCATATAAGTTTGACGGACCAGAAGAACCTGGCCCTCGCCGTTGAAGATCGCACCGGCCACGCCGAAGGCCACCGGGTTGAGAATGGACTTCGCCGCCAGAAGCAGGCCGGTCAGGATGCGCGAAACGTCCAAGATTTTCCTTTCCGCCGTAAATTCGTAAACCGCTTGATAACCAAAATTTCGTAATCTGCGGTAGCAATTTCGGCCTGCCCCCGTCTATTTCGCCGGCATTCGGCGAGTGGGCGGTTCTTTTATGCGGTGCCGCGATTGGCGTGAAGCCGGGGATGGTAACGCGTATGCCGGGGTCTGCCTTCGAGGTGTTGCGGGTACTGGTTGTCGAGGACAACCAGCATATGCGATCGCTTTTGCGTTCGCTGCTGAATTCCATCGGCATCCGCGAAATTCATGAAGCGGCGAACGGCACGGCCGCCCTGGACATCCTGCGCGAAAAGCCGTGCGACCTGATCCTGTCGGACCTGGCAATGAAGCCGATGGACGGGATCGATTTCACCCGCGATGTGCGGCTGTCGCCGCGCAGCCCCAATCCATTCCTGCCGGTGATCATGGTCACCGGGCACACCGAGCGACACAAGGTGGAAGCGGCGCGCGATGCCGGCGTCACCGAATTCATCGCCAAGCCCGTCACGGCCCAAAGCCTGTTCGCGCGCATCGCCGAGATCCTGGAGCGGCCCCGCGCCTTTGTCCGCTGCGAATCCTATTTCGGCCCCGACCGGCGGCGCAAGGCGCAGGAGGGTTATCCGGGACCGTGGCGGCGGCACGGCGATCGCCAAATCCTTCATGTGCCGTGATGAAGAAGGCTGAGCTGATCCCGCCGGGAGACTATCCCCAGATGGCCGGCAAAAGCGCTGCCACGAAAATGGCGCGTGCCTTGCGCGCGCCCGAAACCGCCGCGCGCGGCGCGCAGGTGATTCAAGAAGCGGGTTCTCAATTGCGCCTGGCCGTGCACGATTATGTGCGCCAGCTGGAAGATGCCCTGGGCGATCCGTCCCTGGTGTTCGAGAAGGCCCATGAATTGCGCGGTTTTGCGGAAACAGCCGGGCTCAGCGCCACCGGACGCATCGCAAGCGGCTTGTGCCGCTACTTCGACGAGATGGAAAAACTCGGCACCGCCCCTGACGCTGCGGTCATCGCCTTGCATGTTTCGGCCATCACCCGCGCCGCCCGCGCCAAGGACGAAGCCGGCCGCATGAGCCATGCGGTGGTCAAGGAACTGGCGGCGCTGGTGGCGCATAAGCTGGCCGAAACCAAAGCGGCGCGCTGATCCGGATTGAGGAAGCGTTAACAATTCGGCCCGCCGGAATGCGGCGCAATTCACCCCTCTTTAAGCCCTGTCGTTAATAATAAGCTGCAGTGCATTTCATTGCGAAATGTCTCTTGGATCGGGTCGCGGGCGGGTTTTCTTTTCATGCTTCAGTTAGGCGGCATTGTCGTTCTGTTCGCGTGCGTGTTCGGCGGTTATCTGATGACCGGCGGCTCGCTGGAAGTCGTGATCGAAGCGGCGCCGCACGAGATGCTCACCATTTTCGGCGCCGCCATCGCCGCGATGCTGATCGCCGGCTCGATGTTCAACCTCAAGAAGATCGGCGGCAGCCTTGGCAAAATCGTCAAGGGGCCGCACTGGAAGCCGGGCGATTATCGCGATCTTCTCTGCCTGCTGTTCCTGTTGACCAAGACCATGAAGTCCAAGGGTCTGATTGCCCTGGAAGCACATATCGAAAGGCCCGATGACTCCTCGATCTTCAAGCGCTATCCCAAGATCACAAAAGATCACTTCGCACTGGATTTCATCTGCGACACTTTGCGGATGATGACCATGAGCCTGGAAGACCCGCACCAGGTCGAAACTGCGATGGAAAAGCAGCTGGAAAAGCACCATCACGAGGCCTTGATCGGCGCCAATGCATTGCAGTCCATGGCCGACGGACTTCCCGCGCTGGGCATCGTCGCCGCCGTCTTGGGCGTGATCAAGACCATGGGCGCGATCACCGAGCCGCCTGCGGTTCTGGGCGGCATGATCGGCTCGGCCTTGGTCGGTACGTTTCTCGGCGTGTTTCTCGCTTACGGCATCGTAGGCCCGATGGGCGCGCGGCTGAAAGCGATTGCGGACGAGGACACGCTTTTCTATCACGTGATCCGCGACATCCTGGTCGCACATCTGCACGGCAATGCGGCGCAGGTATCGGTGGAGATCGGCCGCGGCAGCGTGCCGGGCGAGTATCAGCCCAGCTTCCAGGAATTAGAGACGGCGCTGAATTCCATCCCGCCCGAAGGTGCCTGACTTCACCCGCTCCCGGCCTTCGGCAACCGCCACAAAGAAGACCGCCAGCGCCCCCGACAGCATGCCCAGCGGCATCGCATAAGTGACGTCCATATCCGTGCCGAAAACGACAATACTGCAGACGATGACGCCCGTCAGTTGCGCAAGGCTTTTCGGCATATCCGGCACCCACCTGTTTTGTGTCGATTCAGGACACGGATCAGGGGGCCGGAAAAGGGCATACTTTCCCAATAGTTAACGGCGGCGGT
>Ga0207667_10005899_pt1 | contig 14917 bp, 13 predicted proteins | sample KBSCornC52_FD_184301 | JGI IMG/M metagenome (GOLD analysis project Ga0207667, IMG submission 184301) | Corn rhizosphere microbial communities from Kellogg Biological Station, Michigan, USA - KBS Corn C5-2 (SPAdes) (version 2) | ecosystem: Host-associated > Plants > Roots > Rhizosphere > Soil ... | reverse complement strand
CACAAGGATGGCCGCTATGCGCTGATGGTCGATGGCGAGCCGTTCACCTTGCTCGGCGTGCAGGCCCACAATTCCAGCAACTACCCGGAAGCCCTCAAGCAGGTCTGGCCCGCGGTGGACGATGTCCACGCCAATACACTGGAGATACCGGTGGCGTGGGAACAGATCGAACCGGTCGAAGGCCGATTCGATTTCAGCTACGTCGACACGCTCGTGCAACAGGCGCGCGCGCATCAAGTGCGTCTCGTGCTGCTGTGGTTCGGCACGTGGAAGAATACGCACGCGCAGTACACGCCGGAGTGGGTCAAGTTCGACAGCAAGCGCTTTCCGCGCATGCTCGACAAGAACGGCAAGACAATTTACTGCCTGTCGCCGTTTGGCGAAGAAACGCTGAAGGCCGACAAGAAAGTGTTCGTCGCACTGATGACCCACCTGAAGGAGATCGACGCCAGCCAGCATACGGTCATCATGGTGCAGGTGGAGAACGAGGTCGGCACCTTTGGCCAGCCGCGCGATTACGGCCCGAAAGCGCAAACGTTGTTCAAGCAGCGGGTGCCACAGGTGGTCCTGGCGCACAAGAAGTCGCCGGTCGCGGGTGCCGCGACGGGCACGTGGTCCGAAGTCTATGGCCCGTATGCCGACGAGTACTTCCATGCATGGGCATTCGCCAGCTATATCGAGGAGATCGCCAAGGCGGGACGTGCCGTCTACGACCTGCCCATGTACGTGAACAATGCGCTGCGCGATCCCATCGAGCCGCTCGCGCCCTGGAACAACAACTTCAGTGCCGGCGGTCCGACGTACGACGTGATCGACATCTACCGCGCGGTGGCACCGCATCTCGACTTGGTCGCGCCCGACTTCTACATGAAGGAGTCGAACAAGGTCACGGCCAATATCGACCGGTTCCAGCGCCCGGATAACCCGCTGCTGGTGCCGGAAATGGCCAATTCGGCCGACATGGCGCGCTACATCTACCAGATCCTGGGCCGTGGCTCGCTGGGTGTGGCGCCGTTCGGCGTCGACTATGCCGACTACACGAATTTCCCGCTGGGGTCGCAGCTGACCGACCGGAGAATGTCCGAGCCTTACGCCAGGGTCTTCGCCGTGTTCCGTCCGATGCAACGGCTGTGGGCGACGTGGGCGCTGGAAAGCCGCACGCATGGCGTGGCCGAGGGCGAGGACCGCAAGCCGCAGACCATCATGCTGAAGAACTGGAAAGCGACGGTGTCCTACCGGCTGTGGCAACTCGGCGACGAGGGGTGGCTGTCGACGATCAAGGAGCAACCGCCCGGCACCGAGACACCGAACGGCGGTGTCGCCATCGCCCAAATCGCCGACAACGAGTTCATCGTCGTCGGCCAGCACGCGCGCGTGAAATTCGACACCGCGGGCGCGAATGCGGGCAAGCCGTCGATGTACGGCCGCGTCGAAGAAGGATATTTCGACGCGAACGGCAAGTGGGTCATGGTGCGCAACTGGAACGGCGACCAGGTCGACTCAGATCTGAACCTGACCGGTAATCCGGTCGTCCTGAAGGTTCGGCTGGGCACGTACTGATCAAGCATCCATCAGCAACCGTTCGAGCAGCGGCGCGGCCGCATCGGCGATGCGGTCCAGGCTCGCTTCGCGCAGCGCGGCCGTGTCGACCACGTGCCCGCTGTGCAGTCCGGCCCAGCGCAGCAGCGCCGCGCAGGCGTCGGCGTGGTCGAACAGGCCGTGCAGATACGTGCCCAGCACCTGGCCGTCGTCCGAACAGGCGCCTTCCGGACGTCCATCGATCTCGAACGCGGGCCGGGTGAGCGCCTCGCCCGTCGATATGCCCATGTGGATCTCATAGCCGGTGACCCGTGCGTTTTGCGCATCGGGCGCGAACGCGCAACGGCCGCTCACCTGCGCGAGGCGCTTCTGGCGCGTCAGCGTCGTGTCCAGGTCGAGCAGGCCCAGTCCCGTCGAGCGGCCGGCCACCGCTTCCACGCCGTGCGGATCGTCGACGCAGGCGCCCAGCATCTGGAAGCCGCCGCAGATGCCGATCACCTTGCCGCCGTAGCGCAGGTGGCGGCGGATGCGGTCCGGCCAGCCCTGCGCCTGCAGCCACGCGAGGTCGCCGCGCGTGTTCTTGCTGCCCGGGAGGATGATCAGGTCCGCATCGGGCGCCGGCTCGCCTTCGCGCACGAAGCGCAGGTCGACGTCGGGATGCACGCGCAGCGCGTCGAAGTCCGTGTGGTTGCTCATCCGGGGATAGCTGGGCACGACGATGCGGAATGCGCCCCGGCCCGGCGCGACGGCCTGCACGGCGTCTTCCGCATCGAGATACAGCCCGTGCAGATAGGGCAGCACGGCCAGCACGGGCTTGCCCGTCTGTTTCTCCAGCCAGTCCAGGCCGGGTTCGAGCAGCTTGATGTCGCCGCGGAAGCGGTTGATGACGAAGCCGGCGATGCGCGCCCGCTCGCTGTCCGACAGGCAGGACAGCGTACCGACGATGTGCGCGAACACGCCGCCGCGGTCGATGTCGGCGACGAGGATCACGGGGCAGTCGACGGCTTCCGCGAATCCCATGTTGGCGATGTCGCGGTCGCGCAGGTTGATCTCGGCCGGGCTGCCGGCGCCTTCCACGATCACGGCGTCGTACTGCGCACGCAGGCGCGCATGCGATTCCAGCACGGCCTGCATCGCCACCGTCTTGTACTGGTGGTAGTCGCGCGCATTCATCTCGGCGCGCACACGGCCGTGGATGATGACCTGCGCGCCGATGTCGCTCGACGGTTTCAGCAGCACCGGATTCATGTCGGTGTGCGGTTCGACGCCGGCGGCGATGGCCTGCAGGGCCTGGGCGCGGCCGATCTCGCCGCCGTCGCTCGTGACGGCGCTGTTCAGGGCCATGTTCTGCGGCTTGAACGGCGCCACGCGCACGCCGCGCCGGCGCAGCAGGCGGCACAGCGCGGCCACGAGGGTGCTCTTGCCGGCATCCGACGTCGTGCCCTGCACCATCAGGGTGGGATACGGGAAGCGCGTCATGGGCGGCGGTGGCTGCGCGCCAGTTCGAGTTTCTCGCACAACTGCGCGGCGCCGGCGATCATGCGCGGACCCGAGCGATTGAGCAGGTTGCCGTCGATCGTGAACAGGTTGTCGTTGCGGACGGCCGTCAGCGTGCCGTACGGCTTCCACAGGCTCACGCCGCCGTAGTTCTTTTCCGCCGTCGCGAAGATCGCCTCCGGATTCTCCTGCAGCACGGCTTCGATCGACACGACGGGTGCCGTTACCGGCAGTTTGTCGAAGATGTTCTCGCCGCCGCACAGACGCAATGCGTCGCTGACGATGTGGCGGCCGTTCAGCGTGTACAGCGGCTTGTCCCACACCTGATAGAAGCTGCGTACGACGGGACGCTTCGCATAGCGGCTGCGCAGGGTGGCGATCTTGCCGCGCAGGTCGGCGGCAACCGGGCCTGCCACGACATCGGTGCCCATCAGCTGGCCCAGCTTCTGCACGTTGTCCGCGATGTCTTCCAGCTTCTGTGGCTCGCTGTGGAACATCGGGATGCCGAGCTTCTGCACCATCTCGATCTGGCGTTCCGAACTGCCGTGGCGCCAGACGACGATCAGGTCGGGCTTCAGCGCCATGATGCGTTCCAGGTCGACTTCGCGGTTCGAGCCGATCTGCGGGATCTTCTTCGCTTCTTCCGGAAAGTCGCTGTACGAGACGACGCCCACGACCTGGCTGCCGCCGCCGGCCGCGAACAGCAGCTCCGTGACGTGCGGCGCCAGCGAGATCACGCGCTGGGCCGGCCTGGCCACGGTGACGGTGGCGCCGCTGTCATCCTTGACGCTGATGGCGGCCTGCGCCTGCAGGCTGGCCGCGAGCAGGACCACGCCTGCGATGTTCTTGCGTTTCATAGGTTGTTCCATTCCTTGAGTGCCTGTTCGATACGGCCCCATTCGGTGTCGTTCCCCGGCAGGCCCATGCGGATGCCGCGCGCCGCGTCGGGGAACAGCCGCACCCAGATCGCGCGCCGCGCCATGTGTTCATGAAAGGCTTCGGCACGCGGTTCCGCCCACCAGTGAAACAGCGGCGTGCCGTGCGAGTTGATGCCATGCTGGGCCAGCAGCGCGTACATGCGTGCGCCGTCGCGCGCGAGGCCGGTCTGCGTCGCATGCTGCCATGCGTGGTCGCGCAAGGCCGCGATGGCGATATCCTGAGCCGGACCGCTGACGGCCCACGGCCCGAGCAAGTCGTCCAGTGCCGCCAGCAGGGACGGTTCTGCACCGGCGAAGCCGAGCCGCAGCCCCGCAAGGCCAAAGAATTTGCCGACCGAGCGCAGTACGATCAACCCCGGCCGGCTGGCGTGGCCGGCGACGCTCAGCGAGCGCGCCGTGTCGCCGAACGCCTCGTCGACGACGAGCCAGCCGCCGCGTGCCGCGAGGCGTTCCGCCCAGTCCAGCAGCTGTGCCGGCGCCACCGTCGCACCGGTCGGGTTGTTCGGATTGACGACGACCACCACGTCGCTGTCCGCCACGGCGACGTCCAGGACATCGTAGGCCACCTGGCGCATGGCGTGGCCGTGCCGGCCCCAGTGATGGGCGTGTTCCGCATACGATGGCGCGGACACCGTCACACGCGCCGCTCCGGCCAGTCCGGCCCGGAGGTGGGGCAGCGCCTGAATCGCGGCCTGCGTGCCGGCCACCGGCAACAGGTGCGGCGCGCCATAGTAGTCGCAGGCGGCGCGCACGAGGGCCGGATCCAGCTCGGGCAGGCGGCGCCACGCATCGGGTGCGAGGGCCGGCGCCGGATAACCGTGCGGATTGATGCCGGTCGAGAGGTCGATCCAGTCCGTGCCGCCGTAGCGCTGCTGCGCCGCACGCAGGTTGCCGCCGTGTTCAGGCATGGATCACCTCATCCAATATGCATAGCGCACCCGCGGCGACGAGCACCCACAGCAGCGTCGTGCGCCACACGAGGCGCCAGGCGCGCACGATGTCGTCGGCCTGCGCGTCGGGACCGCTGCCGAGCGGCGGGCGCAGTTCCGTCACGCCGTCGTACACGGCCGCGCCGCCGAGCGAAATGCCTAAAGCGCCAGCACCGCTGGCCATCACCGGGCCGGCGTTCGGGCTGCTCCATGCGGGTGCCTGCGTACGCCAGCAGCGCCAGGCCAGCAGCCGGCCCCGTTGCGCCAGCAGTACGTACGACAGGGCGGTCAGGCGCGCCGGCACGTAGTTCAACACGTCGTCCACGCGCGCGGCCACGCGGCCGAACAGGTTGAAGCGTTCGTTGCGGTAGCCCCACATGGCGTCCAGCGTGTTCGCGAGACGGAACAGCACGACGCCCGCGCCGCCGCCGGCGAGGAACCAGAACAGGGTGCCGAAGACTGCGTCGTTGCCGTTTTCCAGCAGCGACTCGGCGCCGGCCCTGGCGAGATCCGCTTCCGACGCCTGCGCCGTGTCACGGCTGACGATGCGCGCGGTCAGCGCGCGTGCGCCGGCCAGGTCGCCACCAGCCAGCGCCGCATGGATCGGCAGCGTGTGGTCGCGCAGGCTGCGCAGCCCGATGCCGAGGTACAGCAGCAGCGCATGCGCGGCCGGCCCGCCGTGCGCGCAGGCGAACCAGGCGAGCAGGGACAAGGGCAGCACGGCCAGCATCCACGCGACCAGGCCACGCGCGATGCGAGCATCGCCCTTGTTGAGCCGGCGTTCCAGTGCGGACGCGAGCCGGCCGAAGCCGACGAGCGGATGCCAGCGCCGCGCCTCGCCCAGCAGCAGGTCCAGCAGCACGCCGGCGACGATCGCCAGCGCGAGCACCGGCAGCGACAGGCCGCTCAGCATGGCGGGCCTTTCAGCGCGAGGGGCAGGCCGGCCGCGACGAACAACACGTGTTCGCAGCGCGCCGCGACATCCTGGTTCAGGCGGCCCGCTTCGTCGACGAAGGCGCGCGATACGGCACCGTAAGGGACGATGCCCATGCCGACTTCGTTCGATACGAAGATGACGTCGCCGACGAGCGGTTCGTCCAGCCAGGCCAATAAAGCGGCCCGTTCGCTGACGAACGACGGCGGCAGGTCGATGGGGCCGACCTCGGGATAATCCTGGTGCGTCGAAAACATCAGGTTCGTGAGCCACAACGTCAGGCAGTCGACGAGCACGACGCGTTCCGGCGTGCACACGGCGCGCAGCGTCGCGGCCAGCGCCGTCGCTTCCTCCACGGTTTTCCACTCGGCCGGCCGGCGCGCGCGGTGGTGCGCGATGCGCGCGGTCATCTCCGCGTCGCCTGCGTACGACGTCGCGACATATACGACTTCCTTGCCGGACGCGCGCGCGAGGCGCTCGGCCAGCCCGCTCTTGCCGGACCGCGCTCCGCCGAGGATCAGCGTGCGCGTCACGCCAGGTCTCCGTGCAGCAGGCTCGCTGCGCTTGCCGGGTTCGATGCAAAGAACGCGTGAAAGTAAGACGCTGTGAGCGAGCCGACGCGGTACACGGCTTCGCCCTGCGCGCCGGACGGATGCTTCACGGTCCACGTGGCAGGGGAGACGGTGGTCTCGAGACGCGAATAGTGGAACGTGTGGCCGCGCATCTGGCCGGCCTGCGTGGCAAGGCCCTGCGATCCCAGCCCGGCCAGGCGCGGCTGCATCAGTACCCGGCCCGGCAGCAGGCCCGCCATCGGCCAGGCATGGCCATCCTTGTCGGCCAGGGACTCCGCCAGCGCCATCATGCCGCCGCATTCGGCGAGGATCGGCATCCCGGCGGCGTGTGCCGCACGGATCGATGCCTGCCAACGCGCCGCCCGCGCCAGCGCCTCGCCGTGCAGCTCCGGATAGCCGCCCGGCAGGTAGACGGCATCGGCATCCTGCGGCACCGGCTCGTCGGCCAGCGGCGAGAACCAGCGTACCTGCGCGCCGAGCGTTTCCAGCGTGTCGACATTGGCCGGGTACAGGAAACAGAACGCGGCGTCGCGCGCGATCGCCACCGTCTTCCCGGCCAGCAGCGGCGGTACCGGTGCTTCCGGCGGGGCGTCGTCCAGCAGCCGCGCCGGCAACGCGTTCCACGCCGCCTCGTCCAGTTGCAACTGGTCGGCCAGGTCGTCGAGGAGGGCGTCGAGGTCGTCGACTTCGCCCGGTACGACGAGGCCCAGGTGGCGTTCCGGCAGGCTGCGTGCCTGCTTCGGCAAGGTGGCCAGCAGCGGGATGTCGCGCAGCGATGCCGCCACCATGCGGGCGTGACCCTCGCTGGCCACGCGGTTGGCGACGACGCCTGCCATCCGCACGGGGCCATAGTCGCGCAGGCCCAGCACGACGGCACCCACCGTCTGCGCCATCGCGGCCGCATCGACCACGGCCAGCACCGGCAGGTCGAACGCGCGCGCGAGGTCGGCGGCCGAGGGATCGCCGTCGTACAGGCCCATCACGCCCTCGACGAGCACGACGTCCGCCTCGCGCGCGGCGCGGGCCAGGCGCTGGCGGCTCTGCTCCAGGCCGACCATCCACAGGTCGAGCGTATGCACCTTCGCGCGGCTCGCGTGTTCGAGGACCATCGGGTCGATGAAGTCGGGACCGCACTTGAACACGTGCACCCGCTGGCCCATGCGGCGCAGCCGGCGCGCGAGCGCGGCCGTCACCGTCGTCTTGCCCTGGCCGGACGCGATGGCGGCCACGAGCAGCATGCGCGCACCGGTGGACATCACCACTCCGTCCCGGCCTGGGCCGCGATGCCCGCCCGGAAGGCGTGCTTGACGTCGTTCATTTCCGAGACCGTGTCCGCCACGGCGATGAGTTCCGGCGGCGCGCCGCGGCCCGTCACGACGACGTGCTGCATCTCGGGCCGGTCGAGCAGGTCGGCGATCACCGTATCCACGTCCAGGTAGCGATACTTCAGGGCGATGTTCAGCTCATCCAGCACGACGAGGCCGTAGGCGGGATCGGAGAGGAAGCGGCGCGCCTGTTCCCAGGCCTGTTGCGCCTTGAGGACGTCGCGTTCGCGGTCCTGCGTCTCCCACGTATAGCCTTCGCCCATCGCGTGGAAGCTGACGTCGTCGGGAAAGCGGCGCAGGAACAGTTCGTCGCCGGTGGACATCGCGCCCTTGATGAACTGGACGACGCCGACCTTCATGCCGTGGCCGAGGGCCCGGCCGACCATGCCGAACGCGCTCGAGCTCTTGCCCTTGCCGTTGCCGGTGTTGACGATGATGATGCCGATCTTCTTGTCGGCCGCGGCGATCTTGGCGTCGATGATTGCCTTCTTGCGTTCCATGCGCGCGCGGTGGCGCTCGTTCAGTGCTGCTGTCTGTTCGGGTGTCAGGTCAGTCATGTTGGGTCTCCAGGGGAATGAAGATGCGCCGGCCCCCGTGTTCGATCGCATCGATCGGGTGGCCGAGATAGCTGCTCAGCAGCGTTGCCTGCATGGCGTCGTCGACGGTGCCGGCATGCCAGCGGCCGTCGCCCATCAGCAGCAGGGCGTGGGTGGAGATACTGTGTGCAAGATTCAGGTCGTGGCCGATCATCACGACCGTCTTGCCGCTTTGCCGGCACAGGCGGGACAGCAGCGACATCGTGCGCATCTGGTGCGCGAGGTCGAGGGCATTGGCCGGTTCGTCCAGCAGCAGCAGCGGCGTGTCCTGGGCCAGCAGCGCGGCGATCGCCACGCGCTGGCGCTCGCCGCCCGACAGCGTGCGGACGTCGCGCGCGGCCAGGTGGTCGACTTCCATCGCAGCCAGGGCGTTCAACGCCGCGTGATGGTCGTCGCTGTGCTCCCAGTAGCGGTTGGCATGGTACGGGTGCCGTGCCGACAGCACGGTTTCCATCACGCTGTACGCGAAGGCGTCGCTGCGCGCCTGAGGCAGGTAGGCCCGCTCATGCGCCAGCGCTTCCAGCGGCCAGGCGGGAAGTAGCCGGCCGTGCAGCTCGACCGTGCCAGCCTCCGCCGCACGCAGGCCGGCCACGGTACGCAGCAGTGTGCTCTTGCCGGCGCCGTTGCGGCCGATGATGGACCAGCATTCGCCGGCATTGACGTGCCAGTCGAGGCCCCGCACGAGTACGCGGGCGCCGGCACGCAGTTCCAGTTGTCGGGTCGCGATCATCATTTGCGCAGGCGGTGCAGCTGATAAAGAAAAATGGGTGCGCCGATCAGTGCCGTGATGGCGCCGACGGGCAGCTGGGTCGGCGCGACGACCGTGCGCGCGACGGTATCGCACAGCACGAGCAGGCTGCCGCCGCCCAGTACCGCGGCCGGCACCAGCACGCGGTGGTCCGGACCGAACGCGAAGCGGCAGGCGTGCGGCACGATCAGGCCGACGAAGCCGATCGCGCCGGCGCTCGTCACGGCGCTCGCTGTCAGGATGGCCGATACGAAGAACAGGCCCTTGCGCACGGCGCCGACGCGCACGCCCAGCGTGGCGGCGGCCTCCGCGTGCAGTGCGAGCATGTTCATCGCCCGCGCATTGCGCAGCGCGTACGCGAGCGCGGCGCCCAGCACGATCCAGGGCAGCACCCGCAATGGCGCGCCGGCCAGGTCGCCGATCATCCAGAACACCATGCTGCGCAAACGGCCTTCCGGCGCGATCGACAGCATCAGCGTGACGAGGGCCATGCTGGCCGACGACATGATGACGCCGGTGAGCAGCAGCATCGACGTGCCGCCCTCGGCCGCCACGCCGCCGCGCATGTCGCGCCGCGCCAGCAGGTACAAGAGCAGCGACACCGTCACCGCGCCGCCCATCGCCGCGGCGTCGACGGTGGCGGCCGCGCACAGCATCAACAATGCGAACAGCGCGCCGACCGAGGCGCCGGCCGAGATGCCGAGCACGTACGGGTCGGCGAGTGGATTGCGCAGCAGGGCCTGCATCATGACGCCGGCTAGCGCGAGCGCGCCGCCGGTGACGAAGGCCATCAGTGCGCGGCCAACGCGCAACTCGACGAGCGACGCGGCCAGCGACTCGGGCCGGCCGTGCAGCACCTGCGCGACCGCCTCCGGCAGCTCGGCCGGCGCGACGGCGATCGACCCGCTCATGCCCGCGATGAGCAGGCTGGCGAGCGCCGCGCACAGCAGCGCGGCAAGGATCGGGACGGTGCGCTGGCGCTGGGACGGTGGAACAGGGTGCATGGCTCGTCGGAACATAGTGGTTAACGCATGCCGTAACGGATACCTGCGAACCAGGTGCGCCCGGCCGTGCCGTAGTTGCGCGCCAGCTCGTAGTGCTTATCAAGCGCATTGTCGACACGGGCCAGCAAAGACCAGTCACGCGTCATGTGCCAGGTAGTGTACAGGTTCAGCAGGCCGTAGCCACCGAGGCGGTTGACGTTCGCGGCGTCGTCGAAGCGGCGGCCGGACAGTTGCAGCTCGATGCCGGTGTCCACCGGACCCGTGGTGTAGTCGGCCGCGAAGCTGGCGTGGCGGCGCGCGCGGCGGGCCAGCTGCTTGCCGGTCGTTTCGTCGCGCGGATTTTGGAGGTCGGCGCTGGCGCGCAGGTCGAGGTTGCCGCTGCGCGTGTCCGCGCCGAGCGTCAGGCCCTCCAGTAGCGCGTGGTCGACGTTGTACGCGCAGCTGCCCGAGGGACGGCCGGGGCACGGCGTGACGGACACGATCATGTCGGTCAGGCGGTTGCGGTAGTAATTCGCCTGCAGGTCGACGCCGGCCACGCGGTATTGCACGCCCGCTTCCGCGTTGCGGCCTCGTTCCGGCTTGTTGGATGCGAGGCCGTAGTTCGGGTAGTACAGTTCGTTGAACGTGGGCGCGCGGAAGCTCGTGCCGAAGCTCGCGGTGGCGCGCAGGTCCTTCGTGAACTCGTAGCCGTAGCCCGCCGCGCCCGTGGTCTTCGTGCCGTATTCGGAACGGTCGGTGCGCGCGCTGAGGTCGAGCAGGTGGCTGCCCCGGCGCAGGTCGTACGCGGCCGCGACGGAATTCGTGATGCGCGTGCGGTTCAGGCTCTGGGTGGCGCTGGACAGGACTTGTTCCTTGCGGTGGCCGGCCAGTACCTGCAGCGTGTCGCCGTTCAGGTCGAAGGTGTTCTGCCACGTGAATTCGTCCTGGCGCGTGTTCAGCTGCGACGCGCCCGTGCCTGTGAAGGTGCCCAGCTTGTCTTCCGAGCGCGCCACAAGGACGCTGCTGCGCCAGTTGGGCGTGAAGCGGTCGTTCAGGAAGACGCCGTAGTTGTCGACTTCCTGGATGTTGTGGGCGTTGAAGCTGGAGCTGCCGTTGTCGTATTGCGCATTCAGGCGGCTTTGCAGGAATTGCGCACCGATCTCGTGGCCCTCGGCCAGGCGCCATGCGACGCGGCCGTTGACGCTGTTGCGCGTATAGCCATCGTCGTCGGCGTTGTAGCCGAACGCGCCGGGACGCGTGGCCGAGAAGCCGTCCGATTCTTCGTGCGCGCCGGAGAGCGTGTAGCTGACGGCGTGCTCTCCGCCGGTCGAGCCGCTCACGCTGGCGTCGTATTTATTCGTGCCGTAGGTGCCGCCGCCCGCGCTGGCGCTGAATGCCGGCTGGCCGTCGCTCTTCTTCGTGAAGATCTGCACGACGCCGCCGATGGCGTCGGCGCCGTACAGGGAGCTCAGGGGGCCGGAGACGATCTCGATGCGGTCGACGGCGGACAGGGGAATGGCATTCCACGCGGCCGCGCCGGTGGTCGCGGAACCGATGCGCACGCCGTCGACGAGCACGACGACCTGGTTGCTGTTGGCGCCGCGCAGGAACACGGTGGTGTTGGTGCCGGCGCCGCCGTTGCGGGCGATCTCGATGCCGCGCTGGCGGCGCAGCACGTCGGCCACGGAGCCGGCGCCGGCACGGATGATTTCCTCGCTCGTGATGACGACGGTATCGGCAATGACCTCGTCGGCGCGCTGCGGCGTGCGGTTGGCGGTGACGACCACGGTGTCGGGGATGGGATCGGCGTGGGCCGAGGCGGCGGCGATATGGGTGACCGAAAGCGCGAGCGAAAGCGCGGCCGCCTGCCGGGATACAGGAACTGACATTGACTATCTTCGTAATGGGACAACCGGCCGACGTCCCCGTCAGCCAGATGAACAGAAGCGCGGCGGGACCGCGTTTCCACCTTTTGGCCGGTATCCGGGCTGGCGAGTATGGCCGTCCAACCTTCCCATGCGGATGCACAGTGGTATGTGGAGACGGTTGCCGCGCATGCGTTCGACGAACGCGGGCGGCACTGGCTTACCGTTGCGGGGGCAGCACACGTTGGCGCAGGCTCGTGAAAGCGTGGCTTCGTGTTTCCCGTTTAACTGCGTCCGAAGAATCGGGCGCGAGCACCAAAACGCCGACATTATACGGCGTTGTCAGTCCTTCAGTACGATCAGATCGCCGTAGGCTATGCGATGCGGTGCCTGCGCCGCCCGCAGCGCCGCCTGTTCGAGCGCTTCGCCGCCATGCATTGCGGCCAGCAGGCGGATGGTGCCGGCGTGGCAGACGATGAGCGCGGCGGGCGTGTGCAGGTCGTCGACGAAGGCACGCACCCGGCGTGCCACGTCGAGCACGTTCTCCGCGCCGCCGGGGCGGTAGTGGAGGAGGTCGGCCGTCCAGGCATCGACGTCGCCGCGCGGGATGGCCGACCATGGGCGCAATTCCCATTCTCCGAAATCCATCTCGACCAGGCGCGCGTCGAGCGTCACGCGGCCCGGCGCCAGGCGTTCGGCCAGCAGGGCGCAACGCCGCAGCGGGCTCGCATACACGGGCAGGTCGCCCGGCAGGCCTTGCGCCGCCAGCGCGGCGTGCACGCGCGCGAGTTCCGCATCAGGCACCGGGACATCGCTGGCACCGTAGCACAGGCCGGGCGCGACGTCCGGTTGCGGGTGGCGCACCAGGTACAACGTCATGCGGCCGTCCAGGCGCCGTGGCCGAGCGTGGCCAGCACCGCGACGTAGGCCAGCGCCTCGGCCAGCTGCTGTACGGCGCCGAGGCAGTCGCCCGTGTAGCCGCCGAGGCGGCGCACGAACAGGCGGCCCAGCCACAGCGCGACGGCGGCCGATGCAAGCACTGCGGCCGCCAGCGCGGCCGGCGTCATCCAGCCGGCGGCCAGCACGCCCGCCGCCGGCAGCGTGCAGGTCAGCGCCGCGATCGCGAATTCCGTGCCCGTCATCTGCTGCGCCAGCGGCTTGGCCTTGCCTTCGCCGCGCACATAGTCCAGCTTCCAGATCAGCGCCGTCGCCGAGAGGCGCGAGACCGGATGCGCGACGACCAGCGCTGCCACGGCCAGGTGGGGCGGCAGCAGTGCCAGCGCCGACAGCTTGGTCGCCAGCATGCACACGATGCCGATCGCGCCGTAGGCACCGACGCGCGAATCCTTCATGATCTCCAGTGCCCGTTCCGTCGTCATGCCGCCGCCGAGGCCATCGCAGGTGTCGGCGAAGCCGTCTTCGTGGAAGGCGCCCGTTATATAGATCGACGCCGCGGTCGACAGCACGGCCGCCACCGGCGCGGGCAGCACCAGCGCGGCCGCGGCATAGACGGCCGCCGCGAGCGCCGCGACGACGACGCCGACGAGCGGGAAGTAACGCGACGCATGCTGCAGCCAGCTGGCCTCGAAGCCGACCCAGGCCGGGATCGGCAGCCGCGTGAAGAACTGCAGGGCGATGAAGAACAGCCGGACCTGGTGCATCAACTGGATTTTTCGCTGACGCTGGCCGATTCGAACGTCGCCATGTCGTTCAGGAAGTTCGCGGCCGCGTGCAGCAGCGGCAGGGCCAGCGCGGCGCCCGTGCCTTCGCCCAGGCGCAGGTTCAGGTGCAGCAGCGGCTCGGCGCCGAGCGCATCCAGCATGCGGCGGTGGCCCGCTTCGTCGGAGCAGTGCGCGAAAACGCAGTAATCGAGGATCGCCGGGGCGATGCGCGCCGCCACCAGCAGGGCGCTCGTCACGATGAAGCCGTCGATCAGCAACACCTTGCGCAACGCGGCCGCCTGCAGCATGGCGCCGGCCATCATCGCGATCTCGAAGCCGCCGAACGTGGCCAGCACGGCGAGCGGGTCGTCGACGCCGGCGTGGCGCTGCACGGCCGCCTCGATGACGCGCTGCTTGCGCAGTACGCCTTCCGGCGACAGGCCCGTGCCGGCGCCGACGCAATCCGCGACAGGGATCCCTGTCAGCTTGTGCATCAGCGCTGCCGCCGCCGTCGTGTTCCCGATGCCCATCTCGCCGAAGCCCACCACGTTGCCGGGCAGGTCCGCAGCGAAGGCCATGCCGTGTTCGAGCGCGGTCGCGCACTCATCCTGCGTCATCGCCGCCTCGAGCGCGAAATTGCGCGTTCCGTGCGCCACCTTGCGGTCGACCAGACCGGGGCGCGGGCCAAAGTCATGATTGACGCCCGCATCGACCACGTGCAAGTCGCAGCCGTTTTGGCGCGCGAACACATTGATCGCGGCGCCTTTGGCCAGGAAATTCTCGACCATCTGCCAAGTGACGTCCTGCGGGTAGGCGGAAACGCCTTCGGCGACGACGCCATGGTCGCCCGCGAACACGAGGATGGCCGGCTTCGTGATCGTGGGGGCGGTCGTGGCCTGGACCAGGCCGAGGCGGCTGGCCAGCCGTTCGAGCGCGCCGAGGCTGCCCAGCGGCTTGGTCTTGTTATTGATGGCGGCAGTGAGCGCGGCGATGAGGTCGGGACGGGAGGTGGGGGCGATCTGCGGGAGGCGCATGGGTACTCCAGGGGTAATGAAGGCGGTAAAGATAGCACACGAGCAACTGGAAAATTCTTACCGTATTCCCCTTGCGTACCCCCGATCCGATTTGCTATAGTTCGCGTCCTGCTTCTGCAGCGCAAGAAAAGTTCAGTGAAATCAAGTAGTTGAGCTAGGTAGATTGATAACGCCGCTTGTGTTGCAGAAAAAGGCGAGGGGTTGACGAGTTAAGCGAAACGCTGCATAATCTCACTTCTCTGCTGCTGACGAACAAAACGATTCGCAAAGCGCAGCAAGGCAGTACCGAATACGAT
>Ga0207667_10005898_pt1 | contig 14918 bp, 9 predicted proteins | sample KBSCornC52_FD_184301 | JGI IMG/M metagenome (GOLD analysis project Ga0207667, IMG submission 184301) | Corn rhizosphere microbial communities from Kellogg Biological Station, Michigan, USA - KBS Corn C5-2 (SPAdes) (version 2) | ecosystem: Host-associated > Plants > Roots > Rhizosphere > Soil ... | reverse complement strand
GCTCATCTTGACGAGGTCGCCTTCGCGCAGGCCGATCTGCTCGTAATCGAAGCTGGCGTAGCCGCGGCTGATCGATTTCAGGCGGTCGTAGAAATCGAACACCACCTCGTTCAGCGGCAGCTCGTAAGTCACCTGCGCGCGGCCGCCCACGTAAGTGAGGTCGCGCTGGATGCCGCGACGGTCCTGGCACAGCTTGAGGATCGAGCCGAGGTATTCGTCGGGCGTGTAGATCGTCGCCTTGATCCACGGCTCCTCGATCGTCTCGATGCGGCTGGGATCGGGGTAGTCGGCCGGGTTGTGAAGCAGGATCGTGCCCGCGTGCTCGGTCTTGGAAGCGCGCAGGACGATGCGGTAGACGACGCTCGGCGCGGTGGTGATCAGATCGAGGTCGTATTCGCGGGTGAGCCGCTCCTGGATGATCTCGAGGTGGAGGAGGCCGAGGAAGCCGCAGCGGAAGCCGAAGCCGAGCGCGGCGCTGGTCTCCATCTCGTAGCTGAAGCTGGCGTCGTTCAGGCGCAGGCGGGCGATCGATTCGCGCAACTTCTCGAAGTCCGCCGCGTCGACCGGGAACAGGCCGCAGAAGACCACCGCCTGCGGCTCGCGGTAACCGGGCAGCGCCTGGGTGGCGCCGGCCTTGGCGGTGGTGATGGTGTCGCCGACGCGGGCCTGGTCCACTTCCTTGATCTGCGCGGTGATGAAGCCGATCTCCCCGGGCCCGAGCTCGGGCAGCTCGATGCGCTTGGGGGTGAAGGCGCCCACGCGGTCGATCAGGTGCTCGGTGCCGCCCTGCATGAAGCGGACGGCGAGGCCCTTGCGGATGACGCCGTCAAGCACGCGGACGAGGATGACGACGCCGAGGTAGGGGTCGTACCAGGAGTCGACCAGCAGGGCGCGCAAGGGCGCGGCGCGGTCACCCTTCGGCGGCGGGATCTTGGCGACGATGGCTTCGAGGACGTCGAGGATGCCGAGGCCGGACTTGGCGCTGGTGAGGACGGCTTCGCTGGCGTCGATGCCGATGATGTCCTCGATTTCCTTGCGGACCATTTCGGGTTCGGCGGCGGGGAGGTCGATCTTGTTGATGACCGGGACGATCTCGTGGTCGTGCTCGATCGACTGGTAGACGTTGGCGAGGGTCTGCGCTTCGACCCCCTGGGCCGCGTCGACGACGAGCAGCGCGCCTTCGCAGGCGGCGAGCGAGCGCGAGACTTCGTAAGCGAAGTCCACGTGGCCTGGGGTGTCCATCAGGTTGAGCTCGTAGGTCTCGCCGTCCTGGGCCTTGTATTCGAGGCGGACGGTCTGGGCCTTGATGGTGATGCCCCGCTCGCGCTCGATGTCCATGTTGTCGAGCACTTGCTCGCTCATCTCGCGCGCCGTGAGGCCGCCGGTGGCCTGGATCAGCCGGTCGGCGAGCGTCGACTTGCCGTGGTCGATGTGAGCGATGATGCTGAAATTGCGGATGTGCTTGAGGTCGGCCATCCGGCGCCCTTAGCCGCGCCGTAGCCGCCTGTCAGCAGCCGCGCTCAAGTAGCGTAGCGGTACCGCGGAAAAGGAGCATTACGCCGCCCGGCTCGCGCCCATCTGCACGTCGACCTGCATGAACCGTGGCCGCGCTCCGCCACTGTGTGCGTTATTCATCATCGGATACTGCCCCGAAGGCAGGGCCTTGAGCGGCATCCCCGCGGCGGCAAGTGCATAAGGCGAGATGCGGTGGCGCGTGCACAGGCCGTCGGCGCCGTCGCTGACAAGGGGGGTTTCGAACTCGACCCCCTGCGTTGCGTCCTGCGAGCGGCGCACGGTGCCCACCGCCAGCTGCCCTTCGCCGAGGTCGAGCACCAGGTCCGTGCCGACCGGCACGTCGAGCAGGCCCTCGATCATCGCTCCGGTCTTCGACAGGTTGCGCATCACCGCCTCGTAGCGGGCGTCCTCGTGAATCACGCCGATCTTGCGAAACAGCGTGCGGCGCTGCGAACGCTGCTTCGGCGGGCCCGAGGGCTCATAGACGAAATCACCGTCGCACAGCTTGGCAAGCACCTGGGCCTGCGGCACCGCCCGCGAATAGATGAAGCCCTGGATGTTGGTCGCGCCGCGCTTCTTCACCAGCGCCAGCTCGTCCATAGCCTCGACGCCCTCGGCGGTGGTCTCCATCTCGAGCGCTTCCGCCAAGCTGACGATTGCCGCGATGATGGCCGAGTTCGAATTGTCGCTTTCGGTGCAACCGCGCACGAAGCTCTGGTCGATCTTGATCTTGTCGAACGGCGCCCGACGCAAATAGCCGAGCGAGGAATAGCCGGTGCCGAAGTCGTCGAGCGAGAGCTTGACGCCGATCTTCTTGAGCCGTGCGAACATGGTGTCGACTGCCGCCTTGTCACCCATGAAAACGCTCTCGGTGATCTCAAGTTCGAGCTGCCGCGCCTTCAGGCCGGAGTTCGCCAGAGCATTGGCGATGACGGTCGGCAGGCTTTCCGAGTTGAACTGGTGCGCCGAAACGTTGACCGCGACGCGCAGTTCGCGCGGCCATTGCGCGGCATCGGCGCAAGCCTGCCGCAGCGCCCACTCGCCCAGAGAATTGATCAGATTCGATTCCTCGGCGATGGGAATGAACACCGCCGGGCTGATCGGCCCGCGATCGGGATGCTCCCAGCGCATCAGCGCCTCGAACCCGACGACCGTGTTATCGGTCGCGCGCACGACCGGCTGGTAATGCATCTGCAGCTCACCGCGCGCGAGTGCGTCGCGCAGGTCTTCCTCGACCTCGCGGCGCTTCTGTGCGCTGTCTTTGAGGTCGTTCGAATAGAACCGGTATTGGCCCCGCCCGCCGCCCTTCGCGGCATATAGCGCCAGGTCGGCGCTCTTGATCAGGTCGGGCGGCTCGATGCCGTCGTACGGGGCGATGGCCATGCCGACCGACGTCCCAATGATCGCGCGGCTACCGTCGAGCGAATAAGGCTGCGAGACCATCTGGATGATCCGGTGCGCCAGCTCGCCGAGTTCGCCGCGGTCGTCGATGTCGGGCAGGATGATCTGGAACTCGTCGCCGCCGAGACGGCCGATTTCGCCCTTCGTGCCGACGATCCGCTCCAGCCGCTGCGCCACCTGCTTCAGCAGCTCGTCGCCGGCCGGGTGGCCGAGCGTGTCGTTTACCTGCTTGAACCGGTCGAGGTCGAGCATCATCAACGCGCAGCTGCGCTTGGCCGAGCGGTAGGCGGTCAGCAGCGCTGTGAGCCGCTTGGACATCCGGTTGCGGTTCGCCAGCCCGGTCAACGCATCGAATTGGGCGGCGCGCGAGGTGTCGCGATTGCGTTCGTAATCGGCGGTGATGTCTTTGGCACCGCCGCGATAGCCGAGAAAGGCGCCTTGCAGGTCCTGGAACGGCTTGCCGCTGATGGCCCACCAACGCGGGTCGCCCTCGCTCGCCAGGCGGACCGTCAGGTTGGCGAATTTGGTGCGCGCGCTAAGCAGGAAAGGCAGCGGCCGTTCTGCGCCCTCTTCGCTGACGTCCTGCTCCAGCGTGAATAGCGATGCCAAAGGACGTCCGAGGAGCTCGTCGTGCCCAACGCGAAAGAATTCCGCGGCGCTGGGCGAAAGGTAGATCAGCCGGTTCTGATCGTCGGTTGCCCAGAACCAGGCAATTCCGCCGGCCTCGAACTCGTCGAGAAGTTGCAGTCGGCGATGCGAATCGGACATGGCGATTGGCGACAGGGAGTCGTCCCCGCCGGCGGACGCACGCTCGCCCGAACCAGGCTTGGTCCCCAATCCTCGTAAGATGCCACGCATCGTCATATCCATCCGCGCGAGTCTCCCGGCTCCTTCGCGTTGATCGCAAATCTAAGGGATCAAACGCGATTTTAGGTTCGGGGACTTAACAATCCGCTAAGCACGGCTGGTTACGAAGGGGTTATCCGGCCTTCCGGATCAGGGGCCGCCTCATCGGCGGCACGTGCTCGCGAACGGCTTCGATGCGACTCTCGGTTTCGCGAGGCAGGGCAGTTGCGAATTCAAGCCCCACGCGATCTTGGGAGCACCACCGGGTCGTTGCGATAACGGTGTCCTGGTCTGTGAGCTGGATCTTGAAGATCGTACCGACAGGCACGTTCCACAGCCCTTCAACCAGAGCGCCGGTGGCCGAGATGTTGCGGATGGTGCCGTTGTAGAATTGCCCGTTGTGGTCGAGCGCGATCTTGCGCAGCACGGTCTGCCGCGACGCGCGCGCCGAACGCGGCCCATTGGGTGCCGCAGCGAGACCCGTTCTGAGCCGCTCGCTGGCCGCCGCCGCTTCGAGCGGCCGCTCGTAAATAAAACCCTGCACGTGACTGCAGCCGTGCATCCGCACCAGATCTAGCTCGTCGAGCGTCTCGACCCCTTCGGCGGTAGTATCCATTCCCAACGCGTGCGCGAGGCCGGTGATCGAGGCGATGATCGCTCCGTTGCGGCTGCCGGGCTGGGTCGCACCGCGGACGAAGCTCTGGTCGATCTTGATTTTGTCGAACGGCGCCTTTTTCAAATAGCGGAGCGAGGAGTAGCCGGTACCGAAATCGTCGAGTGCCAGGCGCACGCCAATGCGCTTCAGCGCGGCGAACATCGCGTCGGTTCCCTCGTCGTCGTTGAGGAATACGCTCTCGGTGATTTCAAGTTCGAGCCGCGAAGCACGGATGCCGGCCTGGGCGATCGCGCTGGTAACGATCCTCGGCAAATCCTTGTTGGCAAACTGCAACGGCGAGACGTTGACCGCGCAAATCACGTCTTCGGGCCAGGTCGCCAGATCGCGGCAAGCGGTCCGTAAAGCCCATTCGCCGATCTGGGCGATCAGGCCGCTGTCCTCGGCGATGCCGACGAACTTGTCGGGCGATATCCACCCCTGCTTGGGGTGGTTCCAGCGCAACAGCGCCTCGAAGCCGGAAATCCGCTCGCTCGCCGCCGCAACAACCGGCTGGTAGAACAATTGCAAGTCACCCTGAGTGATCGCGGCGCGCAATTCCTTCTCCAGGTCGGCGCGGGCATGGGCGGCGGCGTGCAAGTCTGCCGCGTAGAAGTGATGGCGCCCTCGCCCGGCGTCTTTTGCCGCGTAGAGAGCGAGGTCAGCGTTGCGGACTAGGTCCTCGGCGCTCGTGCCGTCCTCGGGGGCGACGGCAATCCCGATCGATGCCCCGATGATGATCGTTTGGCCGTCGACCGAATACGGCTCCGACAGTGACCGAATGATGTCCTTTGCCATGTGAGTCAGCCGCGCGGGATCGGTCTGGTTGGGGATCACCACCTGGAATTCGTCGCCGCCAAGGCGGCCGACACGGCCTGCCTGGCTGACAGTGCGTTCGAGCCGCTGCGCCACCTGCCTCAGCAGGGCATCACCCACCGGATGGCCGCGCGTGTCATTCACCTGCTTGAACCGGTCGAGGTCGATCAGCATCACCGCGCAACAGCGGTTCATTTTCTGCGGCGCCGACAACATCTTGTCGAGCAGTTGAGACATTTGCGGGCGGTTGGCGAGGCCGGTGAGCGAATCGTAATTGGCGAGGCGCGAAGCGTTTTCCTGGCTGCGGCGCTTCTCGGTGAGGTCGGTGCCAGATCCGCGGAAACCCACAAAGTTGTCGAATTGGTCGTAGATCGGTCGTCCGCTGACCGACCACCACCGCTCCTCGGCGCCCACGGCCGCTTTGACCGGTAGCTCGTTGAAGGCCGACCGTGCGCTCAGATGGAACGACAAGGTTCGTTCACCTTCCTCGCTGCGCGCGAGATCGAACAGCGCGGCCAGCGGCCGCCCGATCAGCGATTCCTGGGTATGGCCAAGCAAGTCGGCGACGGGTGCGGAGACATAGGTGAGATGCGAACGGCGATCGGTTTCCCAGAACCAGCCCTGCCCCGTTTCTTCATAGTCGGCGAGAATGTCGCGCGCGCGCGTTTGGGCCCGCTCGCGCGCCTCCCGCCGCTGGTCTTCCGCGAAGTCAAGCTTGCGCTGTTCGCGAGCTGCCACGACCACGGCGATCGCGCCGAGCCCCAACAGGCCGAGGCCGAGTGGCCGTGGGATCAGGGATATCGCCGGCATCCATAAGGCGACGTGCCCGGCGACGACGAGGCCCGCCTGCCTTCGCAGATGGGCGCTGACGATCGCGCCGAGGCTGACCAGCATGGTGATGGCCAGTTCGACCGGCACTTGCCCAACCTGGGTCCAGGCAATCGTGCCGAGGCCGAAAAGGACCAGGGGAACGATCAGCGCGAGGACGAGCACCGGATTCGGCAAGCCGGTCGTCCTCGATCTCTCCTCGATCCGACGCACCCAGGGAACCAGGCTGACGATGGCCAAAGCCAAGGCGAAGCAAATGCAGGCCGCTCGTGGCGGCAATGCGCCGGCCAGGCCGGCGGCGGCCGCGACTGTCGCCGGAAAGGCGGCGATGAGGAAACGGCAACTCCGCGGCAGAATCGCGAACGCCTCGCTCGCAGTGGGGCTCAGAGGCGACAAACGGTCTTCGCTTGGACGGCGGCGCGCGATGTGGCGGCGTCGATCGACTGGTTGTGGGTCGGGCGCGGGCGCGACTTCGCGCGGATGCGCGGATGCATCCTCGCCGACGTCTGTGGGATCGTCGTGCGGCAAAGCCGCGGGGCGCGCATCATCCATCAGGTAAAAATGCCCGTTTCCCTTTGAAAATCGGTTAACCCGGCATGTTTTTGCCCCGTCCGACCCGCCCCTTCTCTTGCAGCGACGAACGACAAGCTTAATCACGGGTAGCGGGAGATCGACTGCATGCGCCACATTGCGATCGTCGGGTCCGGTCCGGCCGGCTACTACACCGCCGAAGCGGCTCAGAAGGACTTCGGCGATGATGTGCGCGTCGACGTCTTCGATTTGCTGCCGGTGCCCTATGGCCTGATCCGCACCGGCGTGGCACCCGATCACCAGTCGATCAAGGCGGTCTCGCGCCGCTACGAGAAGACCGCGCTGTCGGACAACGTCAGGTTCGTCGGCAACGTCGCGGTGGGCGCCGATGTAACCGTTCCCGAGCTGCAGGGGCTTTACGACGCCGTCGTGCTGGCAACCGGCGCGCCGAAGGATCGGCCGCTCGACATTCGCGGCGCCGATCTGGCCAACGTGTTCGGCAGCGCGGCTTTCGTCGGTTGGTACAACGGCCATCCCGAATTTGCCGAGCTCGATCCGGACCTTTCAGGGAAGACCGCCGTGGTGATCGGCATGGGCAATGTGGCGCTCGACGTCGCGCGGATCCTCGCAAAGACGCCGCGCGAATTCGAGGGCAGCGACATCGTCGCTCACGCGCTCGACGCCCTGGCCGCTTCCAACATCGAGCGAGTCGTGATCCTCGGCCGCCGCGGGCCGCATCAGATCATGATGACGCCCAAAGAGCTCGGCGAGTTGGGCGAGCTCGAGCGCGCGGCACCGCATGTGGACTCGCGCGACTTGCCCGAGGAAGCCGAAGACGCAATCCTCGAGCCGGGCCTGCGCAAGTCGGTCACGCTGTTGCGCGGCTACGCGGCCGTGCCTGAGCATATCCGCGCGGAGAAGCACATCGCCATCGAGTTCGACTTCTTCGCCCAGCCGGTGGCGCTGGTCGGTGACGGCAAGGTGGAAGCGGTCGAAGTGGAGCGTACCGAAGTGGTCACGGGCCGGGCGAGCGGCACAGGCGAGCGTTACCGGATTCCCGCCGGCCTCGTGGTGAGCTGCATAGGCTATCGCACGAACCCGATCCCGGACGTGCCGTTCGACGAGCGGCAGGGCCGCTTCGCCAACGACGAAGGCCGCATCCTTCCGGGCCTTTACGCCGTAGGCTGGGCTCGGCGCGGGCCTTCCGGCACGATCGGCACTAACAAGCCGGACGGATTCGGCGTGATGAAGCTCATCCGCGAAGACCTCGAGAACGGCGCGCTCGGTTCGACAACCCGCCAGGGCCGCCCCGGGTTCGACGCCCTGGCCGAGCAGCGCGGCCTCGACGTGGTCACCTTCCGCGACTGGAAGAAGATCGAGGAGGCCGAAGAGAAAGCAGCCCGCGAAGGCGCGCCGCGTGAGAAGTTCGTCGATATCGAAGCGATGATCCGGGCGCGAAACTGAGTCTCAGCCGCTCGCCCTTTTTGTCAGCCCGGACTTGTTCCGGGCCAGGGCTTTCTTAAACCCGCATCGGCATCAGCACATACAGCGCCGGGCTCTTGTCGTCCTGCCGGATCAGCGTTGGCGCGCCGGCGTCAGCGAGGTGCAGCTCGACTGTGTCGCCGTCGATCTGGCCAAGGATGTCCTTGAGGTAGTTCGCGTTGAAGCCGATCTCGAATGAATCCGAACGGTAATCGGCCGGTACTTCCTCGGCCGCTGTGCCGTTGTCGGGGCTGGTGACGGAGAGCGTCACCTTGTCGCTGTCGAGCGCCATCTTGACGGCGCGCGTGCGCTCGGTGGCGATCGTCGCCACGCGGTCGACGCCTTCGTAAAAGCTCTTCGGATCGAGTTTCAGGAGCTTATCGTTACCCGTTGGAATCACGCGCGAATAATCGGGGAACGTGCCGTCGATCAGCTTGCTGGTCAGGACCATCCCGCCCTCTCCGCCGAGCGTGAAGCGGATCTTGCTGGCCGACAGGTCGACCTGCACGTTACCGTCGAGCGCTTCTTCGAGCAGCTTGCGCAGCTCGGCGACCGCTTTACGCGGCACGATCACGTCGGGCATGCCTTCGGCGCCGTCGGGCCGCGGCAGGGTGAAGCGCGCCAGCCGGTGGCCGTCGGTCGCCGCCGCCTTGAGCACCGGCTTGTCCTCCTCCGACACGTGCAGGAAGATGCCGTTGAGGTAATAGCGCGTCTCTTCGGTCGAGATCGCAAAGCGCGTGCGGTCGATCAGTTCGGCCAGGGTCTTGGCCGGGATCTCGAAGCTGGTGGGCAGGTCGCCCTCGACGATCACCGGAAAATCGTCGCGCGGGAGAGTCGGTAGCGAGAAGCGGCTGCGCCCGGCCTTGACGGTCATCCGGTTGCCGGCGGTATCCAGGCTCACCTGGCTGCCGTCCGGCAGCTTGCGGGCGATGTCGAACAGCAAGTGCGCGGAAACGGTGATAGCGCCGGCCGCTTCCACCGAGGCGGCGTCGAGGCTCTCGATGACCTGCAGATCGAGATCGGTGGCCATGATCTTGACCAGCCCGTCGGCCGACGCCTCGATCAGCACGTTCGACAGGATCGGGATGGTATTGCGCCGTTCGACCACCGACTGCACGTGAGACAGGCAGCGAAGCAGCTTGGCGCGTTCGATGGTGGCCTTCATCGGTCCTTCTCGTTCCCCCTTGCGCGCCCCCGGGAGTGGCCGGGATGGGCCGGAATCGCCCTCAAGCGCCGGAAAATGTCCTGGCTACCCTTAGCGCTAGGGGCGCGAGCGGCAAGGCTGGTTGGCGCCGCGTTGGGGATAAATGCGGGTTCAGGCGAACATCGCCATGCCGCCGTTGACGTGCAGCGTTTGCCCGGTGACGTAGCCCGCCTCCTTGCTGGCGAGGTAAACGACCGCCGACCCGATGTCGCCCCCCTCGCCCATCCGGCCCATCGGAATACGGCCATTAAGCGCTTCCTTCTGAGCGTCAGGCAGAACTTCGGTCATCGCCGTGCGAATGAAGCCAGGCGCCACGCAGTTGGCGGTGATGCCCCGGCTGGCGACTTCCTGCGCAAAGCTCTTGGTCATGCCGACGAGGCCGGCCTTGGCCGCGGCATAGTTCATCTGCCCGGGATTGCCGGTCGCGCCGACGACGCTGGTGATCGTGACGATGCGGCCGAAACGTGCCTTCATCATCGGCCGCGAAGCGGCGCGCATCAGGCGGAATGCCGCCTCGAGGTTGATGCGGATCACCGCGTCCCACTCCTCGTCCTTCATCCGCATCGCCAGGTTGTCGCGGGTAATCCCGGCGTTGTTGACGAGGATGTCGAGCTGCCCGAACGTATCGAGCGCCGCTGGCACCAACTCCTCGACCTGCGTGGTGTTCGCCAGGTCGCAGGTTATCTCGATGTGATCGTTGCCGAACTGCTGGTTCAACTCCTCGCGAAAGGAGCGCAACTTGCTCGAATTGGACCCCGAGAGCGCAAGCCGCGCTCCCTGCGCGGCGAGGCACCGCGCGATCGACGAACCGATCCCCCCGCTGGCGCCGGTGACGAGTGCGGTCATTCCGGTAAGGTCGAACATGCTCACAACTCCTTCGCCAGCGCCTCGATGTCGGCCATTGTCACCACGCTGGTGACAGTCACCTCGTCGACGGTGCGCGAGACCATTGGGCCGAGGACTTTTCCGCCGAGCTCGACGAAATGGTCGACGCCCGCGGCCTTCATCGCCAGCACGCTCTCCCGCCAGCGGACGCGGCCGGTGACCTGCTTGATCAGCAAAAGACGTTCGGCCTCAGGGTCGGTGCACTCGCAGGCGGTGACGTTGGCGTAAAGCGGGAGGCGGAACGGCTGCAACGTGACCTGGCGGAGGGCCTCCTCCATCGCTACCGCGGCAGGGTGCATCAGCGAGCAGTGGAACGGCGCGGAGACCGGCAGCAGCACGCCGCGCTTGATGCCGTGGTCCTTTGCCAGCGCTACAGCTCGCTCGATCGCACCCTTGTTGCCGGAGAGGACGACCTGGCCCGGATCGTTGTCGTTGGCGATCTCGCAAACCTCGCCCTCGGCCGCCGCATCGGCAAGCGCTTGCGCCTTGTCGATGTCGGCGCCGAGCAGCGCGCACATCGCCCCCTCGCCGACCGGCACCGCGGCCTGCATCGCCAGCCCGCGCAGGCGCAGCAGACGCGCCGTGTCGGCGAGCGTGAACGCGCCGGCGGCGCACAACGCGGTGTATTCGCCCAAGCTGTGCCCGGCGACGCAATCACCCTTGTCGACCAGCGACATGCCCCCTTCTCGCTCAAGCACCCGCAGCACGGCAATGGCATTGGCCATGATCGCCGGCTGGGCGTTCTCGGTCAGCATCAGGGTCTCTTCGGGCCCTTCGCGCATGATCGCGGACAGCTTCTGACCGAGTGCCTCGTCGACTTCTTCGAACACCTCGCGCGCGGCAGCGCTGGCTTCGGCCAGTTCGCTGCCCATGCCGACTTTCTGGCTGCCCTGGCCCGGAAAAATGAAGGCTCTCATCGCGATCTCCTCTGGCCTGCGCGCCTATGGCGAGGCGTGCAATCAGGCAAGGCCGAACGGGACGATCTTGTTGGCCGCGTCATGCCCGATGTCGGCGCGGCCGAGGTAAGGTATGCCGGTGCGATCGCACCAGTCGCGGGCGATGTCTTCGGGTTCGACGCCGAAAGGCCGGTCGTTCTCCGGTACCGCGCTAAGGCGGCCGAGACGCAGGCCGGCGATACCGCGCAAGTGTTCGGTGACGTGAAAGAACAAACGATCGATCGCATAAAGATGCTCGGCGACTTCCTCGACCAGCACCACATGGCCAGTCAGGTCGGGCAGGAAACGCGTGCCGCACAGCATCGCCAGAGTGATCAGGTTGAACGCCACCGTCGGGCGCTCATCGAGATCCGCTTCGAGCCCGGTTCGCGACCCGGCGAACCAGCCTAGCGCGCGCCGGATCGCATTCTCGCCCCCTTCGCGCCGGATATCGACCGGCATGGGCCCGTGCACCGCGCGTGCCATGCCTTCCCGATGAGCCGCCGCGAGCAGATAACCGCAATCGGAGTAGCCGAACCATTGCTGCCGCACCGCTCGCCCGCCGAGTTGCTCGACCGCCTGCGCGGCGATCCGGTTCGAGCCGTAGCCGCCCTTGGCGAACCACACCACGTCTGCGGCCGAGTTGGCGCAGGCGAGCAAGGCGCCCAGCCGCATTTCGTCCGGACCGGCGAAATGCCCGCCGTCGGCAAAGCACTGCGGGTGAAAATCGAGCTGGAGGTGCGGGAATTCCGCGTTCGCCAGCGCCTCGACGCGCGCCGCGTCCTCGCTCGTGATCGGCGTGCCCGGGGCGCAAATGGCGATACGGATCATCGCCTCTCTCTAGCTGCCTTGTGTTACGCGCGACAACTGCATACCTGCCGGCCATGTCCGACACCGCCGATCTCACCGCTCACCCCTGGTTCTTCTGCGGCATCGGCGGCTCGGGAATGTTGCCGCTGGCGACGATCCTGAAGGGCCTTGGCGCAGACGTAGCCGGTTCGGACCGCAGCCGCGACCAGGGCCGCACGCCGGAAAAGTTCGCTTCGCTCGAGACGCAAGGCTTCGCGCTCTACCCGCAGGACGGAAGCGGCATCGTTTCGGCCGAGCAGACGCTTGTCGCGTCGGCGGCGATCGAGGAGACCGTGCCCGAAGTCGTTCGCGCGAAAGAGCTCGGGTGCCCGCGCATGAGCCGCGCCGAGTTGCTGGCCGCGCTGTTCAATGCCTCCGCCTGCGGCATCGCCGTCGGCGGCACGAGCGGCAAGTCGACCGTCACCGGCATGCTCGGCTGGATCATGCAGGACACGGGCCGCGACCCAACGATCATGAACGGCGCGGTGATGAAGAACTTCGTTTCGCCCGACACGCCGTTCGCCAGCGCCAAGATCGGCAAGGGTGACGCGTTCGTTTCGGAAGTCGACGAAAGCGATGGCTCGATCGCGCTTTACCGGCCGAAAGTCTCGGTGCTGCTCAACGTCAGCCTGGACCACAAGAGCATGGAAGAGCTGCGCGTCCTCTTCTCGGGGTTCGTGCTGGCGGCGCAGCGGGTCGCGGCCAATGCCGACGACGACGAAGCTCGCCTGATAGCCGCCCATGCGGCGGACGTGATCTCGTTCGGGATCGCCAATCAGGAAGCGACGCTGGGCATTGCCGCCGACACGATCGAGCACACCGAGAGTGGCATTCGTGCGGTCCTGATCGACCGGCGCGACGACACGATCCACCCGCTGGAACTGGCGATGCCCGGACGGCACAATCTGTCGAACGCCCTGGCGGCCGTGGCGGGAGCGGTCGCGGCCGGGGTTTCGGTGCACGACGCCTGCGTGGCGTTGACCAGCTTCAAAGGTCTCGGCCGCCGTTTCGACGTTATCGGCACAAGCCCTTCCGGCATCACGGTGATCGACGATTTCGGTCACAACCCGGAGAAATGCCGCGCCACGCTGCGCACCTTGAAGGCGCATCCCGGCCGGGTGATCGCCTTCTTCCAGCCGCACGGTTACGGCCCCTTGCGGCAAATGGGCCACGAACTGGCGCGAACTTTCGCCGAAGAGCTGGGGCCCGACGACCTGACCATACTGTGCGATCCGGTTTATTTCGGCGGCACGGTCGACCGTAGCGAAGGCAGCGAGCGGATCGTCGAACTGATCGAGCAGGATGGCGGCCACGCAGAGTACATCCCGACCCGCAAGGCTTGCGGCCAGCGGATCGTCGAGATCGCTCGCCCCGGCGACCGTATCGCCGTCATGGGCGCTCGCGACGACACGCTCACCGATTTCGCTAAGGCCACGCTCTCTCAATTGACGTAGCAAGAGTGCCTCAATTGTGGGCCTGAGTTCCGCGCACTGATTGCATCGCTCGGACGGGACAGCCAAGGAAGCACCGATGCAATCAGATTCCGACATCTTCAACCTCTCGCCCAGCCTCAGCGTAAACCTCACCCTGGCCGGGGATGCGCTTCCGGTCTTGCTGATCGATAATGTCTACGAGCGGCCGGAGGCAGTTCGCGAAATGGCGCTCGGTTTGACCTTCAACCCGCCACCCAATCTATATCCGGGAAAGGTAGCCAGCCCGCCCGTTTCGAAATCGCTCCGGACCGTGACCGAGTGGGCATTGCGGATGGCGAACGACAATTACCTCAATCGCATCCCACCCATCGCCAAGGATGGGCAGCGGATTACGGCGTTTAGGGAAGTTTACACGGATTTTGCGGTGGTCGACGTGCATCCCAGCGAGCTGTCACCGACTCAGCGGCTCCCTCACGTCGATCCGGTGCCCATTTTCGGGCTGATTTATCTCAATCAGGAAGAACGGGGAGGCACGCTATTCTTTGATAAGATCGGGCAAACCTCACAGCAATCGTCGCAAAGCGGGTACCTCACGAGCAGCGATGCCGGGTACCGGCTTCGAGGACGAATAGAGGCAGCCTTCAATCGCATGGTTATCTACCCCGGGTTTGTTCCCCATTCCGGGCACATCGAAGGGGACTGGATCGAAGATGAGCGACGCTTCACGAGCCCGAGGCTGACGCAGCGATTCGTATTCTTTCCCTGAGGCAAGCTTCGCTTTCACCCATGGCCAAGATTCACCCTGCTCGCCACAGCGGCCGGAACGCCCCCGGATTTCAATCTACCTCGCCAGCACGCCCCTTTCCTCCTGTGCGGGCTCGTTGTGCGCGGGGGGACCTTGCCGATTAACGACGCGGCAGCGGCGCCTCCCGGCCTCAGGCGGCCAGGCGTCCGTCGTCGTCGCCCGCATCGATGCCAGCCAGCATCGCCAGGCGTACCGCATCGGATTGCGACCGCGCATGCAGTTTGCGCATCATGTTACCGCGGTGGATCTCCACCGTTCGCGGACTGATCTCGCGGTTGCGGCCGATCTCCTTGTTGGAATCGCCGAGTGTCATCAGAGCGAGCACTTCGAGCTCGCGTTCGCTCAACGCTTCGATCGCGCCGCGCGCCGCGGCCTGACGCCGATGCTCTCGCGCACGGCGGTCACCGGACGTCGACAGACGTTCGACGGCTGCTTCGAGCAGCGCCGCATCGAACGGCCAACGCAAGTAATCGACCGCGCCCTGATGCATCGCCGCCACAATTCCCTGCGGCGAGGGGTCGTCGGAATAGCCGGCGAACGGAAGTGGGTTCTTGGAGGCTTCGAGGAGCGCTCCCAGGGCTTCCGGGTTGCACGCTGTGGAGCAATCGGCAATCAGGACCGCGCCCTCTTCGGGAAGACTTGAACCGAACTCGTCGAGGTCTTCGTATATTTCGGCGTGAAGATTGCGGTTCAGCAATTCGCGCGCGACCTGGGCGCGCCTGCGAACGTCGGAATC
>Ga0207667_10005891_pt1 | contig 14927 bp, 8 predicted proteins | sample KBSCornC52_FD_184301 | JGI IMG/M metagenome (GOLD analysis project Ga0207667, IMG submission 184301) | Corn rhizosphere microbial communities from Kellogg Biological Station, Michigan, USA - KBS Corn C5-2 (SPAdes) (version 2) | ecosystem: Host-associated > Plants > Roots > Rhizosphere > Soil ... | reverse complement strand
GTCTGCTTCAGAGCAGCCAACGCTCTGCGAAATGGACAACGCTGGGGTGCGAATGTAGCTACGGTTTGCGGGGGTCTCGCGGTCGCGTTCGGTGGTCTGATAAGCTTCGATTTGTTCCATGGGGGGTGCGGATGAATACTTCCTATACCCCGTTGCCCCAATCCTCCTTCTGCTTGGTGCGTGGCTGTGCATCTACCTGAACATGCCCCGTGTAAGGGTGGCTTTCGAGAAGCGATCAGATTAGTGCCGCGCAATAATGCTTTCGGCAGCGGGTTGCCGTTACGACAGCAAGGTATTGATGTATGACGAGGCTCAACGTTTGTGCATCCGGTTATACCGGCAAAGAAAGAGATACCGAATCAGGGCTGGATTACTTCGGGGCCAGGTACTACGGATCGAGCATGGGCAGGTTCATGAGCCCCGATCCTGTGTTCGCTTCAGCAGCACGCGTCATGGACCCGCAGCAGTGGAACATGTACGCATATGCTCGCAACAATCCACTTTCGATTACCGATCCGACTGGACTCGACTTCAATCTGAGTTGCTCTGGTGGCGATACGCTGACCTGTCAAAACGGAGTTCAAGGACAGACCCTATTGGCTGACGGAGGAGGTACTCGTTTCGAGGCCGCCGACGTGGATATGAACAAGCAAGGAGATCCAAGCGCCGGGTACAGCGACCAATTTGGCAACAATTACAAAGGCACATTTGATCAAAACAATGGAGTCAGCTTCACCGATAGTGCAAATGGACAGATTTCTTCGCATTCGCAATTCATCGACGGAAGCGATGCCACCCAACTCAGCGGTAGTGGGGCGTTCGCAGGTATCAAGGAAACTTCTTCGATGCTTGTGGAAGCGGCAGCTCATGCCAAGGTAGAGCCACGTTGTCTGGCCCGTCCAGCGCTTTCAGCAACATGGAAAATGCTCTTTCGAAATCGAGCCGCTTCTCAACGCTGCTTGATGGCCTATCTCTTGCACATCCGTTTATCACTGATCAGTACCGAGGCGGTGATGGTGGATACGCGCACGTAATCAAAGCTCCAGGTTATATGTGGGACATGCACTTCGAGGGGAATTCGCCGGGTGCGGGTGTCACGGGCTTCGCTCTTCACATGCTTGGCACTATCAAGGAAATTTCCAATGGAACTGCTGTGGGGGAACGGTCAAAGATGGTGCCACAGCCATGACTATGAAATGGATCACGACTGCGGTTGTGCTGAGTTCTGGCTTGTGCTGGGGGCAAGCGAGGTACACGATACCGCTCGTAAAGGCACAGCCGGAGCTTGCTGTGCCGACTATAGTTACGCGAAACGGAGTTGTGTATGCTGCCTATCGTTCCTTCGACTTGCTTCATCGCTCGGAGCAACTTCAGGTAGCTTCATATGATCTCGTGTCGCACAAAGAGTTGCGTCATGCAACGATAGCGAACACAACCGTAGATGTGGGAGTACTCATCTGCGCCTCGCATCCAGTGGATTTGCCGGTTGTGTAAATAATCTATTTTGATAATTAAGCAGCTTTTGCCGCTCCACCGGGTGCCGCATGTCATTGGATCAGCGGACGGGAAAGCTGTCCGGCAGTTCGATCACCGACGATCAGCTCTAGCGAACTGCCGGCAAATTCTATGACCATGCGTTGTACATCGAGGTCAGGCCGCTTTCGCAGTAATCTGCTTCGCATCTTTGCCGATCTTGATCTGGCGAGGCCGAGCGTCGGCCCGTTTGGTCATGCTCACATGAAGAATGCCATTCTCGAATCTGGCATCGACGGCATTCTGATCGACGGTCGCAGGCAGCGAGAATGTTCGGGAGAAGCTTCCGTACGACCGCTCGATTCTGTGATAGCGGTCCTGCTTCCGTTCTTTCTCCATCTTCCGCTCGCCGCTGACGGTCAGTGAGTTCCCTTCGAGCGTAAGGTTGAGGTCCTCTTCCCGCATTCCCGGCAGCTCCATGTCGAGGACGATGCGGTCGTCTTCTTCGTAAATATCCGTCTTAGGAGCGAACCAGGACGCACCCAAGGGCGACGGTTCGTTCATTTCCGGAAAGAAATCGTTGAATAGCTGATTCATCCGTTCCTGCAAAGACGTGATCTCGCGGAACGGTTGCCAACGTGTAAGTGTAGACATCGCTTTTCACCTCCATGGGGATTTCCCGGGATTGTTCCCGATAAATAGACGCTCCAACCGAGCGACCGGTTGCCGAACTTCATGTCCCGGCCCGGCGGCGGCTGCTGAACTCTTCATGTTGAGGCCCGCCTCTTAGCGCATCGCCACGACCTCTACCTCCCCTGTGCGGCGCAGAATATCGAATCCGACAGTTTCCGCGTGGCGCTCAAACGCAAGATCGATCGTCGCCGTGCCGATACGCAGATTGTGAATCTCCACTCGTTCCAGTGCCTGGGGCAACGCTGTGTGGCGCAGATAGATGCGGGACTCTAGGGCGCTGACCGACAAGCCCAGGCAGGACTGCAAAACAAGAAAACACGCGCCCGCCGCCCAAGCCTGCGGAGAACAGGCCACCGGATAAAGCGTGGGGCCCTTTCCCGAACGGCGCGGAAAGCCACAGATCAGCTCAGGCAACCTGCGCAGATCGACGAAGAGAGACAAGTCCAGCAGCCCTGAGAGAATTTTCAAAGGAAGTTCTTTATCCCGCAAGTTGAGAGCGCCATAGGCGATAAGCGCATTGTCATGCGGCCAGACGGAGCCATTGTGGTACGACATAGGGTTGTAACGCTTTGCTTCGGAAGCCACCGTGCGCACACCCCATCCGGAGAAAAGCCCTGGCGACAGCAGGCCGTTCATCACCAGTCTGACGTGGCTGGTAGACGCGATCCCCGAGAACAGGCAGTGGCCCGCGTTGGAACTGCGCACTTTGCACTGCCGTTTTTCTCCGTCCAGCGCCATAGCAAACATTGACAATTCGTCACACCAAAACGCCGCCTCAAATTTCTTGTGAAGATCCTCTGCCTTGGCTCGCTGCGCTTCAGCAACCGAATCATGGCCAAGGTCGGCGGCAATGGCGGCGATTCCGACCCTGGCTGCGTAGACGTAGGACTGGACTTCGCATAGAGCGATCGGCCCCATTGCCAATTCGCCGTCGCTATAAAAGATAGAGTCCTGCGAGTCCTTCCAGCCCTGCTGCACAAGGCCGGACTTCGATTGCCGCGTATACTCCACGAACCCATCGCCATCCAAATCGCCGTACTCGTCTATCCACTGCAGCGCGCTCTCAATGTTGGGCCAGATGGACTGCACGAATTCACGGTCTGCGGTCCGCTCATAGTAGGCGGCGGCCAGCATCACAAACAATGGAGTCGCATCCACGCTGCCGAAATAATTTCCGAACGGCACTTCATGGAGCCGCGCCATCTCTCCTTTGCGCGTCTCATGCAGGATCTTTCCCGGCTCGGCATCTCGTTCCGCATCCACAGTGGTTGCCTGAGTGGCGGCAAGGAAAGCAAGCACGCCCCTGGCGATTTCAGGCGCAGGACAAAGCAGTTCCAGCGCCGCAATGATGCCGTCCCGGCCGAAGGCCGTGCTGAACCAGGGAACACCAGCGTAGGGATAGAGCCCCAGAGGTGTCGAAGTCAGCATCATTTGCAGGTCAGCCATCGAGCGATTCGACCAATCGTTAAACTGCTCGTTCGACGTGTATATGTGAAAGCCGGCGAGGGGAGACAACCGCCGCTCAAGATTCAGGCGCTGAAGCGTTTCCTCGTACTCCTGAGTCTGATTTGATTTGCCATCGGACTCGCAGACGATGTCGAGCGTGAAGTGCAACTCCTGCGCGGGATCCAGGTGAAGGGGTACGGTGATCTTTTGGGCGCCGATTACAGATGCCGGCCAAGAGCACTGGATTCGTGTCCTTCGAACCACGTTGTCCAAGCCTTCATAGGCAAGCGTGGCGTAGGTACCTTGCACCTCTTCCGGAAGATGCACCCCCCGACGCACACGCTTCTGGCCACGAACCTCGAAAATGTCGGCAAAATCAGCGGTGAATAAAAACGCCAACTCCACATCCACGGCCGCTGGTGTGTAGTTGCGAACCGTGATTCGTTCGAAGCACGCGCCATCGGCAAGAAACTTATGCCGGTGGACGTGAACCGTCCCACGCGGGAGAAAATCACCTGAAGGCAGATCGACGTCGGGATTGGTCAGATCGACACTCAGCAGGATGTTGTCCTCATGAATCGAAGAGCTGAGCAGTAGCGGTCGCATCCCGTTGATACGCATCTCAAGCTGAGAAAGATACCGCGTATCCTCGTGAAAGATTCCCTGCTGCCCGAGTCCAACTGGCTGAATATCTCCGCTGCGATCAAAGGCCGCGAACGTATCTCCATGGAGCAGCGATAGAGTGCGTCCTTCCGCTAGGGAGGACTCAGCGTGGATATAGAACTTCTTACCAACTTCAATAACGTCGGAGGCCGGCATATCTTTGGTGAGCATCGGCACGGAAAGACTCCTCAGAAACTCATGCCACCATCGAGAGAACGTCGTCACCTCGGGTCAGATCAGGCTCACGGTTGCACAACCGCTGATAAACGGCAAGATAGTTCAAACACATGCGACTGACACTAAACCGCTCCTCGAAAACTGCGCGCAGAGCCGTCGGTCCAGGGATTGCACGCAGCGAACTGCCTTTGCTGCTTCATCAAAGCCGTTTACGATATAGCCCGTTGTCCCTTCGTCGATCACCTCTGGTACCGAGCCGTTGCGCCATGCGATCACGGGCGTTCCGCAGGCCATAGCCTCGATCATGACCAAGCCGAAAGGCTCGGGCCAGTCTACCGGGAACAGCAGCGCATAAGCATTGCCCAGGAACTCCTGCTTCTCGTTCTCTCCGATCTCACCGATGTACTCAACTAGCGGGTGGTCGACCAGCTTGCGAAGCCGTTTGATGTTCCGGCCTTTTAGTTCCAGACCATCCACTGCCGGTGTCCACCCGTCAAGAACCGCCGTCGCGTGGGAGTTGACCGCACGCATGACGCTCTCCTCGACCATCTGCACATACCTTCGCTCACCTTAAACAATTCCGCAGGCTCGCCACACGCTTCGACAAACTCAAGCAAAACTTCCAAGCCACCGTCGCCATCGCTTGCACCTTACGTTGGCTCAGACAATATGTCGATACATCCTAGACAAAACGGCCTTCAGGAAGACCAGGTGCGCGGTGAGATCGAAAAGGATATTCCCAAGACAGACTTCGACCAGTGGGGAATTAGCGACGAGTTGCGAGAAGAAATCCTCATGCGCGTTGCGCCATTCCACTTTGAGAAGCAACCGTCATATGGCATGCCGAATCGCAGGCTGCATATTCAAGCTTTCTCGAAGGGCTCGAAGCCATATCACCGCTTACCGCGCTTTTGGATGTTTTACGGGCAGCTCCTAAACCGGCTCAGATTACGCAGATCGGAGTCAACGATGCTACCGATGCTGCTGTTGCGCCGCCGAGACTTTGGTTTGCTGCGACCATCGGATGCGGTGACGATGAATACTTCAAGGAGCTTTTCGATCAGCAAATCAATCCCGTATGGACCACCGTTGATGAGAATAACGTCGGCGGAATGATCGGGGCCGGTATCCGCCCGTGGCGATATACTGTCGATGCCTTTCCCATGGAAATAACCACTGCTGCACTGACTTCGTACGAACAGGCTTTGCAAGACGATTGGAGCTGCCGACCGTCGTGGTTGTCGGAAGCTCACTCAAAGATTTTTGCCTATACTTCAATCTTTATTGGCAACAGGGGCGTGCCTTGTGGCTACCGCCGTGGTTCATGCCTGAACCCGAAAAATACCCGGATCGGCTAATGACCGCAATTCGCGAAGCCGAAGAGGCCAGCGTAGAAGATCCTCTGCCATGTAATTGTCCATAGGGAAGGGTTTGGCTGAGGCTTCTGTCTTGCAATTGCCCACGACCTGGTGCCAGATCGATACGATCTGGAAATTCCAAGAACAGTTGACGGGCGGTATAAGGTTGCCTGCTGAGTTCAGGCGTCCTAGCGGACATATCGATAAGGACATTCTGATGTTGTTCTAGCTTCCGTCGCACAACCTTAAGTCCTCTCCACTTTGCCGACGTGCGCCGCGACGCATGTAGTTTTGGGGTGACGCGCAAACTCCGTATTGCGCTATTTCAGCAAGGCCATTTCTCAACGGGAGCATCGCTTGACGCACACGAGTCCATCACGCTCGAACCTCAGTTACTTTTCACGACTCTGTAGCTTACGTTTTATAAATGCTGCGAAAGCGCTAAAGTACTGCTTGACATAGCTAGGCAGGTTCGTATATATGTTGGCTGCAGCTTCGCATTACAGCGATGCGGGAACACGTTCCCATCAATCTCGCACCTAAGACTCGAAAGGAAAGGTTATCGATATGAGAAAAGTAGGACTGCTTCTCGCAGCTATCGGAGTTGCTGTTATCGCGGTTTCCTGTACTGGAGCCGCCCAAACCAGCGTAACGACAACAGGAACCCTGACGAAGGGTTATCCGGTTTTTGGTAATGGCACAACCACGGTTCTCGCTGTACCTGAGGTGATAGATGCTACCCTTCAAGCTGGCGCCGATATGTGCGCGAAGATTAATGCTTCGTGGACGATCCTGGAGGCACTTGGCACTCTCGGCGGCGTTGTGGATGCGCGAGGGTTCAACGGAACCCAAACCTGTGCCGGATCCATGTGGTCAAACGTCACAAGCGGGTTTGCCGCAACCCTCCTTACGGCTGGCGTAAATATCCAAACAAGCGTCTCCCAGGTGCGTCCATCGAACACCAGTTGGTATTCCTATGGCCATGCAACAACTACGCCTTACGCCAACATTGGCACGTCGCTGCAACCGTCGAATTCTTTTCCTACGAATACACCAATAGAACAATGGGGGACGACGACGGTGTCCAACATACAGGACCACAATATTCGCATCAGTTGTCTACCCCCGAGCGGCACGCCTATTACCGGAAGCATTGGTGTTCAAAATAAGTGGGCGCAGGAGGGAAGCACCCTCGACAACGTTACGATTGACGGATGTATGAACGCCGGTTTGGATATTGAAACTTCCAATTCGCAGAACAGCGGGCCGTACAACGTAAATATTAGTGAGAACGCCGTCACAAATAGCGGAGCGGTAGGGATCAGAATTGGCAATGCTGCAGGATCAGTTCTGTATCCGCTGCGAGCCATAAGCGGAACTATCAATGGCTTTGGATCGAGCGTGGAACTTAATGTCGGCATTGCTATAGATTTTGCGAGCGGAGTTAACCTTACCGATATTCACTGTGAGCAGTATGTCACCTGCGTAGAGATCGGAGCTAATCACTTAACTCACGGCGTCCACATCGTTAATTTGGAATGTAGCAGTGTGAGTGGTATGCCGATTACGACCTGTGTGGATATCAGCGCAGCTGGGGCTAGTGAGAGTATTGTAGCCGAAAATATCTTTGCTCCAGCAGGGGCATTTGTCACGAACGCCCTCGCGGATCATCTTACTAACGGATGCACGATTCCAGTTACCACCGACCAGGCTGTAGCGCTCTATGTACGCGGCGGCGGAAATTCGGTGTTTGCGCCTGGCAACACATCGTGTACAAACTACTTTACTACGCCCATTGGAACGCCATAACTGGGGGAGATCTCCAATTATAGGCGAGTGTTGACGGTATGCAGCCCTTCTTCGATTTTCGGAGTTGGAGGAGGGCCTGCATGCCGACTTGTTTTGAAGACGGTCTATTCAACGTTAAGGTACATATTGCTTAGCGAATGGAAGTTGTGAGTTAAAAGCCATTTATTCCAAGGTAGGTACGAAAGATATGTTTAGAAAGACCTTTTCTCTTTATTCGAAACTAATTATTGCAATATGTGGAATACTCTGGGCGCGGGTGGGGATTGCACAGACAACCGCGATCTATATGGATCCATCGCAGCCGATCGCGAAGCGTGTGGACGATCTGGTGCACCGGATGACGCTGGAGGAGAAGGTCTCTCAGATGCAGAATCAAGCAGTTGCTATTCCGCGGTTAAACGTTCCGGCTTACAACTGGTGGACTGAAGGGCTGCATGGGGTTGCGTGGTCCGGCTATGCAACGATGTTTCCACAGGCGATTGGATTGGCGGCAACCTGGGATGTTCCGCTGATGCATACGGTAGCGGCGACGATCTCTACCGAGGCTCGGGCGAAGAATGCAGAGGCATTGCGGAACGACAATCATGGGCTTTATTACGGGCTCTCTATATGGTCGCCGAATATCAATATCTTTCGCGATCCGCGCTGGGGCAGGGGACAGGAGACGTATGGAGAGGATCCTTTTTTGACATCCCGGATGGGGGTGGCGTTTGTTGAAGGATTACAAGGCGATGATCCGCACTATTACAAGACAATTGCCACTCCGAAGCACTATGTCGTCCATTCGGGACCGGAGAGTACACGGCATATCGCGAATGTTGACGTTTCGCCGCATGATCTGGAAGACACATACCTGCCGGCGTTTCGCGCGACGGTGACGGAGGGGAAGGCAGGCAGCGTGATGTGCGCTTACAACGCGATAGACGGCCAACCTGCCTGCGCGAATACGTATCTGCTATCGGGTGTTTTACGGAACAGTTGGGGGTTTAAGGGATATGTGACATCAGACTGCGGAGCAATTACGGACGTTATGGTAGGACATAAATTCGCACCCGACCTGGAGCACGCCTCAGCATTGTCGGTGAAGGCGGGAACGGATACGAGCTGCGAGCCGGAGTATGCAAGCCTCACCAAGGCGGTGCACGATGGGCTTGTTTCAGAGACGGAAATTGACAAGTCCGTGAAGCGACTCTTTACGGCAAGGTTTGAGCTCGGGCAGTTTGATCCGGCCGCGAAGGTGGCCTATGCGCGAATACCCTTTGCGGAAGATGATTCCGTGGCACATCGGAAGCTCGCACGGATCGCGGCGGAGAAGGCGATGGTCCTTCTGAAAAATGATGGCATCTTGCCGTTGAAGAAGGATGTGAAGACAATTGCTGTGATTGGACCGAACGCAGCTTCACTAGCGGCAATTGAAGGAAACTATAATGCGATTCCGTCACATCCGATCCTGCCGCTCGATGGGATGGAAGCAAGGTTTCGCGGACGGATTAAGATTTTGTATGCGCAGGGTTCACCTTACGTTCGGGAATTAATGGTTCCTGTGCCGCGGACCCTATTGCGCCCGGCGGCAGGAAGTGCAGAGTTTGGTCTCAAGGCCGAATACTTCGACAATGTTGAGTTGACGGGAAAACCTCTAGTTACAAGAGTGGATCAGCAAGTTGCGTTCGATTGGGACGCGGCTTCGCCTGTGCCAGTAGTACAAGCTTCAGCTTTTGGAGTGAGATGGACAGGAACCATTACGCCGCCCGTTCCCGGAAAATATCAATTTAGCTTTTGGCTCGCGCACTGCTACTCTTGCGGCGATGAGAAGATGCTGCGTGTGTTCCTTGATAGGAAACAGGTCATGGGGTACCCGGTAGTGGCGAAGGAGCATTCGCCTGGAACACAACCGTTCATGCTGGACCTGAGCGACGGAAAGCCACATGCGTTGAAGATAGAGTACTCGCACAACGCCCGACTATCCGGGGCTGGGCTTTCCTTCAACTGGATGCCTCCGGTGGATGTTGAACGTGCAGAGGCCGTGAAGGTGGCTAATAAAGCTGACGTGGTAGTGGCATTTGTGGGGCTATCGCCCTTGCTCGAGGGCGAAGAGATGCCTGTACACGTAGAGGGCTTCAACGGTGGCGACCGCACCCGGATTGAGTTGCCGACGGTGCAGAAGGAAATGCTGGAGGCCGTGGCCGCGACGGGTAAGCCTATCATCGTGGTGCTGATGAGTGGAAGCGCATTAGCAGTGAACTGGGCGAACGACCATGCCGCGGCCATTTTGGAGGCATGGTATCCGGGGGAGGAGGGAGGGGCGGCGATTGCCGATACGCTGGCCGGCGATAACAATCCCGCGGGCCGTTTGCCGGTTACGTTCTATGCGAGTACGGAGCAGTTACCTCCATTCGATGACTACTCGATGGCTAAGCGGACTTACCGGTACTTCACGGGCCCGCCGTTGTGGGAGTTTGGTTATGGGCTTAGCTACTCGAAATTCAGGTGGAGCAACGTGAAATTGTCGACAGAGAGGCTGAGGGCAGGTGAACCGCTGGCCTTGGATGTCAACGTGGAGAATATGAGCACGACGAAGGGAGACGCCGTTTCCGAAGTCTATCTCCAGACGCCACCATCGGCAACGGCTCCGATTCGTACGCTGGTGGGATTTGCGCGGACCCCGCTGGATGGTCATCAGCGACGGCTTGTTCATCTGGTGATCGACCCTCGCAGCCTGGGTACGGTATCTGCGACAGGGGCTCGCTCCATCAATGCCGGAGAATACTCCATCTTCGTCGGCGGGCAGCAGCCGGGAAAGGCGGCTGGTGGGGTCACCCAGCGGTTCACTATTGTTGGGACAAAAGCGCTACCGCAGTGAAGACTTCATCTCGCCCGCGATCTCTTACTGCTATCGAAAGCGGTAAAGTAGATAATATTTAGCAACTTTGTCCTTGACAACACTCTTTTCCACGCTATACAGTTTCGCCATCACAGGAATATCGACGACCAACAATATATGGCTGCAAGTCTGCGAAACGATTACTGGAAGAGGCGTATGAACCAACAAACAATGTCTAGCTGAGTCTGGATCAGGATTGAGCGCCTATGGGATCTCCGCGCGTCCCCGCTGATGTACAAAGCACCCTGATTTCACCCTGCTGTAAATTCGCGAGCGAAGACCGGACAGACGAAGTTTTGTTCGTGCGACAGGTGAATTTCAGATGTGCCGATTCTTATCGATTTGGTTGAGGAGCGACAACAAAATTTTGGAGGGTGAACCTATGCAAAATGTTAAAAGAGTTCGGACTGTGTTGGGCAATTTCAGGCGTCTGGTGAGTACCGGACTTGTCATCTGTGCGGTAGCTCTCCTAGTGACTGCGGCATTGACGCGCTCCGCAGCTGCACAAGTAGATACCGGATCGATTCAAGGTGCGATAACGGACAGCTCTGGTGCAGCGGTCGTAGGGGCCATTGTTGTGCTGCGGAATGAAGGCACTGGCTTTACCGAGACGTTCAAATCCGGACAAAGCGGCGAGTACAATTTCCGCGCTCTTCGAGTGGGCAGCTACTCAGTGACGGTGACGATACCTGGATTCGAAAAGCTCAGCAAGGCGCATCTGCAGGTAGATGTACAGCAAAATCTACTTGCGAACCTTACGCTCAAAGTGGGGTCGGCAGACACGACAGTCGTTGTCAATGCGGGAGGGGATGTTCTACAAACTCAAGATGCATCGGTAGGTCAAGTGGTGGAGGCTAAAGAGATTACGGACCTTCCGCTGAACGGCCGAAATTTCACCATGTTGGCACAGCTTACTGCTGGAGTTACTACCACGCAAAATGACAGCAGAGGGCTGATACTGAGTGGAAGCTTCGTTTCCCATGGGGTTCCCTCGATATACAACGATTATCTGCTGGACGGAATTGATAACAATAATGGCGAGGTGGACTTCTTGGATGGAGCCGCCTATGTTGTTCGTCCTCCAGTTGACGCGATTCAGCAGTTCAAGGTACAGACGAGCAATTTCAGCGCCGAATTCGGGCGCTCAGCCGGTGCCGTTTTGAATGCAGTGACCAAGTCAGGCACAAACAGGTTTTATGGAAATGTTTGGGAATACACTAGAAATCAGATGTTTGATGCTACTGATTACTTTGTAAAGAAGGCAGGAGAACACAAGGGAGATTTCACCAGGAATCAGTTCGGGTTTACGCTCGGAGGACCTTTAGATATTCCCCACTTCTACAATGGACCGAACAAGACATTTTTCTTCATTGATTATGAGGCGACACGAATTCACCAGGCTGTTCCGTTTACTACGAGTGTGCCCACCGCTCTAGAACGCTCCAGCGGATACACCAATTATCAGGATCTGATCTCATACCAGTCCGGTACGCAGACCGATGCCCTCGGCCGTAAATACCCTTTGGGCCAGATATTCGATCCTGCAACAACTCGATCGACGACTAAGGGTGCGGTCGATCCCACCACGGGTCTTCCCGCCAACTCGAATAACACCACGCGCGACCCTTTTACCAATAACATAGTTCCTGCAAACCGCATTGATCCGGTTGCTGTGAAGCTCTTGAATCTCTATCCTGCACCCACTGCGCCGGGAATTGTCAATAACTATTCTTCGCAACCAATAAAAACGGATAACGATGGTGAATACGACGGAAGGATCGACCAGAACTTTGGAAGCTCCGACCAGGCTTTTGCCCGAGTGAGCTATAACTCCAATCCTGTCCACTTTCCTTCACCACTTCCAGGCCTGGCAGTAGGAACCGCAAGCTTCAATGTCGGAGCTCAGACAAGCAAAGCCTCGAATGTGGCTCTGAGCGAAACGCACACGTTTTCGAGCACGACTCTCAATGAAGCACGGCTGGGATATAAGCACATCCGCACGAAGCGGACACAGCCTTTTTACAGTGATACGACGGACACAAATGCCCAGTATGGTGTCGCGGGAATTCCATATCGTCAGCCTATAGGTGGCGGCCTGACGGAGTTCAATATTAGAGGCCTCGCTCTTCTAGGCGCACACAATAGTCTGCCTTCTGATGAGATAGCCGCTCAGTTCCAGATTATGGATAATGTTTTGAAGCAGATAGGGAACCATGAACTACATATTGGTTTTGAATATGATCGTTTGAAAGTCGCTGTTATTCAGCCAACCTTCGCCAAAGGGTTGTTTGTTTACAGCGGTACATATATTAACGTTCCAAACGGAAACGCTGCCAGCACAGGTGGCATAGCACAATTTGCAATCTTGCCGGGGCCTTCGACTGTTGTAGGGGGGGTACCTAATGAAGGCGGGGCGAATCAGGTGGAGGCCTCGGATATCTCGCAGGAGGATTACCGGCGCCCGACTTATGCGGCCTATGTTCAGGACAATTGGCGAGTCACGCAGAAACTGACCGCAAACCTGGGAGTGCGATGGGAAGACTTTCAGATGCCTGCCGACCATCACGGTTTCATGGCAAACTTCATTCCGGGAACTCCGAATTCCACTGCCCAATTCCTGGTGGATAGCAGAAGTCAGTCAGTTCCCTTGTCCCCCAGCTTCCTCGCCAATCTGAACAGCGATGGCATTAGCCTGGTCTATTCGAAGAATCACGCTTTGGCCACTGTCACGCCATATAACTTTTCGCCCCGCATAGGCCTGACGTACCAGGTCATGCCGCGGCTTGTAGCTCGTGCTGCATACGGAATGTTTTATGATGGCGTCTACAACAACGGAGATGGAAATAATCTGGGGAATAACTACCCCTTCGAATACACTTTGAACTACACACCGCCATCAGGCAGCGCTACGATTACTCCTGACAACTCCATTGGATTGACGAGTAACGGTCTCAAGAACGTTCCTCTCAGCCCGACATCTGTGAATGCCTCTGGCATCGGTCTGGTTGCTATGCAATACAACTGGAAGATCCCCTATGTTCAGTCTTCGAACTTCACTCTTCAGTACGAGATCAGCAACAATCAGTCGCTGACAGCAACTTTTCTCACAACCGGAGGACGGCACCTCAATGTTTCAGTTACTGCGAACCAGCCGACGGTGCTGCTTCCTCCCTCGGCGTCAGCTACGCCATACGTGGCTTTCCCACACTTTGCGATTGGATCACCCGACGTGCGTCCCATTGGAAACAGCAATTATTATGGGACCGAGGTTACCTACCAACACCGTCTGAGCCAAGGACTGACAGTTCTGGCAAATTACACTTGGTCTCAGTCACGAACAGATGCGTCGGACACCCTTTTCTCGAATTCGGTCGCTTATCGCGCACCGTTGGTTCCTGGTTTTGGAATCCATGGGGACTATGGCTTCGCCTCTTCGGACGTGCGAAATGCGACGCATATCGCCACTACATATGAGCTGCCATTTGGGAGAGGAAAGGCTTTCCTCTCTGGAGGGCGCGTGCTTAACGCCTTTGTGGGAGGGTGGAGAATGAGTGGAATTTTCACCCTCCAAAGTGGAATTCCTGTAACGGTCACATGCTCGGTCACGACTGGGGCACGCTCGGGTTGCGTCGCCCTCAAAGTCCCGGGAGTAGGCCTGTATACGGGAGCCCACACCGTGGCGCACTGGGCGAATGCCGCAGCGTTTGCGAATCCTCCCGCAGTCACGGCAGTGGGCCAAACCGATTTCACGCCGCTTGGAGGATCGACGCAGCAACTCGTCTCGCCTGGGTTCCACCGGGGTGATGTTTCGATCGGAAAGCGTTGGGCAACTTCGGATAGGACTGCCCTGGAGTTCCGTGGAGATTTCTTCAATGTCACTAACACCCCAAACTTCGCCCCCCCGGGAAACCTGAACTTCGGATCCGCTTTGACCTTTGCTTCTATAACCGCCACCCGCGATAGCCCGAATGATCCCCGAGAGATTCAACTCGGTGTAGATTTTTACTTTGGAGTGCATTAGAGATTGCTGAGTCGCAGCGAGTTCTTCCTTTACTGTATTGCCACATTCGCATCGCATTAGTGCTCACGCTGCCAGTCCAGAATCTTTTCTAGGCTGGCAGCGAACCATTTCGCAACACGCTGCTACATGAAAGGTTGTCAAATGCTGGATTCAGAAGAGGGGACCCTGGCGGACCGGGTACATGACTCTTTAATACCACCACCGAGCGCTGCCGGGTTACGCTTCAAACCATTTCTCTATTTTGGGCTTACGTTTGTCGCCGTCGTTATGGTCACGCGCTTATGGGCTTGGGGCGGCCCTCAGCATTCGGACATTGTTGGGGCAGCGCTCACAAGCATTCCCGCGGATGATCATCTGGGATATAGGTTGGGCAACGAGGCTTGGCATCTGCGGAACACCGTCCAAA
>Ga0207667_10005889_pt1 | contig 14931 bp, 11 predicted proteins | sample KBSCornC52_FD_184301 | JGI IMG/M metagenome (GOLD analysis project Ga0207667, IMG submission 184301) | Corn rhizosphere microbial communities from Kellogg Biological Station, Michigan, USA - KBS Corn C5-2 (SPAdes) (version 2) | ecosystem: Host-associated > Plants > Roots > Rhizosphere > Soil ... | reverse complement strand
AACCGATGTGGTAATTGTACTGCAATTCCGCCTTCACCGCGAAGCCGTTATCCCCGATGATTTCAGAATCGTCATATCCGCGGCCATAGGTCGAGCCGCCCACGCCGAATTGCTCAGAGACCAAGAGATCGTCAAAGGCAAGCTGACCAGAACCTGCCAATACCAGGTCCGTGTTCGGTGCAATGGATTGAATGCGCTGTAGGTCCAGGTTGATTTTGTGATAGTCGCTGCGGCCGCGCAGGCGGCTGAGGTTCGGGTCGCCGGGCGAGGTCGCGCCCAGAATATTAAAGCCCTCACTGTATAAACCGCTGACTGTATTTACGCCGTTCCAGCTGTCAGCCACTTCGTAATTTAACCCGACGCGCGCCGAACGGATTTTGTCGTTTGATGTGATAAAGCCCAACTGCGTATTTTCCACATTATGCACATCGGTGCGGAAAACGCCTTGCAAATTTTCCTCGCGCGTGCGGATGAAGGGATGCGAAAGCTGCAATTGGTACAAATCCGCTCTGCCGATGGTATCAAATTGTTTCAGCGTAAAGCCAGGCCGGGTCCGCGTATTAGATGCCACGAAAGCAAGGCGTGTGCCTTCGTCGTCCAACCCAATACTGCCGTTTCCGGCATAGTAATTCAGTTTTCTGTTGCCGCTAGTGGTATAGGCAACACCCAATTGCTCGCCCAGGCCGAATGCATCATTCAAGGACGATGCAAAGGAAATTTCCATCGGACCCAGGTATTTGGAGCCACGATTATCAACGGATGCATCTGCGCTCACGATTTTCCGAACCGCCACCATGGCCAGATCCGCCGTGCCGGGTGTATCTGAACGCTGCAAAACGCCCTTTACCGATAGTCCGGGAATGTCGTTGGCGAGTAGCAAATAACGCTCCAGCGCCGCGTTCGTCAGTGGTCGCACCTGTTCAAGATCATGCGAATATTTTTCCAGCACATGATTATCTTTCAACGAACCTTGCAGGGTTACTTTGTTGATATAACCTTCCACAACGCGAATATGGATGATGCCGCTGTCCATGGATTGCGCGGGCACCACGGCGCGCGACAGGATATAGCCAGCGTTGCGGTACTTCGCCGTAATTTTATCCGCCACGCCGATCATCTGCGCCAGCGTGACATTTTGTCCGATCAGATCTTGATAAAGCGGTTTCAAATCCGTTTCCGAAAATACGGTTGCGCCGTCAACCACAACACCTTTGAGTTGAAAATGAACCTTTTCCGCGCCTGCTGGGATTTCCGAATGGGATTCCGGCACGGTGATGGTGGGCGGCGTATTGGTTTCAGGCGCTGTTTCCAAATCCGGCGCGCTCAGGCGTTGGTCGATCCGTCCCGGGTTGGCGGTTGAAGGAACGTTATTCGCCGCTTTGGCCAGTGCGGGCACAAACAGGCCCAACATAACCAACAAAGCAAGTGAGTGCGTAAAACGGAAAGATGCCAGAGAAGGAAAAGTCACGATGGTTCCTTTGTAAGAAAAAAGTATTTTTACCCGCAAATCACCGATGCGCCTAGACCGCGCCACCTAAAATTTCAAGGTAATTTCAGGGTGCAGCAAAAAGGTCACGCCAAAATCCAAAAGAAAAGGGGCCCAAAGGCCCCTTTTATCGCCTTAGCGATGGACTAGATATCAAGGCCGCCATCCAGAAGTCTTTGGAACTCATCCCGGGAAATATTGCGTACATTCATCAATGTATCCTTCGGCTCCGTCAGGTTGTCACTCGTGATTTTGTAATCAACTGCGGTATTGCCGTCTGCTGCCAAAACGTCCGCGATGCAGGCGTTAGCGGCGTCAGCTGACTTGGTGATGCAAAGACGAAGACCCTCATTGTCCTTCGCGTCTGGACCCGCAGGTGCCAAAGAGCTTAACAGCGCTTCAAGCGAAGCTGGCGTTATATTTGGTGGCAATTGGTTGTTGAGGTTTGACTGCACCGGGGTCAGGCCATTTGCCGGGCCATTTGGATTTTGCAGTTCGGCAATGCGGATCAGAGTGGCGCCAGCATTATTAAATACCCTTTTAAAGACGGATACAGGGTTGATACCAATCACGGTCATGAAACGATCCACCGTTAAGTCTTCTGGCGCATAAACAAACCGTGACAGATTGTCCGTTCCGCCGGTTGCCGTGGCGTTCACGCTATACATCGCCGGACCCGTGTTTGAATTCACGTTATTGCCGAAGATATTGTTCAACGTCGGCAAGGCATTTACATTCAGGGTATCAAATATGGTGCCGCCAAGAGGCGCGCCATTCAAAGTGATATCGGCGCGGTTCAGGGTAAGGGTTTCAGGCGAATTATTCAGCCCGGCAAAATTCACAATACCGCCAGAATTCACCATGTCGTTGGCTTTTTGCGCCATATGCGCCACATTTACGTTGATCAGCGACGTTGTGATGCCGTTAAAGCTGTTAATGGCATCCATGGTCAGGGCGTTCAGCGTCGTACCTGTGCCGGGCGCGCCGTTAACGGTCACACCCGCTGTATTCGCATCCAGAATTTCCGCATAACCGGATTGCGCCAGATTTAAGATGCCGTTTTCAGCGGTCACGTTATAGCCGCGCTGCGCCGGACCTTGGTTATCATTCACGACGTTACCGAAGATATTGGTTAAGGAACCGAACAGTGTATTCAGCGTCAGGGTGCCAAAAGTGGTCCGGCCCGATGGGCCATTACCATACAGGTTAATATCACGGTTCAGATCAAGGGCGGTATTCAAGGCATCATCGAAATAATAATGCACTTGCCCATGCAAATTGACCAGATCGGTTCCCTGCGCGGTTGCGTCCACAACATGTACGCCGACCCAGTCTGTTGTGATATTGTTAAACGTATCGCTTGCCGTCACAAAATGGATATCGTTAAAATAAGATCCGCCTGGCGCACCGATCAAGGTAATATTAGGATTATAGACGAATAGCGTCCCATAATTGGGTTGTGCATAATGAACCCTACCGCCATCTGCTACGAGGTCATAACCTTGTTGTCCGGAAGCAGCAATATCATAGACATCGTTTGCGAGGACGTTGCCGATGAAAGCGCTGGAGGAAGACAGTGTTAAACTGTTCAAGATTGCCAAATTCTGCGCCAACACCGCAACATGCGAATTATAATAGTTCAGGTCATCCAGATATTGCGTTAAGCCCAGATTCAAGGTTGGAATAAATACGCCCGTTGCCCCTGACGCCATATCATAGGTAGTTTGCAGCAAATGCGTGAAAGGATTATCCGCATTCAGATTGACGGTATTGGCGGTTACCGAAGGCAGGCCCGCATGATACGTCACAATCAGCCCTGGATTGTTAATCGTCAGATTATCAAAATTATAGGGATTAAGGCCGGTTAGGGTGAAGGCGTTATTGACCGTCGCATCTTGACCGGAGGTAAGTTTATTGCTGTCAAGAAATACTGTGCCGCCGGATGCGACCAGGTCCATGCCCTGTTGAATGAGGCCTTCATTGCTAAGTGCGCCGCTGACCGTAACCGTGTTAGGCTCAAAGATTGGGGTTTGTGCAAAATTCGCAGGCGCATCGAGTGTAAGATTAGTCACGTGAAGGTTTGGAAGCGCGCTCCCGCTAACATCCATACCATCGGCGCTAGGCGATTGCAGGACCAAATTTTTCAGGGAAACATCCTGATTGAATACCAGCTGGCCAGCCTCGGCGACTGGAATACCCAAAATAAATTTGAATCCGTCCTTAAGAATGGCGGTCAAAGTATTGACGCTGTTGGAATGAACGCTCTCATCAAAGGTCACATTATGCGAGTCTAATTTAACGTTGCCAAAAAGATCCAATTGTTGGGCCAATTTTGCGCCTGTCAGCGTCGTGCTGGGGTTACCGGCAGGGCCCACCGTGAGGTTTGGCGTGCTGAGGGTTAAGGTTCCCGCAGCGCCCGGGCCAAACGGACGTAAATCAGCCGAAGCGTTATATTCTAAGTTCACATCGGCGCTGATTGAAACAGCGCTTGTGTTAACGGATTGGAGGGTGCCGTCCGGACCTAAAACAGAGTCGGGAAATCCATGCGCCAGGAAGGTTCCACCAACTTCGGCGGTGCCATCTGATATTAACGTGACCTTGCCGCCTTGCCCCAAATTGTTGGTGTTCACAGTCACAATCGCAAAAGGTGCTATGTTGATATCGCCCACGGACGGATTGCTGAATAAACCGGTTGGGTAAGTGGTCGCATTAATATTGATTATGCCGCCGCCGGCAGAGCCGTCAGCATCTAAAAAAGCAGAATTATCCAGGGTAACATGGTTGCCGTTGATATCAATCTCGCCGCCCATACCGTTCGAATTGCTGGCGTCAAGTTTGCCGCTGTTTGGCTTTGGATTACTGCCGCCGATTTTTATATTGCTTGACCCAACAGATGTCAGAATGATCTTGCCGCCTTGGGCATGAATATCCCCTGCAATCTCAATGCCGCTCATATTAAGAGCGTCATTCAAAGTGCCTTGTGCGGTCTTTAATTCCATTTGGACGATACCGCCCTCCGCGTTGATCGTCCCATTATTGGAAAGTTTATTGTTATGCGATAAAGGATCGGCAACAGCGATTGAAATCAATCCATCGCCGTTAAAATCCACGGTCGCTGTCTTGCCTCCGGCTAATTCCACGCGGCCAAATTTTGCATTGATGGTGCCATTATTGGCAACTGCGCCGCTGCCCAAAAGCGCGACGAGGCCGGCATCTGCCACAGCAATGTGGCCGTTGTTAATGACATCCGCGTCAGGGTTCATGTTTGAAACCTGAATTTGCGATGTACCCGACATGAAATCAGAGGTTTTGACGTGGCCGGTTGAAGCAACAAAGCTATTCGCATTGACTTGCCCAGTTGCACCGATCATGACGCCATTGGGGTTGATAACCCACACACCGCCGTTGGCATTGATAATACCATTAATTTGGGAAGCGCTCGCGGAGCCCGTCACGCGGTTGAGGGCCAGGGCGCCTGAATTCGGCTGATTGAACTGCACCGTACCACCCTGGCCGACGTTAAAATCATTCCAATTGATCACGACGCGTTGGGTGGACTGATTAATGGTCTCCACTGTTCCGGCGCCATTGGTTGAAATCGTGGCTGTGCCGCCGGCCACATTACCGCCCGTGGGCAGGGTAACAGCCAGGGCTTCCTTGGGTGAAATCACCAGTCCCAGTGCCAGCGGCAAGGCAATCGCCGTGGTTAAAAGCGCTCTGGCGCGCAAGTATCCCGCAGGGGGGAAATTAGTCTTAATTAACTTTGCTTTAGCCGGCTGCATAATTGAGTACCTTTCGAGATCTTATTGGTGCGTAATAAATATAATCTTAGAAGCTATAGTCGTAACGACTTTACGGCTGCAAGTAAATAAAAAAGTGATGCTGCTTTCAATTTTCTGAAGGTGAAGGGTTGCTCACAGTCTCAGAGAGATTTAACTCTTGCTTTAATAAAATCAGAATTTTGGTATCTAATTCAACACATTTTTGGCCGTCATAAAAAATGGCGGTGGATGTAGTCTAGCCCTAACCATTCTCTGGCACTTAAGGTACTAAGGCAATTAATTCTGCTGGCAGCCAATCTGAACCATCAGCTGAATTAAGAGATTGATGGGCCTTTTAATAATTATCGGGTTTTCCAGCTGCCATCTGTACTTTGGTAAGGACTTCCCGGCTCTAATTTGGTGATGATTTGCTCTGCTGCAAGTTTTGCAACAACATCTATAGGCTGGCCATTTTCTTTAGAAATGCGTGCATATTCATGAGTACGCTTAACATTAACCTCTGCTACCAATGCGGTTACTTCGGGGCTAGGTTTAAGGGCTGTCACATAGCCATCAAATTTTTCCCCCACCATGCCAGAAGTGCGAGCTTGATGCAGCTCCAGAGCAAATGCTGGCAAAGCCACCAAAGTACATAAAATGGTCAATAAAGCTAACAGGTGTGGTTTCATGCGGCTCTCCTAAAAGATATTTTTGTTGTTTGCGATTGATTGCTTCACATCTCTTTCGATCGAAACTCTAACGTGCTGCTCAATATTGACGTTAAGATTAATTTCTATCGGTTTGTCTGGTGCCTGCAATTGCACAGTCGGCGTGCATCCCAAAAGAGGAACTAAAAAGAAGACATATAGTAGACTGCTTATTCGCATTTTTATCCTACCTCAGGAACTTTTCGGGATTGGTAAACGGCATCATATTTTGCTTAACAAGATTTAGCATATCGCCGGTTAAATGTACACTTAGCTTAACTGCTCTCCCCTGATACATATCAGGATTATTGCCTTCCAAAGCAAGCAATATCGATAACCTATTGTCTTTATTACTATCCACTGCAATGGAAAGATGCGTGTAGTGGAAATTTTTAAGTATGTCGCGCACTAAAGTAATTTGTTGATTATCGCCTGGAATAGCATCTGGGGGCATAATAATTGTTCCAGATTGCTCCGCTCCCAATCCACCTTGCTGAACGGTGATTTCGCTATTTTCACCAATAAGGATTGGCAATGTTCCAGAAACAGTCCCTGTGGCCGAAGCATGCTTACCGGTTAACATTTGTATGAGGGTTTCAATGGAGGCATGCTGAACTTTAAGATTTGCTTTGACTGCTTTCCTTTCAAATAACGGCACTTTTACATTTTGCACTGACAAGGTACCGCTATTCCAGGGCACAATAGCATTTGTAAGTATAAATTCAGATTTTTCCGGGGCGTTTAATGCATACTCTATATTAAACTCTGCAGTATAACTTTTATCGGCGCTTTCAAGCTTGCCAAGAAAGTTTACATTATCGGTATAGGCAACTAAGGTGCCATTTCCTTGAATAACAGGAAAAGTGATTGTATCACCTTTTAAAGTAATATCTTTTATCTGCCATTGCCCAGTCCATTTCTTTTCATCTTGGTTAAGTATAGCTTCAAGAGAAGTTTTCCCGGCCATTATGTCGAGATCACTCATTTTAAAATTTAAACCATCACTCCTGTAGGACAATTGGGGCGTGGGATTTTTGCGTAATGTGAACAGGATCGGGATATCTATTTGCCATTGCTTAGAAGCGACATGTAAACGGCTTTCTTCAAATATTATGCTATTTAATGGAATAATAGATAGCTGGCTGAGTGTTACAGGTATGCCAATATTTACCTTATCATTTGCAGTGTGTGGTGGCCAACCATCTAATCCAGAAAATATCCATTTATCGTTATTTTGATGTGTTTCAAGATTAAGACCTTTAATAGCTAATTCATTCATATTGCCCTTCAAAAGATCAGGCAAAGAGTAGCTAACTGTCATATTTCCTAATGCCAGAGTCGATTCATGGCCTACAGAAATATTCTCAAGCGCAATCCCCTGCAAACCTAACTTAGATACTGTCAGGTGAACATTCTGGAAGCCCTTGGCCTCAAACATTGTGATTAGGCGTTCCTCTATCCAAAACCTCCATGGCAATATTAAAATTATCGCCGCAAGTAGGGCTACAAATAAGCTAATCCACCCTGCGGGGCTAAGTTTGCGTTTATTAAATAATGAAATGATAATATTCTCCGGGTTTGGAAGTGACCTAATATATCATAAAAAGCAATGATATTTTAAGCCTAAAACTACAATATCTATTATTAGAATTTTTATCTGGGTAAATTATTCTACGATACAATTACTTACAAACGCCTGCATGTAAGATACGAGCACGGCGGCAGATGCAGGCTAGTTTGTCTGGATTGTCGTCAGCCCATTTCATAAAGATCTTAATATTTTGTTCGATAGTAATATTGGAGGCAAAAAACAAGATTTTAATGTATTTGTGTGGGCTAGTGTTTGACGATAATCGCATCGCTGAATTGGCGGAATGGGATATTTGGGCCTTTTCAGGCCATAGCAGCGAACGGTTCTCTGCATAGCAGACTTCATGGCGGCGCGCAGTCCGGAAGAAATTCCGATATGCCAATCATTTTTAAGTCTTTGTATTGGTGTGTTAATTTTTATTACTTGTGTCTTAGAAGATTTCCAGAGAAAGATACGATCATATTAATAAATGATATATTTTGAGAGAAATTCCTTGAAAATATAGTGTTTTTATGGTTTTATAGTAATTATGAAAACGTGCAGCCCAAGCAATTTACAGCCACCTCGCGCATTTCTTCGCGAGATTATGTGCTGGAATGGTGCGAATAGGGTTGTCGCAACGCTTACCCCGCAAAATCAATATACACGCTGATCGTTTGTAACTGTCAGTCAAACCCAGGCTGATAGATTTCTATTATATTTTAGATTTCGGTCCGCCTTCAAATCAAGAAGGATGAAGATCATGTTTAAGTTTCTGGAAAATACAATCAAACACTGGGACCAAAAATTCCGTATCGAAATTGATCAACTGCCGCCTGGGGGCATGGATAATTTGCCAACAAAATTATGGCCATTCATGTGGTTTTTTATCCGGCAAATCAAAAGCCTTGTCATTGCGATGATGGGGATGGAGTTGATGCTTGCTATCAGCTCCAGCACGATTTTTTGGTATGTTGGAAATCTTGTAAAGCAGGGGAATTATTCTGGTGCTTTGATGTTGGGCGGACTTGTAATTATTCTGCTGCGTCAGCAAATGCTTGGCATTATACGAGGAATTTATGATTTAGTTTATACACCCTATGTTGGGAACATGGTTCGTCGTCAATTATATTGGTATACGGCGCGGCAATCACTGTCATTTTTCAACAATGACTTCGCAGGACGTATTGCAAATAAATTGATTCAGTCTGCACCTAGCCTGCGTGATGTTATTAAATCCAGTATCGGTGCAGTTTGGTTTGCAACTATTTTTACGACCAGCAATCTGTGGTTCATGTCGCGCATTAGCCCATGGCTCGCGCTGCCGCTTGTTCTTTGGTTGATTGGCTATGGCCTAACGTTGTGCTATTTTGTGCCAAGGGTGCAAAAGCGATCGGCAGCACATTCACATGTTATGAGCCATTTAACGGGACAAGTAGTGGACGGCTTTACGAATTTTCTACCAACAAAATATTTTGCGCGTACCTTGCATGAAGATAACCGTATGGTTGGTTTATTGAATGAGCACAGCCGAACATTCCGTCACGCAACGTCAACAATATGGAAGATGGCCCTGGTGATTGATCTTCTAAATAGCAGCTTAATTATTGCGACAGCTTTCGTTGGTTTTCACCTCATTCATACGCGCGGTCATGACGGTATTGCAGCCATGGCGATGGCATTGCCCATGGCTTTGCAAGCGACATTCCAATCTGGATGGATCATGTACGAAATATCTGGGATTTTTGAAAACTTAGGACGCGTGCAAGAAGGTATTGAAGCCTTGACACGACCACATACGGTTGTGGACATAGAAGACGCTAGGCCCTTGAAAATTACTAGCAGAGTCGCATCAATTACCTTTAATGAAGTATCTTTCCGTTATGGGAATGATGATAATTTGGTGCTGCGTGATTTTGATCTGATAATCCCAGCTGGGCAAAAAATTGGTCTAGTCGGCAAAAGTGGTGCAGGCAAATCAACCATCACAAGTTTACTCATGCGCGCCTATGATATTCAGGATGGTGAAATCTTAATCAGTAATCAGAATATTGCACGGGTAACACAGGATTCCCTCCGCCAAAATATTACGGTTGTAACGCAAGAAAGCTATTTATTTCATCGCTCAATTAAAGATAACATCCAGTACGGCAAGCTAGATACTAATATGGATGATATCATCGCCGCCGCACAGCAAGCCAATGCACATGAATTTATTTTGCGACTTGAGGACAATGACGGACGCAAAGGCTATGATTCGCATGTGGGTGAACGCGGAGTGAAATTATCCGGCGGGCAAAAACAGCGTATTGGGATTGCACGTGCCATATTAAAAGACGCGCCAATTCTAATCTTGGATGAAGCCACATCTGCGCTTGATAGTGAAAGCGAACATGCGATTCAAATGGCGCTTGAAAGTATCATGGGACATAAGACAGTGATTGCAATTGCACACCGATTGTCAACGTTGCGGCAGATGGACCGCATCATCGTAATGGAAGAAGGTCGTATTGTGGAAGATGGCGCGCACGAAGCATTGATCCAAAAACCTGAAGGTTCATATGCCAAGCTATGGAGCATGCAATCAGGCGGTTTTTTGAAAGAGGATTAATTGAATGTGGCCGCCAGATTTTAATAGTTTGGAGCAGGCCTGTCCGGCAATTTTGATTTAAGTGCGGTGTAAGGCTTTGATATTAAATGGATAAAATGGGTTTAGTGGGTGTCACCGATTTGAACGTGATTTAGACGATTTCGGGTTTGTAACCCGGAGTTTTCAAAATGAACACTGGCAAGATGGTGTTTCCCCAAGTGATGGATTTTCTGCCGTTGCACACATTCCGTCGCTACGTCAGACGTTATCCGTCGTCATATCCGACAAAAACATTCTCACACCTGGATCAGTTTCTATGCATGGCGTTTGCCCAGCTGACGTTTCGGGAGAGTCTGCTGACTGAGCTTACTTATCCTGCTTTAGGGAAATGGTGTACAAAGTAATCTGTGATCTGCCGGATCGCCTTGAGACAGGCGTTCGACAATCCCTCCGTCGAGATGGCTGTAGTCAATTGATTAATGATCACGTCCCAGTATTTAAGAGGGATTTTTTCACGAACGGTCCTGCTGGTAAGAATATGTGCATAACGTTCGGCGACAGAAATATACAGCAGTACAACGGGTGTTGCGGTGGCAGCATGATGGGAAACCATTAAATATTCCGCATAGGCGCGGTGTGCCGAGCGGTGATCACGGATGCGCTTTGGAACTAGCGGCAAACAGATATGCCGCAGCCAAGGGATGAAGGTAAACAACGCTATAGCCACTAGCTGAATCATTAACAGCCAGGGAAATCCAATAACGATTTTGGTTGCCCAAAGACCGATATCAATTGCACTTCCGGCAATCAGGCCATAGAGCAGGAAATAACTTTGATAAGCATCGCTGGCAGGAGCGACTACGACAGCCAATTCTGCGCTGGTTATGCATTTGGCTTTTGCAATGGCCGCTGCTATCATGTCGTTGTCAGTTTTGGATAATAATTTTACCATGATCCAGACGCTCCTCCACCACCAAAACTGCCGCCGCCCCCGCTGAATCCCCCACCGGAGTTTGCGCTTCCGGAACTGCCAAAGCGCATGGAGCTATTGGATAGCATTAACATTGCTATCATTGGATGCCGGATGGCAAACCAGATAAAACCAAAGATAAATAATACTATTAGAGCTAATTGTAGGCCTGATAGTTGTTCAACTTGCCGGGTGTCATGGATGGCAGAAGTACTTTTGCCGCCGAGCAAGTCAATCATTGCCCGCACACCGTCAACAATGCCTTGCTCCATGTGACCATTGCGGAAGGCAGGTAGAATAATTCCGTTCACAATTTCGCTGGAGGCCGCGTCGGTTAGGGCTGGCTCAAGGCCATACCCAACCTCAATGCGCACTTTTCTTTCATGGGGGGAAACGATCAGCAACGCGCCGTTATTTTTATCTTTCTGTCCGATCTGCCAGGTGCGCCCCAATTGATAACCGTAGTCTTCGATGGAATTACCATGCAGCGAAAGAATTGTAACGACGACAATTTGGTTGGACGTGCCGCGCTCATAATCAGCTAGCATCTGATCTAAGGATTGGACGGTGGCGGGCGTCAGAATATGCGCATCATCTACTACACGCCCGGTCAGGGCAGGAAATTGCGGCGCAGCAAATGCAATTACGCCCAGTAGCAACACAACAAAAAAAGGTAACGCCCGCATGAATTAAAATTTTACGGCAGGCGGTTTATCAGCACCTTCGGTAGCAACAAAAATCGCCTTAGGTTTTGCTCCGTAAATTCCGCCCCAGATCATGCCGGGAAAGGTTCGAACGGTAGTGTTATATTGCTGAACGGTACCGATATAATCCCGCCGTGCAACCGTGATGCGATTTTCTGTCCCTTCCAGTTGCGATTGCAACGCGAGGAAATTTTGATTGGCCTTAAGGTCTGGATATTTTTCCACCACCACCATCAAGCGCGAAAGGGCAGATGATACGTTACCCTGCGCCGCTTCAAATTTTTTCACCGCTTCGGGATCGGAAAGCTGATCAGTATTTAGCGTGACTTTGGTCGCGCTGGCACGAGCAGTGATGACATCTGTCAGGGTTTTCTGCTCAAAGTTCGCATAACCTTTGACTGTCTCCACCAAATTAGGGATCAAATCCATGCGCCGCTGGTATTGGTTCTGTACCTCTGCCCACGACGCATTTACCTGCTCATCCAGCCGGGGAATGGTATTGACGCCACTAAAAATGAACAAGCCAATTGCGGTAAGGGCAATGATTATCCAGACTGTACGGCTCATGACATGCTCCTGTTATTTATGTAAGTATAGCTTTTATACTTTATGCCGCATATTTTGACTAGCCGCACCATTAAACCAAAAATCGTGTCATTTCCTCTGCACTGGATTTGCTTTACGTGCGTACACAGAATTCATGAGTAAGTTTTCTGAATTAACATATGTTGATGATGAACTATAAAAAAATAGAGCGAGTGTTTTAAAATTATTTCCGACTAATAATGCATATGACCGAAACTACGGGAGGTCCTGATCAAATTATAGCTTGGGCTGAATGGGCCTTGTCTTATGCCGATTCCATCGGCCCGCTTAACTACAGTATTATTTGGAGCCATGACTAATTAATTATACTTGAATACTTTAATTTAATTGTTTTCAAAGAAATTAAAGATGAAATTAGGGCTCTATCACTATTTTAGGGCGGCTTGGTCTGGGCTGATATTCAGCTAATCTAGCACCTGTTGGTAGCTCGCAACCCTTAGGCAATGCTACATTATCACTAATAATGATGGGTAAGCCGTAGCCTGTAGTGGAATGCGCAATAAGATAGTTTCCTTTGCGTAGTTGATGTATGTCTCCGCCTAAATCTTGTATCGGAAAAGGATCCCTAACCATTGCAACACATGGATTAACAATACTTCCAGGATTATTTTCTGATGGCAACGCTCTACCCAATGCACCGTCTAAAGTTACGCGGGCGCGCAATATAGGATATAATAATCCTTGCGGGATAAGGCCCAAATCTTTTCCTTGGCAAATAGCATCCCAAAAACTCTGTGCAGATTGATAGGGATAGTCGCGAGAAATAGCGCGCGGATAATGCCTCCGCATTTCATGCCATGCCTCATCAAATCTTTTATACATAGTTTCATAGGTACCCTGCACACCTAAAATAACTCTTCGCCAATTTTCAATATTGGAGGGTGATTTGCCAATCCCAAATATTTTCGGAAGATAGCATCTATCAAACCCTCCAGCATCTGCAATGTCTTGTTGCCCCATACCTAATCTATGAATGATATTCCACACATCATAACGCCTTTGTTCTGTGAAAGGCATGAACTGTGCAAACATATTATTAATTTCTGGTTTTTGTGCCCCAATCAAGTTTTCTTCTGTTTGTGCTAAAATGCGAACGACTTTAACATAAGTTTCAAGGGGCAATGTATCATTGCTGGTCTTTAACCTGCGCATATAAGAACGTCCCTTATCTTTTCCGGGAGAATAACCCAGCATTATAGATAAATCGGCATCTGATATACCTAGGACCTCCTGTTTCTGCCAAAGAAGATCTAATAATTCGTGTGACCCATCATTTTCTTTAGATTGGTAAGGAAAAAATTGTTTAACCCAAGCTGCTGGCAAAGGTTGCTCATCTAAAGTTTTATAAACGCATGTTACTATTTCATGCCACGGCCTATTTTTAATTGGTTTATCATTGCCTAGATTAAGAGTGTGCTTCCCCCGTAACCTACTAATATCTGCTGATGTAAGCCCAGCAACGTTCATATCCGATAAGAGCCTTGTTACTTTTCCTTGAGTATAAGGAAACATAGATTGGCGAGCCCATAAGCATTCTGGAACAGATTCTTCTGTTACTTTTAAGGCATCAATAAAACTCATGTATCTATGATAAACTATATGTTGATTTCTTAAGTCAGCAATAAATTGCTTCTCAACTTTAGGATAAGTATATACTGCAAGAAGCTTCTCAAATTCTATTCCGCGTAACGAAACCTGACGGAGAGCCCAATTTATTCTTTTCTCTAGATGAAAAGCGTCTAAATCGCGTGCCCATTCGTAATCGGCAGGAGTTGGTCTATGAGTAAGGCTTGGATGATGCATTTCAATATAGATTGGTTAAGTTAGGCCAATCTATCTAAACCTAGCCTCGAGAAGCAAGAAATTTCTTGCAATTTACAGCTTAAAAATGATATTAAGTTTTTTATTCAACATTGGATGGCAGAAGATTTAAAACTTGGTGCCAGATTGATTATAATTTCGACGTCAACGATTTGAGTGCATGGATAGCACCTACTTCCGGTTGGTTGGAGGAAGAAGTTCGTAGGTCCAATTGGTTTTGCCGCCATTTTTTAAAGAAGCCATAATCCTCAGTTGGCCGCGCCTGTTCACTACGAGCCAGAAAATATTAGGGGTTATTTAGTCGCCCCTAAAAAAGTTGATTCAGGGCTGTAGATAAGGGATTCCAGCGATATTGGAGCTGCTGTAAACTGCAAGGTATTGATGATTTGCAGGAGAAAGGTTGCAGATATGCTGCGAGAGAATCCGAAAGAGAGTGGCCAGGCAGATTTATTCCGAAGCTTGCTGGTGAATATCCTTGATCTAGGTCATCGGATACAACATGAGAAAGATCCTCGCCAAGATCTTTTTGTGGCTGATCTCAAAACTGCTTACCATCAGACACTCAGAGCAAAACCAAATACAATACGCCTGAAAAAGCCTTTTTTAGGGCCGACTAGCTACCATCAGAAAGCTTGTAGGTTTTAGTTCTGGGCTTGGCGGTTTTACAGGCTTTATCGGAGAGGTGCATTGGGGGCATTTTTCCGTTAGGTTTTTGT
>Ga0207667_10005887_pt1 | contig 14932 bp, 18 predicted proteins | sample KBSCornC52_FD_184301 | JGI IMG/M metagenome (GOLD analysis project Ga0207667, IMG submission 184301) | Corn rhizosphere microbial communities from Kellogg Biological Station, Michigan, USA - KBS Corn C5-2 (SPAdes) (version 2) | ecosystem: Host-associated > Plants > Roots > Rhizosphere > Soil ... | reverse complement strand
GCAGCGCAATGCGACGCTCGTCGAGCAGACGAAATCGGCCGTCCAGCAGGTGCAGTCGCAGGCCGCGGCGCTCGACCAGATCGTCGATCAGTTCCATGTCGCCGCCGCCACGCCACGCGATCGCCGCAGCGACCGGCCGGTGCGCCGCCGCGCGGCGGCGTAGTCGGCCGGTCAGCCGACGTCCCGCAGGGCGGCTGCAACGCCGCTGAGCTGCGCCATCGGGATCGTGATGACGCACACCAGCCCGGTGGTGCGGAACTCGAGGCTGGTCACCGCCTTCAGCGGCACGCGCAGCGGCCGCGCCGGCAGAAGCCGTTCCGGATCGGGCAGATGCCGGCGGCTCTCGCCGGCTAGAAGACCGTCGCGGCGAGGAAATCGTTGCGGAACTTGCCCGTAGGGTCGTAGCGGCCGGCCAGGGCCCGGAAGTCGCCGAGGCGGCTCCAGCGTGTCGCGATCTCGGCCTTGGGCATGGTGAAGAGCTTGCCCCAGTGCGGCCGCACGCCGAACGGCCCGAGCGCCGCCTCGATCACCGGCAGCACCTGCTGCACGGCCGGCCAGTCCGGGTGCCAGGTGAAGTGGAAGGCGAGGCAGTCCTGGCGGTAGGCCGAGCTCAGCCACAGCTCGTCGGCGGCGATGGTGCGCAATTCGCCCACCATCAGGTGCCCGGCGAAGCGGTCCTGCACCGCATGCAGCGCCTGCAGCGCCGCGGGCCCGTCCTTGCGCGGGACGAAATACTCCGACTGCAGCTCGGCCCCGTTGCTCGGAGTGAACTCCAGCTTGAAGTGCGGCAGCCGCAGGTGCCACGGACCCACGGCGCCCAGTTGTTCGGTGGTCGGCGCCGCATCCATCCCGGTGATCGGGTGGTAGCCGACGGCCGCGGCGCGCGCCCCGAACAGCTCGCCGCTCCGCGCCGGCGCCGTCGACCGCGCCTTGAGCCACACATGCGCGATGGTGTCGCCGCGCCAGTGCGTGAAGGCGCTGACCGAGTAGGCGCTGCCGGTGATCGCCTCGAAATTCTCGACATAGATCGTAAACGGCATGTCGAGATAGACGTTCTGGCGGACCTCGAAATGGGGTTCGAGATCGAGCGTGATGGAGGTGACGACACCCAGTGCGCCGAGATTGACCACGGCGCCGTCGAACTCCGCATCGCTGCGGCTGAGCTGCACGATGTCGCCCGTGGCCGTCACCAGCTCGAGCCCGGCGACCGCGCCCGCGAGGTTGCGGTTGGCGTTGCCCGAGCCGTGCGTTGCGGTGGCCACGGCGCCCACGATCGAGATATGCGGCAGCGAGGCGAGGTTGTGGAGCGCATACCCGGCCGCGGCGAGGCGCGGCCCGAGCTCGCCATACGTCATGCCGCCATCGACGGTGACGGTGTTGGCGGCACGGTCGAGGTCGAAGCGCCGCTCGAGGCCGCGCAGCGACAAGAGCGTGCCGCCGGTGTCGGAGATGCGGTTGAACGAATGCCGCGAGCCGAGCGGCCGCAGCTTCTTTGCGGCCTTCACCGCCGCCTGCACCTCGCTGACGGTGCGGGGCATGCTGATGCTCCCGGCGGCATAGGCGATGTTGCCGGCCCAGTTGGTCTCGGTCATTTCGATGGCGGTCCCCCGGTGCGCTGCTGTCGAGCGGTTAACGCCAAGTTAAGATGCGGCGGCGCGCCTGTCGACCATCAGCCATGCGCCACAAAGCTTGCTTTGCCGGTGAACTTGCCCATATAAGCCTGCGTCGCCCGGCGGATCTTTTCCGGCCGTGGCTGACCGGCTTCTCTTCTTATCGGCCAATGCGGTGAGCGGCGAAGTCCTCCGGAGCACAGTGCTCCGGGTGGGAACGCAACCGCGGCAGGATTCTCTTCCGCTTTGCTTTTATCAACGCCCCGCCACTGAACGCGCGGGGCCGCCGTGGTGCCGATTGGCTGGCGCCCGGCCAAGCATGGATATCTACGTGACTCAATCCTTTTCCGATCTCGGCCTGCCGCCGCCGCTGTTGCGCGCCCTCGACAAAGCCGGGTTCGCGACCCCCACGCCCATTCAGGCCAAGGCCATCAAGCCGCAGCTCGAGGGCCGCGACATCATGGGCATCGCCCAGACCGGCTCGGGCAAGACCGCAGCCTTCGGCCTGCCGATCCTCGCCGGTCTCGCGGCCCTGCCGGGCCGTCCCAACCCGCTGACGACGCGCGTGCTGATCCTCGCGCCGACGCGCGAGCTCGCGGTGCAGATCGACGAAGTGTTCCGTTCGCTCAGCGAAAAGAAGCTCTCGACCGTCCTCGTGCTCGGCGGCACCTCGCGCTCGGCGCAGATCAACAAGATCGCGCGCGGCGTCGACGTCGTCGTCGCCACCCCCGGCCGCCTCAAGGATTTGATCGACGACCGCAAGATCAAGCTCAACGAGACGCGCTGGCTGGTGCTCGACGAAGCCGACCGCATGCTCGACATGGGCTTCATCGGCACCGTGCGGCAGATCGCGGCGGCCATCGGCCCGCGCCGGCAGACGGCGATGTTCTCGGCCACCATGTCCGACGAGATCGCCAAGCTGGCCAAGGGCCTGCTCAACGACCCGCTGCGCGTCGAGGCCTCGGCCCCGGCGACCACCGTGGTCAAGATCGACCAGAAGGTCATTCTGGCCGGCACCAAGCAGAAGCGCGACGAGCTCAATACGCTGCTCGCCGATCCGGCGCTCGAGCGCGTCATCATCTTCTCGCGCACCAAGCACGGCGCCGACAAGGTGACCAAGAACCTGATGATCGACGGCCACGAGGCCGCGGCCATCCACGGCAACAAGAGCCAGAATGCCCGCCAGGCCGCGCTCAAGGCCTTCTCGTCGGGCAAGGCGCGCATCCTCGTCGCCACCGACATCGCGGCCCGCGGCATCGACGTGCCCAATATCACCCACGTCATCAATTACGAGCTGCCCGACGATGCCGAGAACTACGTGCACCGCATCGGCCGCACCGGCCGCAACGGCGCCTCGGGCGTCGCCATCTCGCTGGTCAACGGCGAAGAGCGCAGCAAGCTCCGCGATGTCGAGCGCCTGATCCGCCGCACCCTGCCGGTGACCGGCGAGATCAAGGCCGGAAGCGACACCAGGACGGCGGCGCCGGCCCAGCGTCCGGTCCGGCCGTCGCGTCCGCATACGCCGGCCGGCCGGCGTCCCGACGGCGAACGGCGCGCCGAAGGCGGCGCCCGCCGCACTCACGCGCCAGCCGCACCGGGCAAGCCCGCGGCCGCCAAGGGCAAGCCGCGCTGGAACGCCGGCCGCAAGAAGGCGGCCAGGACGCAGCGCTCGGCCGACCCGGTCCGCTTCGGTAACTAGGACGCCAGATCAGGAGCGCCGGCAGCGATGCCGGCGCTATTTTCTTGCGCCGGCCGCCGCGATCAGTTGGCGCACCTTGCCGCGATCGGCCTCGCTCGCCGGGTTAAACACCACCAGCGCGAGGTCCGGCCGGCCGTCCACGGCGAAGGTCGAGTATTCAAGCACCAAAGCGCCGGCCTCGGGGTGGATGATGGTCTTGTGGCCCTCACCATAAGGCCGGACCTCCTGTTCCGCCCACATCTGCCGGAACTCCTCGCTCTGCGCCTCGAGCTCGGCCAGCAGCGCCTGCGTGTCGGCATTGGCTCCGGCCAGCATGACGTCGCGCCGCACGGTACTGATGACCAGCCGGGCCACGGCCTTCCAGTCCGGCAGATGGTCGTGCTTCTTGTCGAGGAACATCATTCTAAGGATGTTGCGGCGATCGGGCGGCAGCTTGCCATAATCGACGAGCACGGCGCTCGCCGCGCGGTTCCAGGCGACGACCGTCCACTCGGCCGTCTTGATGATGGCGGGCGTATCGGCAAAGGCCTCGAGTACGTGCTGCAGTTGCGCCGAGATCGCCGCCGGCTCCGGCCGCTGCGCCTTGGGCGGCCGGTCCTGGGCGAGCAGGAACAAATGCTCGCGCTCGGCCGGCGTCAGCGCGAAGGCGCGCGACAGCCGCTCCAGCACGTCGGCCGAGGGCGCGCCGCCTCGGCCCTGTTCGAGCCAGGTGTACCAGGTGGCGCTCACATGCGCGAGCTGCGCCACCTCTTCGCGCCTCAGGCCGGGCGTGCGCCGCCGCGTCGTCGGCAGGCCGAAGGCCGCCGGGTCGAGCCGCGCCCGACGCTCCTTGAGGAAGCTGCCCAGAGGGTTGGTCGACTGCTCCATCCGCTCAGCCTGTTAGTTTCCATACCGGTATGACGTCACGTCTTTTGCGGGTTGGCCGCACGTCTATCTGTCCTGCCACCAGGACAGGAGAAAGACCATGCGTGTTTTTGTGACGGGTGCAAGCGGCTGGATCGGAACCGGCGTGACGCGGCAACTGCTCGCGGCCGACCATGAGGTCGTCGGGCTCGCGCGCTCGGAGGCGGCCGAGGCGATCGTGCGCGTCAGTGGCGGCACGCCCCTGCGCGGCGATCTCGACGATCTCGAGGTCCTCGACAAGGGCGCCCGCGACGCCGACGCCGTGATCCATTGCGCCTTCATCCACGACTTCGGCAATTACGAGAAATCGGTGGTCGTCGACCGGCGCGCGATCGAGACGCTGGGCGGCGCCATCGCCGATACCGGCAAGCTGCTGCTTGTCACCTCCGGAACCGTCGCCGACGCCGAGGGCCGCGCCGGCACCGAGCTCGATGAGCCGCGTCCGGGCTTTCCGCGCAAGTCGGAGCAGACTGCCTTCGGCATCCCCGGCGTCCGCGCGTCGGTCGTGCGGCTGCCGCAGGTGCATGGCCGCGAAGCCCGCGGTTTCGTCTCGACGCTGATCGCCATCGCCCGCGAAAAGGGCGTGTCGGCCTATATCGGGGACGGCCAGAACCGCTGGTCGGCGGTCTATCGCGACGACGCCGCGCAGCTCTATCGCCTGGCACTGGAGGACGGCACGGCGGGGCGGCGCTATCACGCGGTGGCGGACGAGGGCGTGCCGATGCGCGATATCGCGGCGGTCATCGGCCGCAGGCTCGACCTGCCGGTGCGATCGATCGCCCCGGACGCGGCGGCCGGGCACTTCGGCTGGCTCGGGGCATTCGCCGGCCTGGACCTCGTCACCTCGAGTGCGCTGACGCGCGAATGGCTCAATTGGACCCCGACCGGTCCGTCGCTGCTCGATGACCTCGAGCACGGCACCTACTTCGAGGCTCGCCCGGCCGCCGCCTGATCGGACCGCGACGACGCCGCTTCGGTCGCGCGCGTCGCGGCGCGGCGCGGCGCATGCGGCGCTTGCCGCCCATCCCGCCGGCAGGATCATCCTCGTGCACTGAGGGGCCATGCTCATGACCCTCGAATTCTGGGTCTGGGCCGCTTCGGCGGAGCCGTCGCCGTTCGTCCGGTCGGCCCGCCGCAGCCGGCTCGGGCTTTAACGTAAATGAACGAAATCTAAACCGGCCGTCCCGCTTTGGTTCAGTCTGAGGGCCATATCAAGAGCCCAACGACGAACCGGGCGGAGGCTCAGATGGACTACCAGCACTACTTCGATCTCGCCGATACCGCGATCATGCTCCTGCCGCTGCTGCTCGCTGCGACCGTGCTGACCCTGTCGCTGCGTTTCATCCACTGATCACGCCGCCGCGGCCGTGGCCATCTGCACCGGCGGCAGCCGGTCGAGCAGCGCGCGGCAATAGGCCGGGCCCACGTCCCGGTCGGCGAACAGGATGTGGTAGTTGATCGGCGCCACCAGCCGGTCGATCAGCTCCTCCGACGACAGCGGTACTTCGCCCCGCGCCTGCGCCCGGGCCGCGATCACATCGAACGCATCATAGGTGTACTGGCAGCACTTTCCGGCGGCGACGCCGGTCTGCGCGTCGGTCAGCACGTCGCGGATCAGCTGCTCGCCGACGGGCGAGGCCATCTCTTCGGCATAGGGCAGCAGGTACGCTTCGAGGTCGCCGCGCGTGCTGCCGGTATCCTCCGGCTCGGCAATCGGCCGCAGCCGCTCCACCGCGACGTCGGCGAAGAGCTGCCCGATATCGCCCCAGCGCCGGTAGATCGTCGACGGGGTGACGCCCGCCTGCTCGGCGATCATCGGCACCGTGATTTCGCTGCGGTCGAGCTTTTCGAGCAGCGCCCTGGTGACGCCGTGTACCGCTTTCTGGATCCGGGCGCTGCGGCCGCCCCCGCGCACCATCTCGCGTGCCATGGGCAACTCCTTGTTTGTGCATACCGGTCATGAGCAAAGCTTAATGCTAAGGAATTGCATTAAGCGCCGAACCGGCCTATCTGTCCTAACGCTAAGTTTTAGCTTTAGGAGGACAGATTGTCCATTCCAGCCCGGTTTACAAGCCCTCGGGGCATGCTTTCCCCTCGCGCCACCACGGCTTTCGCTTTCCTGACCGCGGTGAGCTTTTCAGCCAGTACGAGTGCCCCGACGCCCCTCTATCACGTGTACCAGCAGGCGATGGCGCTCTCGCCGCTCACCATCACGCTGGTCTTTGCGTCCTATGCGTTCGCCATGCTGGCCTCGTTCCTCACCATCGCCCGGCTGTCCGATTTCGTCGGCCGCAAGCCGATGATCCTCGTCTCGCTGCTGCTCAATGCAGCGTCGCTGCTCATCTTCATCACCGCGGCCTCGGCCGGCCAGCTCATCCTCGCCCGGGTGGTGCAGGGCATCGGCAACGGCATCGCCATGACGACGCTGGGCGCTTCCATCCTCGATACCGACCCAAGGAACGGCGCCCTCTACAACTCGGTGACCGCCTTCCTCGGCCTGATGGTCGGCTCGCTGCTCGCCGGCGTGCTGGTGGCCTTCGCGCCGCTGCCCACCGAGCTCGTCTATATCGTGCTGCTGGCGGCGACGCTGCTCGAAGTGGCGGTGCTGCTGGTCACGCCCGAGACCACCACGCGCCATCCCGGCGCGCTCCGGGTGCTGATCCCGCACGCCGCGGTGCCGACCGCGGCCCGCCCCGCGATGCTGCGGCTGCTGCCGCTCAATACCGCCGGCTGGGCGCTGGGTGGCTTCTATTTCTCGCTGATGCCCACGCTGGTCGGCGTCGCCACCCACATCGACTCGCCCTTTATCGGCGGCGCCGTGGTGTCGGCGCTGATGCTGACGGCGGCCGTCGCAGTGCTGGTGCTGCGCCACCAGGCGGCGGAGCGGCTGATCAACGTCGGCATGAGCGGCCTCGCGCTCGGCATCGTGCTGACGCTGGGCGGCATCGCCCTGCGCTCGGCGCCGGTGATGATCCTCGGCACCATCATCGTCGGCGGCGGGTTCGGCAGCGCCTTCGCCGGCATGCTGCGCACGCTCCTGCCGCTGGCCGGGCCGGGCGAGCGGGCGGGCCTTCTCGCCGCGTTCTTCGTGGCGAGCTATCTCGCCTTCGCGCTGCCGGCGATCGTTGCCGGCCTCCTGGCGCCGGTGCTCGGTCTCGTCATCACGACGTACCTCTATCAGGGCGTGCTGCTCGGCCTCGTGGCGGCCTCGTTCGTCGCGATGCGGCCGGCCAAGGCGCCGCGCCTGCTGGAGATCTGAGCCGGGCGCTCCTTCCCTGCGTCTCAGGCGGCCCGGGACCGGAGGCAACTTCGGCCCCGGGCTCTGCGTTTGGCGGGTCCATGCCAATCCGCCCGCTGCTGTTCGCCGCCTTCGTCGTCCCCGCGCTGGCGCTCGCCGCCGGCGCCGTGCCGTTGCCGCGCGAACGCCCGGCACCGCAAGCGGCCTCCTCATCCGTGCCGCTGCCGCTGGAGCGGCCCGGCCAGATCGATGTGTCGTCCTCGGCGCCCGCACCGGAGCCGTCAGCGAGCAGCGAGGCCTCGAGCTCCAGCCAAGCCGCTTCGTCGTCCTCCGGGGAACCCAGGCCGCCGCGCGACTATCAGGTCGCGTGTCCCGCGGTGATGAACGGCGAGGTGACCGCCAAGGCGATGCCGCCGATCCACGACGGCCAGTGCGGCATCCAGTCGCCGCTGGCGCTCACCGCCATCACCGCCAACGGCCGGTCGATCCCGCTCAATGCTGCCGTCACCACCGACTGCGGCATGGCGACCGCGCTGCCCGGCTGGATCGGCGACGTCGACAGCTACCTCAAGGCGCACGACAACACCGAGATCAAGTCGATCGACGTCTCGACCAGCTACGATTGCCGCAATGTCGACCACGCCAGGGCGGGCAACCTCAGCTTCCATGCCTTCGCCGATGCGCTCGATCTCATGGGCTTCGTGCTCGCGGACGGCCGCACCGTCAGCATCGATCCGGGCTTCAACGGCACGGCCGCAGAGGGGCGGGACATCCTGCACTTCGCCCGCGACAGCGCCTGCACGCACTTCATGACGGTGCTGGGCCCGGACGCCGACAGCTTCCACCAGAACAACATCCACCTCGATCTCGCCTGTCACGGCAAGCTGTGCACGGCACGGCTCTGCGAGTAGAGGCGCGCTCTAGTTCCGCTTCGGATGGTGGGTGGGCAGGTCCGCCCAGTCGCGCACTGTCCAGTCGTTGACCGGCATGTGCGCCGCGGCCGGCTTGCGCTTCGTCTTGCGGCGAATGAACAGGAGTTGCATCTTCATCGTCGGTGTCCTTCTTGTGCGCGCGTGCTTTTGCGGAGTTTCGATGAACCGATGATGAACGGTGTTTCACCCCGGATGTCATCGTCCGGCCGACCTCACCCATCCTCGGGCCACTAATCCCGTGCCAGTACGATGATCCTGTCGCCCGCTTCGAAGCTCAGTGTTTTCGACTTTTTCGGGTTCACCACCACGCCGCCCATGTTGCGCGGATCGTCCGGCGTCGCCGCGGCTTTCTTCACGTAGCCGATGGCCACTTCGCCGCGGCGGCGGCAGGCTTCGGTGACGGTGTAAAAGCTCATCTCCTGGTTGAGCTCGAGATAGGTGTCGGCCGGCCGCATGTAGATTTCGCTGCCCTGCTCGTCGAGCAGATCGGCGAAGATCGCGCCGATATTCTCGTTCTCGCTGGCCTGCGCCAGCATCAGGCTCACCAGCTTGTTGCTGACCACGAAGTCGTCGGCCCGCGTCACCTCGGCGAGCTGGCGGTTGCGCACGTCGATCATCTCGCTCACCACGTTGATGTGGCTGCCGGTGCTTTCGGCGATCTTGCGCAGATGCAGCAGCGTCACCAGCGTGCGGGTATCGGTCGCCTGCGCGTCCATGATGCCGGAATAGCCCAGGACCAGAACATGGTTATAGGAAGGCAGGTTCAGCCCTTCGAGCGCCGCGCGGCTGGCCGTGTCGACGATGCCGTATTCCACCTGCAGATTGTTGCCCGACACCATCAGCGCGCCGATCTCCTCCTGCAGCGTCGGCGTGTCGGCGGCGATGGTCAGCACCGAGCCGGGCGCCACGTAGCGCGAAAGCTCGAAGGCGATCATCGGGCCGCGCCGGTTCCAGCCCAGCATCAGTGTGCGCTCGGGGCTTCTCTCCTGCCGGCGGTAGAGGGTGATCGCCGTGTGGTCGACATTGAGCGGATTGGCCGTGACCTTGATGGTCGTATCGTCCTCGGCGATGAGGATCGCCTTCATGCCGGCGCGGATCTGCGTTTCCATCGGCGGGTTGAGGAACACCTTGCCGGTCGGGTCGGTGAGGCCGATCAGCGTGCACTCGTCATACGCCATCAGCGCGTCGCCGAAGCTCGAGCCCTCGATCGGCTTCTGCTCGACCGTGTAGATCTCGCAGCCGTCGAAATCCAGGAGTTCGGAATAGACCGCGCTCAGCCCCGACTGCCGCGACGAGTGGACGACGATGCGCGCGATCAGCTCGTCGGCGAGCACCAGCTGCACCTCGTCGCCGCCGACGATCCGCGCCAGATCGGCGTTCTTGCTGTCGCGGATTTCGGCCGCGATCCGGTACTTTTCCTTGCGCCGGCCGGGGTCGTTGACCAGCGCCAGCACGGTCTTGATCACCCGGCTGTCGGGATCGTCGCCCTCGGGCGCGAGCACGATGATCGAGCGCGCGCTGTGCGGCGCGGCGATGCCGAGATCGCTGAGGTCCGTCGGGTCGCCCGAGCGGCAGATGACGCGCGTGTTCTTGAGGCGCGGCACCTTCTGCGCGATCTCGTCTTCCATCTCGACCTTGTCCTTGTCGGCGAGGATGACGATGCGCGGCCGCTTCCGGCTCTGGTTGGCGATGGTGAGCTCGGAGATGATGTCGAAGATCGAGGGCGACCAGTTGTAGATGATCGTGTGGTCGCGCTCGAGAACTTCGGAGCGGCCCTTGCGCAGCTCGTCGAGCTTGCCCTCGAGCCCGGTCGAGAGCACGCCGATCAGCGCCGACACCACGAAGATGCCGCCCAGCGTCACCAGCAGCATCACCGCGCGGAAGGCCCAGCCGGTGTCGCCGCCCATGGTGCCGGAATCGAGCGTGCGCATCAGCGCTTCCCACGCCGCTTCGCCGAAGCCCATCGGGCTGCCGCCGTCCGGCGCGATCTGGAGCAGCGCGATCACCGCCGCGGCAATGGCGATGACGATCAGCGAGATCAGCGCCAGCCAGCCGATCAGGGCGACCGGCCCCGCCGCCATCGATTTATCGAACTGATAGCGCAGCCTGTGCCCGAGGCTGCCGCGTCGTGACCCGGATTTCGCCATCGTGATTTTTGCCGCCCGAGGGAAAGCCCCGCTGAATATTCAAGCACTTGCGCTGCCCGTTGAGAAGGCGGCGCCGCGGCAATCCCGCGCGGTTTTCATGGAACGGCCACAAATGTTACTGATGGAGCAGGGCTCAGGGTGAGCGGGGTCATCGATTTGCGGGTCGTGCGGGGCATTGTGGTGGCGGGTGCGGCGGCCGTGCTGCTGGCCGGTTGCGCCAGCACGGCGGCGCTCAGCGGCCTCATCCCGGCGCGGGCCCACGGCTACGGTCCGGCGCCATCCGCCACCGCCATGGCCGAAGTGCGCGAGCCCGCCGCGCCCTCCGCGATGGATGGGCTCATTTCGAAATACGCCGCCACCTACAATGTCCCCGAATCGCTGGTCCGCCGCGTCATCGTGCGCGAGAGCCGCTACAATCCGCGGGCGCGCAACGGCCCGTATTACGGGCTGATGCAGATCCGCTACGATACGGCGCGATCGATGGGCTATCGCGGCCCGCCGTCCGGCCTGCTCGATGCCGAGACCAATCTGCGCTACGGCGTCAAATACCTCAGCGGCGCCTACCTCGTGAGCGCGGGCAATTCCGACGGCGCCGTGCGCAACTACGCCCGCGGCTACTACTACGAGGCCCGCGCCAAGGGCCTGCTCGCCGACGTCGGGCTCGACTGATTCCGCTCAGACATTCCGGTGCGTAACGCGACGCGCGCGATTCCCGGCCGGGACTCGCGGCGCTAGGCCTAGTCCTCGTGGGAAACAAACCCTAGGGGGCACTTGTCACAATGGCGCGTAAGCTTTTTGCCGAGTTCTTCGGCACCTTCTGGCTCTGCCTCGCGGTGCTCGGCACCGCGATGATGGCGGCCGGCATTCCCGATGTCGGGGTCGGCTGGATCGGGGTCGGCCTGGCCGCCGGTCTTGCGGTGCTCACCATGGCTTACGCCGTGGGCGGCATCTCCGGCGGCCACTTCAACCCGGCGGTGTCGTTCGGCCTCGCCATCGCCGGCCGCTTCGACTGGAAGGATCTGATCCCGTACTGGATCGCCCAGATCGTCGGCGGCGCCATCGCGGCCGTCATCGTCTATGTCGTCGCCTCGAGCGCCACCGGCTTCAACGCCGGCGGCTTTGCCGCCAATGGCTATGGCGATCTGTCGCCCGGCCACTATTCGATGCTGGCGGCGCTGCTCACCGAGATCGTGCTCACCGGCATGTTCCTGATCGTCATCCTCGGGGCGACCAGTGAGGCGGCGCCGGCCGGCTTCGCGCCGCTGGCGATCGGCCTCTGCCTGACGGTGATCCATATCATCGGCATCCCGGTCGACAACCTCTCGGTCAATCCGGCCCGCTCGATCGCCTCGGCGATCTTTGCGACCACCGGCGCCTGGGGCCAGATCTGGCTGTTCATCGTCGGCCCGCTGGTCGGCGGCGCGCTCGGCGCCGTCATCTGGCGCTACCTGCTGTCGCCGGGCGAAAGTCCCGGCAATATCGGCCAGGTGAAATGAGCTCGAGGGCCCGCTCCGGCGGGCCCTATCTTTGCCGGGTTACGCGGCGCGCAAGACCTTGTCCCGCCACTCGGCCGGCCATTGCCCCACCTGCCGCCGGAACGCCCGGCTGAACGCCGCCTCCGAGCCGTAGCCGGTCTGCTCGGCAATGGCGGCGAGCTTGAGGTTGCCGCGGCGCAACAGGTCGGCGGCGAGCTGCATCCGCCACTCGGCGAGGTAGCGGATCGGCGATTGCCCGAGCAGCGTCTTGAAGCGGGCGCCCAGCACTGAGCGCGAGGTGTTGGCCCGGCGCGCCAGCTCGCCGGCCGTCCAGTTGTGCACCGGGTCGTCGTGGATGAGCTTCAGCGCCCGGCTGACCACTGGATCATTGGCCGCGGCGAGCCAGCCGCCATCACCCGGCGTGTCCTCGGCATACAGCCGCAGCGCTTCGCGCAGCAGCAGCTCGGTCACATGGTCCATGGCGGTGAGGCCGCCGGAGCGCGAGCCGTCCTCGAGTGCGTAGTTCACCGCGGCATCGAACAGCGCTGCCGCGCGCCCGACCGGCCGCACCGCAAAGACCGGCGGCAGCCGCCGCAGCACGGCGTTGAACAGCAGCTCGTCACAGCGGAAATAGCCGCAGACGATCTCGGTCTCCTCGCCGCCGCCCCCAAAGCGCAGGAACGGAATATCGTTCCATGGAGCGACCGGCAGGAGCTTGCCGATCGGCGTCGGGACCACGTGATCGCCGCCAGCCATGACATGGCTGTCGGCGTGCGGCAGGACTGCCATCTCACCCGCCTCGAGCACCACGCTCTCGCCGCGCGCGGTCACGACGACGCGACCCTTGCGCACGGTATGAAAGACCAGCAGTCGCTCCGCTTCGGGCGACAGCAGGTCGATAAGATCGCAGTTGCCGGGCGAATGAAGCGACCACGGGGCCGAGTAGTGGCCACGCAGGAACAGTGCTCCACTCAGGCGAATGTGCGCAAGCACATCCGCCAACAGCGCGCCGCGAGGATCATCGGCTTCGCCGACGGGCGGCGTTTCGATCAGCTCGCCCGGTGTTTCGATCATGGTCATCCTTGGTGGTCCCGATCATGGTGCCCCCACCGCGCGGTTGTGATGCCGCGTGACCCTCAAACCGTCAATACGAGATACCCATGCAAAAGTTTATCGAGGCCGGGATTAAGCCGGGCAACGTTGGTGTTGTGCGGCATGCAGAACATATCAACAGACGTCAGATGACCCGAAACGCCGGGCTTGCAACACTTGCCCTGCTGGCGATCTCCGTGGGGAGCGCGGCGCTCGCCGACGACAGCAACCCGCTGGCCGACAAGGTGCGCGCCGCCGATGCGCGCTTTTCCGACGTGGCCGTGGCCAGCTCCGAGGGCTACGCCCCGATCCCGTGCGTCTCCGGCCCCGATGGCGGCGCGATGGGCGTCCACTACGTCAACCAGAAGCTGATCGACGATCCGGCCGTGGACGTCGCGCATCCCGAGGCGATCCTCTACGAGCCGGGCGCCAATGGCGCGCTCACGCTCGTCGCCGTCGAGTACATCACGCCCAAGGGGCCGGCTGCGCTCGGCGGCCAGCTCTTCACCTTCACCAACGCACCCAACCGGTACGGCCTGCCGCCCTTCTACTCGCTGCATGTGTGGGCGTGGCGCGACAACCCGATGGGCGCCTTCGCCGACATGAACCCCAATGTCTCCTGTGCCGCCGTGATGGGCGACGGCATGTAAGGCCGCGTGCAAAAAAGGACACCAGATCATGATGAACCGTTACGTCATCGAACGCGACGTGCCCGGCGTCGGCCGCAACGACCAGGCCGGCTACTGCAACATCGCCAAGGTCTCCAACGCCGCCCTCGGCAAGCTCGCCCCGCGCGTGCAGTGGGAGCACTCCTACGTCACCGAGAACAAGACCTTCTGCATCTACCTCGCGGACAGCGTCGAGGCGGTGCGGGAGCACGCAAGGCTGAGTGGCTTCCCCGCCAACATCGTCACCCTCGTCAACACGCTGATCGACCCGACCACCGAGCGCTGAGCTCGGCGCCCGACAACCCAATTCCTCCGGGGGGACTGCATCCTTTCCCGGAGGAAGGCTGCGCGGGGTGTTCCATCTCCCGACGACCAGAGCACCTCGCGCGGCCCATTCCCTTCAATCGAGATCGCCTCCAATGCTCTACCGTCGGCCGAAATGGGCGCCGCTCAGGCGCCTGCTCATCGTTCTGTCCTGCCGTTGGCGGGCGCGGCGGCGGAGGGTGCGGCTGAGCGCCGGCGACCGGCGCTATCTCGAGAGCATGCCCGCCGCCCGGCTCGAGCGTGACCTCGGCCTCATCCGCATCGGCCGCGACTACAAGCCGTGGCTGTAACGATGCCACGCCAAAGCGGCCGCGATCTGCTAAAGCGGCGAGGCCATGCCGCCGCTCGCCATCACCTCGTCGCTGTCGCTCGATCCGGGCGAGCTGACCATCAGCTTCATCCGCGCCTCCGGGCCGGGCGGGCAGAACGTCAACAAGGTCTCGACGGCGGCGCAGCTCCGCTTCGACCTGATGGGCTCGCCCTCGCTGCCGGCGCCGGTCAAGAGCCGTGCCAGAGCGCTGGCCGGCACGCGCCTCACCACCGAGGGCGAGATCGTCATCACCGCCGACCGCTTCCGCACCCAGGCGCTCAACCGCGACGACGCCGTCGAGCGTCTGCTCGAGCTGCTGCGGCAGGCCGCCATTCCGCCCAAGCCGCGCCGCGCCACGCGCCCGACGCTCGCCAGCAAGCAGCGCCGCGTCGAGGCCAAGGTCAAGCGCGGCGGCATCAAGAAGCTCCGCAGCATCCGCCCGAACGACGACTAGGCCGCAGCCGCAAGCGTCTCGAGTGGGATGACGGCGGCGCCGGTCTCGGCGACCAATTCGGCATCGTGCGACGCGAACAG